>Ga0181526_10000223_pt1 | contig 62109 bp, 53 predicted proteins | sample PEATcosm2014_Bin_35_FD_119750 | JGI IMG/M metagenome (GOLD analysis project Ga0181526, IMG submission 119750) | Peatland microbial communities from MTU Mesocosm Facility, Houghton, MI, USA - PEATcosm2014_Bin06_30_metaG | ecosystem: Environmental > Terrestrial > Soil > Wetlands > Peat | place... | reverse complement strand
CCAAAACCGACTTGCCACCACAGGAGGCGGCAGGATAGAACATTCTCAGTCCTGGACGGCCAATCCCGTTGGCCGGTTTTGAAGTGATAATCGTTGGCCGCTTTTGAAGTGATCACTGAGGATGGCGGAAGCAACGCCTGCTCCGTTGGGCGCGGAGCAGGCGGAGAAAACATGATTTTTTCACGAGACAGGATGACGTAGCTTTGCCTTGATCTCGCTGTATTGCTCTTGCAGATTCGACTCCGCCCAACTCTGGTCGTTGATCGCCTCGACTTTTACGGCACAATACTTGTATTCAGGGGTTTTCGCGATTGGATCACAATAATCAATTGTGAGCTCATTGCAGGCTCCGACCCACCATTGATATGTCATGTACACCACACCTTGATTCACCCGATCCGTAACCAGAGCCCGAGTCATGACCTTGCCGCGGCGAGATGAAATCCAGAGCAACTGTTCGTCTTCGACGCCGTACTTACTTGCGTCGGCGCTATGGATTTGCACATACCCCGGCTCGTCGGCGAGTGTCTGCAGAGCAGCGCAGTTCCCCGACATCGTGCGAGAGGAATAATGTCCGACCTCACGCACCGTGGAAAGGACAAGGGGATACTTCTCGTCGGTCGTTTCCAGGGGCGGACGCCACTCGGCAGCAAACAACTGCCCTTTGCCGCTCGGTGTGTCGAATTTACTCCCTGCGTAGAGATAGGGTGTGCCGGGATGATCCAGGGTCGGGCAGGGCCACTGAACTGACCCCATCCTCTCCAGTTTTTCGTAGGTCACGCCGTAGTAAATTGGGCAGAGGTTGCGCAGTTCCTCCCAGATCTCCTCCGTGTTGTGGTACTTCATGGGATAGCCCATGGCGGTTGCCATCAGGGAGATGATCTCCCAATCCCGCTTGACGTCCCCTTTAGGTTCCACAGCCTTATGGAAGCGCTGGAAGCCGCGATCGGCGGTCGAGTAGGTGCCGTCGTGTTCACCCCAGGATGTGGCCGGGAAGATAACATCGGCACAGAGCGCTGTTTTGTTCATGAAGATGTCCTGCACAATCACGAACTCCATCTTTGCCAGCGCTTCCCGCATGCCGTTCGCATCCGGATCCGTCTGCACCGGGTCCTCTCCGAAGATATAAAACGCCTTCAGCTTGCCTTCCTTCACCAGATGCGGAACGTCCGTGAGCGTATATCCCGGCTGGGCCGGAAGCTCGGGCACACCCCAAGCCTTCGCGAACTTGGCGCGGATCACAGGATCGGTGACCTTCTGATATCCGGGAAAGACATTGGGAAGGGCGCCATGGTCGCAAGCGCCCTGTACGTTGTTCTGTCCGCGCACCGGGCCGATTCCGACGTTTGGACGGCCAAAATTTCCGGTCAGCAACGCGAGGCCGGAAAGCCCCTTTACGACATCGACGGCTTGCCCATAGTGGGTAACGCCCATACCGTAGAGAATGAATGCGCTCTCTGCCGCCGCGTAGGTTCGCATCGTCTCGCGAATCTGTTGCTCCGGAATTCCGGTGATTTCTTCCGCGTAGGCCGGAGTATATTTGGCAACAATTTCCCGATAGGTTTCGAAGCCTTCGGTATAGCTCTTGACGTAGTCCTTGTTGTAGAGTTGCTCCTCGATGAGAACGTTGGCGAAGGCATTGACCAGCGCCATGTTCGTTCCGTTTCGGATGGGCAGCCAGAGGTCGGCTATGCGTGCCGATTCGGTGAATCGCGGATCGACGACAATGACCTTCGCGCCCTTTTCTTTCGCCGCCACGATGCGCCGCGCGACAATGGGGTGCGAGTCCGCGGCGTTGTATCCAAAGATGAAGAGGCACTTGGTATCCTCAATCTCAGGAATAGAGTTGCTCATAGCCCCATTACCCAGCGTTGCGGCCAGACCGGCCACGGATGGGGCATGTCAAACCCGTGCGCAGTGATCGATGTTGTTCGTGCCGATCACCGCGCGTGCGAATTTCTGCATAACATAGTTTGCTTCGTTGCCCGGACCGCGCGCCGACCCCGTAAGCATGATGGAGTCTGCGCCGTGTGCATGCTTAATTTCCTGCAAACGAGAGGAAGCGAAGTCGATCGCTTCGTACCATGAGGCTTCCTCAAATTCCGCGCCGCGTCTGCGCCGAATCAGCGGTTTGTGCAAGCGCGGGGTTAGCCGCTTTGTATCATTCAGGAAGTCCCAACCATATAGGCCCTTCAGGCAGAGGGTGCTTTGGTTGGTACGTCCAGGGGCGGGTTCGGCACGCACGATGGTACCGTTTTCCACCATGAGATTCAGCATGCATCCCGCACCGCAGTATGGGCACACCGTCAGAACTGTTTCAGCCATATGTTCTCCTTGCACAAATTCTTTTAACTTACAGTCGTCATGCCGACGGCCTCGATTGCCGCGTCCTCTTGACGGCTCTTCATCGCAACCGACATTACTTTCTGATCTACCAGCCGCAGCGCCTTGGTCAGGCATACGCGAACGCATGCCGGACCTTCGTCCTGCGTAATACAAAGGTCACACTTCTGCGCTTCCACCTTCTTCATGCGAACCGTGCGCTCACCTGTGCCGAACCCCACCCGCTCCAGCCTTTCCACGGTGACGATCTCCATGGCGCCAAAGGGACAGGCGATCATGCAGTTCTTGCACCCTACGCAGCGCTCCTGGTTCACCTGCACCGAGCTGGCGCTGAACACGATGGCGCCGGTCGAACACACTTTGGCGCAAGGCGCGTCTTCACACTGATGGCACTGCACTGGCACGCTCACTTTGGCGGTTCGGATCAGCGTCAATCTTGGGATGAAGTGAGCCGCTGACATCGACTGCAATCCCGCGCCCATCGAATGCGCCAGGAAGCAAGCCACCTCACAGGTGCGGCATCCAATGCACCTTTTGGGATCTGCGATAACAAACGTATTCATGAGTTCACCTGCCTGCTCGCGCCGGAGAGTTGCGCCGGCGCTTCGCGTAACAATTCAATTAGAACTTCAGACAAAATTCCGGCGGTAGTTTCTACTTCAGGACTCATTTCGCTGCCCAGCGAAATCTGTTTCGGTTGCACACCGAGGGCAAAGACATCCGCCTGGCTGTTCTCGCGCACGAAACGGAAGAAGAGTTCCAACGGCATTTGGTGAGTCGATACATTGCATCCGGCCAGGTCATCCCCTTCCAGGATCGTCGCTGTGCCCGCGGCCTCGCCTATGTCCGCCGCGTCCAGCACAAGAATTGTCCGCGCCTTTTGCTCTAGCACACGTCCGAGGTAACTTTCCGGCACTTCGCCGACATCCAGCAGCGTGGCCGACACCTTTCCCTCCAGCCGTTCGATCATTCGCGGACCAAAGCCATCATCGCCGCGCAGGGTGTTGCCGATTCCCACCACCAGAACCGTTCCCTTCAGCCGTGCTTTCAGGTCATCACGCAGCATAAAATCCTCACAACTACCTTGGTGAATCCGTCATCGTCGTCAATTGCTCTTCCGATTCAGGAACGGTCAGTGTCGGGATGGGCTCGCCCTCCTGCCGATAGCGATAGGGCTTCACCTTTTCGCGCACCAATCCCATGGCGACTGCTGCGCCCCAGAGAATGGCCTCCGGTCGCGGCGGGCAGCCCGGGATATAGAAGTCCACGGGTATCACTTTGTCCACGCCACCAATGACGTGATAAGAGTCAAACCACATGCCTCCACCCACGGCACAAGAGCCGCAGGCGATTACAACTTTCGGATCCGGCGTGGCATCGTAGAGACGGCGCAGGCGCGGCAATGCCGTCCGGGTGACAGGCCCGGAGACCAACAACACATCCGCGTGCCGCGGCGAGGCGACCAGCTTCATTCCAAACCGCTCGGCATCATAGTACGGCGTGAAGGCGTCGATCTCTTCAATGTCACAACCGTTGCAGCCGCCTGCGTTGGCGTGATAGACCCAGAGCGATCGCCGGAAACAATGCTTCAGGAGAAACTGGTAGATGGACATCGCTCTACGCTCCCCTCATCGAATAACCAGAGCCTTGGCCGACATGTCGATCAGCCGGTTCAAAACACCACCACTGAATCCGCTGGCAAAAACCAGCAGCGCCACAGTCACCATCGCCACGGCCATGGCCGCAGGACAACCCTTTGTTCCCGTACGACCGGCGACAGCAACCGCCGTCGAGCCGAAAGCCGGAGCCGAAAGTGCCGCCGGTTCAGGGCTAAGGAATATTTCGTAACCGGCCTTAACCAGACAGGCCATGGTGGCGAAGCTGGTGAACAATGCGGTCACGAGCGCCCACCACAAATGCGCCTGGGCGGCGGCAGTAAAGATGGCAAATTTGCTGAAGAATCCATTTAGAGGCGGCAAGCCGCCCATCGCCAACGCGCCGACGAAGAACAAGACCGCCACCAGCGGAGAATGTTTCTTCCCGGAGAGTTCGTGGATGTTGGTAGTGCCGTGCGCGTACAAGAGGGCGCCGCTGCAGAGAAAGAGCAAGGACTTAAACAGCGTGTGGTTCAGAAGGTGATAGATGCCGCCATATACTCCGAGATAGGAACCAATCCCGAATCCCATGATTATGTATCCCATCTGGCTTACGCTATGAAAAGCCAACAGACGCTTGAGGTCGGTCTGGGCAAAGGCGCACAAAATTCCTACCAGCATGGTGACTATCCCCAGGACAACACAATATGTGCCAAGCACGCTGTGAGCCGGGGACGCCATGCTGGCAATTCTTACAACTGCATAAACGGCAACCTTGATGGTTACGCCCGAGAGCAGAGCGCTCATCGGACTCGGCGATTGGGAGTGAGCATCCGGGAGCCAGGCGTGGAAAGGGACAAGCCCAGCCTTCGAACCGAAACCTATTATGATGAGCGCGCCCGCGATAAGAGAAACAGCGGGCGGAAATCGCGAGGAGACTTTCATCACTTCTGTGATCAGCATCGCCTTGCTGCCTCCGACAAAGGGAACAGCGGCGGCATAGAAAACGACGCAACCGAGCAGGCCGACAATAATTCCAACCGAGCACAACAGCAGGTACTTATAGCCTGCTTCCAGCGATTCCGGCTGCCAGTAGTAAGTAACCAGCAATGCCGATGCCAGCGTGGTGGCCTCGACGAGCACATACATCATGATGAGGTTATTGGTCACCGTGACCGCAGCCATGGTACTGATGAACACCAACGTGAGAACGAAATAAAGCGGCAGCCGCTCGCGGGAAATCCTTCCTTCCTCTACTTCATGGCGCAGGTAAGAGTAGGCATAAATCGTCGTGATCAAACCAATGACGGAAACAATCAATGCCAGCAGAGCCGATAATCCGTCCGCATACAATTGCTGACCGAGAGCAGTGAGGTGAAGGCCGTGCAGAACCTGGTTCGCAATCGCAATGGCTAGACCGCAGGTGGCCGTTGCCCCTAGAATGGCGATCCTGCCAGCCGAGTCCGGGCTCCTTTTCCCCAGCACATACTCCACGACCGCCGCCAGTGCGGGTACACTGAACAACGCGATTAATAGTGACGATTCTGCCACGTTGACTCCTTTATCCTCGCAACTTCGCCAGGCTAAACGTATCGACGGAGCCGAGCGACCGATAAACTCCCGCCACGATGTAAAGCAACATCCACACCGATATGACTACATCCGTCACTACACCGATCAGGGCTGTTTCAGGAATAAACGGCGCCAGACTTACCAGGCTCAAATGCACTGCGTTCTCCATGAGACAGAGCCCAATCACGACCTTGAACGCATCCCTTCGCGTGAGCAGGGTGTAGAAGCCGATTGCCAGGATGGCCGCGGCGACCGCGAGGTTCATGCGGAATGGCTCGCCGGCCAGATTGGGCGAGATGACCAGCTTGTCGTAATGAGCAAAAACCCAACCGAAAGGGAGCAGCGCCACCAGGAGCCCAAGCAATGCCGAAGGCGTGGCGCTCAGCAAGGGCGGAACTTCCTCGGAATGGACTTTTGCAACATAGCGCCGCAGTAACCACGGAATGATGATTCCCTTGCTGGCCAAGACGGTGGCGCACCAAACGTACAAGTAATGATTCGACAGGGAGTAGGCATACAGGGCAAGGAGGAGCGCGATGAGCACCGATTGCACCTGGTACGTGTAGATTGCCCCTGGCAAGTTGCGCCACTCCATGGCCACAAACGAGGTCACAATCATGAGCAGACTGATGCACATAATCAAATCGCTACTCATTTTTGATATTCCTTTCCATGTTCAGTCCGGTGCTCTGGATGCGGCAGTCCGGACAGAGCCAGAACCATTCCGGCGCCTGTAGCTTTTTCTCCATCCAGGGCGGGCAGAACTCAGCGATCATTTTCTTCAGCATGCGCTGGGTCATGAACGGGGTACCACAGTCGCGGCAAGGCACCATCTCGAGTTCGACCGCGACCGAATAGTTCTCCCGGCCGTTCGTCGCCAGTTCAAAATCCTCCGTGCAGGTCATGGAGCCGACCGGACAAATCTCCTGGCAGCGCGCGCAATAGGTGCAACGCGAATAGTTCAGCTCCACCGTCCGCCATCTATCTGCGTCGTGCATGGAAATCATCCGTGGCGGGCACACCGATGCGCACGCGCCGCAGCCCAGGCATTTCGAGCCGTCGATGGTCGGGCGCCCGCGGAACCGCTTCGGCGCCGGCATCGGCGCCAGCGGATAGCGGAATGTCACCCGGCCGGCGCGCAGGCAGATCAGAGCTTCTTTGATCTTGCTGATCATTCCTTTACCTCTCGTTCACCTCTCACAGTCCGATCACGGCCAGCATCAGCCCGGTCAGCGCAAATGCGATCACGGAGACGAAATACCGCATGCTCTGCGCTATCTTCAAACGTGGGAAGACCTGCGCAATGACTTCCACCAGGACCGCTGCCAACAACACTTTCACCAGCGTCAACACGATGCGGAGCGGGAGGCTGCCGACCACCGGGAAGGGCACGAACCACTCCACAAACAACGTGAGCAGCACGATCTGCTTACAGTAGAACGACCACTTCAGCATGGCGAGCTTGCGCCCCGAGTACTCGACGAGTGGTCCTTCCATGATTTCCTGTTCGGCTTCCGACAAATCAAACGGAACCTTCGCCATCTCCGGCTGGAGCGCCAGAAAAAATGCCACGGCGCAGATCACCAGAGAATAAGAAGGAGTTCCAGTCAGCGACTGCCGAATGCAGTCGGCCAGCATCAACGAATGCGCCTTGACGGCCGAAGCGATCAGCGAGATCGCGATCACCGGCTCCACCATCATTAGCATCATGATTTCGCGGTTCACGCCGATGTACGCATAGGGACTGCCGGAGGCCATTCCCCCCAGGCACAAGCAGATTGGTCCCATGGTCAGCACATACAACAGGACCAGCGCATCGCCGGCGAAACCCAGAGGAATCACACCGCCCATCGGGATGAACAGCGCAGCCAAAAGCACTGCGCCGAACCCAACAATCGGTGCGAGGCTGAAGATCGTGTTGTTCACCGCGCGCTGATCCTCTTTGACCATCAGCTTGCCGAGGTCGAAGTATGTTTGCAGGATCGACGGGCCCTGGCGTGAATGAATGCGCGCCTTGACCTGGCGCATCACCCCATCCAAGAGCGGCGCCGCCAGCAGCACAAACAGTACGCTGAACACTCCCACCGCGAGGTTTTGCATAAGACCTCTACCTCAGTGCCTGCGTTCTCTGCCGGCTCATTGCCAGCAGGTCCTTCTTGGTGTAGATCCGGGGCGTCTTCGTGGCGCGATCCACGGTGACGACCCGCTCCGTGCATGAAAAACAAGGATCGATGCTGCCGACAATGATCGGAAAGTCGGCCACCTGCATCCCTTCCAGCATCCGCGGCACGGCCTGCAGTTGCGGGTAGGTCGCCGCGCGCACCCGCCAACGATACGGCCGGTTGTTAAGTCCGGTCAGGATGTAGTGCGCGACCTCTCCGCGGGGAGCTTCCGCGACGCCGATACCCTCGCGCCACGGCGGAATGTTGCCGACATTTGCCATCAACTCGCCCGAAGGCAGCTTGGCGATTAATTGTCGAATGAGATCGAACGATGTAAAGGTTTCTTCGGCGCGGATCAACGTCCGCGCCCAGATGTCGCAGCTCTGCTGCAGCGCCGATTTGAACTGTACTTCGGGGAACGCGCAATAGGGATGGTCCTTGCGCGTATCGATGTCCACTCCACTGGCACGCGCGGTGGGGCCGACGACGCAGATCTTGCGCGCATCATCCGGAGAGAGCCGCCCGACGTTTTCCAGCCGCATCTTCAGCGTGTGGTCCTCCACCGCCGCGCCCACCAGTTCGCGCGTCTCTTTTTCCATCTTCTCGATCATCTGCAGGATCTGGTCGCATAGCTCCGGAGTGAGATCGCGGCGTACGCCTCCCGGCAGGTTCAGACCATAGGTTTTGCGGTTTCCGGTAATCGCCTCCACCAGCCACATGACGGGCTCGCGGATGCGCCACGCTTGCATGAGCACGGTGTCAAAGCCAAGATAGTGCCCCGCCAGACCCAACCAGAGCAAATGACTGTGCACGCGCTCCAGTTCCATCATGATGCTGCGAATGTACTTGGCGCGGGGTGGAACTTCGATGCCAGCCGCCTGTTCTACGGCCATGCAGTAGCAAGCACTGTGCACGAAGCCGCAGATGCCGCAGATGCGCTCCGCCATGAACGGAATCTGGTTGTAGTCGAGGACCGTATCGGTTAGCTTTTCGATTCCGCGATGCGCGAAGAATCCACGATAATCGCTCCCCACGATCTGCTCTCCCTCCACAAACAGGCGAAAATAGGCAGGCTCCTCCAGGGTTGGGAAGAACGGGCCCACGCTCAGGATGGTCGCCTTCCTCTCATTCTCGTTGGGCTCGCGCAGTGGAGGCTTGACCTCTTGAACAATGGGAGGCCTGAAGTTGTACGGAACGTCCTTGCGCAGCGGATACACCTCTTCGGGCCAATCGTCGGAGATCACCAGGCGGCGCGGATCGGGATGACCTTCGGCCTTGATTCCAAGAAGGTCATAGACCTCGCGCTCGTGCCAGTTGGCCCCCGGGATAATGTTTGTCACCGAAGGCACCTGCGGATCGTTCGGCGGCACCAACTCCTTTACAAGCAGGATCAGATTCCGGGAATCGAGCGAGTAGATGTAACTCACTTCATAGTTTCCGTCGATCGGCGTCTTATCCGTGCCCACCGACAGGATCAACCGGGCATGCAGCGTGTTGAACAGGTAATCCGTCAGAGGCCGGATCTCTTCCCGCTTCACCGTCAGGTAGAGCCGGTCGGTCCGCGGCTGCTGAGCCTTGAGCAACGTCGCGGGAAACTTCTGCTGGATTTCGGAGAGCACATTCTCTGCGGTTGTCATTTCACTCCCCCCATCAGCCAGAACACGAGCCCAATCGAAAGCGCGCAGCCCAACACCTGCCACAGCAGATACATTTGAGGAATACCGTTATGCAAGCGGCTGCATCCCACGCTCAGGCGCGAGAACGCCGCGGAGACGGGATAGTAGATCCAACGGTCGAAGTCGAAGGCGCGAATCACCGCGCTGGGCACCGAAATCGACGGCAGCTTGACCTTGCGATAGACGGGACTGAACATCTTCTTGAACGGCTGGTAGAAACTGCTGGCGCGATAACGTATCCGTTCGTCGGCGACCAGCTCGCCGCAATTCCAGATCTCGGCGCGGCGGCTGGAGACGCTGACAGCGTTATGAATCCAGTAGCCAATCCCAACGCAGAGGGCCAGTCCACCAAGCACAATCGCCGGCGCCACGGCCGCCGATGTTCTTCCGTTCCATTGCAGAGAAATTCCGGCCCAGGGAAGCGCCGCCAGTGCACCTGCGGTCGAGGTCAAGTTCGCGGCTTCCACCACGGGGCGCAGCGCATTCAGCAACACCGCCACGACCGCTCCGGGAGCCAATCCCAGAAGGATGCAGGCCGCAGCCAGCGAGGACTCGACACATTCCATCGAAAACGGACAGCCTTTCGGCTGGTTCGCAAATCGATCCGGCAACGTGCCCAGGTACGCGGTTCCGAGATACTTAACAAATGATGCCAGCGTGACCGTGCCAATGAAGATTGCAATCACTCCGTAAAAGAGATAGAGCGGCATCTTAGGACTGCCAAAGATCGCGCTCTGATAGAGCAGCCATTTGCTGGCGAATCCGTTGAACGGTGGCGTGCCGGCAATGGATAGCGATCCCACTATCGCGCACGCGGCGGAGACCGGCATCATCTTCACCAGTCCGCCCAGGCTGTCAAGATCACGCGTGCCGGTGCGATACAAAATTGCGCCGGAGTTGAAGAACAGCAGCGATTTGAAGCAGGCGTGGTTGATGACGTGATAGAGACATCCGACGAGCGCCACAATCGCGAACAGAGGGTTGCTCTGCATCAACGCCATGCCCAGTCCGAGCCCCAGCAGCATGTATCCCATTTGCCCAATGCTGTGCTGTGCCAGCAGCCGTTTGCAGTCATGTTCGCCGAGCGCGCGCAGCGTTCCCATCAGCATGGAAATCACGCCGAAGGTTGCAATCAGCACGCCCCAATGCTTCATTGCCGAACCCATGGGCAGTTGCCACACAAAAATCCGCAGCAGGCCATAAACACCGAGCTTGATCATCACGCCGGAAAGCAGCGCGCTCACGCTGGCGGGCGCCGCCGGGTGCGCCAGAGGCAGCCAGACTCCCAAGGGGTACATGCCTGCCTTGGTGGCGAAAGCAATAAAGAAGAGGAACAGCAGTACGTTGAGCCCGAGGGGGCTGTTTAGCGCCAGGCGGTGAAATAGTGCGGGCATGGCGGTGAACGATGTGGACCCTCCCCAGTGGCCGACGAGAATCACGCCCAGCATCAACCCCATCGAGGTCATCTGCGTCATGAAGAAATAGATGAATCCCGCCGACAAGTTCTCCTGTTCCACGTTCTCAAACATCACCAGGAAGTAAGACGCCAGCGTCATTACCTCCCAGAAGACCAGAAACCAGAACCAGTCGGAGCAGGCGACCACCGCCAGCATTCCCCCCACGAACAAGGGGAACGGGAAGTAGTAGCGCCGCGGATCCTCGTGCGTGTAATGCGTCAGATAACGGATGCTATAGAGCGAGGAAGCCGTGGAGAGAACCGTGATGATGGCAATGAACACCGCGCCCAGCGCATCGATGGAGAAGGCGAGCTGCGAGTTCAGCCCAAGTACGCGTACCGTTCCGAAGGAGAATTGCACCGGGCCGTGCACCAGCGCGCGCACCGCCAGGGACAGCATTCCCGCGCTGGCCAGAAGAATCCCAATGAAGTTGAGCACACCGGCCAGGATCCGTTGCGAGCCGCACAACAGTGACAGCAAGCTGGTCAGGCCCAGCAGCGACATCACAACGATGAAAATTTCAGCTGCATTCATCTCAGCTCGCCCCTTGCACGATCCTGCCGATCAGCGGCAGCGAAAAAAGCGTGGAGAATAGCGCCAACGCCATGAGCACAATGAGAGCGGTCAACATCCCAGCCGGAGGATCCTGTGCCGCATCCGCGGCCTCGGAAACCGGCCCCAGGAAGACCTTGTGGACCACTCGCAGGAAGCACGCAAAGCCTATGACGCTCTCTGCCAGTACCAGCACCGCCAACGCCACTCCCCAACCGGTGTTCAACTGGATGGCGCCGGCGACAATCAGGAACTTGCTCCAGAAGAGATTGAACGGAGGCACGCCGCTAATCGCCATGGCGCCAATGACGAACGCCAAGGCTGTCACCGGCATCCGTTTTCCTAGACCGCTCAGCTGGGCGATGCTGCGCGTGCCGGCTGCGTAGGAAACTGCGCCCACGGCCAGGAACAAAAGGCTCTTGGTGAAGGCGTGGCCGATCAGGTGAAGCAGGCCGCCACGCAAGGCAATCGGCGACCCCAAGGCGCCCAAGGCGAGTCCCAGCATCATGTAGCCAAGATTCGCGATGGTGGAGTAGGCCAGCAGCCGCTTCAGATCGTCCTGCACCGCATACTGCAACACGCCGACGTACATGGTGACGATCGCCATGGCACTGAACAGCAGTGCCAGCTTCGGCGGAAACACCGCCACCGTCAGCACCAGGCGCGCCATCAGGTAAATTCCCGCCTTAACCATGGCCGCGGCGTGCAGATACGCCGTAGCCGGCGTCGGCGCCGTCATCGCGCTCGGAAGCCACGTCTGCAGCGGGAATTGCGCGGCTTTGCCAAAGGCCGCAATCGCCATGAAGACGATCACGAGGGTCTTGGTGGATGGCGCCAGCAAGTTAATGGCGTTGAAGGCAAAGGAACCGGTATTGATGTAGACGAGGATAACGGCGGCCAATAGAAAGAGCCCTGCCGCGTACGTCATGAGCAAGGCCTTGTAGCCGGAAACGAGCGCCGTGTGGTCTCCGTAAAACGAGATCAGCCCCCAGGAACAGAGTGTGGTCAGCTCCCAGAAGATGAACAGTTGGAAGAGATTTGGCGAGCAGACAAGGCCGATCATGGCGGCGACAAACAACACCATGAAGAAGTAATAGCGACCCTGTCCCTTGTCGGAGGGGTGCTCGCGATTGCTGCGGCTCATGAAGGCGCCGGAGTACAGAATGATGAGGAAACCGCAGACCGTCACCGCCAACAGCATCAGGCAGCTCAGCGCGTCAATCCGCACTCCGAACAGGGCTTCCTTCGACGGAAGCCAGGGCAGGCTGCCGATATCCCTGGCCAGAATCGCGCCGCGGCTGCGGATCACAAGCCCCAGCGAGCCGCACATGGCCAGCGCCGAGAGTAACAACGCGAGCAAGAACAGTCCGTTGCCTCCGGTCGGTGGTGGAACTGGCCGCGGGATCTCGCGGCGTGGCGGCATCGCGGGAGCGCTTATCTGCGAATCTGGCCGTTCAGTGACCGTCGCTGGCATCATTTACTCTCACTTTCCCGCCGCCGTGGCGATCCGCCTGCCGGCCCGCAAAATATCTTCCGGCGAATAGTCCATTCCGGTTGCCGATCTCAACAGAGATGCAATCTCCGGAGCCTTCATCAAGGCCGCCGCAAAGGGACAGCACCCCGCCGACTCCGCCGCTGCCAATGCCGCGCCTGAATCATCCCCCAGTTCGCCCGTCGCGATCGCTGGAACCAGAACATAGCCGCCGACCACACACCCGCTATTGCCGACTTCCCCCGGCTTCACTTCTGCCTCCGTCTTCTCGCCAAGCTCGCCACGCGCCAGCCTGCCTGCCAGTTCTACCTGGTCTTGCGTGTCGTCGGATTTGCCCGAGGCAAGCATCGTCTTGGCCGACACATAATCGAGGCCGAGGTCGACAAACGCGCGCTGTTCCCGCAATTGCCCGGCGTCAACCTGGGGCAGGCTTTCAACGTGGAATCTTGCGATGGTCTCGCCGGTCGAATCATCCGCGAACGAGGAGAAGACGGTCGTGCACCCGAAACAACTCCTCGGTTGCACGCCGTCGCTGGGCAACGCCTCGGTGTCCTCGGCGACAGAGGTCACCAGCAGCACCGGGCCTTGCAGCCTGCTTCCCTTGCCGAGCAGAAGCGTGGTAGCCGAGTCGTGGCGCAGCCTCTGGGCGGTTGCCATGAACTCCGCCGCACGGGCCAAGCGTATCCCCCCGGTTCCGCGGACTACGATCGCCTTGAGGTTTTTTTCGCCAAAGATCGCGGCCACGCCCTTCGCGCCGGAAGCGAACTTCGCATCGCTGACTATCGCCGCCACGCACAGCCGGTTTTCACCCGCCGGACCAATGCAGCACACGTGCGCCTTCTTGTCGATTTCCGCGCGCAGCAGATCACCGCACTCCCGCACACTCTTGCCCCACAGGTGGCCGGCGTCTCGCAGTTCGGCGACACCGTCGATGATCCAGAGATAAACCGGTTTGGCCGACTTCCCCTGCACGACAATGGCGTCGAATCCCGCATACTTCAGTTCGGGTCCCCAGGCGCCGCCGAGGTTGGCACAGCTCAGGCGCGCGCCTTGCGTGGCGCGGGTTACAACGCTATAGTGGCCGCCGTTGGGGAGCAGCGTTCCGGTCAGCGGCGAAGTGGCCAAGATCAGGGCGTTCTCCGCCGATCCCGGTTCGACCCCGACAGGGACGTCCTTACCGTAGAGATGCATGGCGAGGCCATGCGCGCCAATGCAATCCTTGGCCTCTTCCGGACGAAGCGGCTCGGTGCGGAGCTTTCCGCTCGTCAGGTTCACTCGAAGAAATTGCCCGCGCCAGCCAAACGTCATGGCCATATCCCCTGACTCATGATTGCTTTCAGCTTCGACGCTGCCTGCTTGCGCCGCGAAACGTTTACCGACGTGCGATCGACACTGGTGATAGCTCCCGACGGGCACACCTTCGCGCACTCCGGGTCTCCGTCACACAGATCGCACTTCAGAATCTTCCGGCCCTGAGTGTCGTACCAGGTGCACCCGAAAGGACACACGTTCATACAGGTCTGGCACTGAATGCACCTGGTGTGGTTCACCAGGCGCGCTCCGGTTCGCGCATCCTCGCTGATCGCCTGCGCCGGGCAGGCGGCCAGGCATGCCGCCTCTTCGCACTGCAGGCACATGACCGGGACCGAATGCGCTTCGTGATCCCAGAACATGACCGACAGCCGCGCCCGCTCCGGATTGAATTCCTCTTCGTGTGCGAAGGAGCACGCCAGCTCACAGGCCTGACAGCTCGTACATCTCTCCGGTGTTATGAGCAAGACTCCCATGCGCCCGCTCCGTTGCGGGGCAGCTGCAAAGCCGCCCCGCAATCTCTCTGCTGTACTACTTGCCAGTTCCAACCAGATCCGGTTTCTCCAACTTTTTCTCCGCGCTCGCCACGGCTGGACATGACTGGAACGCCGGGCAGTTCTCCGCGAACGCGCGGCGTACCAACGCCTCCCTCAGCGAGGTTGCGTCCGGGGCAGGCGCCGCGGCCTGAACATGGCTGCCGCGCACATAGCTAAACCAATAGAAAGTCGCGACAAAAATTGCGGCGCCGAGAATGTTGCCAATCGTCACCGGAACCAGGTTGTTGACCAGGAAGGTGTGCCAGTTGAGCATCCCCAGCTTGTCGCCGACATGGCTCGCCTCGACCGCTCCCGGGTTCGCCTTCGCGAGAATTCCGGCAGGTATGTAATACATGTTGGCAATACTGTGCTCAAAGTTGCTGGCGACGAATAGCGTGATGGGGAAGAAAATTCCGAAAATCTTGCCGACAATGTCCTTGCTGGCCCACGCCATCCATATCGCCAGGCAGACCAGCCAGTTGCAGAAAATGCCGCGAACCAGCGCAGACGTGAATGTGAGTCCGCATTTGCCGAGCGCGATCTTGATCGCGGAGGCGCCCACCAGGTTGTTGTCGAGTGCCCACAGCCCGGAGAGATACATGAGATAGGCAACCGCCAGCGAACCGGCAAAGTTTGCGAAGTACACCCAGAACCAGCTGCGCAACAATTTGGTGACTGTGACCTCGCCATCCAACACGTCCAGGAACATCAGGACATTCCCGGTAAACAGTTCCGCGCCGGCGATGACGACCATCATCAGGCCCGCCGAGAACACCATGCCGCTCACCAGTCGCCCCAAACCTACTCCGGGGATGTCATGGGCGACCAACGTGGCTGTTTCTGCCCCGAAGGCGATGAACGCGCCCGCCAGAAATCCAAGAGTAATCATCTTGCTTATGCTGAGATTGGCCTTACTGCATTCGATTTCCACCGCACTCGCAGCAACTTCTTTTGGAGATAAATAGCTCATTGCCTCACCTCGAAGGACCAAGAATTTGTAAATCGAAAACGCATTGCTCCCCTCGGCCAAAAGTAGTTACGAACTGTTGGCCTGAACCGGTTGCACCTCAAGGGACCTCTCGACATACCGCGTCTGCAGGATATGGTTTGACTTGTCTCCATACGGTTTGCCGAAAAAGTCCTCGTACAGATGGCTGATGGCGGCATTCGCGGAAAGCCTTGCTCCCGGCTTAGCAAACGCGAGCGCGGTCGAATTCGCCCGCATGGCATAAATCGGTTTTCTGCGCTCCGGCAAGAGAACCTTGGGTTGCCCTCCACCGCTGACACAGCCCAGAGGACATGCCATAAGCTCCAAATAGCGGAACGAGCTTTCGCCTTTTCGCACCGCCTCCAGAAAAGGCACCGCGTTTTGCAGCCCCGAAACCGATGCCGCCGCATACTCTCCGTCGCCAATCCGAACTTTGGAGAAACAGGCTCCCCCGCCATCGGCCGCGCTGCACTCGACCGCTGCCTGGTCCACACCCAAGAGTTCCCCCGTGGTTTCCAGAACTGCCTGTGCCACGTCACCGATATGGCAGAAGACCTTTCGCAGCTCATCAATCGGCGGCAGTTCCTGGTCGAACTCAGATTCCTCAAGCAGGAAAGGCTCAATGTCGTAATGCTTCAGCAACCAAGCCAGTTCGCGCCCTGTAAGCACGGCGTCGATGTCGCGATGCTCTCCGACCCGCAACTCGCTCCGCGTAGCTTCCAATTTGTGCGCCGTGCACGACGCCAGAGAAACATTGAACAGATAGCCCGGATCCGTCTTGAGTTGCTCCGCCAGATAGGCCTTGGTCACGCTGCCCGCAATCTGCCGCGGTGAGCGGCATCCCGACAAGAAGTGAATCAACTCCGGGAATGACTGCTCGATGAACCGCACGACCGCCGGACACGAAGAGTTGATGACCGGAAGATTCCCGCCCTTCTGAACTCGTTCGGCGATTTCCCTGGCTTGCTCCAGGATGGCGATTCCAACCGAGAAGGTATTGCTGTACACCCGGTGGAAGCCCAGCTTGCGCAGCGCGGCGACCGCTTGTCCCGGCTTGATGCTTCCGGCACGCAGCCCGAACTCCTCCGCCAGGGGTCCAATGACGGAAGTGTCACAGTGCACCACCGTCCGCAAATTCCGTTCGATCAGCGCCGCGTTGATTTCAGGAAGGAAGTTGCGGTCATGCGCCGCGAACAAAGGCTCCGTCACCGACTGCGGCATTACGCGTTCGTGCAGCCGCTCCGAGCGTCTTCCCCAGGGCTCGTCGAAGATCGAATCAAAAGCGCTGCAGATCTGCACGCACTGTCCGCAAGCTACACAGCGGTCGGCGCTGACCGATTGCGGCTTCTTGGGCTCGCCGGAAATGGCTTGTACCGGGCAATTGTCGCCACAATGTCTGCAACCCGTGCACAACTCCTGATCAATCTGGATGAACCCGTCGGTGTTCATCGTCACTTCCTCGATCTACGCCCAAAGAGCTACACCCAAACCGCGTTCTGCTCGGCCAACAGCTCGAGCGCGGCCTCGTTCCTGCGGCGTCGTGTCGCCGCCGCCGCATTCACCAGCACCAATGCCTTTTCCGGACAGTTGCTGACACAAGCTGGCCCATCTACGCGATCGTTGCACAGGTCGCACTTAGTGGCCCGGTATATCGCTGTTCTGTTTTTTTCGCCGCTGGATTTTGCTGCCGTCGGATAAATGGGTGCGGCGTCACGGCTCAGTGGGGCAAATTCGATGGCCCCAAACGGACAGGCCATCATGCAGAGATGACAACCCACGCAGCGCTCGGTGTCGAGCAGGACCCTGCCGTCCGCCCGCGAGATTGCTGACATCTTGCAGACATTTGCGCAGGGCGCGTCCTCGCAATGCCGGCACATGACCGGGGCCGTAACCTCTCCTGCGCTCACAACAAAGAGCCTGGGGGTGAGCCTGGCATTCACCTCTCCCGCAACCTCGGGAGGAACTGCCATGTGGCCAAGCACGCAGGCAATCTCGCAGGTCCTGCACCCGACACACTTTTCAGTGTCAGCCAATATGAACGAGTTCAATCTCTCCAGCTTCAACGTTCCAGCCTCCCGGATCCAAGTTCAGCCAGTCAGTATCAGCCACAAGCTCAAAAACGGCCGGCAGCCGAAGGATCACCACAGGGAAGACACTGAACCGGTAATGCAGATCGCTGCGATATCGGTGTCTATTACAAGTTCAGATTATGGATTTGCGCGGGCAACCAGTTCCTTGCCCGTGCCCGTTTCCTCCCCTGATCAATACGGCGCAGTCGCTGTCGGCGCAGGATGGAGATAAGAATCCATCCGCCGACATGGCTCCTTGCTCGTATCCGTACGCAAAAGTAAAAGCCAAGTCACAACATTCGGGTTTTGCGGTCCCCGTATGCGGCAACTCGGCTGTTTTGCACCGTACGCGGGGCCCAAACTACTGCCACCTAAAGACCCGCAGTTCTCCGACTCTCGCTCACGCAAGAATCTTGGTCTACGACCAAGTCAATTTGACAGCAATCCAAGGTGAATTGTCTGTGCCCATAGTCACCTTGCAGAGTGATGTGGATTTCGGGTTGGTGATCTGTGGCCCAGGCAACGTGCCGCCCGGATGACGGCAACCCGGAAGTTACGCTCAAGGACGGAGTCTAGACGACGCTGGCCAGAAGTCCTCTTCTGGGAAATCTGCCGCTCATAATCGCCGAGCTTCGTCAGGAGCGACGGGCAATACAAAAGTCGGCCGCGATTTCGGGATTGGCAACGACGAACGTCCTCAAATCGATCCGCCAGGTCGCTGCTCCCTATTCGCACTCTTGTCCAGTCGGAGGTAGTGCAATCTCGGCACCCGATTTAATTGTGGTACTTGCGCTTATCTGTTTCGTGATCGCGGCCGATATAAACCCGGATGAGCCATCTGCGGTCGTTCCGTGCGATGATCTGGCCAACTTTGCGAGCCATAGAGATTTCCTCCTTGGCTCGCAGGAGAGGCACACTTCTCGCACACTGCCAGTGCGGCAAGACGGGGATTCATCGATTGATTGGAGGAAAGGCGAGTGATCGGCCGTCAGACGCTTATACGTGATTCCCTTACCGAAACTTGTCGCGGAAGCGAACCACCACATCTGGCCCCGTCACGTTGATGTGTGACGTGCGTCATCGCGTCGCCGGGGAATGAGGGATAGATTTGTAGGTGCAATGTAGGCGATTGGTGGTGTCATGGTCGCCAAGCGCAGCAATTCGTCGCGGTTCTCGTCGTTACACCCTCTCAAAGGAAGAAGACTCTTTTCGTCTCGAAAGTCACTTGACTTTCAGGCCTATACGGAGGACACCACACTAAAGCCTCCGCACACAATACCCACTCCGCTCCGCATAACTGACCAAACCGAGACGACTTTCCACCCAGACTCTCGGTGGAGGAGGCGAGCATGTCCGACAATTTGAAGATACTCATAATCGATGATGATCAGGACTACAGAGCATCGGCCAGATCTCTTCTTGAAAGCCACGGCTATGTGGTGGTCGAGGCGGACTCCGGAAGAGAGGGCTTGCGCAAAGTGGTTCAGCAAAAGCCGGATATCATCGTCCTCGACATAATGATGGAGTGCGACACGGAAGGGTACGGAGTCACTCAGGCGATTAAGTACCAGGATGCGTATGCAGACTATAGGAATATTCCGGTTGTAATGGTTTCTTCCATAGATCTAACTCCGGATGAACGATTTCCAATGGCCGGAGAAGTAGACATGATCCGCCCTGACTTCTACCTAACGAAGCCACTCGATATCCCCAAGTTTCTGGAGGTTGTGCAAAGGGCTGCGGCTCATTGCCCCTCACATAGGGAAGCATAGTCCTGATCCTCGATACTTTTCTCACCCAACCCGGGTCGGAGAAAGTAGCATGAGCGAAACGGCTGAGCAAGAAACAATCGTTGTCATCGACGATGATTATGCAATGCGGCTGTCCTGCCGGAAGATCCTGTCCAAAATGGGATTCCGGGTGGAAGCATTCGAGGACGGCGGCCAGGGGCTGGAAGGTGTAACGACGTTGAAGCCCAGCCTGGTCCTGGTTGATCTCAAAATGCCAGGCATCAGTGGCATGGAGGTCGTTGCCCGGATCCACGAGGTGCGCCCGGAAGTTGTCCTCGTGGTCATTACTGGGTATCCGACGATCGATACCGCCGTGGGTGCGATGCAGCGCGGCGCCTATGACTTCCTCCCCAAGCCTTTCTCTCCCGACGAACTGCGGTTGATCGTTAACCGCGGGTTGGAACACCACCGGCTCTCGCTGGAGATGCAGCGAGGCGAAATGGAGCGTGCGCTCCTCAAGCGGCGCTTTATTACCTTTGTCTCCCACCAACTGCAGACCCCTCTGGTGGCGGTCCACCAGTATTTGGATGTCCTGAAACACCTCGATAACACGGAAGGCGCCGCAGCCAAGCGGCAGGAGTGGCTCGAGCGCTGCCTCAAAAGGACCGATGAGCTACAGGCGCTCATCAAAGACTGGCTTAGCTTGGCCAGGATCGAAGGGGAATCTTTTTCCCGGCAGTGGGTCAAAGTCGATCTCCAGCAGATTATTGCCGACATCCTGAAGACATACGGAGAAATGGCCGCTACGAACGGCATTTCCCTCGAAAGCCGGATACCCGAAAAAACTTACTTTGTGAGGGGTGATCAAAATTGTCTGACGGTACTCTTCGACAACTTGATCGTGAATGCCATCAAGTACAACAAGCCGGGTGGCAAGGTCACCGTGTCCGCCCAGGCCTTGGGCGGCGAAGTTGAGATTGCGGTGGCCGACACCGGGGTGGGAATTCCTGAAAAATATCGTCCCCTCCTCTTCCAGGAGTTCTTTCGCATACAAGGGGAAGAAGGCAAGAAGACTCCCGGCACCGGTCTGGGGCTCGCCATTTGCCGAAGACTTGTCTCTGAAATGGGCGGAAGCATAAGCGTTGACAGCGAGGTTAACGTCGGATCCACCTTCCGCGTGCGCTTGCTGGAATGCCGCGCACACGCGGAAGAGGAAGAAAAAAAGGGGAGTGCAGCGTGATCTCAGAAGCGGAAAAGATACTAATTGTTGACGACGACCGTGACTTTGTTGAAGCTCTCTCGGCGTTCCTGGAAGCGCACGATTACGTAGTCCTGAGAGCGCACGACGGCAGAGAAGGACTGAAGCTGGCGAAGATGCAGCATCCGGACCTCATCATTATGGACGTCATCATGAACGAAAGGACGGAGGGGTTTTTTACCGTCCAGGAAATTCGCCGGGCAGTCGAGCTGAGGACCGTGCCCATCTTCATCCTGAGTTCTCTGTACTCGCAGGTCACGGATTTTGGAATCCCTCCAAACAGCAGTTGGCTTGCGCATGACGAGTTCTTGTCCAAGCCGGTAAACATGCCGGAGCTGCTCGAGAAAATCCAGTGCTGCATGGAAGAGCGTCACCGGAACCTCGAAGCCTCGGTCGGGAGAAAGGCGGAAACGTGAAGATTCGGAAACTGCCCAAAGACAAGCTCGATTTTTTTGCTTCGGTTGTCCAGCAGTTCGGGGAAGTGCATGCGCCCGTCGAGCAGGATGGTAAGTACGTATTCCAGCGCCTCAGCAGGTGGTCAGAGGCTCGCCTCGACTATCATCGGACGATCCTGCCACCCAAGAAGTACTGTTTCCCTCCGCAAGAGACGCTGTTCCGCTTTCGGGAGGGTGCGGGCTACGTTCCCTGCACCCAGGGGTTGGACAAACGGGTCATTCTTTTTGGCGTGCACGCTTGCGACATCTATGCCCTCAACATCCTCGACCAGGTTTTTTCCGGAAAATACGACGACCCTTACTACCAGGCGCGCAGGAAGAACGTGGCGATTATCGGGATCGACTGCTGGCCGGACGAGCATTGCTTCTGCCGGTCGATGCGTGCTGATTTCGTCGACAAGGGCTTCGATCTCTTCCTGGGCGAACTGGGGGACCATTACCTAACCTTCGTAGGGACCGCTTTGGGTGACGACATGGTCCTGGCTACCGGGCCTCTGTTCCAGGATGTAAGTCAGGAAGACATTGACGAATACAAGCGTCGTTCGACCGGTAAGCGTCAGGGCTTCAAGCTGGATGTTGAGATTCGCGACCTTCCGGAAATCTTCGAGATGGAGTACCGGAGCGAGATCTGGGATGAGCTCGGAGAAAAATGCCTGTCCTGTGGAAGCTGCAGCATGGTTTGTCCGACGTGTTACTGCTACGACGTGGCGGATGACACGCAGTTAGGTTCCCGTGAGGGACGGCGCAATCGCTCTTGGGATTCCTGTCTGTTTGCCACCCACGCCTTGGTAGCCGGGGGAGAGAACTTCCGGAAAGGCCGGGCCAGCCGCATCAAGTACCGCTTTTACCACAAACAGCGAGGGTTCGTGGCCGAATACGGCCGGCCAAGCTGTGTCGGGTGCGGGCGCTGCATCAGCGCGTGCCCGGTGAAGATCGATGTTATCGAAGTCATCGATAAACTGCGGGGAATCCAAAATGCTTCTTGTCGATAGAGTTCCCAGTTATGACGCCGTGCTCAACCGGAATCCTTACCAGCCGCACCTGGCACGCATCGTGCGTATTTACAGAATGGTTGAGGATAACTATCTGTTCACCCTGCGCTTCCTCGAGGATCACCTGGCCACGACGTTCCGCCATCAGCCCGGCCAATTCGTGATGCTGAGTGTGCCAGGCACCGGCGAGGCGCCCATCTCCATTTCCTCCTCGCCCACTCGGCCGGGAATTCTGGAATTGTGCGTGCGTCGAGCCGGGCGCGTGACGAAAGCGCTCTACCGCATGCATACCAACGACGTGGTGGGGATCCGCGGCCCTTACGGGAATGGCTTTCCCGTCCAGGAGGTCATGGGCAACGACCTGCTGCTCGCCGCTGGTGGCTTGGGGATGGCGCCCCTGCGCTCGTTCCTGTGGTATGCGCTCGACAATCGGGATAAATTCAACCGGATCACCCTGATGTATGGCAGCAAAACCCCCGCAGAGATGCTTTTCCGGGAAGAACTCGTCTCGCTCGTGGATCGTAAAGACATGACGTGCCTGTTGACCGTGGACAGGGACCCGACGGGAACCTGGAAGAACTATGTTGGGCTATTGCCGAAGCTGTTTGACCGCGCGGAGATTGATCCGGCTCGGACCTACGCCGCGGTGTGCGGTCCGCCGGTGGTCTACAAATTCATTCTGGAGCGCCTCTTGGCTCTTGGCTTTCCCAAGGACCGCATCCTGATGTCTCTCGAACGGCGAATGAAGTGTGGCGTGGGAAAGTGCGGGCATTGCGCGGTGGGTTACAAGTATACGTGCTTGAACGGCCCCATCTTTACGTATTGGGACGCGATCAATCTTCCGGAGATGATCTAATGAGCAAAACTACCGTCGGATTATTCGGTCTCACCGGGTGCGCGGGGGATCAGCTTGTCATTCTCAATTGCGAAGACCAACTCCTGGATCTGGTGAATGCCATCGACATTCGGGATTTCCTCATGGCGTCATCCGCGAATGATGAAGATTGCGAACTCGACTTGGCGCTGGTGGAAGGCGCGGTGCTGAGCAAGCGCGACGAGGAAAAGCTCAAGAGGATTCGCGCACGCTCGAAAGCGCTGATGGCGGTTGGAACCTGCGCGGTCTGGGGTGGAATCGCAGCGCTAAACCCCGAGGTAGACCGGGCCAAGCTTCTCTTCGAGATCTACGGCAGTCAGGGGGCCCAGTATGACAGCCTGCCCCCGCGTTCCCTGCGGGAAGTTGTCAAGGTCGATCTGAACCTCACGGGTTGCCCCATTGAAAAAGGGCAGTTTCTGTCGGCCGTGTCCAGCCTGTTGAACGGTGACCCGCCCATCTTCCCGGAGTATCCCGTTTGCACGGAGTGCAGGATGCTCGAAAACAATTGCCTCCTCATCGAAAAGTCGCAAATCTGCTGCGGTCCGCTGACGGTGGCCGGGTGTGACGCCCGCTGCCCGGAGCTGGGCATCCCTTGCGTGGGTTGCCGTGGCCCGGTCGATGAGGCGAACTTCTCTTCCGCGCTGGCCATGTTTGGGGAGAAAGGCATCCCTCGCGAGAGGATCGCAGCCAAGTTGCGCACCTTCGCACCCATATCAGGAGATCACTCATGAGCACACAGATTCAGATCGAGCATCTGGCTCGGGTCGAAGGTCATGGTGGAATTACGGTGGAGTTGGACGACGGCGTTGTCTCGATGTTTCGCTTCGACATTTTTGAAGGAGCGCGCCTCCTGGAAGGGCTGGTGCGGGGCAGGGGTTACGAGGATATATCTCCGATACTGTCCAGAATTTGCTCGATCTGTTCCGTCGCCCATTCCTTGACCTCGCTCAAAGCCACCGAAAACGCTCTGGGAGTCAAGGTCACCCCCCAGACGGAGTTGCTGCGGGACCTCTTGTACAGGGGCGAGAGCATCCAGAGCCATGCGTTGCATCTGTTCTGCCTCGCTGTGCCGGACTATCTGGACTATCCCAGTGTGATCGCGCTTGCCGCGGACCATCTGGATGCGGTGAAGCTGGGCTTGCGCTTGAAGACGCTGGGGAATTCCATCCAGGAAACGCTCGGGGGCCGGGCCGTCCACCCGGTCAACGCGATTGTGGGAGGGTTTGGGAAACTTCCCAGCGTGGACTCGCTGGTGGCGTTGCGCGCGGCCCTCATCCAGGGCGTGGCGGATTGCGAGACGACTATAAAGGTGTTGGCCTCCTTGCCCGTTGCCGAGTTCTGCCATACTGACACCGTCTTCGCCGCACTCTCCTCGCCTGGAAATCATGGTTATTATGCGGGTGATGAAATCGTCGTCTCCTCGAATGGGCAGCGGCAGAGCGTGCGCGCCGCTGACTACCGCTCCCTGAGCAATGAAAAGGCCGTTCCCGGCTCCCACGCCAAGCACAGTTCGTTTCACGGTAAGCCGTTCATGGTGGGATCCCTGGCTCGACTCACCACCAACACGCAGGGACTGACAGAGCGCGCCCGAGTGGCCCTGGACGATTTGGGACTGCGGCTACCGAGTGACAACCCCATGGACAACAACAAAGCCCAAGCGGTCGAATTGGTTCATGATGTACATTCCGCACTCGCGATTGTGGACCGCCTGCTTCGCGACGGCATTAAAGAAGAAGGATGTGTCGCCGTGCGTCCCAAAGCGGGTACCGGCACGGGGGTTACCGAAGCGCCCCGCGGACTGCTCGTTCACAGCTATACCTACGACGACGAAGGTCGAATCGTCGCGGCGGACGTTATCACCCCTACGGCATTTAACGTTGCCAGCATTGAAAACCACTTCCGCTCTACCGTCGAGCAAAGTGCCAGTAAGGATGTGCCCGTTCTCAAGAAGAAGTTAGAAATGGTCGCGCGGGCTTACGACCCGTGCATCTCGTGCTCCGTGCACCTTCTTCAGAGACGCCCATCGGTTGACGTGTGAGAGCGCCCAATGTGGCAGGACGAGGAGCGGATCGCCTATAAGAGTTTGGGTGGCGCAAACTCCGCGGCCGGCACGTTAGAGAAATGCCATGAGGCTCGACTTCTCATTTCGGAGGCTCTCGCTCAGGACGAAGTTGATCTCCGACTACCTGGTCATTCTGGGAATCGGCGGGCTGGCCACATCGCTGCTGGGCTCGTGGATCGTGAGTTCGACGATCATGATGCAGCCCCACCGCGCTGTAGACCACGACCTGGCTATGGCTCGCTCGCTGTTCGACCAGAAGCTCGAGAACGTGGAGCAAACGGTTCAGCTCGTTGCCTCCGGAGCGGTCGTTCAACAACACTTGGCACCAGGGAAAGGGAACTCCCCCTTGGCCTACCTGGATTCGATCCGGAAAGACCACGGTTTTGATTTCCTCACCCTCACCGATCCGAAGGGACACTTACCTCTGCGGGTTGAACCTCACAGTGTGATGGGTGATGTCTCCTCGATTGGTGTCGTCAGAGCGGCACTTTCAGGGAAGGTAGCCGCGGCTACAGAAATCCTATCCGCCGAGATCCTCCACAATATGGATCCTCTTCTTACCTCCAGACCCTACCTGCCTGCGGGGGAATCTCCCCGAGCCGAACCCGGGGACAAGACGGCGGGCCCATCGGGCTTGGTTATGATTGCCAGCGCCCCGGTGGTCGGAACCGACGGCAGAATCGTGGGCGCGTTGTGTGGGGGCATCCTTTTGAACCAGGATTTCGAAATCGTGGACCGCATCTGGAGGGTGGTATTTCAGGGAGACCGTTTGGGCGACCGGGATATTGGAGTGGTTACGATCTTCCAGGACGATATCCGTATCTCGACCACAGCCAAAACGGCCGGCAGTGTGCGTTGGGTGGGCACACCCTCCCCGGCAGAAGTCCGTGAGGATGTTCTCGAGCAGGGCCGCAGTGTTCGCGGCCGGATGTTCGCGGCAGGGGATTGGTACGTTAGCGCATATACCCCCTTGCGCAGTTACGAGGGGCAAATCATCGGTATGCTCGCCGTCGGGCGCTTGGAAAGAGCCTACACTTCCACCCGCAACCGGGTCATCCTGTCGTTTTTCGGCATTGCCACCATTGGCTTCATTGTTATTCTCGGAGTGACTTATCGCGAGATTGGCAAAGTTATGCTTCCCGTGGGCAAGATGGTGGCTGCCACCCGAAACATCGCCGCGGGCCACTTCGATCAGGAAGTCCAGTCGAGTCCCCAGCATGGTGAAATCGCCCTTCTGGCCGATTCCTTCAACACCATGTTGAAAAGCCTGCGGCAGATGCGGGGTGACCTCGAGGAGTGGGGACGAACTCTCGAGGAAAAGGTCAAGCAGCGCAGCGAAGAACTGTTCACGATGCAGGCGAGGGTTGCCCAGTCGGAAAGGCTGGCTTCCTTAGGTATCCTGGCGGCGGGCGTTGCCCATGAGATCAACAATCCCTTGGGTGCGGTCATGGCGCTGACCGCGCTCACCCTCGAGGACCTCAAGGAGGATGATCCCAACCGGGAAAACCTCCAGGAGGTCGTCCGGCAGAGCGAGCGCTGCCGCGATATCGTCAAGGGTTTATTGCAATTCTCCCGTCATTCCAAGGTCAACCCCGAACTTGCCGACCTCAACACGATCCTCCATGACACGCTGTCTCTCGTTACAAAGCAAGCGCAATTCCTGAACATCACAGTGAACATCAACTTCGACCCGCAGCTTCCTCCCGTCATGGCTGACAAATCCGAGCTTGAGGAGGTGTTCATGAACATCCTCTTAAATGCCGCTCAGGCCATGCAAGAGAGAGGTACTATCACCATTACCACGCGCCACAGCGCGCCCGAAAATTCCGTCGAGGTCCTGATTTCGGACACGGGATGCGGCGTGCCCCCAGATAAGATTGACAAGCTCTTCCACCCCTTTTTCACCACCAAGGAGAGCGGTCAGGGGACAGGTCTCGGCTTATCCATTGCTTATGGAATCATCACCTCGCATCACGGAAGTATTTCCGTGGAGAGTGAGGTCGGCAAAGGTAGCACCTTTAAGATCCGATTGCCGATTGCTTCCGTCGTCGCCGCAGGTCAACCCTCGTGAAATCTCATTTGGTTATTGGTCTTGGCAATCAGCTCATGGGTGATGAAGGAATCGGCTGGCACGTCATTAACCGGCTCGCCTGTGACCCCAGACTGCCTGGAGACACGGAGCTACTCTGGGGCGGCACAGATCTCCTCGCCTGCGCTGAACAAATCGAAGGGCGGAGCCGGGTTACTCTCGTTGACGCCCTGCTCGACCCCTCTCAAGTGGGCAGCGTGGCAGTTTTTGGAGATGGAAATGGCCTGCGGAGTCTGGAGGATCGACAGTGGCATGTCCACCATCTTTCCCTGACTCAAGCCATTCACCTACTTAGGATTGTGTCACCGTCCTTGGAGACGGCTCGCCTCAGTCTGGTTGCCATCTGTATCGATTCAGCGCCCCTGCAACCTGAGCTTTCACCCGCGCTGGCCGCGAAAATGCCTCAAATACTCGAGTGTGTCCTCCAGAAGCTGGTCTAAGGGATGCCTATATTCCTTGGAGTGCATCTTCATTGACGGGATTACGCTGGGTAGCCACCTTCCGAAGATGATGCGCCGTCAGCCATTCAATCCGTTCACAGGTACCATCGCCGCGAACTTTGCCATCTACGACGATCCAGTTTCCAACTAGTTCAACTTCAGAAGGGGTGCGGAAAAGCTGGATGGGGAAAGGATTTCAGGTCATTGACCTCAAAATTGACACATAGAGTCTGGGGGTTCGAGTCCCCACGTGCCTGCCGTTGCTGCTAAAAGCGACCCTGGGTAGTGTCTCAGTTTCGATCTAGCCGCCCCATTCCTGAAATCGTAACAAGATTAGCTCGTTTGATCGCTAGGGGGAAAACCACAAGAGAATTCAAAAATGAACCACGAGTTTAAGGCCGGAGACGTTGTTCGATTGGAAACCGGCGGCCCTGACATGATTATCGAAAGCATTGGCCCACAAACGAATGGTTTCACGAATGGTGCGTGGTGCGTGTGGAAGGTGGGAGACCAGAAGAAAAAGGAGTTCTTCGAGTTTGTGAAGCTCTGTCCTGCCGACATTAAACCGATTGACAAATGAGTGGCAATTCTATCCTCCTAGAAGCACTAAACGTGATCCGATAGGCCAGCGGCCATGTTGGGCGTGATCCTCAGAGTCTGGCGAAAAAAGTCCTTAAAGGTGCCGAGCGATGAACTGCGGCTCTATAGGGAAAATAGAAATCGATTTCGGAACGGGAACGGTCGTTCAGTCGTCAGTAGCCTTTTTTTGGCGGGCCGAGGCCTGTAAACAAAGATTTATCCTTTTCTGGTGATTGCCCCGGCCGAGCACCGTCTCTACCGTGGCCACCAGGCGATCAGAGTTCTTGTCGAGTTCCAGAGCGGACTTCTCGAAGTAGGCGGCCGCGCCTTCGCTGAGCAGTTTTTCTTCGTTCCTCTGCGACAAACTGGTCAGCACGATGACCGGAATACCCATGGTGGCAGGATTTGCTTTCAGGGCTCTTAGGACTTCCTGACCGCTGATCTTGGGCAGCATCATGTCGAGCAGGATGATGTCGGGGGGGGTGTCATTAGCGACTTGCAACGCTTCCTCGCCATTGGCGGCGGTGCTGACGTCGAAACCGGCTTTGGACAAAGCGAGCTCATTGGCCATGCGGAGAAACTTGCTGTCGTCGACCAAGAGCACTTTGGTTTGGAATTTCCGAGCCACGAATTGCGGAAGCATCTCTTCCAGCTTTTGTGATAGCCTGCGCTGTAGCTCGGATTTGTGCTCCTCCGAAAAAGACACAAAGCGAATACCGAGACGGTCCGTTTTCGACCAGCAGATTTTCGATTCTGCCAGGAATGGTCCTTGGTGATCCGGTAAAGTGAACTGAACCTGAACGTCTTCTCCGGCGATGAGCGGAACGAACGTACTCACCGCCATGCCCCCTTCGCTGATGTTCACGCTGTAACAGCGAACTTCCGGCACGCTTTGTCTCAGAATGGTGACGGGGATTGAGATGGGACACCGGAAATAGCGCCGTCGCTCTCTCAGGATCAGTCCGTAAGCAGGCTTGAGCGTATTGCGGATTGACTGAGCAGAAAGAGGTCTTTCGAAGACAAACTCCGACTTCTTCCGGAAGGGTGTGCCTTCCGGATTACTGCCGCTGATGGCAAACGTCACCGCCGTCCGGTTTGATGGGGAGAGACGCACCTCGTCCAGAATCAGTCCGCTCTGTTCTCCTAGCTGGAGATCAACGATAACGGCATCGAACTTTTGGCGGTTCAATAGGTGAATCGACGCAGGCACTTCTTGACAGACATCGGGCGAGATAGACAATTCTTGTAGGGCGTGGCTGACCTGCTGAATGGTGACTGGATCAGCGGAGACCACAAGCGCGAGGCCGATTGCCATAATGAAATACACTCCTTATAACGTTCTCGGTCACGATTGTCGCCCACTTGCTTGGGCTCGGACGTGCGCTTCCGGATGGTCGCCTCTCAGTTTATCGGCAACTTTGTCAACCGCCAAAGGCTTGCTGAAGTAGTAGCCTTGAATTTCGTCACACTGATGTGCCCGCAGGAATGACATTTGTGCTTCGTCTTCGACGCCTTCGGCAATCACCTTGAGATTCAGGCTTCTTGCCATGCTGATGATTGCGGTTGTGATCGCCGCGTCATCAGGATTCGCGACGACATCGCGAATAAACGAACGGTCGATTTTGAGCTTGCTGACCGGAAAGTGTTTCAAGTAGCTGAGGCTGGAATAGCCGGTCCCAAAATCGCAGCAGCGGCCGACCGAGCTGCCCCTGCGTGAGCAGCGGCGCGATAACCTCCTGGGACGCCGCGACCACCATGATCGAACGCGCCCCGGTCGTGACCGCCAAAATAACCGTGATTGCAGACCGTCACGCTGTTCGAAATGTAAGTGTTGCCACCGAACATCACGGTCCCACCATCCCAGGCTGGCGCCCATGCGCCGAAACCCCAGCCGAAGCCAGCGTAGACCCCAACCGCGATTCCTGGGTCGAAGGCAAGTCCGACTCCCCACACGATGCCGGGCGGGGGCGGCAGCACAACAAAGCCGGGATAGGCGACGAATAGCGTTCCCCAAACGCGCCACGGATTGTAATAGGGAACGAAAATTACAGCCGGATTGACCGGTACAATCTCGATCACGCCAGCGTCGACCACCACACGTTGCTGCGCCGTCGTAACCAATACGCTCGACTGTTGCGCCTGCAACCGCATGGCCTGGATAGCGTTCATGACGTCTCCGGGCTGGTTGTAATAGGCGTTGCCGAGCTGCGCCGTCCAGGCCGTGTTCTTGGCGAGATTGTCAAGGACGGAGGGAAACTCTATGAGACCTTTAACGGCGGGGTCCCATGTCATGGCGTTCGCCCCGGCCGCGCGTTGATCCGGGGGCAGATTCATGTTCTGGTTCAGCCAGGTATCGACCGCGGCAATCTGGTTTGGATAAGTGGCGCCAGTCAATATTTGAGCGACCAGCGAGTCCGGGTAGAGAGCAATCGGGGCCACCAGTTGATCCAGTTGCACCGCGTCCAGATCGACGTACGCAGCCGGCGCGGGCGCTTGTGCGTACACGAATTGTGTTGCCAGAATCAGCAACGATGAAACCATCAGCGCCATCATCCGACGCATGGCGTGATACATGGAAATTGTCGTCGTGGAATTCATTGTCTGCCTTCGGAAAGAACGAACTGGCCGGCTTACGCCAGGCAGCGCGCTCCACTGGCAATCCGCAACAAACCCAACTTCCTGAAGCCTTGTGTTATTCATTTGCGTTCTCCTGGTGAGAATTTGAGGGCCGCTTTGTGTGCCTTCATTTGGAAGCGCGCAATTTCAGCCTTCACCGTGTAACGCGACAAGGCGAGCAAAGTGGGGTCACCGTCTGGGGAAGATTTTGCTGCACCTCCGGCGGAGCGTATGCCCCTGCCAGCGATCGAAAGGGCATGTAAGAGGGATATCTGGCAGCGATGGTGAAGAACCGGTGAGGTCAGGAAAGGCGGGGGCCCGGGCGCAACCGTTATGTTGCGCCCAGGCTGGTGAGGTGAGACCTTTTAGAAGCGCAATGTCGATTCTTCTGAGGCGATGACCAGGAAGTCGCAGGACGGGCCCCCGTAGGCAAAAATCTGGCCAACCCACCCGTTTCCAGATTCGACATCGTAGTACGGAAATCCGTGGTCGACCGTGGCCTTGTTAAAAGTGACTTTGCCGTTTGCGGGGAACTGGGAGCACGAAGTCACGTTATACGCCTCAAGGACGGCAGCATACGCCCAAGTCCAATGTTGGCCCGAAACGTGGTGGGTTTTGATCCAGGAATAAGTACCTCTCGTTTCGTCCTTCGCCATTACCGTCCAGTACGGCGTGCTGCCAGAGGCAGCGGTCATCTCGGTATAGCCCAAGATCGAATCGCCCGGATAAACCGTCTCCAGCGGGCTGAAGAAAGCGTAGACCTCACCACTCACCAACCAACTGGCGATCGCCCAGTAATTGCCACCCCCGGCGCGGCTCGTGCCATACTGGAGCACGGGTTGCAGTATCCATGCCCCGCCCTGAGGCTAGATGCCATTGAAAATATAAATCGAAGCGCCGTTTTCCAAAGGATACGACGGTACGGTCCATTTACTGGACATGAAATCGATGTTGTCGCTCGAGCTAAGCGGTAACCCCCATTGGGAGTCCTCGACCCAGCCATTGCCGGCAGGAATGGCGGCGCTCTCGGTGCCCGCGCTGGGACGCGTGATGACGGCTTTCTCGGGGCAGGGATCATAGTAGGCGATAAGCGCGCCGTTTAGCGTCACATCGCCAGTAACTTGGCCGTCGTCAGCGACTTCCACCATTGCGCCCTTGGGCACTGCATGCACGCAATCGGGACGGATTAACTCCCCCGGAATCTGCACCCAGCGGGATTTGTCCATATGGGCTTCGGGAGTCGCGGTCTGTGCCTGCGCGATCGAGTAAGTGGATAGCCCCGAAACGACAACGCCGCACAAGACGGCCATGAACCCGATCGAGCTCAGTCTGGAAGTGGAAGGCTGATTGCCGCTTTGCGTATTTTCATTCGTCGTTTTCATTTTAGTTTTCCTTTCCTTGAGTAGTTAGGTTTGGCTCGGTTTCAGTTACGTCGTTATCCGCCGGAAGTCGATCTCAGCGTTCACCAGGTAACGCGACAGGGCGAGAAAAATGGGGTCACAGCGGGATCATTGCCGCGCGGTCACCACCGGAAGGTAATCGGCGGGGTTTGATTTGAAGCGCCAGCGAAAAGGGAAGGACAGAGAGACTGTCAGATATCCAAGACTTATCTTAGTCGTTGGCGTACTCATGGGCTTTCTTGTTCTTACAGTGACTCGGCAGCTGGCGACTCGCCGCGAGAAAATTGAAAGGGAAGATCGGATTGGAAATCAGCCGCGCGACGCTGGTCGAGGCCCTCGCTCAAGAACGCCCGGCCTTCTAACACCTGAAGTCCAAGATCTCGATTGACTCCCGCTGCGCCGATCGTGCATCGGGGTAGGCCGTCATCACTTTTTCTCTATCGGGCCCTATTGCCCTTCCTTTGCCAGCACCATCTTGGCGCGGCCCAGTTCCGGGCGGCGGTCCGAGTGGCTTCCGTTCTCGCAGTTCTTCAACAGTTGCGCGTAGTAAGAATTCGCCTTTACTGGTTGATGAACCAACTCGGCGGCGCGTGCGGCGCCGGCGAGCGCGTTGAAGCGGTTGGGATCAATCTTCATGGACTTCTCATACTCCGATAAGGCTTGCTCCGGCTGGTTGAGTTCGAGCAGCATCTCGGCCAGCATCTCGCGCGCCGGAATGTCGACTTCTGCTTTTCCCACTTTATCTTGGGTGTCCGCGACCTGGCGTATCTGCCGCAACGCTTCGTCGTTTTTCTTTTCCGCAAAAGCCAGCCAGGCGTGTACTTCGCCGTGCGACGAATTCGGGCCATCAAGCAGATAGGCATACTTCGACTTGCGAGTGGCCTCTTCCGCTTCGTCGAATTTCTGCGCATTGCGGCGGGTCGCTTCCACATCGCCCAGATGCGCGGAGGCGATCGTCCGCGCCCAATAGGTGATCATCTGCAAATGCGTAGATGCGTTCGCCGCCGGCTGGAGCGCTGCGGCATCCGCCCAGTGCCGCATCTCCAAGTCATAGAGCGCAGGAAAATGCGCCGCCGCGAAGCCGTAGTATTCCAGCATTCCTGAATCGTCGCCATTCGTGGGCGCCGTCGCCAGAATCTTTTTCGATTGCTCCACCTCTTGCCTGGCCGCTTCGTCCTGACCGGTCTGCAGGTAGGCATAAAGAAGAAAGTGCATGGCATGTAATTCGTGTCCATGCATGTACATCTCACCGGACTTCTGCGTCAGGGCCACCGACTTCAGGTTCGCCTGGATATCCTCTTGCCAGAGCCCCAGCCGGGCAAAGATGTGCGAGGGCATGTGGACCGCGTGTGCTGACGACGAGGCAATTTCCGCATAGCGGCGGGCGGCGTCGAGTCCCATGGGCGCCATTTGAGGGGAATCGCAGGCATGAATGATGTAGTGCGCTATGCCTGGATGATCGGGCTGCTGCAGGAACAGCGGGTTGAGAACGGCGACCGCCTTCTTTTCCGAGGCGAGCGACGTGTCGTCCGGGGACTCGGACGCCAGCAAGGACAAGGCATAGAACGCGCCCGCCTCGAAATCTGCGGGGTACTGCTGGTAGAGTTTTCCCATTGCGTCCGAGTATGCGGCGGCCCGCTTCAGGTAGTCGTTCGTGGCAGGATCACGATAGAACACGGCCAGGGCGGAAATATAGCTGCGTTCGCGCTCGGTTTTAGCACCGATTTTTTGCGCTTTCTCAATTTCCTCATGGCCCCGCGTCAGCGTTGACTCCTGTGGCCGCTCCCAGATCTGGTGGAACAAGCTCATTGCAATGCCCCAGTGAGCCATGGCGCACGCCGTGTCCGTCTGGGCGATTTCGACAAACTGCTCCTCGGCCTCTTCATATCCGAAGGAATGGAGCAGAGCAACGCCACGCTCGAAAGCTTTCTCGGAAGCAGGTGCGCATGAGATCGGAAACGAAACCTTGCCGAGCTGTTCGGTAGTTTCGTGATGATGGGCGTGCATTTCATCGTCGAGAGCTGACGCGGGCACGGCACACAGAAGGCACACGCAGAGCGGCAGGTACGCAAGCGATTTTGCGCAGAACATTTTTCATCCTCCAATGCGGTCCATCACTTTATCGAAGTCTCCGAAATTTGGCCAGTACGGCTCCCGGATTATCGGCAACCATACTCCTGGTGATTATTTCAGAAGTGCCCGTTATCCGGGACTAAGTCCGCACGGCCCGGTGTGCCGCTCCGAATGCCTCCGGTACCTGATCCAACTTCACCCCGACCACTTCTGACAGAGAACTTGCGTTGTGAGTGATTCCGCAAAAAATCTCGGCCCCTGCGTCGGTCATCTGCAGGGAAAAAGTGTGATATGTTGTGTCGGCACGGCACCGTGCGTTCATTTTCGTGACGTCTGAAAGGAATGAGTCCATGTCAGTCAGCTTCCATCTCCTTCTGCGGCGTACCGTGAGGAATCAAACAGCTTTTGTTCTCGCAACCCTTGGTATTCTGCTCGCGTTCCACGTCGGCCTGTCAGCGCAAACGACGGCCTCAACCGGCAGTATCCAAGGTACGATCACCGACCCCAGTGGCGCGGTCGTCGGCGGCGCGAAAGTCATCATTAATAACAAGTCCAACGGGCGTCTGATCACTGTAACCACGACCTCGGCTGGCGCCTACACTTCGGGAGCGCTCACCCCCGGAGATTACACGATCCGCGTCGAGGCCTCGGGCTTCAAGACGACTGAGATCCCTGTGACCGTGCAAGTGGGAGTCACCGCATCGGGTAATGCCAGGCTGCAGGTCGGGCAGGCAAACCAGTTGGTAGAGGTGCAGGCTTCCGCCATTGCCGTCAACACCGAACAAGCGACGATACAAGGCGTCCTGACTACGCAACAGATCGAGAACCTGCCGATCAATGGCCGAAACTTTCTGGATCTCGCACAGCTCGAGCCCGGAGTGCAGATTCAAGACGGCGGAAATTTCGATCCCACCAAGAATGGATTCTCGTCCATATCGTTTGGCGGACGCTTCGGGCGTACCGCCCGCATTGAAGTCGATGGCCTGGACATCAGCGACGAAACCGTGGGTACGACTACGCAAAACGTTCCCGAGGGCGCTATCCAGGAATTCCAGATCCAGCAGTCTTCACTCGATCTCTCCACGGAATTGACCTCGTCCGGTTCCGTCAACGTGACCACGAAGTCGGGAACCAACGGGTACCACGGCGAGGGTTACTACTATTTCCGCGATCAGTCGCTCAACGCGGCGCTGCCTGGCGGAAGCACCAATTATTTTCAGCGCAACCAATACGGCGGGAACTTCGGTGGACCCATCATCAAGAACAAAGTCTTCTTCTTCCTCGACGCGGAACGCACCAAGCAAGACTTGCTCGATCCGGTGATACCCGGCCCGCCCTTTGATACACAAATAGTCGGGCAGAGCTTCGATTCCCCTTTCCGCGAAGCCGAAGGACTAGCGCGGCTGGACTGGCAGATTACCAACAATTACAAGTTGTTTTACCGTTTTTCCTACGATCAGAATCATAGTGTACTCGCGATTATTCCCAACTCCTTTCAGCCCTTCGGCAACGTCAACCACACGCCGGTGCAGGCGGTCGGGCTGGACTTTATCACCGGCGGCTTCACCCACAGCATTCGTTTCGGTTACACCAAGTTCCGCAACGGCATTGTCGATGCAGTTGCGGGATCGTCGATCTTCAACCCGTTGCCCGGCATAGAACTTGCCATCGGCAGCGATCCCGATTGCCTGACTCCGGGCGCTGACCCTTTCTGCTCCGGACCAAGCTTCCTGGCGCCCCAGCAGACTTACCAGTCCGATCATCAGTTCAAGTATGACGGCAGCAAAGCCGTGGGTAAGCACATTCTCCGCTACGGCGGCGGCCTGAATCATATTTTTGGCGGCGGTTTTGCCAGCTTCCTGGCGTTGGGACCAGCGGTCAATGCCAACGTGGGCGATTGCGTTCCCAGCCCGACTCTGCCGTTCCCAAACGGCTGCAATAACCCTCTCAACTATCCGGCTAACACGATACAGTTGGGCAACGGACAAGGCTACGATTCGGAAATTCCAGCCTTCGGGTTTCCCGCCGGCGGCTCTGGTCCTGACAATCGACTGTCTTTCTATTTCGGCGACGCCTGGAAGATTAAGCCAGGTCTCACCCTGACCTACGGCCTCCGCTATGTGCGCGATACCGGGCGTTCCGACGCCGATCTGCCCGGCCTTCCGCAGCCTTTCAACCAGAATTTTGACAATCAGTATTACTCAAACCTCGGGGCCCGCGTCAATCAACCCAACAAGAATCTTGCTCCACAGATCGGAATCGCCTGGGATCCGCGGCACTCCGGCAAAACCGTCATTCGCGGCGGCATTGGACTCTTCTACGAGAACTCGATCTGGAACAACCTCGAGTTCGACCGACCCGCGCGCCTTGCGAGTGGATTATTCTTAGCCAATCCGACGGTCTGCTCAGGCGGCTCGGGTGGCGAGTTCACCTTACCCAACGGCGTTGTTCAAGATTGGTCTGGAATCTGCGGGGGCGCCATCGGCACCGTCGCCTCCCAGATCCTGGCGAATCAGCAACAATATCAGGCGGCCACGGTTTCGGCTGGACCGGCCGTCAATCCGTCCTATGTCAACAATCCAAACACACTTGCGGACGGGCTCGATGTCACGGGCACAGACCTGCTCTATCCGAAATACGTCAGTCCTCGTTCCGTACAGATGAACTTCGGCATTGAGCAAGAGATCCGCAAGGGAATGGTCGTCACGGCGGATTACCTCCGCAACATCGAAACGCACAGTCTGCTGGCCATCGACACCAACCACGTCGGGGATGCGCGCTTCTTTAATAAGGGCGCGGCCCAGACCGCCGTCAACACAACCCTCGCGAACTGCGGAATAAGCTCGATTACCGGCTCTTATACGGGTAACTGTCCAACCGATCCAGCAACTGGTACAACCGACCTTGGAACCTGGGTGCCCCGGCCCGCCACCATCTCGGACTACGCAGGCAACGGCCTTGATTCGGGCTATTCCCTTTGCTTTGGCGTCCCGTGCGCCGTCGTGGGAGAACCCGCTGCCGCGTTCCCCGGCATCAACCCCAACGTGGGCGCCAACCAGATGCTGTTCCCCAGCGGTCGTGCCGTATACAACGGGCTGCAGCTTTCCCTCAAACAAGATCTGAAGACTCCCACGCGCTACATTCGGGCCATGAACGTGCAGGTCTCTTATTCGCTGTCGAAATACGTGGCCATGGCAACCGACAACGATTTCATCAACATTGCCACTGACTTCAACCACCCCCTCAAATACCTCGGTCCCAACGGGCTGGACCGCAAGAATCAGCTTTCGTTTGGCGGATCGATGGATTTGCCTTACAAGTTCCGCCTCGGCGTGATTGGGCATTTCTACAGCCCTTTGCCGGTCACTCCCACCCTCAGTCCCAGTGGAAATCCAGGTGGAATTTTTCTGACGGATATTACGGGCGACGGTACCGGCGATGGCAGCTTCGGCTCCAACGGCGGCTATGGAGATGTATTGCCCGGAACCGGCATCGGTTCTTTTGGCCGCAGCATCAAGGCCAACAACATCAACACAGTGATCCAGAATTACAACAACAGCATCGCTGCCGGCGTGCCCACGCCCGCCGGTCAGACCCTGATCAACAACGGTCTGTTCACGCTGTCGCAACTGGTTGGGCTCGGAGGTGTGCAGCAACCCGTCCCACTGGCGCCGACGAATGAGGCCAACATGGGCTGGCTGCATGCCATGGACCTGAGCCTGAACTGGATCTACAAATTCAGGGAGAACGTCGAACTGCAGCCGGGAATTTCCTTTTACAACGTAATGAACTTCGCCAATTTTGACGGCCCCGCAAGCCCGCTGAGCGGCGTGTTGAGCGGAACTCCCGGCACCATCAATGGCACCCCTGGCGAGCAGCCCGCCAGCAACCGCCTGGGCTTAGGGTCGGGCGTTTTTGCTCTCGGTTCGCCACGCGCGATCGAGTTCACGTTGAAGCTTTCTTTCTAACGCGCGCAGTCGTGCCCCTGCGTTCCGATACAGCAACTTGCGTCAGGCGTTCTTGCTGGAGCCTGGTTCCAATCCGCGCGCCCGCACCAGAATCACGGTGGCATCGTCGCGCAGCCCCTTGCCATTCGCAAATTTCATGACATCCGCCAGCAAACCATCCAGCGTAACGTCGGGTGATTGCATTTGGGCGAGAAGCCTCTCTGGGCCGTATTCTTCCCCGGAATCGATGTCAGCCTCGGTGATTCCGTCAGAATAAAACGCGATGCGCGAATGCTCGCCGAGCGTCACTTCCGTCTCCGAGAACTTGCTGGCTGAAATTCCCAAAGGCAAGCCATGCTCGTGATTGATCCAGCGGTGGCCGCGAGGCTCGACCAGCAGCGGCGCCAGATGGCCGGCGTTCGCAATCCGCAAAATGCGGCTGGACGGGTCGAGTTCGGCATACACCATGGTGACGAAGCGGCCGCTGGGAAAATCTTCGATCATCATGTTGTTGAGACGCGTGAGCACCTCGGCGGGTCCCGACCCGGTTTGCGCCAGCGAACGCAACATGCCGCGAGTCGCGGACATGAGAAGCGCCGCCGCTGTGCCCTTGCCCGAAACATCGGCCAGAACCAGACCCCAGCATCCATCCCGCAGCGGAATGAAGTCATACCAGTCGCCGCCGACGGAGCCCGCCGGAACAGAAAGCCCCGACACCGAAAACCCTGGAATCAGCGGAGAGCTGCGAGGCAACAGAGCCTGCTGAATCGAGCGAGCTTCTTCGGCCTCGCGGCTCATGCGCTCGCGTTGTTGGCGCTCATCGTTGAAGCGCCGCGCATTGTGTACCGCGACCGCAACGTGAGCGCACAATCCCTGCAGCAGCCTCAGTTGGTCTGGGCAGAAGGCGTTTAGCTCGCAATGGGAGGCGGTGAAAACTCCTACCAGATCTCCCTCGCGTTGTAGCGGGATGGCGACTTCGGAGCGCGTATCCGGCTCGCAGGCCACATAATAGGGGTCGCGAGCGACGTCGGGAGCATAGTGCATTTTGCCAGTGACCGCGACATGTCCCACCATTCCGACGCCTTTCTTGAGGTGATGGCCCCTGTGGTAAACGGTGCAGCCGTGAACACCGACCAGTATGAATTCATCCTGTTCAGAATCGCGGAGATAAAGGTTAATTTCGACACAGCCGAGCGATGCCGCAACCTCATCGACGATCCGCGGAACGAGTTCTTCAAGGTCGAGAGTGGAGGTGATCCGTTGCGCAAACTTCTGCAGGCGTACCAGTTCCGCTACCCGGAGAGCGGCTGCTTCAGGTGCAGGCGGGCTGGAGAAGCCAAGATTCGCGAGTGAGTTGGTAGCCACGACGAAACCCTCCTGCCGGTCGATTGCACCTGTATTTACTATCTGATGAGATTGCAAAAATCAGGGCTCCGATTCTCTTTTTATGCGGCTCGTTGTTCCGTTTGGCGACCTGTTTGGCGACGGCCGCTTGAGCCGTTTGAGTTCCCCCAGGCGCTTTGAAGTCGGCCGGCCGTGCTCGCGTCTCAAGCTCTGGGAGGCGATCGAGAAAAACGCCGTCGCCGCGGGAAAGTAGTTCAACAGGATCGGTTTGTAGTGAACCGCACGACGATTAGTAAGTCTAGAGCGCATCCGTGTAGGGAAGTCATGGGAAGTCATGTGCTGAGCCTGGATGAGTAACACGAAAGCAACGCGCGCGATCATCGCGGCAGGGGGACGCCCATCGGGGAAGTTACATACCCTGATGGAATCGTGGCAAAGTGGAGGAATGGTAAGGAATATGGAAAAAGTGACTGGGATTGGCGGGTTGTTCGTAGAGTATTCTTGGCTGTGTCAAAGTTGGAAAGAAGTTGGGAACAAAAAAAGCGTTTGCGGCCCAGCCTCCCGCATCCCGTGCGCGGACCTAGCATCTTTCCTGCAGGGCTCTTTCATCCCCTACAACATGCCGGTTTATCCCGGCGCTCTCCGGGTAGCCGACAATCCAGGAGTTGTGGAGATGTAGGCTTGAATTGGTGGATCATATTACTTATTCCTCGGTCGATGCGCTTCGCTGCTTCCTCCCTGTTCCGCAGTTCTTGTTTTCTGACGGGGATGGTGCGGCCATTCACTGCACGCCGTGCAGTTTCGCATCCGTAGATGCAGACACTGCGGCTTTGCGTTAGTGGGTTTCCGAGATCTTGCCCCACCATTGATAAGAGAAGCGCCCTCCCGCGTACGAATAAGAGCGCCTTCTACTTTAGTTCGATCGGGACGCTCACGGTGCCGAGGAGTCCACTGGAGTTGTCGCGGACGGCAAATTTCACTTCATATTTGCCGGGAGGGAGATCGAGCTTTTCAGGAATTCCGAGGCCGGTTTGCAAGGTTTTCTGCATCATTTCCGGTTTCAGTCCGGTGGCGATGGCCTGCGATGTGGTGGCGACACTTTGGCGGTTACTGTCGAACGCCAGAGTGATAACCTCCAGGTCGATTGCATTTCCCTGTTCGCGGTCGATCGTTATCGAATTGCCCATCACCCCGAGCATGAATTCCACAGGCTTCTTTTTTCCGGTGCTCGAAGTCGTGTGTTGGTCGCTGGAGGGCGGCAAGACGCGGGCAGTCAGTCGCAAGCCGGTGTATTGGACAGGCGATGCGAGCGCGTCGACGAGTTGTTTACGCCGGAGTTCGGCAGAGTCCTGAATTTTCGGTGTAACGTAGAATCCGCTGCGGTACCGAACGCGGAGCCCGTCGCCTGCAACCTTTACTTTGAGTTTGCGCCATCCGGGCTGCGTGTCCCCTCCAAGATAGTAGCCGACCAAATAGTAGGCCCTCGAATCATCGACGGCCTCGGCGAAACACTTTTCTAGTTCGTCCACCGTGACGCAGGCTCGGCCGCCGGTGGCATCGGCGAAGGCATGCAGGGTCAATCGTTGCTGTGCAGCTTTGTCGTAGGGCAGTTTCATTGCCGACCTGGGGCCATTGATCCCTTTCATGTTGTTGATTTGAGTAGAGGAGATTCCGGAATTCGCGCTGGGCAGATTCCTGGTGCTGAAATCCAGGGCATTCAAATCCACCGGATAGACGGCGATGTTGGCGGAATTGAGGGCGCGCCACGCTTCTTGGTATTCGCTCCGCAGTTCGTCGCCCTGGCGGGCGAAGGATTGCGGATCGTCGATCGTGAACGGGAAGCCGGCGCTCGCCCAGACAAGCGTTTTGCGGCCGGGAATCGCCTGGAACGCATGCGCAAGTTGCGTCATGCCGACCAGCGTCTCACGGGTCGCGATGCGTTGGTAGTTTGCGGAGAACGAGTCGGTGAAATCCTGCATGAAAGTGCCTATGAGTTGTTCCTCCTCCGAGCCTTGTTGCTCTTCGGACGGGTCGTCGGTGAATACTTCCGGGGGCTGAGTTGCCTCCTCTGAACTCAACGACAGCTTCAGTTTCTGCAGGGCATCGATCAATACTTTGGTGTCGGTGGTGAAGGGATGCAGTTGGAGAAGGCCACTGCCATTGAGGCCGAAGAGCGCCATAGGCTCGTCTTGCGATGCGCTGCGCAACAGGTAGTCGATGAGCTGTTTCTTCGCTTCCAACTGCCTTATCCAAGGCGTATTGATCGTGTCGAGGACAATGGCGGTCAGTCGCCACAAATGTTCTTCACCTGGGACGAAGTTGGAGTAACCCTCCAACGTGTTATTCCTGCCGCGGGCGAGCAGTTTCTCGGTTTTCGTTTCTTCGAACACGGATACGCTGCGGACGTTGCCGTTCTCTTCGATGCGGAATGCATCTTTCTGCAGGCCTGAAACGTGTTTGCCGGACTTATCCGCCACCATGACGGGAACCAGAACCAAATCCGTGCGGGCCGTGAGCTTTGCCAATTCGTGCGGCGAGAGGACGACAGGATTTCCGGGAGCCGCCGGCGCAGTCTGGGAACTGGATCGCGATGGCTGCTGCCTAACGTCTTGTTGGCCGAAAAAGGGACACCAAACGAAGAGAAGTGCGGCGAGTAAGGGTGCAGTTCGGAACATGGAATGGTCCCAGTCCGGAGAATGGGCTTCGGATGCCCGAAACTCTAGCACAGTGGGCGCCCTTGTAGGTTACAGGTTTGCGCGCAGGACAGACCCGACTCAGACTCCGATAGCCGACAAAAAAATGCGGGGAAGATCATGCGGCACGTCTTCCATCAGTGCAAGCGCACTTTGGAATGAGGACTATCGGATTGATAGGACTTGGGAGGCAGCAGAAATTGAAGTCCGAAATAACCAACGAAATAGGACTGATCGGTGCCGGTGGGTTCGAGGCTCCGCCCGGTCATGAGGAGAAGAATCACCGGGCGATGAATCTTGTAGCGAGCACCCACACCAATTGTGGGTTGGTAGTCGGAAGGGTGGAAGGCACCTTGGGAATAGAACTCCATGTCCATTTCGAATTTTGAAGTGAAATCGTGGCCGAGGACCAGGCCGGTGAGCCACGCGTTCGGTCCTTTGTGGGTAAACTGATAGCCGATTTCGTAATCGACACCGACGGGCCCAAATTTCTTGGAGAATTCGAAAGGCAGGAGGAAAGCCTGACTGGCAGGTGTGATGCCGCGGCGGACGGCGTCGTTAGGGTTGTTGAGGAAGAGCTGGGGAAAGGTCGAGACTGAGAGGCCGGACTCTCCAGCGTCGTAGAAACGCCATTTGACACCAAGATTGGATTGCCCCAGGCCAAACTTAGTCGAGGAAGAGGGATCCTGCACCCGTAACCAGGCATTTTCGTAAGTGAGCTGGATGCGATCGCCGACCCCGAAATTGATGTCGACGTCGGGGGTGTGGGAGACCGAGTGATTACTGTAGAGGAAGGGCATGTAGCCAAGATTGATTTCCCAGTTGAGATCGCCGGGGGTGCCCGGATCATTGGTGTAGTAGGGCGGGCCGCCCTGCGCAGCAGCCGGTACCGAGAGCGCGGCCAGCAGCACGACCAACAGCGGGGCCGCGAATATGCGAACTGATACCCTTACGTGGATTAGCGCAACGATCTCGGCTAGTTGGAATTTCCTTTTGACGTCCAAAACGATTACTTGCCTTGCGCTGCAGCCTTCGCTGCCGGCACCGAAATCACGATCGAGTCAGGTTCCGTCCACACGGCTTTGCCGCTTGCCAGGTCGAGACGGTGCATGGTGACCTTCAGGTGGCCGCGATCGACATCCACCTCCAGGTAGTGGTAATTCACGTCCTTACTCTGGAAAGGATCGTCCTTAGCGCGTTCAATCGGGTAAGCGTGTGCTCCCGCACCACCGGTCACGAAATAGGTGACGCCGCCGTGCTCATGGCGTTCGTAGTTGTGTACGTGCCCGGAGAAAACGACAATTCGGGCGCGGAGGTTCTGTTGTCGCGCCTCCAGCATCTTGGCCAGCTCTTGCTCCTGAGAACGACCAGAGTGCCCTCCCCCGAATATCTTCATATCCGACGAACTGGTGTAGGGAGGATGGTGAAGAACAATGAACACGAAGTCTACATCGCCAGAAAGATGGTCCAGTTTCTGGGCGAGCCATTGCCCTTGCGGGCCGGAGGTCTCGTCCTGGGAGCTGTCCAACACGAGCATGAGAGTGTTGGCGGCGCGGACGGAATAGTAGCGGCTGTTCTTCAGGTCAGGGAAGCGCTCGAAATAATTGGCGAGCGCGGTTTTCTCATCGCCGTGGAGATCGTGGTTGCCCAGCGCGGGATAAACCGGAATCTTGTCCGTGCGCCACACCACGGTTTCGCTGTCCCAAACCTTCCAGTCGTCCTTGTCGTAGCCGTTATAGACGATGTCGCCTCCGAAGGAGATGAACGCAGGATTGGTCTGCGCAATCGCCTGTACCAGCGCCTGGCGCACCGCGGGATTTGCCGCTTTGGTGTCCTTGGGATCGTGGAAACGCGAATCTCCATAGGCGACGAAGTGGAAGGGTGTGCTCACTTGCAATTGCAGCTCAACCGGTTCGGTTTGCAGTGCAGTCTGCGAGTACGAGCGTGAGCACGCAACGCAGGCGAGAAGAATAACAATCTGCAATTTGTGGACAAGCTTCATTTACTGGCCCACCACCAGCACTTCAAACTGACCCGCTTCCGCCGTGGACAGGAAAAGACGATGGGTTTTTGCATCGAGCGCCATGGTCTTCGCCTTGGGCAACGTCTTCACATTTTCGACAGCCGAATACTTGTCCGGACTGTCCTGGTGAATCACCGTGATGGTGCCCTCTCCATTGGAATTGAAGATCAGCCGGGACTCAGGGTCGAAGGCCGTGGCATCCACGTGATCGCCGATTGGTAGCGTAGTGATCACTTGTCCTGTGTCCGCATTCATGACTGCCATAACTTTGCTGCGACAGCCGAGAAACAACCGCCGATTTGGCCGGTCCATCGCCATGCTGGAAGGCGAAGCGCAAGGCGCAGTCGGCCAGCGCTGCTCGACTTTCAGCGAGCGAGCGTTGATCTTCAGGACCAGGCTCGCATCCTCCACGTTATCGTAAACATACCCTGAACCGTCAGCGACCGCAAACTCGGGAACGCCGCCAAGATCAACCGTTCCCACCACTTTTCCGTCCGCCGCCTGAATCGCGGTGGAGCTCTTGCTGTCGCCATTAAATACAAAAACTCTCGCCGTGGCGGGGTCATAAATGATTGCGTCCGGCTTCTTGCCAACCGCGACCTCCGAGATCGTCTTTAGCGTCTTTAAATCGAAGATCGTTACCGTTGAGGACTGGCCATTGCTGACGAATCCCCTTCCCAGTTCCGGAGCGATGGCGATTCCGTGTACGCCGGGAGTTTTCTCGATCTTGCCGACGATTGCGCCCGAATCAACATCAATCACTTCGACCTGGGTGCCGTGAGAAACATACAGTCGTCGTGCGCCTTCATCGACCGCGAGGTAGTCCCAGCCGCCTTGGCCGGGAATGTGGATCTTATTAGTAACGGCAAATCTCTCGGCGGACGCGGTGGAGACGCTCGCAAAAGCACATCCCAACGCGAAGACAGCCATGAAGAGTGCAAACATCCTGGTGGGGCTAGAGCGCGACGTCCTGTTCTTCATCTGTGGGGCTCCTTATTTCTTAACCGGATTTCTTAAATGGGCTATTCTCAGGCTTGCCCGAAGGCACAATGCTACGCGAGAAACCTGAGGCTCCCCTACAACCGGGTACTCTTCAGGACTGTTTGCGCCTTTCGTCAATATTCTCTGCGTGGCTCCCAGCGCAGGCCGAAGGAATATGTCGGGCTGTAGAACTCGCGTTGGTTCACGTAGTCTGGGCTGCCGTTGTAGAAGCCGAACACTTCATTCGACAGGTTCAGACCTTGTACGAGGAAAGTGAGATTCTTCTTTATGCGGTAGCTGGCTTGTGCGTCCACCTGCAAGTGCGGGTAGAAGTAATTGTCACCCGCTGGACCTTTGGGGCCGAGATTGGCGGGATCCGAACACCCAGCAGGGGTGGCTTGAATTGCCAGAGTGCATTGTTGCCATTGATACTGGTAAATGCTCGCTCCGTTGTAAGAGAGCCCCACGCGCGTCGAAAAGCGGCCCTTGTCATAGGTGGGGCTGATATTCCAGGTACTCGGAGCCTGGCGCTGCAGCGCGGGAGTGTCTGGGCGTCCGGGCAGAGGACCGGAGTTGGAAGTCGTCCAACTGTAATTGGCGGAGATGCCGAGTCCGCTCAATCCTCCGGGCAGGAACCCAAGGTGCTGGATGTAAGCAGCTTCAAATCCTGCCAGCCAGGCGTGGGTGCCATTGATCACCGTGCTGGTGATGTATCCGGGGTAGGGACCGCTGCTCGATGGCAAGTTTTGCGTGTAGTAGATCGGGGCGCTGAGCTGTTTGTAAAAGAAACCGCCCTGGATCTCGCCGAAAGGCTTCAAGTAATGTTCGTACAAGACATCGTAGTTGTTGGCGTGCTCCGGTACCAAATTGGGGTTGCCGAAAGTGTATGAGTAGGGATTGGTGCTTTGGTCTAATTCGACGTAAGGGATCGTGTCGTATGGATTAGGACGAGAGATTCCTCGGCCATAGGAAACGCGAAGATCAGAGTCGCCGGTAAGCCGATAGCGCAGTTGTGCGCTGGGCAGAGGATTCCAGTACCAATTGTTGGCCGGAGCCGGAGTCGTGGAGATCCAGTTGCCATTGCTATCGTTCTTGACGATGTAGCCCAAGGTATCCAACTGGGTCGCTTCGACGCGGAACCCGAGCTGAAGACGGAAGCGTCCGGAATCGACCGTATTCATCGCGTAGGCCGCCGAAACGCGCTCGGTATATTCAAAGTTGCTCGCATCTGAGGCTAGGTGGGTAGCACCTGAGTCGAGCGTGAGAATGCCCCGACTGACGAGGTTAGGCAGGCTGCCCAGGATTTGGGGCCACTGGACGACCGGCCCGAGCCGATAATCATTGAAGTAGTAGTTCGGGTTGGTGAATCCGCTGAGGTACTGCGTCATCAACGGTGCCGCCGCTGTGGGATTGTCGTAGGTCGGCGAATAGGCATTCTGGCCCTTATGAGCATTGCGCTCCTTGAAGCCGAATTCAAAGGTCGCGTTATGTTTGCCTAGATGATAGTTGGTTGCGTACGATACTGCGCCCTGCAAGTTGACCTGTGAGGTGTTCCCAGACGTGGTATTGACATCCAACAGGTTCCAGTTCCCCGGAGTGTAATAGGGGCCTCCCGCCGCGTCGCAGCCTGGGGTCCACTGCGGGAGGTACGGATTCGGGGCCGGAGTGATATTCGCGCAGAGTGGCGTACCAGGCACTTGGCCATTCATGGTAGTTGGAGCGTTAGGGTTATACGTGAAATCAAATCCCGGATTGCCCGCTGCTGCCGTCTGCAATGAGGCGGACGCCGACACATTCCAGGCTAACCACGAATTGGTAAAGATGTGCTTGCCGCCAATCGCTAAGTTACCTATCCGATAATCCGGCGCTCGTTCGGAGCCGGAGAACTTCTCCGGGGGGCAGCCGTTCGTCGGCGTCCCGTCACAGCCGGTGCCATCGTTCAAGGTGTACACCCACTTGTCGCCGAAGTCCCTGAAATCGGAGTAGAAGTAGTGCAGGTAAAGCCCTGCGCCATCGCCAAGTTTGTAATCCAGTCCACCGCCGAAACCATAGCGTTTACGCCGGTACCGGTATTCACGGACATCCATGCTGTTGTAACTCGGGACTGCCGTGTCATTGAGGCTCGGTTCGATATCGTCGATGCCGCGGCCGTTATAGTCAAAACTGCCGGAGAAAAGTGCTCCAAATTTCTTAGTGGCTCCAAAGCGCTGACCCACGGTTCCACTCACCTGGGCGATGGCTCGAGTATTCAGAATGGGAGTGAATCCACCAATTACGCCGAGGTTCAGGGTCGGCTGATCGCCCGCGGTCTTGGTAACCAGATTTACAGATCCGCCGATAGCCTCCGCATCTTGATTAGCAGAGAGCGTTTTGTTGACTTCGACCGACTCGACGATGTCCGCGGGAATGGTATCCAGCTTCACCTGGCGCACGTTATCTTCGGGCGCAGGAACGAGAACCCCGTCAATCGTCACGGCGTTCAGGCGCGGCTCAGTTCCGCGGATCTGGACGTATTTGCCTTCGCCCTCATCGCGTTCCAGGGTTACGCTGGGCAGGCGGCCTACGGCGTCGGCAATATTCGCATTCGGCAGGGCGGTAATCACGTCGGACGGCAAAACTTGAAGAATGTTGTCGGAAGTGCGCTGCCGGTTGATCGCCTCTGCTTCGCCGTGAGGGCGGTCCGCAATCACCGTGACTTCCTCGGGCTTGCCGGAGATATCTATCCTGGCCTCGATGTGGTTTGCCTGCCCGGCAGCGACCGTGACCTGCTTGGTGAAATCCGTGAAGCCAACGTAAGAGATTGTGAGGGTATAGTTGCCGGGCGTCAGCCCAATGAAATTGAACTCCCCCTGCCCATCGGTGGCGGTCACAATGTCACCCGGTTGCAACCTCACTCGCGCGCCATCGAGTACGGCGCCCGCCTTGTCCACGGCGCGTCCGCTGATTGTTCCGTGACCGCTTTGGGCCGACGCCACCGCTCCCAGGAGTGCCCAAAGGACTAGCAGGATTGGCATCTTGAAGACAAGAAAGAGAGAGCGGGATGAGTGCTTTGGCTTCATAAACTCAACTCCTTGAGATCAGCACCTCGAAACGGGATGAGGCCTGACGACGGCTCCTGGCGGAATGCAACTCACTCAGGAGCCTGTGGTATCGCTGCAACAGAAATTCGCCCGGTTGAGGTCACTGGCGATAGTAGGCAGGCGTTGTGAAGCCGTTATTAAAGGAAGGTTAATATTTTTTCAGACTCTATCCGCCGATCGTGTTTGCGTTCTACCCTAGTGCTTCGATGTTTCGACCAATCGCAGCCCGACAGGTTGTTCCATGAAACTGCTGGTGGTAGAAGACGAACGGCGGATGCTGGAGTTGCTGCGCCAGGGTCTGAGCGAAGAAGGTCACACGGTTTCGTGCGCGGCGGATGGCGTCGCAGGATTGCAGATGGTCCGGGACCACGACTTCGATGTTGTGATTCTCGATGTGATGATGCCCAAGATGGATGGATTTGAATTGGCAAAGCACATGCGAACTGAAAACAATAGCACGCCTGTGTTGATGCTCACGGCGAAAGACTCTGTTCCGGATATTGTGAACGGTCTGGACGTGGGCGCTGACGACTACGTGACCAAGCCGTTCTCATTTGACGAGCTGCTGTTGCGGCTGCGCGCGGTGCGTAGAGCTGCTATTGCTCCGCGGACAACGCAGCGTAACGTCGGTGATCTGTTTTTGGACCCTTGCACGCGGGAGGTTTACCGCGATGGGGCGCGCATCAGCCTGACGCGCACCGAATATGATTTGCTGGAACGGCTCATGCGCGACGTTGGAAAAGTTGTTCCCAGGGAAATACTGATTGCGGCCTCTGGGCGCGAGATAGGGAGCAATACACTGGATGCTTTTGTGCGGCTGTTGCGAAACAAAATCGGTTGTACTGATGCTGACAATGACCGGCAAAAGCTGATTCACACCGTGCGCGGTGTCCGGTATGTGATTAGTTCGGACTGGCAATCATGAAGAGATTCTCCATCGGCTCTCGGCTCACCTTATGGTATCTGGCAATCTTTGCGGGGGCCCAGCTTTGTTTTGGCGTCGGCATGTGGTTTGTCCTCCGGCAGGACCTGTACAGCGTTGCCGACGATGCGTTGACCGCCCAGATCGAGGACTTGACTACTTTCCTGAAAACACAGAAGAAAAAAAATATGACAGTAGCCAAGCTTCGGGAAGAAGCCTCCGAAGCTTACGCTCTGGAACACTCGGGCGACTTTTTGCAAGTTTACGACGAAGATGGAAACTGGATTTTCCGCGCTCCGACGCTGGAACAAAATCGATTTGCGCCCGTGGCACCCGCAGCCGTCAAAGGCCCTTCGTTTCAAAACCGTCAGCTCGGAAGTAAACCTTTCCGTTTCATTACGCAAAGGATTGAAGTGAATGGCCGCTCATTCACAGTGCAGACAGGCGTTCCCACAGATCAGATCATTGCGACACTGTCTCTGTTTCGGCGTTATCTCCTGATGCTGGCTCCGCTGTTGCTGTTCGCCGCTGCCTCCGGAGGGTACTGGCTCAGCCGCAAAGCCTTGCGGCCGGTCGATGCAATTGCGCGGACTGCGAGAAGCATCGGCGGAGGCAACTTGGGCGACCGGCTGGAAAAACTTGCCACAGGAGATGAACTCCAACGGCTTTCGGACACGTTGAATGAGATGCTGGCCCGCATTGAGAGCTCCTTTCTCCGCGTAACCCAGTTCACCGCGGATGCCTCGCACGAGTTGCGAACACCCATCTCGCTGATTCGCACCGAAGCGGAGATTGCCCTACGAAAGTCGAGAGGAGACGCAGAATATCGCGAAGCTTTACGCCACATCCTGCTCGAGGCGGAAAAAACCTCGTCACTGGTGGAAGAACTGCTGACCCTCGCCCGCGCCGATTCCGGACGCGAGAATTTACATCTGACGTTTCTCGATTTGCGTTCACTGATTGCCGAAACCGCGAGCGAATGGCGTCAACTGGTGGAGTCCCGCAATCTGCAATTCACGCAAGCGATCGCGGATTGCGAGCTGCCGGTTTTGGTGGACCGCAGGGCCATGCAACGATTGCTGGCCATCCTGCTCGACAATGCCGTCAAGTACACGCCGCCGCCCGGAATCGTCGAACTGCTGCTGGAAGCACGCGATGAAAAGGCCGTCATTACTGTGCGTGATTCAGGAATCGGAATTGCAACGGAAGATCAGACCAGAATCTTCGAACGTTTTTACCGTGTAGACAAGGCGAGAAGCCGTGAGCTTGGCGGAGCTGGCATCGGCCTTGCCATTGCCGATTGGATTGTGCAGCAGCACCGCGGATCGGTAACGGTTCAAAGCTCTATTGGGAACGGATCGACCTTTTACGTCGAGTTGCCACTGCAATCGAAGTTAACAACTTTGGATGCAGCGCCGGAATCAGTTGTCAAGGCGGCAAGGGCGTAAGAAACTTCGCAGCAGGCAGCGGGAGGGACACCTCCTCATTAACACGAATTTCCCTCCTCTGATGGTCCTGACCTACCAACAGACCATCCAAGGCGCTTTCCGCGATGTCTCGAATGCGCTGGTTGCCTATCGCAAGGATCAAGAGTTCACAGCTCAACAACAGCACCTGTTCGAATCGGCACGGGCTGCGGCACGACTGTCCGAGGTTCGCTTCAAGGCCGGAACTACCGATTACCTGGAAGTGTTGACCAATGAGACGAACTCGCTTACGGCAGAGCTGGGACTGGCGCAGGCGCGAGGCAACGAACTCATCGCTCTGGTCCAGGTCTATCAGGCTCTTGGTGGCGGTTGGCAATAGGAAAGCTCGAAGGGACCGCCGCTCGCGGTCCGTTCAACGGCATCATGGAGCGCGTCGCAGCCCCTGGCAGCGTCACCTTTGCGGTCGACTCGGTCGGAGGCATATCTGGCTGGTGGGCCAGACCGACGCAGGCTCGGAAGGGGGCTGCGATCCTTCACCTGCATGGCGGCTGGTTCAACTGGGGAACGGCCCAAACGTTCCGCAACCTCGTCGGCCATATCGCGCTGAGCGCCGGCGTGGATGCGTTCATACCCGATTATCGGCTCTGACCGTTCTTGTCGACCGTGAGGGTCGGATCGCGATCAGCCATGCTGGAGTTGTCGATCCATTGGTCTTCGAAGCCGACATCAACGCGCTCCTCGCAATCCTGGATGCTTATGCGTTTATCGGTACCGATCCAGGAGATTTGTAGATTTAGCGCGTCCGCTAGCCCGAACAGTAGGAACCGTTTAAGATATCTGCTCCTGCTTGTCCTTTCGTAAACTGGCACCGCATCCATTGGTTACGAGGTTCGCGACGATGACGAACGCAACTCCAACGCAAAATGTGACCAACCAACTGTCCGCCGCAAACGGTCTGGCAATTGTTCGTCTGACGGTTGGCGCGATGTTGGTGTGGGTCTTTTTCGAGAATCTCGGAAAGGGCCTCTACACTCCAGGGGGCTACGCAAACCTGATCAACTATTACATAAAGATGAGTCATTCGCCGGGCGTGTGGAAGGAAGTTATGGGTCTGGCGGCAAACCACGCCGCGATGGCGGCCCCTATGCAGGCCATGACCGAGATCTCTCTCGGTATCCTGCTCGTTATCGGTCTGCTTACCCGACCGGCCGCGTTTGTGGCTTTCCTGTATCTCGGCAGCCTTTGGATTTCGGAGTGGGGCACCGCGTGGATCTGGGAACTGTTGGTTCCGGTGCTCGCGTCGCTTGGGCTCGCGGTGGGGCGGGCCGGTCGAGCCTGGGGGGTCGACGCCTTGCTAGCGCGGCGCTGGCCATCTTCCCCGTGGTGGTAACTTGGGCCAGGATCAAGTGCGAGTCTCGGTCGTCATTCCTACCCACAACGAAGCGCAGTCGATCGGCCGTGTCTTAGCTGACCTCCCGTCCGATCTTGTCACTGAGGTCCTGGTTGTAGATAGCGACTCAACCGACGGGACTCCCAAGATTGCCTCAAAGATGGGAGCTCGCGTCATCCACGAACCCCGTCGCGGATACGGTCGCGCCTGTTTGGCCGGACTGGCTGGTGCAAGTAGCCCTGACGTGGTAGTTTTCCTCGACGGCGACTACAGCGATCGGCCCTCTGAACTGCCGATTCTCTTAGCCCCAATCATTGAGGGCCGCGCGGACATCACACTCGGTTCCAGGCTGCAGGGGCGACGTTCTGCTGGGGCGTTGCCCTGGCATCAGGTGTTTGGGAATCGTCTCGCCTCCAGCCTGATCAGGCTTCTGTATGGGCTAGAAATTACCGATCTCGGCCCGTTTCGCGCTGGCCGCGCAGATGTACTAGGCGCTCTCGCCCTCGAAGAGACCACCTATGGCTGGGCGGTTGAGATGATCCTCAAAGGTGCCCTCGCTGGTTTCCGCGTGGTTGAAGTCCCGGTGAGTTACTACCCGCGCATTGGAAAATCGAAGATCAGCGGCACGCTGAAGGGCACGGTCGGGGCCGCTTGGTTCATTCTCAGCTTGATAGTGCGCTATTATTTCCGGCACCGTAGAAACGGGAAGCCACGGCCAGCGTGAATCCCAGTCCAAGACACGTACGGCGATCTTCTATGGAATCCTCCAAGGAAAATCCAGCGCATTCGCTTGGTCGGGGCCGCACGCTGGTAATCATGGCAAAAGCACCGCGGCCGGGCATGGTCAAGACCCGTTTAGCTCAGAGCCTTCCAGTGGAAGCGGTCACCGAGCTTTATCGCTGCCTGTTGGACGACACAATGGCGCTAACGCACTCGTTGAACACTGTGGATGTCGCAATCATGTGCCCGGCTTCGGATGTCGAAGAACTAACGCGGTTGGCGCGCGGTATAGGTGTCATGGCACAGGAAGGGGAAGGCCTTGCAGCCGGCTTGACCTCGGTGTTTGCGCACTTCACAGCCCCGGGCCGGCAACGCGTGGTTGCCTTCAACAGCGACAGCCCGCACCTGCCGGCTTCGGTTCTTGAGAGCGCGTTCGAGGCGCTGACCGGACACGACTTAGTTGTCGGACCGACACATGATGGCGGCTATTATCTCGTAGGGGCAAAGGCTGCCCATCCAACGCTTTTCGATGGCGACGGCATGGGTACAAAGAGCGCGCTTAAGGCTCTGCTGGCGCGCGCTCATGGACAGCAGCTTTCCGTTGCCTCCACAGATCCCTTCTACGACATCGATGTGGAGAGCGACTTAACTCGGCTAGCCGAGGAACTGCGGCTGGCTCCGGCCAGGGCGCCACGCACAGCGGCCTGGCTGAAACATTGGGGACAGCAGTTGGCACAGTTGCGGACAGCCATGGGAAACCTGTGAAACCTGTGAAACCTGTGGAACTCACGCCATCCCGCAGGCTGTACGTTCTCGGCATTGTCATACTTGTTGCGCTGACGATCTGCTCAGGCAAGTTCGGCAGTATGGGTGCACCGTCCTTCGTTATCCCGCTGACGGTTGCTGGCATCGCATACCTCCTCGCCATTCGTGAGCTCTTTTCCACCGCGACATTCCCGCGCCACATCATCGTCATCGGCCTCGTGTTGGCTGCTCTGTGGCATCTTGCGTTTCTACGGATGCCGCCAGGCTCAGATGATGACATCCATCGCTACGTCTGGGATGGCCGCGTGCAGCGGCTCGGCTATAGCCCTTATGTTGTCGTTCCCAGCGATCCCGCGCTCGGCGAGTTGCACACAGCCGAGACCCGCACGCTGAACAATCCGGATTTACCGAGTCCATATCCCGCGGGCGCTGAGCTTTTCTTTCGCGCCGTTACTGCGATTCATGAATCTGTCTTTGCGCTGAAAGTGGCGTTTGTAGTCTGCGATTTTGCAATCGTTCCCGTTTTGCTCGATATATCGCGTCGTAGCGGCCAAGGAGCGCACTGGGTTCTGGCTTATGCCTGGAACCCGCTGCTGGCGGTGGAAGTGGCGGGTAGCGGTCACATCGATATTGTCGGCGCGTTGCTGCTGTTGGTTTCTTTTGCTGCACTAGGACGGCGCTGGCGCGCGGCTGCAGCCTTGGCATTTGGGCTTGCAGTTGCCGTGAAATTGCTGCCGATTGTATTGCTGCCACTCTACTGGCGGCGCGTTCGTATGCGCGACGCCACGCTGGCGGTGATCGTGGTCGGACTACTCTACGTTCCATTTCTTAACCACGGGCGGGTTCCGATCGGCTCGCTCGGCACTTACGTGCAGAGTTTCCGCTTTAATGATCCAGCGTTTGCAATGCTGGAGCGAGTGGCGGCTCCGCAATTGGTGGCTGGGCTGACAGTGCTCGTCGGCTTTCTTACCGCAATCTGGATGAGGCGCAAGGCCCCACGGTTTTCTGCGGGCGCATTCGCCTGGCCCATGGCAGCATCGCTTCTGTGTGCACCGGTCGTATATCCGTGGTACCTTCTGTGGCTGCTGCCCTTCGTGCGGTCGGCGTCGACGGTGCCCATCATCATCTGGACAGTCAGCATCATTCCAACTTACTACGTTTGGCATTTGCGGACGCTTGGACTTCCGTGGCTGCTGCCGCGCTGGATTATGTTGCTGGAATACGGATCCGTGGTAGCGGCCGGTGTAGTTATCGGGTTTCGGCGGCTCAGGCAACCGCCCGTGCCCGAATAATCAAGCCGACATAAGGTGTCTGTATCCCGAAGCCTTTGGCCGTCATCCAAAACGACATCCGTTCAATTCACCGAGGAGCGAACTCTATGAGAAATACCCGCCGTTTAACCGTGATCGGTTTTCTGCTTTGCGGAGTGCTGGTCTTTGCTCCAAACTCCGGGGCACAGCAGCGTGCGCCAATTCTCGATCAAGTTGCCAAGGCCTACGGTGTCGATTCGTGGGATCAAGTTGAGGCCATCCGCTACACCTGGAACGGAGAAATCACCGGGCTCTTCAAAGCTGCTCACAAGTGGGAGTGGGAGCCCAAGACCGGCAAGGTTTCCTTTGAGGGAAAGGATAAAGACGGCAAGCCGGTCAAGGTTTCCTACGTTCGCACCGACCTCAGCACCCAAACCGACGCCGTGAAAAACGGAATCGGACGGGCTTTCGTCAACGATAACTATTGGCTTTTGTTCCCTCTCCACGCCTACTGGGACACCAGCGCCGCCGTGACCGATGAAGGTATGAAGAAATTGCCGATGGGCAACGGCTCGGCCGAGTTGGTCGCGGTGAAGTATCCCGCGGAGGCCGGCGGCTACACGCCCGGCGACACATGGGGACTCTATGTCGGCAAAAACAACCGAGTCGAGTACCTTGTCTTCCACCACGGCGGGACCGAGAAGCCAAGCCTCGTCAGTGCAACATGGACAGGCTACAAGAAGGCTGGACCGCTGCTCATCTCAACCGAGCACCGCGGCACCGCGGATGGAAAGCCTCTCCACATCTTCATTTCGGGCGTGGCCGTCAAGGTGACGGGGTCAGACAAATGGATCGACGCAAAATAAGACGAACGCAATAAGCAGCGGACAGGCTGGTTCGGGCAATTAATGTCGTTCTTCATGAGTCACCATTATCTGGCGATCACTACGGTAGTGCAGGAACTGCTGAGCTTTGGCAGATCGCGGGTCGCGGCCATACGGACTTGCAGGGTTCGGTGTTCCCCGCGAACGACGGGACAGTAATAGTCAGGTTCTAGCAGGGCGCCTTGCAGGCGTCGACGTCCGGCACATCCGCCGTGGCAGGAGTCTCGAAACTCGCAAGGTTGGCATGCGGCGGGAAGAGTGCGGGCTTGGTCGAACGGGGCGGAGTCTAGAATATCCAGCCCCATCGTGATGAAATCTGACAGCGGCTCACCCGATCCTGGCCAATAAACACAGGGCTGCGTAGTAGCGCGTGGCGTAACCCTCACGGTGCTCACGCCGCATCCTCCCCGGACCGGCGGGAGGCCCGCCATCGCTCGCACCAGCGGCTCGCCAATCGCAATTACGTCGTTCTCTTCAAAGAGGCGTCGGAACCCCTCCCAATACTCTTCGTAGGACAATGCATAAATGTCCGATCGCACCGTCTGGTAGACGTTCACACGCAGGGGAGCGCCAAAGTGTTTAGCTACTCGCGCGACCTCCGCCAGATGCAAGTAGTTTGCCTTCATCATGACCGCGACGATGGTGACAGGCACACCCAGCTTCACACACCGTTCTGCCTGCTGGTGGATCAGTTCCCAATTGCCGTTTCCGCGCTGTGCATCCTGCTCCGCCTGCGAAGGGTAATCGAGAGAGAACTCAATGTCGTGAAATGCCCGCAACTCGTCGTCCTGCAACACTGCAACGCTATGGCCGTTGGAAGTGATGGTGAGTTTGACCGGCTGTGTGCGCAGATACGCCAGAATCGCTTTAAAGTCCGGATGCATGCCGTTCTCCCCGGTGCCCAAATTCACCGAGCGGACGGGCAGTCGTTCCATGACGGACCTCACCTGATCCAGCGAGAGCCGATCGGTGCGGGCTGGATCCCGATAGCAGAAGGCGCAGGCGAGGTCGCACTCGTTGGTGAGTCCGAGGCCAAGTGAAATCGTGGCATCAGGGGCCTTCGCGCTGGATGGGATGGCCGAAGATTGGTTGGTGACATTATTCATGAACACTTTCCATCAAGCCAAACGCGCGAAGCATTGTGTGTAGCGGGCAACAGCGGCATACTCCGGCCGGCTGCCCAGTTTGTGTTCCAATTCAAGAATCCGCTCATACTCGGCGCTGCGAGAAATCCGTGGCGGCAGATAGTCTACAAGGACGCGTACACCACGCTCGGCAAGTGTCGCCAGAGACACCTCCTCCATCATGGCTCGTAAACTGGCGGGCGTAAATAGCCGTACCCGGCCTCCGTACAGCGATTCTTCTCCCCATTCGGCGGTTAGGTTATTTTCCGCCCCAGCCAAATCGCCTGCTTGGATAGCAGCCTTGAATACTTCGCCGGCCCGGTTCCGTACGAGAATGGACAATATTGCCGATGAATCTCGCAAGACGCGAGCCGCACCACGCAACACCGCAGTCGGGTCGTCGCAATATTCCAGGATGTTGTGGCAAAGAATTACATCGAACGATCGCGGATGGAACAGGTCCGACAATTGGGCAGCGTCACCCTGTTGCACTACGACTCTGTCCGTAACTCCTGTTTCCCGTGTGGTGCGTTTCGCCATATCCAGCATCGCGGGAGAGGAATCCACCAGGGTGACGTGAATGCCGAGTCGGGCCAGGCGAACCGCAGTCGCCCCCGTGCCACACCCGAGATCAAGTGCAAACAATGAAGTTTTGACTTGCGGGGCAAGAGAATCCTGCAGGTTGGCAAAGGCCAAGTCGGAGCGCAACCGCCCCTCTGGTGTCTTGAGGTAGGCGGCATACTGGTTCGCGCCGCTCTGGAAGCGTTCGCTGTCGGCCTTGGCAGTCATTTTCATGCAGCCCATCGTCCGTGCCGCCCGCTCCGAGTTGAGATTGCATTTCATAGGGGGGTTTGGTGCCAGAGGTCAGGGCATGGACACCCGTCATTATATTCGAGCTGCCGCTCCTTAGCGCCCGTGTCGTCGGCAACCCGCAAGTTGTCCAGATTGGGTCATAGGGATCGGTCTCGATAAGTCGGCCAGCGGATACCGAATTGCTACGCCTTTTCCTCACGACGGCGCATCCGGCTCCAGGCCGATGTGATCATTAACCGCTTCGTGAAAACGCTGCTTGCACCCGAGGTATCGCTCCGTCGTCTGAATCGAAACGTGGCCGAGCAGGAACTGAATCTGATCTAGCTCACCTCCTGCCTGATCACAGAAACGGAAGTGCGTCTACCCGCTGCTGTTGTCCTGCCTAGCTGATGTTCTCTGAATGGGTTGGGGCTGGTGCCGGGAGGGGGAGTCGAACCCCCAAGGGCCGAAGCCCGGCGGATTTTGAGTCCGCTGCGTCTGCCAGTTCCGCCATCCCGGCTTATTGCTAGATGACTGAAATTAAAGCTTAATTCACTTTTCTCTCGTTGTCATCCGCGACGTTCTTGGTGCCCACTGCGGCTCTTCTTGAGAGCAGAGCCGTCGTCGTGCCTACGACCTGTATGAGCAAAGCGCGAGAGACGACGGCATGAAACAGACGATTGGCCGCCAGCGGAATCGGAGGTGACTAAATGGAGGCGAAGGCGGTCACCGCATAAAACCAAGCATTTGATTTGTCACATTTTTTCAGTTCAATCGTCACAGACAGCCGCAAGCGATCTTCAATACGATCTGCTCGTCTAATGGTAGGACGGTTTGACATCGCGACCGAGCAGTACCTGACCCAGCACAGATCAACCGCGTGGGGGGATAAGTGCTGAAGGCGTCGTCTCGTTCGCAAATGGTTCTGACAGAGACTTTCTCATTGCACAGATCGCGAAATCTGTTCAATAAAAGCTCGAGCAGTCGTGGGAAAGAAGATGAATCGGGAAGAGATAGGGAGATTGCCAGCAGCATGACCACGATCTGACTCGACTTGCACCTTTACCCGCAGCCTGACGTTGCGATCCGCAGCTTTTTTTCTTCATTTTTGTCGGAAGGTGTGCAAAATTGACCAGCCGCAGCATTGTGAATCGCTGTAGGCTGATTCGTTTTTCGAACAGATGTCACTGACAGCTGCTGAACTCAAACTGGCGGCTACGAGTGGGGCAACTCTAAGCACCAGCGGTACCATGCAAGCGCTTGTCTATCACGGTCTGCACAGGGTGCCTGGAAGGGCAAAGTGCGCCCTGCCGTCCATGGTCCAGGCGATGTTGAATGCGCGGGCCCTCGTTGATGAAAGCTGAGAGAGGACTGGTTGATGAAATGAAACCGGGCCACTTCAAACCTGTGAGCCACAAGATTCCTTGGTCACACATTCATGACAAAACACCGATGTCGAAGGGGGGCGTGCTAATGCGAATGCCAGCAAATTCCAGGTCTGCTCGAGTTCTTCTGATCTCGGTCTTACATCCACGGACTCTTAGGCGTTCGCCGATTGTAATTGCGGTGATCTCGCTGATCTTGGCCCTGTCCAGCTTGGCGCTGGCGACCAACAAAACCAATGAGCAGGACAAGGCACCCGCTAAGGGCGCGGAAGCTGCTCAATTTGTCGGGGAGGCAACCTGCGCCGGCTGTCACGACGCAATCGCCAAGGGATTTGAGGAAAACCCGCATACCAAGATGACGCTGATGCATGGCAACGCCGCTGGCGTTACGTGTGAAAACTGCCACGGCGCTGGCCAGGCGCATGTGGAGGGCGGCGGCGACACGAGCAAGATATTCAATCCCGCGAAGCACTCGGCCAAAGAGGTTGACGCCAAGTGCCTGACCTGTCACGCGGGAGCGCACCCGAACTTTGACCGCTCGCCCCACGCCAGGGCGAACGTCGGCTGTATCAGCTGCCACAGCGTTCATCAGAGCAAGGAAGAAAAGCTGCTGAAGGCTGCGCAGCCTAAGCTCTGCTTCCAGTGCCACTCCGACACTAAGCCGGCGTTCAATATGCCGTCCCACCACAAGGTGAACGAAGGTTTGATCACGTGCAGCGATTGCCACGACGTGCACGGCACCTTCCTAGCCAACAACGTGAAGTCCACGGCCGACCAGAACTGGATCTGCACCAAGTGCCACACCGAGGTACGCGGGCCGTTCGTCTATGAACACGTCGCGGTCAAGGCCGAGGGGTGTTTGGGATGCCACACTCCGCACGGTTCCCAGAACCCCCGCCTGCTGAACATGCCGGCCATCAACCCGCTCTGCAACCAGTGCCACAGCGGCGTAGCTGCCAACACGGTTCACGGAATGGGCGCGGGGTCGTCGGAAACCATAACTTGTACGAACTGCCATACCAATATTCATGGCTCGAACATGAATGCGGCGTTCCTCAGGTAGGAGTCATGGATTGCAACGCGCCTGGAGAATTGCGGAGGCGCGGCCGCGTTTCGATTGCGCGTAGGGATTCAAGGTCTCGACGAGCAATGTTTTTCAAGTGAGGCTTTCAATATGATGAACCCAGGATGGATTTCCCGGCTGCTGTTGAGTGAAAAGCGTTCTCTTGCGGCCCGATGCATTGTCGGGGGCATGGCCGCAGCCATTTTGGGCTTGACGGCGGGCACTGCCGTCGCGCAGATTCCAATATTTGTGTCTCACCAGACCGCTCCGGACGGCTACACGCTTCATGAGTCTATCGATCTGGGCGGACATGTGGCCAATATCTACGGCAGCGGTGCCATGTACGACACTCTGGTCAACCAGCAGTCCGGTCCGCGCATAATGGGCGAGACCTTTGAGCTGCGCGCGCTGCCGCACACGAAGAACACCCTCGTCGATCACTTGAAAGCCTTTACCAGCGGGCTCGGCGGCGATCCGAACAACGTTGCCAAGTGGGACGTTTCCAAGGGCAAGCTCTACGACTTCTCCGGCTTGTTCCGCCGTGACCGCCAGTACTTCGACTACAACCTGCTGGGCAATCCGAACCTTCCGCCCGGCCAGTCGATTCCAATCGGTCCCGCCGCGGCGCCGACGGGTTCCTACGCGTGGCCGCAGGTCACGCAGTCGCCGTTTATGTTCAACACGGTGCGCCGCATGACGGACACCAAACTTACACTGCTTCCGCTGTCGAAGGTGACCTTCCGCGCCGGCTACTCGAAGAACGTCTTCCAGGGTCCGAGCCTGTCGCCCAGCGGTTATCAGGTTGCCGGCTCCTACGACCTGCTGCTCCAGGAGTATCAGCGCAACAGCACTGATGACTGGACGGGATCGGTCGAGTGGAAGCCCGTATCGCGGACCCGGTTGACCTATGAAGAGCAGGTCACTCACTACAAGGGCGATTCCTATTTCAGCATGGCGCCCCAGTATTTCAACCTGCAGGAAGCGGACGGATACAGGGTCGCAGTGCTCCAGAACTACGACAATCCGATCAACAGGCCGGTCGGCATCACCTGCAACGCCGGAGTTGGACCCGCCCCAATTTCCCCGGCGCAGACTCCGAACGGTCTACCCATCGTCGATCCGGCGTGTAATGTGATTACCAGCTATTCGCGTTCCCAGCCAACCCGCGTCATCTTCCCCACCGAAATCTTCCGGTTGCAAAGCTCCAGCATCAAGAACGTTACGATGAACGGCAACGTTCGCTACACCAAAGCGAACATGAGCCTGCCGAACTACTACGACGACTTCCAGGGTCTGGCGGGAACGAGCCGCGAAATCACGTATGCCGGCAACGCCCGCGCCTATCGGGAAGCGATCGCCACCGACTACGGCGCCACTTGGCAGATGCTGAAAAAGCTCAGCATCTCCGAGCAGATCGACTACTCGAATGTGCACCAGCCGGGAGTTGCCAACATTACGAGTCTAACCACCGTGACTTCCGCAACCCCGAACATCAATAGCACGACGTTAACCACCACGGTGATCAACACTCCGATCAACCCGGTCACGGGCAAGCCAACTTCCACGTTTGAAGGCAGTCCGAGCGTCGCTACGCCGCTGTTTGATTTCTTCGGCCAGAAGTTCATCACGAACAACCTCACTGCGGCGTACGACCTTACGGATCGCACCACGTTCACGCTCACCTATCACTACCAGCAGCACACCATCGGCGAAGGTGCCGCGAACACCACGGGATACCTGTCCGGTATCTCCAGCTTCACCATCAACGAGAACGGCGGTACCTTCGGTGTCGCTGTGCGGCCGGCGGACAACTGGAACATCAACGGTTCGGTCGAGGTTCTGTACGCCGACAATGTCCTCACCCCGGTCGCACCCCGCCAGTTGCAGCATTACAGAATTCACACCGCTTACCGGCCGAAGACCTGGGCGACGTTCTCCGCCGCGTACAACGACCTCGAGCGCCACAACAACACGAACAACACCGGCACGGCGTCCGTG
>Ga0181526_10000222_pt1 | contig 62539 bp, 55 predicted proteins | sample PEATcosm2014_Bin_35_FD_119750 | JGI IMG/M metagenome (GOLD analysis project Ga0181526, IMG submission 119750) | Peatland microbial communities from MTU Mesocosm Facility, Houghton, MI, USA - PEATcosm2014_Bin06_30_metaG | ecosystem: Environmental > Terrestrial > Soil > Wetlands > Peat | place... | reverse complement strand
GAAAATCGCTCCGCCGCGTTCGCCCGAAGGCACCGCCGTGGTGCTCATCATCGACAAGTCTTCCTCCATGGAAGGCAAGAAGATGGATCTGGCGCGTCAGGCGGCCGTCGGCGTAGTCGAGAACTTGCGGCCCGTCGATCAGGTGGGCGTGCTGATTTTCGATAATTCCTTCCAGTGGTCCGTGCCGCTGCGCCGCGCCGACGACCGCGTTTCCATCAAGCGCCTGATCTCCGGCATCACGCCCGATGGCGGCACGCAGATCGCCCCCGCCCTCACCGAAGCCTATCGCAAGATCCTTACTTCGAAAGCGGTCTACAAACACATCGTGCTGTTGACCGACGGCATCTCGGAGGAAGGCGACAGCATGACGCTTTCGAAGGACGCCGTGGCCAACCATGTCACCATCTCCACCGTCGGGCTGGGGCAGGACGTAAACCGCGCCTTCCTCGAAAAAGTGGCGCAGCTTGCGCAGGGCAATTCCTATTTCCTGAACGACCCGTCCGGCCTGGAACAGATCGTGCTGCGCGACGTGAAGGAGCATACGGGATCCACGGCGGTGGAGAAGGAAGTGCATCCCGAGGTGGCGAATCGCGCCGAGATTCTGGAAGGCGTGGGCATCGAGACTGCGCCGCCGTTGCGCGGGTATGTGCGCTTTCAGACGCGGCCGACGGCGGACCTGATTCTGCGCGCCAGCCCCGAAGATCCGCTGCTGGTGCGCTGGCAATATGGCCTGGGCCGCGCGGCCGTGTTCACCTCCGACGCTAAGAATCGCTGGGCCGCAAGCTGGGTCGACTGGCCTGGATTCGACAAGCTGTGGACCAACATTTTCCGCGACCTGTTGCCGCACGCCGAATCGAGCGAGGCCGGTGCGGAATTCGACCGCGCCGCTAATGAACTCGTGGTCGATTATCATCTGGGCCGCGACGTGGCCGAGCCGGCCGCGATTCCCGATATCTACGCGTTCGGACCGAATGGTTTTCAATCGCCGCTGAAGGTGGCCAAGATCGCCGCCGGGCACTATCGCGCGCGCGTGGCGATCGGCGAGCGCCAGGGATTATTCCGTGTGCGCCCGCTGGGCGAATCGCGCGCCTTTCCGGAAGTGGGATTCTACCGGCAGGAAGACGAGATGCTGGAATACGGCGCGAACGACCAGTTGCTGCACCAGGTGGCCGATGCCACCGGCGGACGCTACAATCCGCCGCTAAACGCCATCTTCGATTCGAGCGGCCGGACCATCCCGGCGACCCTCGATCTGTGGCCGTTCCTGCTCGCACTGGCCATTGGGCTGAACCTGGCGGAACTGCTGTTGCGTAAATGGCGCGGATTGTGGGAAGGGCTTGGGGGGCGGGCTTCAGCCCGCGCGGGGCTTTAGCCCCGGCGTGGCGCAGGCACCCTGCCTGCCGCGCTGGCACCCCTGCCAGCGCCGGCGAGCTTCGCTCGCCGAACACAGGCTGAAGCCAGGCTGAAGCCTGTGCGACCAGCGGGGCTTAAGCCCCGCGCCGGCTAAAGCCCGCCGTCCAATTCCAGCTCCAGCAAGTGTAGAAACTCCAGCGGCGAGCTTCGCTCGCCGGAGAGCGGGCCTGCGAGCCTGCCCCACCGCGGTGGGAGGTTTTACAATTGATCCATGCACTCCTTTTTCAAAGCCGCCGGCGGTGCCGCGCTGGCGTGGTCCGCTTGCGTCTCTTCCATAGCCAAAACGGGAGCCCAAACGGGGCCGCCTCCCATCCCACCCATTCAGTCGGTCACGCCGATGGGAACCGTCGTGCAAAGTCCGTTGATTCAGGGAAGGGACGGCACATTCAGCGCCTTGATCGACGGCAGATCCTTCTGGCTGTTCGACGATACGGCGATGACCAAGGCCAATGCCACCGGCAACAACTTCATCGACAACACCCTGTCGTGGTCTACCAACCTGGATGCCTCGCAGGGCATCACGCTCAACGGCAATTATTTGGATTCGACCGGTGTCCCCACGGAGTTCATGCCTTATCTGCCCTGGGAAGCGCAATACAACGCCGCGCACAGCTCCAAGAACTGCACCGCCACCCGGTGCGGCGCCGAATTTGCGATGTGGCCCGGGCCGCTGGTGCCCGATCCGGCACGCAATCGCGCGCTGATCTTCTACAACGAGATCTGGCGCGTGACGGGTCAACCTTCCTGGACGGAGATCGGCGTGGGCATTGCCATCTGGCAGAATGGCAAAATCACGCGGCCGGTGGTTCGCCCGGGGTCGAAATACGACACGTTGATGTGGACCGGCAGCCAGACCGGTTACGCCGGAGGCTGGGTCACCGTAGGGGACACGCTTTATGCCTATGGCTGCGCAGCGGGCTTCCTCGTACAAGACTGCTCGGTGGCACAAGTAGCTCTGGAAAATGCCACGATTCCCGCCGATTGGACCTACTACACCGCCTCCGGCAGTTGGAGCTCGAATCCGGGCGATGCGACTACCATATTCCAGGGCGGCGCCGCAGGCAATTCCGTTTTCTACGACAGCTTTTTAGGGATGTATGTGGCCATCTACAGCGCAGTATTCAGCGACGATGTCTACTATCGCGTGTCATACACTCCCTGGGGGCCGTGGTCGAACCAGACCTTCATTTTCACGGGACTGCCGGGATACCAGGGCAACGCCGATTATGCGGCGCTGGCGCATCCGGAGTTCGCGCAGGGCAATGGGCAGACGCAGTACATCGTTTATGTGCAGGACACCGGTTTTCTGGCGCAGGTTTTGCAGCTTGTGCAGGTAACCTTTGGCGCCCCGGCTCAATGACCGGTGCAGCTAGTCCAGATCGATGTCCCGCCGCGGCGGCGTGAGATCCGGATTCTCCTTGGCCTGTTTCAGCAACTCGTCGAACTTCTTTTCGAGAACTTTGCCGTGCGATTTCTCGGCTTCGAACTGCTTGCGGAAAACTTCGTCGCGCCGTCCGGCCTCGCCCTTCAGCTTGGCCACCGCCGCCGCCAGATCCTCGATGGCGGGTGGCTTCTCCGGCACCGCGTGTGCGATCACCGCTCGCGTTTCAGGATCGATCTTCAGAACCGCTTTGCAGCAGGGGCACTCCACCTCGAACAGACCTTGCGACATAGTGCCCATCGTAGCACCGCATGCGCATCGCCACAGGAGCGCTGGCAATTCTGCCCGCAGCCGGCTTTCAGGCGGCCAGGCGAGCTTCGCTCGCCAGCGACCGCAAGAGTGTGGTCGCGGTAGGCACGAGTGCCTGCGCCACGGCTAGGCGAGCGCAGCTCGCCTTACACAGGCTGAAGCCCGTGCTACCAAGCCCAGCGAGAGCGATTGTTGAGGATTTAGAGGGTTTTGGAGGGTTCTAGTGGGGTGACTGGTTGGAGGGAACCATACGGGGAATCAATCGTTTCTCGCTGGGCTTGCTCTTTTTGTGTCACGCACTTCATTCAGCAATCGCCTCGCCAAACTACAACCCTATTATTTCCACTAGCGTAAATCAAATAACCCGCCGCCCAAGTGCCAAATTGGCACTTGCCCGGCACGATTTGGTCAATTGTGAAACAGTACTGGAACGAAAAATCGTCACACCTACTCGGCCGGCTGATCCGCGGCCGGCAACGGGCTGGCGGGCCGCGACACCACGCCCTGGAACGCCTCGCTCAGCGAAATGCCGTTGCTGTTCAGGGTCTGCCCCGTCACCCGCTCCAGCTCCACCTTCGATTTGGCATACGCGGCTTCCGCCGCCAACTCGCTCTGCCGCGCCGTCGCCAAGTCCCGCTCGGTCAGAATCACGTTGTAAATCACCGATGCCCCCGCCGCGTACTTCTTCTGCTCGGCGTCCAGCGTGCGCTCCTGCAGGATGCGCGCCTTGATGGCCGCCCGATATTGCGCGCGCGCATTCCGTACCCCGATGATCGCGTTCTGCACATCCACGCGCACCTGGTTTTCCAGCCTTTGCACGCCGAGCTGCAACTGCCGCAGCGTCAGCTCGTCGTTGATGGCCTGCGCCTGCGCCGCGCGATTGCGCAACGGAATGGTGAGGTTGAATCCCGCCGAATAGTTTGGGTAATCGCGCGCAAACAACTGCTTCAGCACCGTGCCGTAGCCCCCGATGAAAGCCGGGCTGGGCGCTCCGAAATTGAAAGGCAAGGTCGATTGTATGGTGTTCACCTGCCCCGCCAGCGCGTTGTTGGTCATGGAGGCGACCAGATCGAGCGTGGGCAGCAGCCCGTTTTTCGACCCGTGCAGGGTGATCTCCTGATTGGTCACCTGGATGCGGTTCTGGGCCAGCTCCGGCCGCGCCGACAACGCCATCGTCACCAGATCCTGCATCGGCGTTACGGGCTCCACGTCCGGCACGCGGATGCGATCCGTTGGCACGATCCGCGCTTCGGCCACGCTAGGGCTGGCCACGCCGTTACGGCTCAGCGCGTTTTTCAAAATGGTCTCCTGCTGCAGCAGTTGGGTTTCGGCCAGCGTCAGGTTCTGCTGGTCGGTGGCGAGTTGCGCTTCCGCCCGCACCACTTCGATGGGCGCCATCATACCCGCGTCCAGCTGCTTCTGGTTATCTTCGAAGAGCTTGGTGCTGGTGGTCACCGCCTGCCGCTCCACGCGCACGTTTTCGTTGAACGTCACCAGGTCCCAGTAAAGATCCATTACGGCCGCCACTGTGGTGATCACCTGCAGCTTGAATGTGAGATCCGAAAGGTCCCGGTTGTTTTGGGCGATCCGGATCTGCCGCTGGTTCACCGCCAGGCTGAAGCCTTGCAACAAATGTTGCGTCACCGTAATTCCCAGCGACGAGCTGGTCACCGGATTGAACAGCGTAGTGGAGCTGTTGCCGACCGATGTGGAGTTGTTCAGCCCCAGGCTCACCGAAGTTCCGCTCTGGAAGCCCTGCTGGTAGGTAAGGCCCGACGTATCCTGCCGCTGAATCAGCTCATCGGTGCCGGCAATGAACACGCTGCTTTCGGGAATCGTTTGATGCGCCCAACTCGCGCTGCCCACCAGAGCCGGATCGTAAACGGGAATGGGCGGACCGGATTGCGTGATCACGGTGTTGCCCACGGCCGTGGCGCTGGCCGAGCTGGCCTGCGTTGAAGGATTCCCCGCCACACCGCTCTGCGCTACGCCGCCGGGCTGCGCGCTGGTGGGTCCGGCGGTCACCGACGTGGAAACTCCTTGTGCGAATCCGCCCGCCTTGGCGCGCAAAACCTGGGTGTCCGCGATCTGCGGCCCGTAACGTTGGATCTCTATATCGAGGTTGTTCTCGAGCGCCAACGCGATCGAATCCTGCATCGAGAGGTACAGCCTTCCGGCGCGCAACAGCAATTCCAGCCGGCCGGAGTTAGCCACATCGATGGGCGGCACCTGCTGCGTGCGGTATCGGCCCGTGAGCCAGGCGAATGTTCCGTCCGGCTGGCCGATCTGGTGCGCCTGCTGGGCGAAAGCCGGCGCGATCAGCAGCCGGATACAGACGATGGAAATTACGGTTTGAAAGCGATGCATAGGTAACCTTCGATGCGTACGTGGATTCCGCCGTGGATTCTCAATGGTATAGTAGGCGTTTGTGACGCCGCAAGCCGAGTCGATTCCGGATCTGTTCCGCACCACTGGCGCGTATCTTAACGGCCATTTCCGGCTGACCAGCGGACTGCACAGCCCCGAGTATCTGCAATGCGCGCTGGTGCTGCAATATCCCCGGCATGCGGCCGAATTGGGCGGCTTGCTGGCGGACGAGTTGCGCAAGCTGGTGCACGAACCGGTGGGATTGGTGGTGTCGCCGGCGTTGGGCGGCCTGATTATCGGCCACGAAGTGGCGCGCGCGCTGGGCGCACGATTCATTTTCACCGAGCGCGATGAGAACAAGAAGATGATCTTGCGCCGCGGTTTCACCGTATCGCCGGGAGAGGCGGCCCTGGTGGTGGAAGACGTGGTCACCACCGGAGGCAGTACGCGCGATGTAGTGGAGGCGCTGCGAGGGGCCGGAGCCCGTCCGCTGGCGGCCGGCTCCATCGTGGATCGCAGCGGAGGCGCCGCCGATGTGGGGGCGCCGCGCGTGGCGCTGGTTACGCTGCAAGTGGTAGCTTACGATCCGGCCGAGTGTCCGCTGTGTGCCCAGGGCGTACCGGCGGTGAAGCCGGGATCGCGCCCCGGGTGAGAAGTGGGGCAGGACTCTAGTCCTGCGGCAGGCGTCCACGCCGGCCCTCGGCCGGGGGCGGGTCTGGAGACCCGCCGCAGGCGTGGACGCCTGCCCCACCGCTGAGCATCGAATGCGGCGCATCCGAATCCAACTCGCGTATGACGGCACCGATTTCCACGGCTGGCAGGTGCAACCCGGCCTGCCGACCATTCAAGGCATGCTGGAATCCGTAGCCGGTGAAATTGAGGGGAGGCCCGTACAAGTAGCCGGCTCCGGGCGCACCGATGCCGGCGTGCACGCCCTCGCACAAGTGGCGGCCTTCAGTATTGAAAACCCCATCCCACTGCCAAACCTGCGCAAGGCCATGAACCGGTTGCTGCCCGCGTCCATCCGGGTGCTATCCACCGATGAAGCCGCGCCCGATTTTCATCCCCGCTTCCAGGCAGTGGCCAAGACTTACGAATACCGTATTGTACGCGCTGAAGTCTGCCCGCCTTGGGAATGGCGCTATGTGCAACATCATCCTTATCCGCTCTCGGCCGACCGCATGCAGTCTTGCGCGCAGGTGCTGGAGGGCGAGCACGATTTCGCCGCGTTCGCGGCATCCGACGACCGCGACGAGGAAGGCAAGACGAAGGTGCGCACCATCTTCCGTTCGCAGCTCGAATCGCAGCCCGGCCGCCTGATCTACCGCGTGCGCGGCAGCGGCTTTCTGAAGCACATGGTGCGCAATATCGTGGGATCGTTGTTGGAAGCCGGCCGCGGCAACCTGGATGAATCCGGCCTGCGCGCGCTGCTCACTCCCGGCTGCCCGCGCAAAGCCGGACCTACGGCTCCCGCAAAAGGTCTCTTCTTGGCTGCCGTAGAGTATGAGTAGCTAAATGAGGGTGCCTCTAGCGGTGCGCCGTGGAGAACGCGGCTTCGCCGGTTACGGGTGCGCTAACTGGATCGCCGATGTGCATCTCGGACCAGTTGTAACCAAACTCCTTGCCGCAATCCAAACATACGACATAGGTGGAGTGGCGCTGGCCGGCTGCCGGCGAGAAACCAGCTCTCCGCGCGGGAGTGATCGGGAAGGTCGTCCTGCGGTGAGAGCAACCCATCAGAAGATTCATCAAATTATTTAACATAGCCGCGACCCCTTCAATTGCTTAGATACGGAAACATCGCTCCTGGTTTCAAGTACGCAACGACGTGAAGCTTCGGATGTGAGTACCGGCCCCAATCGCGGCCGGCTCACATAGAGTAGTGAGAGTTGCGGCGCAAATGTTTCACGCTTGGAGTTTGGCGGCGACGGATTCCGCGATCTGCTTTCCGTGGAAGCGTCCGTTCTCGATGAAGATTTCGTTGGTGTGCATGCCCGCCACGATGACGCCGGCCAGGTAGATGCCGGGACGTTCGCTTTCCAGTGTTTGCGGATCGCTGCGCGGTCTCTGCGTTTCGGGATCGAGCGAAATCCCTATGGAATTCAAGAAGTTGAGATCCGGGCTATAGCCCGTCAGCGCAAACAGGAAATCGTTTTTCAGGATGACTTCGCCCTCGGGCGTTGCCACTACGATACACTCGGGCCGAATTTCCACAACTTGTGAATTAAAATACGCCTCGATCTCTCCACACTTGATGCGGTTTTCGATATTTGGTTTGATCCAGTACTTCACTTTTTCGGAGATACCAGTACCACGATGGATAAGTGTTACACGGGCGCCGGTCCAAAACAATTCCAGCGCAGCGATTGCAGCGGAATTCTTGGCGCCAATCACCGCCACGTCGTGGTTATAGTACGGGTGTGGCTCTTTGTAATAGTGAAGAACCTTACTAAGCTCCTCGCCAGGGACATTCATTAAGTTAGGTACATCATAGTATCCGGTGGCCAAAACTACCTTGCGCGCGGTGTAGGTATGGTGACAACCCAGCCGGTCCTCGGTAAACACCTCAAACGCGCCATCCTGGCCGGCGATGGTTGCCACGCGTTCGTAATCGTGAATGTTCAGCTTGAAATGGTCCGCCACGCGGCGATAATACTTCAAGGCCTCATGCCGGTTGGGCTTCTCGTTGAGGCTGGTCATGGGGATGTTGCCGATTTCGAGCAGTTCCGGCGTGGTGAAAAAGACCATGTTGGTCGGATAGTTGAAGAGGGAATTCACCACACAGCCCTTTTCGATCAAGACCGTGCGGATGCCGCGCTGCTGGAGTTCGATGCCGCAAGCCAAGCCTGTGGGTCCCGCGCCAACGACCACCGCGTCGAACTCGTTCACAGCTTGCTCTCGATTTCGGAGTAGATCCGCTCGAGCGCGGCGGGCAGAGCGGCGGGATCTTTGCCGCCGCCTTCCGCCATATCGGGACGGCCGCCGCCCTTGCCGCCGACAGCCTGCGCCAGCGCGGCAGCGAGCTTGCCGGCATGCACCTTGGACGTGAGATCCTTGGTCACTGCCGACACAATGGACACGGCCGAATCTTCGACCGATGCCAACACCACTACGGCGCTCTTCCATTTGTTGCGCAAGGCGTCCACCAGCTCACGCATTTGCTGGCGATCCAGCCCGTCCGTCCGGGCCGTAAGCACCTGCGAACCGTTCACGAGGTGTGCCTGGCTCTCCAACCCGCCGGCCGCGGAGTGGGCCAGCTTGCTTTTCAGATCGCGCTGCTCGTGTTCGAGCGATTTCTCGCGGGCGATCAACTTCTCCACGTGATCGACCAGGTCAGGCTCCGCGGCTTTCAGCAATTCGGACAGCCGGTGCAACGTTCCGGTGAGCTCCTGATACTGCCGAACGGCGCCCTCGCCGGTGACTGCCTCGATGCGGCGAACGCCCGCCGAAATGCTGCCTTCGTAAACGATCTTGAAGACGCCGATGTCGCCGGTGCGCCGCACGTGTGTGCCGCCGCACAGCTCCTTGCTGAAATCGGGGACGGAAACCACGCGCACCTGGTCGCCGTATTTTTCGCCAAACAAAGCCATGGCTCCGGTGGCGACGGCTTGTTCGAGCGGCAGCACCCTGGTTTCGACGCCGCTGTTGCGCAAGATCTGCTCGTTCACCAGCCGTTCGACCTCTTCGATTTCAGCCTTATCCATGGCGGCGTAGTGGGTGAAATCGAAACGCAGGCGCGGCGGCTCGACCACGCTGCCCGCCTGCTTCACGTGCGTGCCCAGCACCTGGCGCAGCGCGGCGTGCAGCAAGTGCGTAGCGGTATGGTTGCGCATGGTGGAGAGGCGCAGCGGCTGGGCAACTTCCGCGCGCAGTTCGTCGCCCACGCGGATGGGCGCGGTGGTGACGATGCGATGCACCGTCAGGCCAGGCACCGCTGGGTAAGCCGTTTGCACGTCGGCGACTTTATCGCAGTTCGGGGCGAACAGACTGCCGCGGTCGCCCACCTGGCCGCCGGTTTCGGCGTAGAAAGGCGTGCGGTCGAGCACCAGTTCCGCTTCCACGCCCGGGCCGACCTCGGCGCGCAACTCGCGCTCGACCAACAACCCCACCACGCGTGAGGTGGCGCACAGCTCTTCGTAGCCCAGGAACTGGGTACGGCCGTGCCCCACCAAATCCTGATAGACAGGGGCGACCGCGCCTTTCTCCGCGCCCTTCCAACTGGCGCGGGCGCGCTCGCGCTGGTGCGCCATTTCGTGGTCGAAGCCTGCGCGGTCGATGGACAACCGGCGGTCGCGCGCCATATCTTCCTGCTCGTCGAGCGCCAGGCCGAAGGTGTCGTACAGCTTGAAAGAAGTCGCGCCGGGAATCACATGGCCCGCCAGCGTTTTCACTTCCTCGTTGAACATGCGCTCAGCCACCAGGAACGTAGTCGCGTAGCGGTGTTCTTCATCCTTTACGATGCGCGCGATCCGCTGCACGCTCTCCATCAGCTCGGGATAGGCGGGCTTCATCAACTCGGCCACGGCGCCGGTGAGCTTGTAGAGGAACGGCTCTTCGACGCCGATCAGGCGGACGTGCCGCATGGCGCGGCGCATGATCTTGCGCAGCACGTAGCCGCGGCCGTCGTTGGCCGGCAGCACGCCGTCGTGAATCAGGAAGGTCGTGGCGCGGCAATGGTCGGCCGCGATACGCAGCGCGGTGTCGACGCGCGCATCGGCGCCGTAGGATACGCCGAACATGTCGGCCGCGCGCGCGATGATGGGATGGATCAGATCGGTATCGTAATTCGAGAGCTTGCCTTGCAGCACGGCTGCCACGCGCTCGAGCCCCATGCCGGTGTCGATCGAAGGCCGCGGCAAGGGCGTAAGAACGCCGTTCGTGGCGCGGTCGTACTGCATGAAGACCAGGTTCCAGATTTCGACGAAACGGCCGCCGGCGTCGCTGGGAAAGACTTCGTGCTCATGGCCCGGCTCGGACGCGCCGGGACCCATGTCGTAGTGAATTTCGGAGCACGGGCCGCAGGGGCCGGTGTCGCCCATCTGCCAGAAATTGTCCTTCTCGTCGAGGCGGAAGATGCGTTCCTTCGGCACTCCCGCGACTTGCTGCCAGAGGCGCTCGGCATCGTCGTCCTCGCGGAAAACCGTGACGTAGAGGCGATCCTTGGGCATGCCGTAGTCCTTGGTGACCAGGTCCCAGGCGAACTCGATGGCTTCGGCCTTGAAGTAATCGCCGAACGAGAAATTGCCCAACATTTCGAAGAAAGTGTGGTGGCGGCGGGTGTAGCCGACATTTTCCAGGTCGTTGTGTTTGCCGCCCGCGCGCACGCATTTCTGCGAAGTGGTGGCGCGGGAGTAATCGCGCTTTTCCAGGCCCAGAAAAGTGTCCTTGAACTGGTTCATGCCGGCGTTGGCGAACAGCAGCGTGGGATCGTTGGCGGGGACCAGCGAGGAACTGCGCACCACGCGGTGGCCGCGCGCGGCGAAGAAATCTAGGAAGCGCTGTCGGATGTCGTGACCTGTCACGTATTTATTGTAGCGGTGGCAGGGGCGGGCGTGCCGGACGCGGACGTTCTATAATCGGATTTGCCAAGGGCTGATGAACCGGATGCGCCGCTTGCGTTTATCAAGGAGTGCATTTTCAGCGGACGCGTCCGCTGGACATATCACGTGGCGATGCGCCTTGAGCAACCTGCCTTAACGGCCGGGATCCTTCGCAGGGCGCTTGCAACGCTGGAAATCATCGAAACCTATCCGGAGGACAAGTCCTGCCGAGTTTTCTGGTAAGGGGCGAGTCTGAGGGAGTTGTTTTCCATGCCCAGATTGCAACGGATGTAGAGGGCGACAATCCGGATCGTTACGATGTACGTTCCACGCCCTAGCAAGTGGGATAATGGATTACGCGTCAGGAGGACAAGATGAGATGCCGAGTTTGCGGGGGACTACTGGAGCCGCGAGTCACGGATTTGCCTTTCAAAATCGGCGATTCCGCGATCGTAATCTTCAAGTCGCTCCCAGTGCTCCAGTGCGACCAGTGCGGCGAAGCGGAACTGGAGCAGGCAACCATGTCGCGCGTCGATGAACTGCTTGCCTCAGTGAGTGGTTCCGCGGAGCTGGAAGTTATCCGATATGCGGCCTGAATGGGCACTCCACGTCGAGCGTCTTGGGGCGATCCGGCACCACAACGGATTAAATCGATACATACGCCGAACGGAATGTGCGTTCCATGTTGAGGGGTGGGAGCACGAGCAAAGCAAAGGGTCACACTGCATGCGCATATTAACCGCCTCTCTATGGGCAGTGCTGTTTATCCTTCCGTGCTGGCTGTTCTCTATAGGCACGATCTTTTGGTACCCCCGGTAACTCGGGCGAAGTGAAAGGTCAAAGGCCCAGAATATCGAAGCCCGTCCACCAACTGCCCCTCCACCGGCTTTGACCAGTCCTCAGGCTTCACGCCCTTGACGATTTCTGCTAGAACCGCTATCCTCCCTTCAGAAGAAGTCCGACTCTCCAATTCGGGACTGTTATAATCGAATATGACGACGATCGTAAAAATCCACCGCAAGGGCCAGATGACGCTGCCCAGCCGTTTCCGCGCCGCGATTGGCGTGGCCGAGGGTGATCTGGTGGAAGCCTCCTTGCAACGCGGCAAGATCGTGCTCACGCCCAAGCTGCCGATCGACCGTTGCCGGTTCCCCGCCGCCGATGACGAGTACACACCAGTTCAGCGCCGACGCGTCGATGCCCGCCTGGCAAAGGCCGAGGCCGACATCGCGGCCGGCCGCGTGTCCAAAGCCTTTACCGACCACGACGAATTTATCGCCGACCTGCACAAGGCAGCGGCAAAGCCGACCGGCAGAAAAACTAGACCTCTGGCCAAATGAAGCTTCAGAGGGCCGCCCACTTCGCGCGGGCGTATGGGAAAGCACCCAGACAAATCCAAGCAGCTTTTGACAAGCAATCGCTGCTGCTCTTGCAGAACCTCCGGCATCCTTCCCTGCACGCCAAGAAGTACGATGAAGGCAAGGATCGCTGGCAGGCCCGCGTCACTCTGGATTGGCGCTTTTATTTCAACATCATCGATGACACCTACGTCCTGCTGGATATAACTAGCCACCCAAAGAAATAGCCGTCCTACACCACGACGAAATGACCGCAATTGTGGCTGCTTTTCGAGGCCAGGAAAGTGTCCTTGAACTGGTTCATGCCGGCGATGGCAAACAGCGGCGCGGGATCGTTCGCGGCCAATCGGCGCGAACTTGCGGAGTGCCGGCCTGCCCGACAAGCCAACCGCGCCTTCAACGACGCACGCTAGCGGCCGCCATCGTTCGTAGCGCAATTGCGACGCTGGAGATCATCGAAGCGTACGCGGAGGACAAGTACTTGCCCAGTCTTCCTGGCGAGGGGCGAGTCCGGGGGCGTTGTTCTCCATGCCCAGATTGCAACGGATGTGGAGGGCAAGAACGTTCGAATCGTTACGATGTATCTTCCCGACCCTGGCGAGTGGGACAATGGGTTGCGCGTTAGGAGTACAAGATGAGATGCCGAGTTTGCCGGCGACATGGAGTTGGAGCAGGCAACCATGTCCAGGGTCGATCAGCTCCTTGCTTGCCTCCGTGAACGGATCGGCGGAACTGGAAGTCATCCGGTATGCAGCCTGAGGATGGGGGCGGAGTCTGGTTTGCAACGTTCTCGCGGCTAAGCGAGCCCCTTCAATAGCTACCTCTTCCCAAGGGCGTTTGCGCGGCTCGGAGTGGAAGTTCCCCTGGACGCCGTGCGGCGAACTCGTTTGCAAAAACATAAGATGAGCCGAAGTGAAGGACTCCTGGGCGGAGGGACTTCGACTTGGGACGGCCTCGAAGGGTCATCCGGACTGGCTCGCCGATCGACTCCAGAGCCTTGGCATAAGCTCGCAGCAGAAAATCCGGACCTCGACAGACGAACCAGTCGCCGACGCCCGGCGCGAATATCAGAGGGAAGCGCCTACCGTCCCAAGGACCATCGGTGAACACGTATCGTTCGAAAGGAATCCAATCGTTTACCGTTGCCCTGTGCGCGCTGAAAAGAGTCGCCAGTACCTTCAACTCGTCGCTGCCGCGGGGCCGGCGCAACTCGGCCTGCCGTGCCACATACTGGTAGGCGGCGGGGTGACTGGTCCCGTATACACCCAGCCCACCCCCATCGAGATCCGTGATTTTCGTTTCGTGCACTCCGCGGCAGGCGACAATCCAGTCGTCCACCTTCTTCCCGCGCTTCCCCTTGTGGATTGCGAAGCAGATTTCAAGCCCGCCGGGTATGGTCCGAATCCGCGGCGCCCGCACCCAGCAGCCGGGGATCGTATAGATCGACTTGATCGCCCTTTGGATGAGCATGCCGATTGACTAAGAGTGCCGCGCACGATCCATGTACTTCATGGTTTCCAGGTCGAGGCGGATCAGGTCGCCGGTCTTGATGAATTGCGGGACCATCACTTCGATGCCGTTGGCGAGTTTCGCCGGCTTGAAGCCGCTGTCCGCCTGCTGGTGAGCGGCCGGAGCGGTGTCGGCGATTTTCACTTCCATGGCATCCGGAACCACCAGGTGGACCGGCCGGCCACTGACGAATTCGATCGTCAGCCGCATCCCAGGCTCCAGAAAAGCGGCGCGCGAACCGGCCACCGCGCGGGAGATCTCGGTCTGCTCATAGTTGTCGGGATCCATGAAAAAGCAGTGATCGCCGTCCATGTAAAGAAATTCCAGCGTGTGCTTCTCGACCGGCAGGTCCTGTAGCCGCAGTTCGGCGCGGAAGCTGTGTTCGCGAAATGTTCCCGTATCGATATTCTGCAGCCGCGCGTGCGTGGCGCCGCCCATCTGGCCTTGGCCCGGATGGTAATCCGCGTCAACCACGCGGTAATTCTGATTCTCGAAGGCAATCGCCATTCCCGCGCGCATTTGAGACGCAAGCACCATTGTCAGCTCCTCCATGGACCGGCCGCCGAAAAACCGGATACCGCGATCCGATTCCATTCTACCTCCGGGCTGGAGGGCTCACCGCGTCTGTTCAATCCATGAAACGAGCGCATGCAGGTCGTGCGCCCAGAAGAGCGCCAAGCCGCGCTGTTGGGCGTCCGAGAGATGCCGTAGCTTGTATACTCCGCTGAGGACGGCGGCGGGTACGATGTTACGGGTACCGAAGTCTTTAGTCCAGGTCTCAGCTTTCACGGCGGCATCGTTGTTGAGCCGCTTGATCGAATTCAGGGCGGAGTTGGATACCTTGCATTCGATGGGCATGATGCGGTGATCCCAAAGGCGGACGACGATATCCGCCTTGCGCGAGCCCAATACGCTTTCCCGGCAAAACTCGCCTGCGTTGGGAGCGAGATTCAGCGTCGGTATCGCCCTGGTGTCGACTCTCGTTATACCCGCGCCACTGAGAGTATTAGCGACCAGGAGTTCCTGCGCCTCCTTCCCCTCATGGCGCCGGGCGGTGCCCACGCTGCGAGCCGCCATGATCGCGGCGGATGCCACCACGGCCGCGGCGCGTTCCTCCGCTGTGGGTGCGCGGTTTTGGGAGATCCAGGGGAAACGGCGGCGATCAAGGCCCATGCGCACGATGTCCACAATGCGACGCACCATGGCCGGATCTTCGCGCAGCCGGGCCGGACTGAGGACACCCTCGCTCAGGGTCTTGAGGTCATCCGCAGACAAGGGCGGGCCTGTGAAATAGCGGAAGGCTTCCAGAAGATTTGGATTGGTCAGAACATCGGTTGCGTGGCGGTCGACGTCCGTCAAATCGGCGCTGGCGGCGAGCAATTCGCCGATGAAGCCTTCGTAATGTGCGAAGGCGCCAAGGTACGCTTCCAGCGGCTCGTGCGCTCGCGGCGGAAGATACCGGTGGCGACTTGTATTCCGGCGTCAAGGTGTTCGTCGGTCCACCTCGGCGGAGCGATCATCCTTCAACCTGCGAAAGCAGTTCGGGCCCCGGAACCAAGAGGCGCTCCATCTCTCGGGGTTCGAACTTCGTCAGGCCGCCGGCGTAAGTGCGGCCGTGGCGCACATCGGTAGCCTTCGCCAGATACGCGGCCAACCGGTCCAGAACTTCCGGCGCCAACGGATCGCGCGGCTAAAGTCCATGCGCGATGTTGATATGCCGCGCATCGATCAGGTTGCGGACAAACGCGGGCGCGCGGCGTGCCATATAGGTTGCCAGAATGGGTGCGGGCGCTTTCAGGCCGACCGACCACCAAGCCTTCCGGTTCGCGGCTATGTAGCCGTCGGCTGCACCGGCGCCCTTCGCCAGTTTCAGGAATCGGCCCGATAGCCCTACGCTCTTCCCGATCGAACACCGAGAGATCCACGGGGAGGTCGATAACGTCCTTGAGGCTGGATCTATCGCACAGCGCGACGCCGGCTTGGAACAATTCGCGAGCTTTGGTCACGCTTCGGAACAGGACCGAGGAGGGCAATCCGGAGCTATGCCTTCCCGCGATCCATACGCGATTCGCTCCGGTTACCTGACCGCGATGCACGCGGCATAGTTCGCCCAGTTCCACGAAGCCGGGCGGCACGGCTTTGGTACGCCCCGTCAGGTGCGACCAGCGAGTCTGGCTTTCCAGCCGCTCGCGATGCAACAACATTCCGCCTTCAAGCGGCTCGATCTGGCCGGCATGGTCGACACGGCGGATATGAATACTCTTGGGCTTCGATCCGATTTGGAAAGTGCCGATGACAGCGGTTGCCGCGGCGTCGGCGAACGGCCGGGCCGTAGGTTCCACCACGGTAAGGCTTTGGCCGCCCAGTTCGTTCAGGAACATCGCGCGCATGAGGCGGCCGTAATTGACGTCGAGCCATTCGGCTGCCGTGATGAACGAGCCGAAATCGCCGGCTTTGGCTTGCAGAACCGTGGCCAGGAAGAAGTGTACATGCAGCCCCGCTAGTTGGCTGGCATCGTACCCGAGACCGCGCGCCTCCGTGGTCAGCCATCGTTTCCATTTGGCTGTGAGTAGGTGATGCCTTACGTATGGCGGGTTCCCCACGTAGAGAGTGTTGCCTGCCGCGGGGGGCAGCTTTATCTCACGGTAGTCGGCGACCAGCACTCGAGATCTGTCCTCGAATCCGGCCGCCGCCAGGTTGCCGCGAGCGATTAACGTGGCCACGGGGTCGATGTCGATGCCGATCAATTCGGCTCCGGGAAACTTGCGGCCGGCGGCCACAAGGAATCGTCCCGAGCCCACGCCGGGGTCGACGATGCGTTCCGGCGCGGAGCGGACACGAGCCTGAAATGCCGCCGCCCAATTCACCATGGCTTCGACAATTGCGCAGGGAGTATATGTAGCGCCCCGTTCCCGGCGATCGGCGGATGTCCGCAGAACCGCGAAGGCGGCGCCCAAGGGGTCGCCGTTCCGGCCGATGTCGCGCTTCAAGCCCTCGGCCAAGCCATCCCGAAGGCCGCCGGCACAGCGGATCAGGGCCTCTTCGGCCGGTGTGACATCGGGAATCCGGAGGGCGCCGAGCGCAGCCGCGGCAGCCAGAACCTCACTCTCGGTTTCCAGGCCGCAGCGCGTTTTGGCGCGATCGATCAAAGCGTCCTCGAACGAAAAGCCCATCTGCCGGGAGTGCGTGTCCACATCTTGCTTATCGGCAGTGGGCCAAATGTAATTATAAGCCTTGTTTCGGAACCGGCCGCGTCTTCGAACGTATTATTGTCAGGTCCCCCATGTGGAACGACATTCGCTACGCTTTCCGAACCCTGCTCCGCGAGCGGGCATTCGCATCCATGGCCGTATTGAGCCTGGCCGTGGGTATCGGCGCCAATACGGCCATCTTTTCGGTGGTGAACGGCGTGCTGCTGCGCGCGCTGCCCTACCGCGATCCCGGCCGCCTCGTTGCCATCCGTGAGGTGATCCCCAAGCTGACCCACCTATATCCCAGCATGCCGGTCAACTTCAGCCATTATTATGACTGGCGCCAGCGTTGGTCCGCCGCGGAATCGATCGCCATCATGCGGTCCTCCGCCCCGAATCTGACCGGCGTGGGCGAGCCCGAGATGCTCAACGGCGCGCGAGTGTCCGCAAGCATCTTCCGCGTTCTGGGCGTCACTCCGCGATTGGGGCGCGGCTTCCTGGATGAGGAAGATCCCGAAGGGCACGATCAGGTGGCCGTGATTTCCGATTCGCTCTGGAAGCGGCGGTTCCACGCCGACCCCGCGATCGTCGGCCGGAAGATCGCTTTGAACGGACGGCCGCATCTGGTGGTGGGCGTGCTGCCGCCCGGATTCCAGTTCCCCGGGCAAAACGACCTGTGGGTCCGCACGGGCGTCGGGTCCGAAGCGGAGGTGTTCCGGCCGCTGGGCTACTCCAAGGACGATCTGGCGGATATCAGCGGCGATTACAATTGGGCGGCCATCGCGCGCCTGCGGCCGGGCGTGAGTCCGCAAAAGGCTCTCGCCGAGCTGAACGTGATCCAGGCCGACATCTCCAAGCGCATTACCGACGAAAAGATGGACCTGCACGCCTCAATGACTTCGCTGCACGAGAATATCGTCGGGCAGTCGCGCCGCGGATTGCTGGTGCTGCTGGGAGCCGTCGGGGCCGTGCTGCTGATCCTGTGCGTGAACCTAGCCAATCTATCGCTGGCACGCGCGGCCGGGCGTGCGCGCGAGTCGGCTATCCGCACGGCGTTAGGAGCGGGCCGCGCCAGGCTCGTGCGCCAGACGCTGACCGAAAGCCTGGTGCTGGCAATGGCTGGCGGCAGTCTGGGGATCGCGCTGGCCGCGTGGGGCATGCAGCTTCTGCTGCGCGCCGCGCCGCTGGATCTGCCGCGTTTGGGCGAGGTGAGCCTGGACGGGCGCGTGCTTGGCTTTGCTTTGCTCGTTTCGCTCGTCGCCGGCGTGGCGTTCGGCATTCTGCCCGCGCTGCGCGCCGCCGGAGCGCATCCACAGGAAGCGCTGAAATCCGGCAGTTACACCACTACCGAAGGGCGGCGCGGCGTTCGGCTGCGGGGTGTTCTGGTGGCAGTGGAGGCGGCCCTCAGCGCCGTCCTGCTGATTACCGCCGGCCTGCTGATTGGCAGCTTCGTGAGGCTGATGCACGTGGATAAGGGCTTCGACATCGAGCGCGTGCTGGCTGTAAACGTGGCCATGTCTCCGGCCAAATACACGGAGGAAGCGCAGCAGACGGCGTTCTTCGACCGCTTGTTGCAGAAGGCGCAGTCGCTGCCTGGGGTACTCTCCGTCGGCATAGTGTCGGCGCTTCCGCTGCAAGGCGAAACCTGGCTCGACCTCGCCGCGGCCGAAGGCGACCAGAGGCCCTTGTTCGAGCGGCCCATGGTCAACGTGCGATTCGTGAATCCGGATTATTTCAAGACTTTGCGTATCCCGTTCCGCGAAGGGCGGCCCTTTGACGATAGCCAGCGGGGCCGCAAGGTGGTGATCGTTTCCCAAGGCACCGCGCGCCGCTTGTGGCCGGGCCGGAGCCCGTTGGGACGCCGCATGCTGCACAACGAGACGCTGGAGGAAGTGGTCGGGGTGACGGCGGACATTCGCAGCACCAGCCTGGACAAAGACCCGGTTCCGATCATTTACATTCCGTATTGGCAGCGCCCACGGCTGGAGGCTGCGCTGCTGGTGCGCACCGCGATGGACCCGCGGGGCGTTGCGGCCGGCGTGCGCGAGGCAATCCACCAGGTGGACGCGGATGTGCCGATTCCGGAGATGCAGACGCTGCAGGAAGTGATGTCGGACTCGGTAGCGCAGCGCCGTTTCCAGACGATGCTGGTGATGCTATTCGCCGCCGCCGCGCTGGCGTTGGCCGGGTTCGGCATTTATGGCGTGGTTTCGTATTCGGTGGCGCGCCGGCGCACGGAGATGGGTATCCGCATGGCCTTGGGCGCGGGCACCGGCGGTCTGCAGCGGATGGTGTTGTGGCAAGGAATTCGTCCGGTGGTGGCGGGGTTGGCGGTAGGCATCGCCGGTGCGCTGGCGGCCGGGCGGATTTTGAGCAGCCTGCTGTTCCAGGTGAGCGCGCGCGATCCGCTGACCATCGGCGGGGTGGCGCTGGTGCTGTTGGCGGTAGCGGCGATAGCGGCACTGGCGCCGGCGCGGCGGGCGACGCGCGTGGATCCTATGAAGGCGCTGCGGTTCGAGTGAGCCGGGAACGCCTCGGCCATTCAGACGGGCCGCGTCTCGAATGCCTCTCTTACCAGAAGCGCACGGCGAGGCGGCGACAGCCGGCCGCGACCCATTTCAGCATCCATGTCTTCTGTCGCTTGCGGAGTGAACTCGAAAGACGTGTTCATTTGCGCGAGTTTGGACTCTCGGCCCGCCGTCGCCGTAGCTTCTCAAGGGCGGCATCGACTTCGATCAATTCACCTCGCTCGGCTTGCTCGAAACCCGTCTGGATGTGAGTCGCTACCGCATCACGGTCTTCGAGCATCCAGTCCTCGAAATCGAATTGGTCGCGGATGATGGAGAATGCCTGATCCAGGACCTCGCCGGGATCCTGGCAGGCGCCGGATCGGATGGCTAGATCGATTACGCGCTGATGCTCAGGTTTCAGGTCAATCGTCATGTCCCGACCCTACACCGCAGGTAACATCGGCGTCAACCGCTTATCCCAGGGTGTCAGTCGAGTCGCCACCGGATCGGTGCTGCCGTGCGATAGATTACAGGTAGTGAAGACCACCAAACTGTCGCTGGCTTGCCCGGTGTGCCAATCGCCGGAAGTGTTCTACAGTTGCACGCCCAACTGCTGCTTCAACCACGTGTGCGGCGAGTGCGGCGCAACCTTCGAGCCGGTAACGAATTACGCGGGAGGTAAGCTGACAGGCATTGAGCCGCCAGACCCTTTGCCGGACGCCTCCGATCCCACGACGGCGTGCATCAAGTGCGATTCCACGGCGGTGTATGTGCTGCCGGATAGGCGCCTTGTGTGCGCCAAGTGCGGGTCGCTGCTGGAACTCGAAATCACCGAGATCGCGCCCAGCAGCGGCTAAAGTCAACCAGGGGTCGGGAGCGGGTCCTGGAGGACCCGCGCAGACCTGGAGGTCCGCCCCACTATCACTCCGCTTTCTTGTGGTGGATGCGGGCGCACGCCGTCTCCGCACCCGTGGGGTCGACGGCCCCGCTACCTTCCTCGATGTGTTGTATACGGCCTTCCGTATCGATTACGAAGGTGGCGCGATTGGCGAATCCGCGGTCCACGAAAAGCACGCCATAGTCCGCGGCCACTTGCCGCTTGGCGAAGTCGCTCAGCAAGGGAAACGTGAGCTTGAGCTTCTCGGCGAACTCTTTTTGGGATGGAATATTGTCGGTGCTAATGCCAAACACCTGCGTCTCAACACCTTCAAAATTGGCGATACCAGCCTGGTACGCCAGCATTTCCTTCGTTCAACCGCCGGTGAACGCCGCCGGGAAGAAAGCCAGGACCACGGCCGACTTGCCCCGGAAATCGGAGAGCTTCACGGGCTTGCCCAAGGGAGTGGAAGGCAGCGTGAAATCGGGCGCCATGTCACCCACCTTCAGGTTGGTCTTCGGGGGCGCGGCGTTTTGCGCGGCCAGGCTTCCAGCCAGAGCCGCGGAGACAAGCAGTACGGACAGTATCCTCATTCGATCCTCCCAGTCAGTCGTGAGCTTAACACTCAGAAGACGCCGGGAACAAGCCGCTGGTCACCTTTACAATCATTAAATCAGTTGCACTACCACGCACATTTGCGGTAATCTGAAGTTGAACGTGGATTGATTTAGGGTCTCAATGGCAAGGCCCGTCTAATTGCAACCACGCTAAAAAGTGCTAAAGGTGAGTCGGTCTGTTCGAAGTTCTCGACCCTGGGAGCCTTTGGCCCCAGGGTTTTTTCGTTTGGGCCAACCCGCCGGATGCTGGAGGATCTAATGAGCGTCTGGTCAACCGCCGTTACGGCCCCGCTTCCGCTTTTGGGAGCCGAGGGGGCCTTGGTTTCAGTCTCGATTTCCGTGGAGCCGTCGCGCCTGGAAGCGCTTCTGGATGCGCTGGCGCACCTCGACTTCCCCATCAACCCGCAGATTTATCACGATGCGGGACCGTTCAACCATCCCGCCGCCGTGGTCGAGTTTCCGGCGTACGAGAAGCGGCTGGCTGAAATCCGCAGCATGCTGGAGACTTGCGGCTTTCCGGCTAAATCCGTGACGGCTAAAGCGATGCTGGAGTCCATCCGCGGCGGTCGGGCGACGGCGGCCGTGGTGTAGGCATTACTGGATGTTGAACGGCACGTGACGTTCGCGATTGAGTTGTGCGCTCAGATCGCGGTCCACCGAGCGAAGCGGCGCTTGTTTCTGCTGGTGATCCCGATCCAGGTAGTGCAGGATGCCGTCTTCGACCCAGTAGGTCGTGGCTGCGCGAATCGTGTTATCCCGGAAGGCGATTAAATAGAGGATCGGACCGCTGTCCAGCCCTGGCGCATTCGCGAAATCCTCCGGCTGAGTGTACTCGTGGATTACTGGGTGGGCCGTCTCCGTAAATCCGGCAGACCGCGCTTGCGGATAGACCACTGTCGTGTTCGACCCGGCCGGGCCCGCGGCTGGATAATACCCGGAATCGTCGAACGGCTCATAATAGCCGCCGTAGAAGCCCCGATAGCCGTAGCCACCGTTATGGCCGGACCCGTAAGTCCGGATCGATCCATGGACGTGGCCTGCGTTATGACTCGCCGCCACGCTGCCCGCATGGCCGGCGCCCACCGCCCCGCCGCCCGCGCCACCGTGCTGTTCGGCAAAGACGCCCTGTGCCACGAGCCAGAAAAGGCCAAGCTGCAGGAAAGGTTTCATCAGCGCCTCTATTCGGAGCTTAGCGCCAAAAACGGTGCGTGGCAAGGTGGGCAAGTCCTACGGGAGCCACGATGCATACCTTTAGAGGATGCGCTAGAGGATGGGCGGCAGAGTGAGGCCGGCCTTACCCAAATACTTCTGCAACAGGCCCACCGCGTCCGGTTCGCCGATCCCGCGCGCGATGGAAATCTCGGTGACCAGCATGTGGCGGGAGCGGTCCAGCATCTTCTTTTCGCGGAAGGAAAGCGGCTTGGCGTGCTGCAGCTCCAGCAGGCTCTTGAGGACTTCGGCGGCGTGTAGCAAGCTTCCGCTCAGCATTTTTTCGGAATTTGCCTTAAACCGGATCTTCCAGTCGCTATTGGACCCGCAACCTCCGCTGGCCAGATAGGACAGAACCCTGCCAATCTCGGTATTCTTGGTGATGGGCCGCAGCCCGATATTGGCCACCTTGGAAAATGGCACCGTTACGGTGACACTGCCGTAAACCATGCGCAGCAGGTAGCACTTTTCAAACTGGCTGCCAAGCGCCCAAGCCCGGATATTCTCGATGGTCCCAACGCCTTGGTTGGGATAAACCACCTTTTCACCGATCTGAAAGGTCATTACGGGGTCCCCCAGTAAACCGCCGTTCCCCTCTTCTGTGATACAAGTTACAAATGCAACTCTAGAATAGTAAATCCGGAATGTACGGAAGTCAACAGATTTGTGTAGGGCAACGGTAGGGTAGGGCCATGCCCTGCCTTCAAGCCAGCAGGGCGCGGATGAACTTCAAGTTTCGGGTCATGTCGGCTTCCACGGATTTGGACGGGCAATCCGTCTCCAGATTGGCAAATCCGTCAAACCCAATATCCGTTATTGCCTTTATGACGACCGGGAAATCGATAGACCCTTCACCCAAATAATGCGGATTGTCCTTAAGATGCATCTGGCAAATGCGCTGCGCGCCCAGCCAACCGATCTCTTTCACAACCTCGAAACCGTTGTTGGTAGAGTTTCCGACGTCGTAATAGACCTTAACCGCTGGGGAGCCGGCGCGCTCCATGATGCGCACGTTATCCTCCGCTGAGATGGTATCTTCCAGGCCTAAGGTCACCCCGGCCTTCTCGGCGGCAGGCGCGATTTCTTTCAAGATCCCGCCCACGTAGTCCATTTCCGCGTGGTTCGCGAGCGATGCTTTGCCGAAGAACGGGAGCAGTACCACCTCCGCCTTGAGGTTGGCGGTAATCGGGATGCTGTCCGCAACCCACTTTTGGGCACGCTTGTTGTCCTTCAAGTGGTCGACGTGCAGGATATCCAGGCAGGTGCCGGACAGGGCGATGCCTTGCTGTTTGGCGGCGGCCAAGTACTGAGCCTGGATCGCAGGGTCGTCTAAAGGCAGCTTATCCGAGACCGGCTGGCGGCCCAGACTCACCTGCACTCCATCGAAACCAAGCTTGGCGGCCAAGGCTACGGCTTCGATCTTCCCGGTTAGTTGGAGGTTCCAATCGGTGACGCCGATGCGCGGGCCGCGGCTGCGGGACCTCCCGATGGCGGGGAGCACGCCGCTCGCCAGCAGGGCGCGCAAAGCCGATCTTCGGGTCATACCACTCCTTTGGGTTGTGCGCTCAGAAGCCGGCGCTGGCTGCGTGCTTGGCGACGGGGGCAGGTTCGCCTTGCCGTTCCGCCAACAACAGGCGTCGCAGCGTCCGCAGATCGTTCAAGATCCGGCGGCTGGTGGTGATGTGGAGCGTCAGCTTTGCCAGATTATAGCCGACCAGTTGCAGCGCCTCTGCCCGGCGCTCGGCGCCGAGGCCCTCCCCGATGGCTACCGCGATATCGGCATCCACCTCTTTGCGGGCCTCTTCGATGGCTTCCGCCAGGAGCGCGACGTATTCTTGAGAACCCTCGATGCTGTCAAACGGCGTTTCAGGATCGTAGCTCAATTGTGCCTCCAAGTACTAAATTGGCGCGGAATGCCCTTTGTGACGTTCTCCCATTCTCGCACAAAAGCCGGTCGCGCAAAGGCCTCTTTTGGGGCGGTCTGTACTGGGGCGGACTACTTCCGTGCGCCGCGTTGCGGGTTCTTCAGGTTGGTCTGGCGGCGTTTGGCCTTGGTGCGCTTGGGCTTGCTGATGGTGAATGTGCCGCTACCCAGGTATTCGGCTTTGTACGTTTTATCTTCTGCCAATCGAATCTCCTAGAAGGTGATGCCTTCTATTCTAGCGCGGAGGGAGGTCTGCCGGGGGATCTCGGGCGGGGACTAGCGGAGCGGGCAAGGGGCGTGCACCGTCTTGCTGGATTTAGACCGGCCAAGCGACACTTCGGCGGAAATCCGAGTGGGCAAGGAGTTCCGGCACCGGCTGATACCCAGGAAAGGTGACGAGAGCGACTTGGAGGCCGGATCGCCTGGCGTGCTTCATGGCTGGGATGCAGTCGGTGTCGTTTGTTGCCAACGCGATCAGATCGACAGAGTGATTGGATGAAAGGTTCGCCATGTCGATGCCGATCCGCATGTCCACGCCTTTCTGTTCGAATTCGGGGTGGAAATCGGTATCTGTCAGGGGCTGGCCGGGAGTGTAAGGTATTCGGTTGTTGTTCATGACGAAATTTGAGCACTCCCAGCCGGACCGAGAAAAGATCCTGTACGAAAGCGTCTTGAGCCACGCATCGCTCCCCGTGAACGTCGTCCTCTGCCCAGAAACTGGAAGGATAGCAGTGCCGTTGTACGGTGCGCAATCGTAATACATGATCCGGTGGACGGTCTCTCCCGCGAGAGCGCACGCCAGCCCAATTTTCTCGATATAAGCCGGGTCGTAGGTCTTGCCGGCATGCCTGGCGTGCACACGGACGTGTCCGCCGTCGAGCATGACGGCAATCCTGTTGGGCATAACGTAAAAGGCCCAAAGGGTGGAACCCCGTGGGCCTCGTATAGTGCTCGCCTACGAGCGTAACGGATAAACTGCGATGGCCTCTCGACCACCTGAAGAGATTATGACACAACCGCCGCCTTTGCGCAAATGAGGCACAGAATGCAACGGGTGGGCGACTGGACCGACGACGCGCCCACGGCCTGCCGAATGCGCACGCCCGCTCGATTGATCGGATTGGTAATATTAAGGTTCGCTAGGGTCTTAATCCCGCGCGAAAATCGGAGGTCGAAACACATGCAGAAGATGGCCGATCTATCCATGGGTAGGAAAATACGCGAACGCCGCGCGAAGAGTGGCCTCAACCAGACGGAACTGGCCGACAAGGTTGGCGTTGGCGTTTACCAAACCACAGTATCGCAGTGGGAGTTGGGCAAACAGAAACCAGACCCGGCACAGTTGGAGAGGCTAGGCTAGTGCCAACGGAATTTTGGCATCTCCGGGCGTGCCGGTGACCTCGGGATACCCGGGCGGGTAGTATGGCCCACCTAAATTGAACGCTTCCGGTATCACAATCAATGAACTGCTGATGTCAATCCCGGAGGCCGTCCGCTCCAGTCCAGTCTAAGCGAGCCAACGGGATCCTCGACATTTTCACGAAAATGAAAGAAACCCACCGCCTTCAGCATACCTTTTGACTCGCCCCTGTCATTTCACTTGTATCGTAGCCAGGTTAGAAATCCGATGATCGTCTTGCCATCCTCGATCTCCCCTTCGCGGATCATCTTGTCGAGCTCCTTGCGCTTGAACCAGCGGCACTCGATGCGCTCGTCGTCCATGGGATGCGCGTCGCCCGCGGTCAGGCCGGTCGCCAGGAAGATGGTCATCTTCTCGTCCACGAAGCCGGGACTGGGCCAAAACCTGGCCAGCTTCTTCCAGGTTCTCGCCTTGTAGCCGGTCTCTTCCTGCAACTCGCGGCGCGCGGCTTGGAGCGGCTTCTCGCCCGCATCCAGGCGGCCGGCCGGTAGTTCCCAGAGGGACTTGGCGGCGGGCAGACGGAATTGCCGCACCAGCAGGATGCGGTTTTTCTTGTCGACGGCCATCATCACCGCCGACCCCATGTGCCGCACGATCGACCGCTTGATGTGGAAGCCGCCCGGATCGGTGGCTTCTTCCTCGGTCACGCGAAAGAGGCCGCACTTGTATACTTCATGTGAAGAGACGATTTTCATAATCGGTTACCGCCGAATGGCCGCCGCAAACCGGTCGAGCGGCAGGGTATTCATGATATCGGCGGGCGCCAGCCAACCGCGCCTCGCCGTGATGACGCCATAACTTATGTTCCCCAAATGCTTGGGGTGGTGCGCATCGGTGGAAATAATGAAGCGCGCGCCGCGGGCCTTGGCCGTGCGGATGTGGTTGGCGCTGAGATCCAGGCGCTCGGGACTGGAGTTGATTTCGAGCCAGACGCCGCGGCGCACGGCTTCGTCCACCACGCGCTCGAAATCGAACGGGAACGCATCCCGATGCAGCAGGATGCGGCCGGTGGGATGGCCCAGGACGCGTAGCGACGGGCATTCGAGCGCGCGCAGCAGGCGGTCGGTCATCTCGGCGGATTCCATGTTCATGTGGCTGTGTACGCTGCCGATGACCAGGTCGAGCTCGGCCAGCGCATCGTCCGCCAGGTCCATCGCGCCGTCTTTCACGATGTCGCATTCCAGGCCGGAGAAGACGCGCACGCCAAGGCCGTTGCCGTTGCGGTTGAGCTCGCGCATCTGCGCCGCAAAAGCCACGGCGCGCTTCTCGTCGAGGCCGTTGGTCATGGCCAGCGACTTGGAATGATCCGTAATGGCGATGTATTCGTAACCACGTGCGCCGGCGGCCGCGGCCATCTCTTCGAGCGATGCGCGCCCGTCGCTCTCGGTGGTGTGCATGTGCACGTCGCCGCGGATGTGCGCCAGTTCGACCAACTCGGGCAGGCGGTCTTCCGCGGCGCGCTCGATCTCGCCCAGGTTTTCGCGCAACTCCGGCGGGATCCAGCGCAGGCCCAGCGCCTCGTACACGCCCGCTTCGGTTTCGCCCGCTACCTTGGTATCGTCCGCGCTGCGATACAGGCCGTATTCACTGAGTTTGAAGCCCATCTTCACCGCGCGCGTGCGGACGGCCACGTTGTGGTCCTTGCTGCCGGTGAAGTATTGCAACGCCGCGCCAAAGCTTTCGCGGGGCAATGCGCGCAGGTCCACCTGCAAGCCCTCGCGGCCGATTTTGGCGCTGGCCTTATTCTCGCCGCGCACAAGAAGCTCCTCGACTTTGGGGAAGTGCACGAAACGTTCCAGCACCTCCGCGGCGGCCGGACCGGTCACCAGCAGGTCCAGATCGCCCACGGTTTCGCGTCCGCGCCGCAGGCTGCCGGCAGGAGTGATCTGTTCGATGCCGGGCGTCTCGCCCAGGTAGCCTGTCAGCTCGCGCGCCATGTCTTCGGCGTAACTCAAAAGGTAGCGGCCGGTGCGCTGGCGATATTGCGCGATGGACTTGAGCACCTTCTCTTCCAGCTTGGCGCCCATGCGCGGCAGTACACGCAGCTTTTGATCGAGGCACAGGCGCTCCAGTTCGTCGATGGTGGCGACCTGATAATGCTCGAACAACAGCGCGATGCTTTTCGGTCCCAGCCCCTGGATCTTGAGGAACTCGAGCGCGGCCGGCGGAAACTTCTGCAGCAGCAGGTCGCGGCGCTCGCAAGAGCTGTGGTCCACGATCTCTTGCAGCACCACGGCCAAGCCTTTGCCGATGCCGGGGATATCGGTGACCTTGCGCTCAGGGTCTTTGAGAATGTCTTCGACGCGCTCGGGATGGCCTTCGACGGCGGTGGCGCCGTTGCGGTAGCTGCGGATGCGGAAGGAATCTTCGCCGGCGATTTCCATCAGATCGGCGGTTTCCCAGAGGACGCGGGCTATCTCCTTGTTTTCCATCCGAAGTCTATTTTAGAACGTGGCGCACGTTCTCAACGTGCCGTGTTCACACTCGCGTGAACACACTGCGTGTCCCGCCGGACACGCACCGCACGCGGAATCAGCCGGATAGCGCTGGCCCCTGGCCTGCATTCCGGATGTGCATGAATACGCGGTGGCAGTTGAAATACTTTCGGGCGCTGGCGGCGCTGTTGGTGGCGGCCGGCGAAGCGCTGGCGCAGGAGACGCGGCCGGTGGCGCGGCGCATCGTGGTGAGCATTCCGGATCGCAAGCTGGCGCTGGTGGAAGACGGCCGCGTGGCGAAGATCTATCCGGTGGCAGTGGGCGCGGCCGCCACGCCCAGCCCGGCGGGCAGCTACACAGTGGCGGCGCGGGTTTCGCACCCCACCTGGTACGGGCCGGGCAAAGTGGTGCCTCCGGGCAAGCGCAACCCGCTGGGACCGCGCTGGATCGGACTCAGCCGCAAAGGCTACGGGATACACGGCACCAGCAGTCCCCGCTCGATCGGGCGGCCCGCGTCGCACGGCTGCATCCGCATGCATAACTCCGACGTAGAAGAGTTGTTCGAGCTGGTGGAGGTTGGCGATGCCGTGGAATTGTATGCGGAGCGGACGGACGAACTGGCCCGTATATTCGGCGTGCCGGCGGCGCCGCAGGTGGCCGCGGACATCGGTTCGGCCGCGGCGGGGATGGCTGGCGGCCAGTAAGGGAGCATTCCGATGAACGGATTTGGGTTCTTGGCTTTGTTGCCGATGGCGGGGACGACGTTCGCGTTGGCTTTTTGGATGGCGCGTTTGTGCCTGGCGGGAGTGATCCGGGTGCTGGAGCGGCCTCAACGATCCCAATGACTCCCGGGGGTGAGAATGTCCGGTAGATCGTAGGAAGTAGCGACTCCCCGCTCGCAGCCCTGCTAGTCTGGTCGGCGAGCGCAGCCAGAGCCTGGCGGAAAGGACGGCCAAGCCAATAAGTGGGGTAGCGAGCGGGGCTACTGCGCCGTGCTGGACAGTAAGTGCCAGTGGAGCGGCCCCGCGTGCGCACCACGGACGACAAGGAAGTGCGGCTGGGCAACTATGAGACGTTCCACCGCGGGGAACCGCTGACGGCAACGGTCTGGGAGAAGTTGATGCTCGGCCTGGAGCGCCGGGAAATACGGGCAAGCCATTCCTCAGTTCACCGAAGCGTACAGTTTGGAGAAGAGCGCGGCCGGCGAACATTTCGTCGAGGCGAGCCGGGCGAAGTGGAAGCGGATGATGGAGCGTCGGCTGGAGAAGAGACCGCTATGCGCGTTGCCGATCGATGCGACGCCGTTCGAAGGTCCGCGGATGGTGGCGGCGTCGGGAATAGGGCGGGACGGGCGGAAAACGATTTTAGGCATACGGCAAGGAGCCACGGAAAACGCGATGGTAATGAGCGAGTTACTCAATGACCTAGTAAGTAGCGGACTCGATTTCACGGAACCGCGGCTCGACATTCCGGACTGTGCCAAGGCACTGACCGCGGGCGATCCGGCGCTGCCAAGTCCACAGGCGCCGCAACGTATTGAATCGTCTGACAGACGAACAGAAACCGGAGGCCGCGAAGAAGCTCAGCGCGGCCTGCGCTGTTGACGACCATGCCGGTGCCAAGCTGGCGCTCAACATGCTGACCGTGCATCGGCTGCACGTCCCGACGTAACTCCGAAAGACCCTCGCCAGCACCAATGTGATCGAGTCGGCGTTCTCCATTGTGGAGCAGGGTTGCAAGAAAAGTGAATCGCCGGTGCGGCGGCGACCAGCGCCAGCGTTGGGTAGGGTCGAGGCTCCTGGTTGCGCAAGAACAGTTCCGCGGAGTTACCGGGTACAAACAGATTCCCGCGCCCATCGGAGAATTGGAAGCGTTGACGCCGCCTAAACCCGAAATTGCCAGGCGGAGAAAGGTGTCGTAGAGCCAAGTTACAAGGGAGCCGCTACTTTCCACGGAGCCTCCGGGCACTCTGCTGCAAGCGATGAGCCTCGCGGAAGATTTGCTCGAACAGGCAAATCATCTCTCACGCCGATCGCGCACGACTACCTCCTCGCACTCTTGATCCACCGATAGAGCGGCTGGCATCCGCCGCGGTGTGCCAAACCATACCCCCCGCTCACCCTCCATACGCGCCATTCCTGTTGAAAAACCCGCCATTCGCTGCATGCCTCTTTATTTCCAATGGCTTAACAGGCGAAGATGCAGTCAATCGGGAGGGGTGTACCTAAACCGTCCCGAACTCAGAGGGAGCACTTATGAGCACTCAGCCGTTTGAACCGAAAGCCGCACCGCCCGCCGGTCTGGTCCAGATCAATTCCGGCATCGAAGATATCATCCAAAAACGCCTGGCTGAAGAGCGCGCCCGCCTGGAACGCGAAGCTGGCGTCGTCAAGCGCGAGACCCATCAGTTCAAGAAACCGGTGGAGCATCCGTTCACCAAGGAACAGCGCTCCCGGACCACCCTGCTGTTCGGCGGCCTCACCTGGAAGCATGAGAAACTCGTCCACGGCGCGCTCGAAGGTCTCGGTTACATCGCCGAAGCCGTGCCCACACCTAATGTCAGCGCGTTTCAGGCCGGTAAGGAATACGGCAACAACGGCCAGTGCAACCCGACGTACTTCACCGTTGGGAACCTCGTGCAGTATCTGCAAAGCCTGGAAGAGCAGGGGCTCACCAAGCAGGAAATCATCGACCGGTACGTCTTCTTCACCGCCGGCGCCTGCGGACCTTGCCGCTTCGGCATGTACGAAGCCGAGTATCGCCTGGCGCTGCGCAATTCGGGTTTCGACGGTTTCCGCGTGCTGCTGTTCCAGCAGTCCGGCGGCTTGAGCCAGTCCGACGCCGAAGCCGGCCTCGAAATGAACCTGGATTTCTTCCTCGGCATCCTCAACGCGCTGAACTGCGGCGACGTGTTGAACGAAGTCGCTTACGCGGTTCGGCCGTACGAAGTGAACGCCGGCGAAACCGACCAGAAGCTCGACGAATGCATGGAGTACATGCATGAAGTGTTCCGCAAGAAGCAGCCCTGGCAACTCGGCGACAGCCTGACGAAATATTTGGGCGGCTTCAAGGACACCGCCGAGTACATCGGCAAGTTCGTCAACCAGTTGAAGGGCGATGAATACATCCCCGCCCTGCACCGCTGCCGCGACGCGTTCAACGAAGTCGAAATCGACCGCCTGCGCGTAAAACCCATCGTCAAGATCACCGGCGAATTCTGGGCGCAAACCACCGAAGGCGACGGCAACTTCAATATGTTCAACTTCCTGCAGCGCGAGGGCGCGCAGGTGCTGGTGGAGCCCATCGGCACCTGGATCATGTACATGATTCACCAGGTGGTGCAGAAGTACAAAGACTTCAAGGGCCTCGAAGAAGGCGCGGTCCTGCCGCCCATGTGGCGTCTCGACAAGCGCGTCAAAATCGAGTGGAGTTTTCGCAATAAAGTCGCCAAGCTGAAACTCGCCGAAGCCATCTTTAAGAACGAATATCACAAGATCGTCGGCGCGCTCGGCGACATCGCCCATCACCTGGCCGATCAGTACGAATTGCAGCGCCTCGGCCATCCTTTCTATAACTCCCGCGCCGGCGGCGGCGAGGGCCACCTGGAAGTCGCCAAGAATATCTATTACTCGAACAAAGACCTGGCCCATATGGTCCTGTCCGTGAAGCCCTTCGGCTGCATGCCTTCTACACAATCGGATGGCGCGCAATCCGCGGTCGTCTCGAACTACAAGGACATGATCTACCTGCCGGTCGAGACTTCCGGCGAAGGCGAGATCAACGCCCATTCGCGCGTGCAGATGGCGCTCGGCGAAGCCAAGAACAAAGCCAAGAAGGAAATGGCCGAAGTGCTGGAGCGCACCGGCCTGTCGCTCGACGATTGCCGCGCCTGGGTGGACGCCCACCCCGAGTCGAAGCGTCCCGTATACCACGTGCCACACAGCAAAGGCGTCGTAGGGCTGGCCGCCAACTTCGTGATGCACATCGCGGAGCAGATGCGCTGTGGGGCAGGCTCGCAGCCTGCGGCGGCCTCGCAGGCCGCCCTGACTAACTAGCCCGGTAACCACCATGGACAAACAATTCTTCATCGGAATGGACGTGGGTTCCACCACCGTGAAAGCGGTGGTCGTGGACGAGGCCGACAAGATCCTCTGGTCGGACTACAAACGCCACGACACCAAACAGCCCGAAAAGGTGCTGGAGTTCCTGAAGCGCTTCGAAACGGAAATCGACGGCTTTCAGGCCAGTCAGTCGCGCATGTTCATCACCGGCTCCGGCGGCAATGGCATGGCCAAGCACCTGGGCGCGAAGTTCGTCCAGGAAGTGAACGCCGTTTCGCTCGCCGTGGAAAAGTTGTACCCGGAATGCGGATCGGTGATCGAGCTCGGCGGCCAGGACGCCAAAATCATCATCTTCAAGAAGGACCCCGAAACCGGCCGCAAGAAAAAGATGCCGTCCATGAACGACAAGTGCGCGGGCGGCACCGGCGCGGTCATCGACAAGATCAACGCCAAGCTGCGTATTCCCACCGAGCAGCTTTGCGAAATGGGTTACAAGGGCCTGAAGCTGCATCCCGTCGCCGGCAAGTGCGGTGTGTTCGCGGAAACCGACATCAACGGCCTGCAGAAGATGGGCGTGCCCCCCGACCAGTTGATGGCATCGCTGTTCGAAGCCATCGTCATGCAGAATCTTTCCGTGCTCACGCGCGGCAATACGCTGCTGCCCGTGGTGCTCCTGCTGGGCGGTCCTAACTGTTACATCAAGGGCATGCGCGATTGCTGGAAGCACAACATCCCGAAAATCTGGGAGGAGCGCGGCACCGAACTACCGGCTGGCGTTCCGCCCGAAGACCTGATCCGCACGCCCGATAACGCCCAGTATTTCGCCGCCATCGGCTCGGTGGAATTCGGCAAGACCGAAGACGCCGAGGTCGGCCGCTACATCGGCTTCGACAAGCTCGAATGGTACGTCAACGTGGGCCGCGAAGAAGAGAAGTCCAAGCGCGGAGGCACCGGCGGACTGGCTAAGGACGCCGGCGACCTGGCGCGTTTCAAGGAAAAATACCGCACCAAGAAGTTCGTCGCGGCCACCTTCCAGCCGGGCGAAGTGGTGGAAGGCTTCGTCGGCATCGACGGTGGCTCGACTTCCACCAAGGCCGTGCTGCTCTCGAAGGATAAAGAGCGCCGCATCCTGGCCAAGACTTACCAGCTTTCGAAAGGCAATCCCATCGAAGACACTATCGAGGTGATGGGCAAGCTGGAGGCGCAGATCTCCGCGCAGGGCGCCACGCTCAAAGTTCTCGGCGTGGGCACGACCGGCTACGCCAAGGATATTCTGAAAGACGTGATCGGTGCGGATGCCGCGCTGGTCGAAACCGTGGCCCACACGCAAGCCGGTCTGCACTTCTACGACGATGTGGACGTCATCTGCGACGTCGGCGGGCAGGATATCAAGATCATCATCCTGAAAGACGGACGCGTCAAAGACTTCAAGCTGAACACGCAGTGCTCCGCCGGCAACGGCTACTTCCTGCAATCCACCGCGCAAGGCTTCAACGTGCCCGTGGAACAGTATGCCGACACGGCTTTCGCGGCCAACGGCTACCCCAGCTTCGGATATGGCTGCGCCGTGTTCATGCAGTCCGACATCGTGGATTTCCAGCGCCAGGGTTGGAAGCCGGAAGAGATCATGGCCGGCCTCTGCAACGTGCTGCCCAAGAACATCTGGCTCTACGTTTCGCAGATTCCGAACCTCTCCGCCATCGGCCGCCGCTTCCTGCTGCAAGGCGGCACGCAATACAACCTGGCCGCCGTAAAGGCGCAAGTGGATTTCATCGAGTCGCGCTTCAAGGGCAAGGAGCATGGCGCCGACGTGATCGTGCACGAACATTGCGGCGAGGCTGGCGCCATTGGTTCCGCGCTCGAAGCCGGACGCCTCTGGGACCACGGCCGCATCTCCACATTCATCGGGATGGACGCCATCTCGAAGATCAGTTACAAGACAACCCGCGAAGAAGCTACCCGCTGTTACTTCTGCAAGAATAAATGTCTGCGCACCTTCATCGACGTGAAAACCACGGTCATGAATGCGGACTACAAGCCTCCGGTGAAGACCAAAGTCCCGCTCGAAGCCGGATCGCAGCGCCTCATCATCGCTACCTGCGAAAAGGGCACCGTCGAGAGCGTCGACGACATGCGCCAGATCAAAGGCAGTCTGGACAAGATCAAGAAGGCTAATCCCAACTTCGTCGAGATATCCGCCAAAGCGGTTTTCCGCGTGCCGGACGCGCCTATAGTGGCCGACCCACTGCCCAAGTTCGTTCTCACGTCGTCCGCCAAGAAACGCGTGGAGCTGATGAAGAAGCGCTCCGAAATCCGCATCGGCATGCCGCGCGTGCTCAACATGTACTCGATGACGCCGGTCTTCACGGGCTATTTCGCGTCGCTGGGCATTAAGCCGGAAAACATCGTCTACTCCGACTACACCAGCGAGCAGCTTTACAAAGAGGGCGCCAAACGCGGCGCCATCGACCCCTGCTTCCCGTCGAAGCTCGGCATTCCGCACGTGCACAATCTGCTGTTCGTGGTGCACGCAAAAAAGCCGCTCGACATCGTCTTCTTCCCAATGATCGATTGCCTCACCAGCGATCTGCATGGCGTGCAGGCCAGCCGTTCCTGCCCCACCGTCGCCACCACGCCGGCCGCGGTGAAAGCCGCCTTCACCAAGGAAGGCGATTTATTCAAGGAGAGGGGCGTCCGCTTCATGGACACCTTCGTCAATCTCTCGAAGCCCGACGTCTTCGAGCGCCAGATGTTCGAGGAATTCAAGGATATCTTCGGACTCTCCGCCGAAGAAAACGCGCGCGCCGTCCAGGAAGGTTATCGCGCCCTCGATTACTACAACAACGTGACTATCCGCGGCGAAGCGCGCCAGGTACTGGAAGAACTCGAGCGCGAGGACCGTCTCGGCGTGGTGGTGCTGGGACGCCCCTATCACAATGACCCCGGCGTGAACCACGAAATCCTGGAAGAGTTCCAAAAGCTCGGTTATCCGGTCTTCACCCAGGACTCGCTGCCCATCGACGAGGACATGATCTGGCGCCTGTTCGGGCCGGAAGTCGAATCGGGCGAGATTCCGCATCCGATGAACATCGACGACGTGTGGAAAAACTCCTACAGTGAGAACACCTCGCGCAAAGTGTGGGCGGCTAAGTATACCGGCCGGCATCCTAACTTAGTAGCTCTGGAGCTATCGAGCTTTAAGTGCGGCCATGACGCGCCCATTTACTCGGTGGTGGAAGAGGTGGTGGAGCATTCCGGCACGCCGTATTTCTGCTTCAAGGATATCGACGAGAACAAGCCCACCGGTTCCATCCGCATCCGCGTGGAGACTATCGGCTACTTCCTGAAGCGCTACCGCGAAGATATGGTAGCCAACAAGAACAAGGTGAAGAGCATCGAGGAGCAGATGGCCGAATTCGAGGCCCGTCTGCGCCGGCAGCTCGCGCGAGAGAGACAGCACGACCAAAGCAAGGTGCAGGAATCCTTCGACACCGGCGCCATGCCAACGATTCACGTCACCCTAGGCGCGCTAGCCGCCTCAAAGCCAGCCCCCGTCCGCGAGTACGAAACCGTTTCCGGCGATTAGAGGTAGGACGGCTTTAGCCGGTCAAGGCGGGCGAAGCTCGCCCCTTAATCTTCGACCTTCTCTCGGACGGCGAACTGGAGGGCGGGCTTTAGCCGGCTCGGGGCTTAAGCCCCGCTCTTCCGCTACAATAGGACATAGCATGGTAGAAATCCAGCCCATCCGTGTCGAACTGGAACGCGAAGAGGACGGTCGAATCCTTGCTTCCGTGCCGGACCTCCCAGGCGTAATGGCCTACGGCGCCACCGAAGAAGAGGCAACCCGAAAAGTGAAGTCAATAGCCCTTCAGGTATTGGCTGACATGATCGAAAGCGGCGAGGATGTCCCCGAACCGCTCAAGGTCCTCTTTGCCGCGTGAGCGTTTGGCGCGCAACTAAGGCCAAAAGAGTCTATGCTGCCCTCCTGCGTCTCGGCTGGACCCTCAAGACACAGGGTCGGTTCCCATCGAAAGCTGCAACGTGCCGGCTGGACCAATTACACGTTCTGTTTTCACGACAGCGAAGAAGCCGGCCCGGCTGCGCTCTCCAAGATAGCGAAGCACACGGGGCTCCGCCCTGAGGATCTCTGATTTAGGCTTGCCGGAACTCCGCATATACGCCGCCGCATCTAGAGAGATTCAAATCGCGGTCTCAAACGGCGACGAGATTCCGTGCTGCCACCGAATTCGCGAGGCGAGACCATCAAGGTCCGGGAACAATGAAGAAGCGTGGACGCCGAGTCGATACAGCTCGTATCGAAGATGCTCTTTGCGCGAGGCCGGAATCCGCAGGCTCTCCACGCGCCAATCGCCGCGAAGGGCACGGTCCAGTGGCACCTCCAGTTCGGCGCATGCGACGAAGACCCCTTCTTGCGCTCGGATGCGCTGGGTCACGATGTTCGGGTAATACTTCACTGAGTACTTAATATTAAACGGTGGTGCCGCTCGGACCGAAGCCGAAGCCTTGCCAGGAGCGCTGAGCGCAAATACTTGGCCATCTAGTTCTGGGTTCGCCTCCACCGCAAAATAGAGCGCAGCCAGTGGATTGTGCGTCCAATCCAGTAGCCGCGTCGGCGGGCCATGGTGTTGAGCTAGAGAGAGCCACTCCCAGTCGCTCGCTGGTAGCGTTGCAAGAAATCCGTGAGCTTCTCTTTGAAATATCTCAAAGAGGCTTTGCTCATATTTCTCCCGCGATCTGGACGTGTGAGAACCTCGCCCCACCGATGAAACCAGCTTGTATTCGATGTCTGAGTGCCCGCGAAACACCCAACGTCCGCGCGGCTTTGAGTTGGTCGTCTCGTTCATGACTCTTGCAGAGATGCGCCATGGCGCGTTGAACGCGACCTGCTGGAAGAGTATCTGGGCGACTTCTCCGTACTTCACACCGACAGCCACTTGTGCTCCATCTGGGCTGCTATTCGAAACGAGAGCGCCCGCATGGGACGGCCGATCGGCACGGCCCGATGCCTGGATGGCCGCCAGCGCGCTGCTCTTGCCTGCTCCGCTCGTCACGAACAATCCCAACGACTACCGCCATCTGGACAACCTGCAACTCGTCTCCGCCACCGCGACATAGCCGCGGCTTCCGTTGTGTTGATCCAGGTTACCCGAAAAGATGCACGGCCGCCTCTGGACGGGCGATCCGCGGAACCCCTTGGGATCCCGCGTCACAATGAGGTCGCACTCGGCCAATGCGGCGGCTGCTGCCGTGACCGAATCCTCGAAATCCGGCGACGGCATTTCCAACGCCTCCAGGGCGACGCGCTCATCCACCATCGCCACGCCGAAAACGCGCAGGATTGCCTTAAGCGTCTGCCTGGCCTTCGCCGCGCCTGCATCTTTGCGAATCAGGTAATGGATGGTGGTAATCGCGTGCGGCGACAGCACCCCTCCACGGCGCCGCCTTCGATGGAGGAGCATACCGCAACGCTCGCCGCGAAGTGGGGCTGACGGTCGAGCAGAACGTCCAGCACTACCTTCGCATCAACGAGAACTTTCATAGGTACTTTTCAGCCAGGTGTTTCTTGTAGTCAGCGGGATCTGCCCTCTTGAGAATTCCGCGTAGCGAGCGCAGAACCGGCGGCATCCTCGCCGGCGGTGGCGCCGAGATCAACGCCGGGTAAGCCTCCACCATCTTGGACAGTGAGGTGCCGCGCTGCTTCGCATAGCGCTTGGCCCGCGCGATTACGGACCGCTCCACATTGAGCGTCAGCTTGTATTTGGCCATCGTGTCCGCTTCTCTCCGCTGCTCTGGGGTACGCTACCTACTCCGGCCCACCCCCGCCGCCCGCACCCCCCGAGCCCTTCAACTCATACTCCTTCGGCGGCTCCGCCCCCAACAAATACCGCACAAAATAGTCCCACCGCCGCCGCACCATATAAGGCTCACTCCCAAACCCGTGATGCCTGTTCGGCAGCAACAGTAAGTCGAAATCCTTGTTCGCCTTGATCAGTGCATTCACCACCAGCAGCGTGTTATACGGCGGCACATTCGTATCCATCGTGCCATGCGCCAGCAGTAAGTGCCCCTTCAGGTTCTTGGCGATATTCTGATTCGCCTGATCGTCATAGTTAGTGCCCTTCTCCGACTTACTCAGCAGCCCCTGATACCGCTCGCCCCAATCGTCCTCATACTCCCGGTTGTCGTGGTTGCCCGCCTCCGACACTCCCACCTTGAAGAAGTCCGGATACCTGAACATGGCATCCGCCGCCGCGTAGCCGCCGCCCGAGTGTCCGGCAATTCCCGCCCGCTCGATGTCGATCCACGCATACCGCAGCGCCAGTTCCCGCATGCCGGCCACCTGGTCGGGCAGCGTGTTGTCTCCCATGTTGCCGTAATACGCGTCGTGGAAACTCTTCGACCGTTGCGGGTTGCCCATGCCGTCGATCATCACCACGATGAATCCCAGTTCCGCCAGCGCCTGCGCATCGCCGCGCGCCGCGGCGAACGACCGGCCGTACACGCCCAGGCTCCCGGACTGCGGCCCCGGATAAATGTAGTTGACGATCGGATACTTCTTCGCCGGGTCGAGGTTGGTAGGCTTGAACATCAGGCCGTAAAGATCCGTCGCGCCGTCGCGCGCCTTCACCGCGATCCGCTCCGGCGCCTTCCATCCCGCCGCTTCCAGCTTCGAGACGTCCGCCTTTTCAAGCGTCGCCAGCAGCTTCCCATCGGCATCGCGCAACACGCAGACGCGTGCCGCATCGGCCTTCGAGTAACTGTCCACAAAGTAGCGTCCCGTGGGCGAGAAAGTCACTTCGTGCTGCGCATCCTCGGGCGTCAGCAGCGTCAGTCCGCTCCCATCGAACCCCACGCGATACAAGTGATCGAAATAAGGGTCGCGCCCCTTTTCCCGCCCATCCGCCAGGAAGTACAGCAGCCGCGCCTTCTCGTCCACGCGCAGTAACTCGGTCACCACGAAGTCACCCGACGTGATTTGGTTCTTGAGCTTGCCGGTGGCCAGATCGTACAAATAGAGATGCCCCCAATTGCTGCGCTCCGAATACCAGATCGCTTCATTGGACGCAGGCAGAAACCGCCAATTCGCCTTACCCTGGCCGGATTCGTACTGTGTCGCACTGCGCTCTTCCATCACATCGCGCACCGCGCCATCCGCCGCGCGGGCCACCCGCAACGTCGCCTGCTTGTGGTCGCGCGACGTGGAAACGAACGCAAGCTGGCTCGCATCCGGACTCCACTCCACATCCACCCATTCGCTGCCGATCCCGCACACCACGTGATCGCACAACGTGGACCGGTGCGGGTCCGGCGGCATCTGCAGCGGGACCACCTGTCCCGTTTCCACATCCACGATCACCCGCCGGATCGTCGCCACCGTCTCATCGCCCGGCAGCGGATACTTCCACGCATGCAGCGTGGGATGCCCCACCATGGTTTCGACCAAGTACATCTCGCCCACCTTGCGCTGGTCCTGCTGGAATGTGGCGATCTTCTTCGAATCCGGCGACCACGCCACGATCGTACGGCCCGTCTTAATCCAGCCGGCGTCATCGAGCGCGTAGGAGTTGTCCTTCACGCCGTCGGTGGTAAGCTGCGTCTCTTTGCCGGTGGCGAGATCGCGGACCCACAAATTGTATTCGCGGATAAAGGCCGCCTTCTTCTTGTCGGGCGAAGGAGCGTCAACCCGGAATGGACCGCTCGCCCCACCGCTTTTTTCCTTCTCGCATTGGCTGCCATGCCGATCGCAGCGAAACCGCTGCCCGTTGGCGCTGAATGAAACGGATACGCCGTCGGCCGAGAGCTCAATCGCGTTGAACGGCAGCTTATTCGCCTCGAACTTCTTCCCCGCCGCCGCCGAGAGCGCAGCCGCCAGCTTGGTGTGGTCGAAAGCCGGCTCTTTGGTCAGCCTCGCCGTGTCGAAGAGCACGAACCGGCTGCCGTCCGCGCCGGTGTCCCGATACCACAGCCGCTCATCGCCAATCCACGCCGGATGCACCGCGTGATACACGAGGGGGTCGGTGTTGTACGCCATGAACTTCTCGGCACGCTCATACTCGGCAGTGGTTAGCGCAGGTGGCGACTGCGCCGCGCAGTCGAGCGTGAACAGAAGGAGCATCCAGCGAAAGCAGTTAAGCATTCGCCGATTATAATCCGGGTCGGAGGGCTGGCTACTGCCAGCGCTTCGATCCCATCAGGTCGAAGTGCCGGTCGTAAGTCCACACAGCCAGGCTCAGCCGTTCCGCCACTGCGGCCGCGACCGCGTCGAACATGGTGAGCGGCTGGTCCGTGTAGGCCGCGATCAGGCTTGAAGCTTGGATGTAATCGCCGGGCTCCGGATTGATCAGCGCGGAGCCGTCCGTGATCTCCTGAAGCCATTGTTGCGCATAGGCCGTGCCCAGCCGCCGCAGAATTAAGGTATGCGATTCGGCCAGAGTCGGATAGGCGATAGCCACGAAGCGGCCGCCCGCGGTCAATCGCGCAAGCTGCTCCTGGGCTTGCACATGATACTGGTCCGATGGATCGGCTAGCGCATACAACGGGCCCGAATCGGCCAGAACGGGCTTAGGCATCGGCCGCGAAGTACCGGTCGTGGTCTTGGCTGATATCGGCCTTGCCGCTGCCCTTCTTGGCCGCCGTTATCCGGAGCGGATTTGCCGGCGCGACAGCGCCTCTGCGCGCCAAGTACTCCCTGAGTGCCGCCTGCACCAAGGCCGTGAATGTGGGGGCTACCTCCAGGCGGTTTGCGTACGACTCGATCGCCTTCTCCAGGTCCCCCCCAATCGTAATGGTTGCTCGCTTCATGCAACCATCATATCACCAATTGGTGAAGTTGGTGCACTTTTTTACGACGGCTTCCTCGGCGCGGGGGGACGCTTCTTCTGCACCGCTGGCGCTTCCTTCAGCAGTGCCTCGATCTGCTCCCGAAGATGCTTGTCCTGCTCCTCCGCGAAGAATTTATCGTCGCCCCCATACTGCGCCCGGATGGTCCCATTGCGGTCGATAAATACAAGCTGCGGCACCAGCAGCCGCAGAATCACCGGGTGTTGCAAGTACCCATCCACATCGTTCTGACTGCTGAAACCCACCGGAAAAGGCGGCTGAAAGCGCTTGATGAAGTCCGGCACGTTCATCTTCGCCATGTCCTCGATGGCGCTGGCGATCACCTGAAAACCGCGCGGACCGTACTCGTTCTGCATGGTGGAAAGATACCCGACCGTCTTCTGGCAATGCGGACAAGTGGTCAGGATGAACGCCACCACGCACACTTTGCCTTTGTACTGGCTCAACTGGATCTGTTCTCCGCTCATCATATTGATCGCGAAATCGGGTGAAGGGCGCGGCACCTCCGCGGCGTTCGCCATGGCCGCCACCCAGACCCCAGCCAGTATGCGGAGCACAGCACGTTTCGGCATAATCTCCACAGTTTACCGTACAGCTACGGAGTTTTCCGCGCCTTCCAGGCTGCTCACCACCTTGCCCGTCAACTGCACCAGAAAGTGACCGTCGTCGCCCGTGCCAGCGATCGTCGTGGCGCTTTCCGATTCAATCGCCAGATGCTTCCACTTCTTCTCCAGCACCTGGCGATACAACTTGAAATACCGCGCGGCCGCCGCGGCATCGTCCCACTCGACGGCATACAGCAGCACCACCCGCTCCGGCGAACGATGCTCCTCGAGCGCGTACGCGCCGCCCCGCCAATGCGTCGAAACAGCCTTCGATTCCTCGCGCCCCGCATACTGCTCCAGCAGGATGGCGTGATCCAACTCCCCCATGTTGCCTTCCGCGATCCGCTTGTAGCCGTGCCCATCCGCAAGCTGCGGCAAAGCCGGTTGCACCGGCGCCAAACCTGAAAAATAGCTATCCGGGTGCAAGATCTGCTGCGTCGATACGGGCGGCCGGCGAAAGACTTCCTCGAACGCCTTCTGCTTCAGGCGGCCGTAGACCGCGTTCTGAAACAGCATCCCCTGGCTGTAAGGAAACACCAGCGTCTCCCGCAGGTATAACGGCTCGCTTTCGAAAACCGGAAACTCGCTCGCGCCGGATTCGATGGTGTGCGCCATGGTCTCCAGCAGCGCCGGCGAGGTGGCCAGCGATTGCCCCGCCTTGCGGGCAAGATACTCGGCCATCAGCCAGGAGGCCTGTCCCTCCATCACCGCCAGCCGCGCCAACGAACCGTCGTCGCTCTTCTGTCCCTGCTTTATGAACTTCTCCAGGTTCACGTTCTGGTCCGCCAGCGCATGGCCCAGCTCGTGTACCAGCGCGGGCTCGCGCGTTGCGGAAGGCGTCCAGTCGGTAATAAACATGCGCTTGCGATGGAAATCGTAAAACGCCGCCGCCTGTTCGGTCAGCAAATCGACCGTGTTCTTGGCCAAGTCGAAATCCTGCGGCACCAGTCCGAACTTCTTCAGCGTCAGCTCCTCTACCCGGACTTCCTCGGGCGACGTGGCCTCCTTCATCCGCTGTTGCAGGAATTCCTTTACCTTGTCGCGCGTGATGATCTCTGCCGGCACCTTATGCTTGATTTTGAATCCGGTAATATCGTGCAGGTCTTGCAGGATGCCGCCGATCTCGCCGAAGATCTCGCGCGCCTGGCTCACGTCCACGCCGGATTGCGCGGCGGCAGCCGCAGCCATCACGAGCGCTAGAATCATCGCTTTCAGCATGGCCTTCAAACGGAGCGCCACCTATCTCACCTCCCGAAAGACGCGTCTCTTCATGCGGAAAATGCAGGCCGTGGTCATGGCGAGTATGCCCCCGTCCGCCACCGCCAGCCGGGCACCGTGAGCTCGCGCCAGCGCTCCGCCCGCCAAGCTGCCGAATGGTCCCAACCCAACCACCGTCATCGTATAGAAGGCCATGGTCCGCCCAGGGAATTCATCGGGAATCAAAGTCTGGATCGGGGTATTGGCCGAAGCCATTTGGCGCATCACGCTATATCCGATCGGCGGCATCGCCGCCAGCGATAAGTAGAAAATCTTCGACCATGCGAACACGCAGAAAACTGGCGCCGAACACCAGCGTGCCGGCCACCGCTCCCGATCCCGTCGCGCCCATCACGCCCAGCACGCCCAGCAGTGTGCGCACGGCGCGGTGCTCGTGGACGTATTTGAAGCCTCCCACCACGCGCGCGCCGTTGAAGATCGCCGAATTCATCGAAATGGCATGCAGCAGATCTTCTGTGCTGGTCATCCGGACGATCAGCGACTGCCGGCCCGGCATATCGAATGCGCTGATCGTTCCCAGCACTATGGCCAGCGTCATAATGTGCCACACAATGCACTCGGCCGCTGAGGGTGAGCGCCGCCAGCCCGCCCAACGCCCCGAAGGCGAACACCGGGATCCGCGTGCAAAACCAAGCCGTACCCAATAGCAATACCGAATGCGTTCAGCCGGTAGACCAACCAGGCCTGCGCCACGTTCCGCATCCATGTGCCCACCAGCGAAACGATTTGCCCCGCCGCGAACGGTCGGAAATTGCGCCTCGCCCGCGGACGGGAGTCCGGCGGAAGCCGAAAGGTCCGACTGTGTGGAAAGCTCCTGAAGGACCAGCGACGGGGCTTCGCCCTCACGCCCCGGGGTGGGAACCGGCATGGTAAGTTCCAGAATACCACCCCGTTGTGGGGCGGACCTCCAGGTGCGCGGGTTCCTCCAGGACTCGCCTGCTTCTAGTGGAACGCCGAGGAAGGTGGCCGCACCGGAGCCGCGCATCCAGGTCGCGGGTTCGACGCCGCCAAGGTGCGAAAGCGACTTAACCTGAAAGCTAAACGCTAGCCGAGTTCGCCGGCCGGATTTCCGCAATCAGCGCGTCCACTTGCCGCATCACCTGGCCGCTGGGCGCGATGTGGATGCCGCACTCCTTCTCCGCATCCTGCTCCCACCACCAGCGGCCGGCGCGCTCATCCTCGCAGTCGAAAGTCGCGCGCGTGCATGGCCCGCAACCGATGCTCGGGAAGCCTTTGGCGTACAGCGGATGCACCGGAACGTCGTGCCGGCGGATGTAGTCTTCCACTTCCTGCCGGCTCCAGTCCGCCAGTGGGCTGATCTTCACCGTGCCATCGCGCTCTTCAACCTTGGCGATATCCGCGCGCGATTCCATCTGCGAGCGGCGCAGCCCCACCACCCAGGCGCTCAGGGTGGCCAGCTTACGCTCCAGGGGCCGCACTTTGCGGATGTGGCAGCAGAGTTTCCGCAGCGCCACGTCACGGTAGAACAGGTTCGGACCGTGCCGCGCGATCATGGATTCCACCTCAGCCGCTTCAGGGAAAACAATCTCCACCGGGATTCCGTAGCGCTGCCGCACGGTCTCCATCATCTGGTGCGTCTCCTCGGGCAGACGCCCTGTGTCGATAGTGAAGACGCGCACCTTGGGATTGATGCGCGTGGCCATGTCGATCACCACCATTCCCTCTTTCTGGAAGCTGGTGGAGATGGCTAGCGAATCGCCATACGTAGGCAATGCCCACCCGAGCACTTCATCGGCTGTAGCAGCTTCGAGATTCGGCAAATATACCAATCTCTATCAAGATACACTAGATCGTGCGAAAAGTCAAGCCATGCACTCATCTTCGCGTGCCAGTGTATCCCCACCGGGGAATATCGCCGCACCACGGCCTCCTGCTAGAGTCTGTTTTTGGGTTCTGGTGGAAAGTGGAGTGAGCAGGCTGCCGAAATGAACTGTGGAGCTTCGTTTCGGGAGAGCCGGGTTAGTGGCCCGGCCCTCCACTCTGAAGCTAGAAAGGAGGAAACGCTTTATGTTCCTTCTACTACTTGACTTCCGGCTCCCTCTTGTGGGCCGGTTCAAGACGTTGGTGATCTGGCTTAAACGCCGGTAAAGCCAGCGCGAAACCCGGGGTCGGTCGCAAGCTGGCCCCGGTTTCCAGCATACCGCAAAAACCGCCAAATGCAAATAGTCCGGCTCAGGGCGTTGAGGCCAAACCGATCGGCAGCACTACCCTTCCACCTTCCCCGCTAGAATGATCGAAATCGGCACATCCCCCACCTTCACGTCCAGCACCCAATCGTGATCGCTCTGTCTGCTGAAATTGGGGAACTTGTCGCTCGTCGAATTCCAGATGCTCAGCACTGCCGGATGCGGCGTACCCGACGCCTTCACGCTCAAGGCCACCAGCGCATCGAACCCTGGTGTCGCTTTCGGATCGCTGTCGTCTCCCGCGCGCACCAGCACCGCGAAGTCCCTTTGTGGCGCCACCCCCTGATGGTCGCCGTTCACTGGATATTGGCTGTAGCGCAAAGTATACGTTCCCGCCTTCAACGGTTGCCCGCGCCGATCCTGCGCCGGCCCGGCGAACCGGATCACGCCCAGAAACGCGCCTTGGGGAATGGAGAGCGTCACCGCATCGTCGGTCGATTTCGCGCCCGCCGGCACTTGCGTGCGAAACCACACCTCGCAGTAGACCGAACCGTCCGCCCCCAGAATCTTGACGCCCTTTTGCTCAACCGCCGATGCAAAGGCGGACGCCAGATCGGTGGGTGGAGCGCCAGCCGGCTCCATCTTGTATTGTGCGAAAGCCAAAGCGCCGGAAAAAACCAGCAGGGAGAGGGACTTCTTCATAGAACATTGGATTGCGCAGCCAAACCGCCCGATTCAATGTGGGGCAGGCACCCTGCCTGCGGCGGCCTCGCAGGCTGCCCTCCCAGACCGCCAACTGCAGTGGGTTTCGACCGTGCGCTTTGAAGGGTTTGGAGCGGGAGACCGGATTCGAACCGGCGACATCGACCTTGGCAAGGTCGCACTCTACCAACTGAGTTACTCCCGCTCATTCGGGAAGTACCATTATCCTGAACCGTTGGCGGTCCTGTCAAACAGTCTGTAACCGTAACGAAACGAAGGCGCTATTTTCTTGGTGAAAAATGGGCCGGGTATGCTAGACTCAGGAGCGGTCGGTGGCCTACCCCTATCGGCACTCCCTGTAGACAAGCGCTGGAAATATGAACCCTTGGGATCGCATCAAAAAAGAACTGGAATCCAAACTGAGTCCCGAGAGCTACCAGAATTGGATCAGCCGTATTGAATTCACGGGGATAGATGGCGTCACCCTGGTTGTCGGCGTGCCTGACGAAGGCACCAAGCGGTGGATAGAAGCGGAGTACGCTTCCCAGGTGCTCCTGATGGCGCGCCAACTCGGCCTGGCCATTGAACGCGTGGAATACGCCCTACCCTCGTCGCGAGAACCTGCCGAATTCGAAGCGCCGCCGGTCAGCTCGCTCAACCCTAAATTCACGTTCGACAGTTTCGTCGTGGGCGCCTGCAACCAGTTCGCGCATGCCGCGGCCCGGTCGGTCGCCACCAACCCGTCCCGCAGCTATAATCCGCTGTTCATCTACGGTGGCGTGGGCATGGGCAAAACGCACCTGATGCATGCCATCGGCCGCTCCCTGATGAATAATCATGCCTCCATGCGCATCATCTACACCTCCAGCGAGCGCTTCATGAACGACATGATCACCTGCATCCGCCTGGACCGCATGCCCCAGTTCCACGATCGCTATCGCTCGGCGGATGTGCTGCTGGTGGACGACATCCAGTTGATCGGCAACAAGGATCGCACGCAGGAGGAGTTCTTTCACACTTTCAATGAACTGCACGACCATCAAAAGCAGATCGTGATCTCCAGCGACTCGCCGCCAAAAGATATTCCCGGCCTGATCGACCGCCTTCGCTCTCGATTCGAATGGGGCCTCATGGCCGATATCCAGCCACCCGACCTCGAAACCAAAATGGCGATTCTGGACAAAAAGGCCGAGGTGGAAGGCGTAGCCCTCCCTGAAGACGTCCGAACCTTCATGGCCACCAAGACCAAGTCCAACGTGCGCGAGCTCGAGGGTGCGCTGGTCAAGCTGATTGCCTATTCTTCCCTCACCGGAGCGGCCATCAATCTGACCATGGCGCAGCAGGTTCTACGCCACTTGGTCTACGCGCAGGATCGCAAGGTCACCATCGATTCCATTCAGAAAGGCGTAGCCGAGCGCTACGGCATCCGCCAAAGCCAGCTCAAAGAGAAAAGCAATACGAAGAAGATCGTCGTGCCCCGGCAGGTGGCCATGTACCTGGTAAAGGAGTTGACGCCAGCCTCGCTGCCGGAGATTGGCCGGGCTTTTGGGGGCAAGCATCATACCACCGTGCTGCATTCCGTCAAGAAGATCGACAAGCTGCGCCATACGGATCCGGAATTGAACAGGATCATCCACGCCCTAATCGATTCACTGCAATGAGGTTACCTATGTTTTCCACAGGCGCCCTATGAGGACCGGCTGTGAACTCTGTGCAAGAACCCGGTCGCGGCCTCCTTCTGCACCTTTCCGCGCTTGAAATCCTCAGGTCGGCATTAGCCAAAACTACTATAATTTAGTATAATTTAGGAAGCCTTCAACAATTTTCACAGGACCTATGAATTCTGCTCTTCTATCGTATCTAAATAGACCAAGAGATTAGGAGTTGAGACCACATGGAGTTCACCGTCAGCAAAGCCGACCTCGTCCGAGAACTGAGCCTTTCTCAAGGTGTGGTCGAGAAGAAAACCACCATTCCCATCCTTTCCAACGTGCTGTTGGAGGCCAAGAACGACCGGATAGCCCTTACCGCCACCGATCTGGAGTTAGGTATCCGCTGTTCTTGTCCAGCCAGAGTTAAGAAAGAGGGATCCGGCACAATCCCGGCTCGCAAGCTCTTAGACTACGTGCGCTTGCTGCCCGAAGCCGATCTGAACGTCAAGTTTCTGGAAAACCATTGGGCCAGTCTGGTGTGTGGCCGATCGCGTACCCGCATTGCCGGAATGTCGCGCGAAAGCTTTCCGGAACTGCCGCAAATGCCGGAATCCATTGCGGAGATTCCAGTGAAGCTGCTAGCCTCCATGATCTCGCGCACTTCGTTTGCCATCTCGCTGGAGGAATCCCGCTTCACGTTGAACGGTGCTTTGTTGCTGCTGAAAACCGATTCAACCACCATGGTGGCGACGGACGGTCATCGGCTCGCGTATGTGGAGATTGCATCGCCCGCCGCCAGCACCGGCAAGAGCTTTCGCGCGCTCGTTCCCAAGAAGGCCATGGCCGAGATCGTGAAACTGGCGGACGAAAGCGGCGCCGACAGCAAGTTGGTATTTGCCGGCGACGAGAACCACCTGTTCTTCCAGTTTGGCGAGCGGTTGTTGATCACCCGCAAGCTGACCGGCAATTTCCCGGACTACGACAAAGTCTTGCCTAAGGACAACATACATACAGCCAAGCTGAATCGCGATGAGATCCGCTCGGCGATCGAGCGTGTCTCGCAGTTTGCCGACGAGCGCTCCCGCGCTATTCGTGTACAGTTCACGGCGGGCGAAGTCAAGATTTTTTCGTCTTCGGTCGAAACCGGAGAAAGCGAAGAGAGCGTGCCCAGTGAATACGGCGGCCCCGACATGGAGATCGGGTTCAACGCCCAGTATCTGCTCGATTTTCTGCGCGCCACCAGTCAGGAGCAGGTAGCCTTCGAGTTGAAAGATCAAAAGAGCGCGGGCGAATTGCGTCCGGTCAGCGACGGAACCGAAGACCATTACCGCTATGTGGTAATGCCCATGAGAATTTGACGCCGATCTGACGGCGATCGGGTATGAATCTTTGGGACCGAATCAAGCAGGAGCTGGAAGCCAAGCTCGGTCCCGCGAACTACGAAAGATGGCTTCGCCGGACGGCATTTGCGCGTCTGGGGGGTGTCACACTCTTCGTGAGTGTGCCCGACGAAGCCACCAGAAAATGGATTGAGACGGAATACGCGGCCGATGTGCTGGCAATCGCCAGACGGTTGGATCCAGCGATCGAACGCGTGGAGTACGAGTTAAACCTAATGGCATCGACGTTCAACGAAACGGCAGAAGTTTACGATTCGACTAGTATCAAGGTTCTGGAAGGCCTCGAGGCAGTACGCCTCCGCCCGGCCATGTATATCGGCTCGACCGGCGAGATGGGCCTGCACCACCTGGTGTACGAGGTGGTGGACAACTCCGTCGACGAAGCCCTCGCCGGCTATTGCACGCAGGTCGATGTGACCATCCACATCGATAATTCCGTAACCGTCATCGACAATGGCCGCGGTATCCCCGTGGATATGCACGAGGAAGGCGTCTCCGCCGCGGAGGTCGTGATGACTAAGCTGCACGCCGGCGGCAAGTTCGATTCGAAGAGCTACAAGGTATCCGGCGGATTGCATGGCGTGGGTGTGAGCTGCGTGAACGCGCTCTCCGAGCGGTTGGAGCTCGAGATCTGGCGCGAAGGCTATACCTGGCAGATGGAATTTGCCTGCGGCCATCCCAAGAGCCCCCTGGTGCGCGCCGGCAAGGCCGGCCGCAAGACCGGCACCCGTATCACATTCAAGGCCGATCCCACCATCATGGTGGAGACCACATTCAATTACGATACGCTCGCGCAGCGCCTCCGCGAGTTGGCCTTCCTGAACAAAGGCTTGAAGATCAACCTGAGCGACGAGCGCGTGGACCCCGTGAAGAATCACGAGTTCCTGTACAGCGGCGGCATCGCGGAGTTCATCAAGCACCTCAACCGTGGGAAGTCCGTACTGCACGATAAGCCTATCCACTTCGAAGCCGATCGCGAGTTGCCCAACGACGCCGGCGTTCTGTCGATGGAAGTCGCGCTGCAATACAACGACGGTTATTCGGAAAGTCTCTTCAGCTTCGCCAACAACATCAACACGGTGGATGGTGGCACGCATCTGACCGGTTTCCGCACCGCGCTCACCCGCACCATCAACGCATCCGGTCAATCGGCCGGGTTGTTCAAAGATGTAAAAGAAAACCTGACCGGCGACGACGTGCGCGAAGGCCTGACGGCGGTGGTCAGCGTGAAGATCCCGCAGCCCCAGTTCGAAGGCCAGACCAAGGGCAAGCTGAACAGCGATATCGCCGGATATATGACCCAGTTCGTTAACGACAAGCTGGGCGAGTATTTCGACAAGAACCCCGCAGTGATGCGCAAGATCGTGGGTAAGGCCATCGACGCGGCGCGCGCGCGCGAAGCGGCCCGCAAGGCCCGCGACCTGACCCGCCGTAAAGGCGCGCTCGATTCCGGCGGTCTGCCCGGCAAGCTGGCCGACTGCCAGGAGAAGGATCCCGAACGCTGCGAGTTGTTCCTGGTGGAGGGCGAATCCGCCGGCGGCACTGCCAAACAGGGCCGCGATCGCCGCTTCCAGGCCATCCTGCCGCTGAAGGGCAAGATCCTGAACGTGGAAAAAGCGCGCTACGACAAGATGCTGGGTCACGAGGAAATTCGCTGCATGATCACGGCGCTCGGTACCGGCATCGGCAAAGACGATTTCGACGCGACCAAGATCCGCTACGGCAAGATCATCATCATGACCGATGCCGACGTGGACGGTTCGCACATTCGCACGCTGCTGCTGACCTTCTTTTTCCGGCACATGAACGAGCTGATCAATCGCGGCCGCATCTTCATCGCGCAGCCGCCGCTCTATCGCATCAAGAAGGGCAAGTCCGAGAAGTACATCAAGGACGAGAAGGAATTCACGCGCGAGATCATGCGCCGCGCCACGGAGAACGTAACCGTGGAGATCGGCGGGAATGGCGTCGGCGCCAAGTCCACCCTGGAAGGCGGCGAACTGCGCGCGTTTCTAGTGAGCCTGGACGAGTACGGGCAGGAGTTTCACAGAGTCGAGCGGCGCCTGCGGGATGCGCGCGTGGTGGCTGTGTTGGGCAACGCCGAGGTGCGCGCGGACCATAAGGCCGATTTCCAGGACAGGGAAAACATGGAGCGGCTGGCGGCGGCGGTGAACGCGGCGCAAGTCCCCGCCGAGGTGGTGGCGGACGAAGAGCATTCGGCCTTTACGGTGATGTTCCGCGATTCGACCAAAGCGGAGCGGCACATCGGCGTGAACCTGGCCGCGGGGCCGGAATACAAGAAATTCCGGTCGCTGGCGCGGCAGATCGCCAAGTACAACCATCCGCCGTTCGTGGTGGTGCGCGGCGAGCATCGCGACACGCAGGCGAATGCGGAGACGTTGCTCGAATTTGTGAAAGCGGAAGGCAAGCGGGACGCCACCGTGCAGCGCTATAAGGGGCTGGGCGAAATGAACGCCGAGCAGCTCGCCGAAACCACCATGATGCCCGAGAAGCGCACGCTGCTGCAGGTGCGCCTGGAAGACGCGGTGGAGAGCGAAGAGATTTTCTCCACGCTGATGGGCGAGGATGTGGAGAGCCGGCGGAAGTTTATTGAGGATAACGCGCTGGATGTAAAAAACTTAGACGTCTAGGGAGGGCGGGCAATTCTGCCCGCAGCCGGCTTTCAGCCGGCTCGGGCGAGCGAAGCTCGCCTGAAGGGCGGGGCTACAAGCCCCGCGGCGGCGCATGGCGCCGCCCCACGGAGCCATGCCTTCGCACTGGATATGTTCCAATTGTAAGAGTAAGGATTGCATGGACCCGATCGGTAAATGCCGCCGCCATTGGTAGCGCACTTCACCAAGTCGTTCGCGCGCGGCTTTCAGCTTCGCGCCGAACTCCGCATTCCACTCGATGAGCCGTCCGTCACCGTTCTGTTCGGCCCTTCGGGAGCGGGGAAGACCACCATACTGCGGTGCTTGGCCGGCCTGGAGCAGCCGGATCACGGACACATTCTGGCTGGCGATCAGGCATGGTACGACACCAGGCGCCATCTTTCGATCCCGCCGCAGCAGCGGCGGATCGGTTACCTCTCCCAGGACTACGCGCTTTTCCCGCACCTGACTGTGCGCGGCAACGTCGAGTATGGTCTGCACCACTTGCCGCGCGCCGGCCGCCGCGAGCGCGCGAACAGCGTGCTGCAACTCCTCGAGATCGACGCCTTGGCGGATCGCTATCCCCGGCAGCTCTCAGGCGGTCAACTCCAGCGCGCCGCGCTCGCCCGCACGCTGGCGCCAGGGCCGTGCCTGCTCCTCCTCGATGAGCCTCTCTCGGCGCTGGACGCTCCGGCCCGCGCCCGCTTGCGCACCGAACTTCGGCGTCTGCTCGTGCGCGTCGGTGTGCCCACCGTGCTGGTCACTCACGACCGCACGGAGGCCATTGCGCTGGGCGATTGGCTGGTGGTCGTCGTCGATGGAGAAGTGCACCAGGCCGGCGCCGTCGAGGAGGTCTTCCGCGCTCCCCGGGACGTCGCGACCGCGCAGGCTTTGGGAATCGAGACTGTCCACCCGGCGCGTGTCGTGGAACGCGAGAATGGCCTGCTCGCGGTGCAAGCGGGCCAGACGCGGCTGCTAGCCCTGGATACCGGCGATGTGAACTCGGACGAGGTATTCGTCTGCATCCGCGCCGAAGCGGTCGTGCTTGAGCAAACGGGCCCCGCGGCGCGCACCACCGCGCGCAATCGCCTGCCGGGGCGAATTACCAGCGTGATTTCCGAAGGCCCCGTCGTCCGCCTGCTCATCGATTGCGGAATTCCGCTGGTGGCGCTGATCACCCATCAGTCCTGCGAGGAGCTCATGCTCGCCGAGGGGCAAGCGGTCACCGCCACGCTCAAGGCCACCGCCGTGCACCTCATCCCGCGCGTTTGACCGTGCAACGGTGGTGCTCCCAAAACTACCGCATCCCTAGATTTCGCATCAGGCGATACAAATAATTCGGATGCACGCCCAGCAGCTTGGCTGCCCCGGCATGATCGTTCTTCGCTTGCTGAAACGCCTGCGCGATCGCCTCGCGCTTGGCGCGGTCGACGGCGTCCTGCAGCCCCGGCGCCCGTACCCCATCGGCGGGCCGTGCAATCTCCCAAATGCTCTCCGGCAGGTCCTCCAGTTGAATGATGTCGCTCGAACCGAGCACCACCGCGCGCTCCACCGCGTTCTCCAATTCGCGGATGTTGCCCGGCCAGTCGTAGCGCAAAAGGGACGCTTCGGCCTCCGGTGAGATGCCGCCGATACGCCGCCCGCATTGTGCGCCGAATTTCGAAGCGAAGTGTATCGCCAGCATGGGAATGTCCGACTGGCGCTCGCGCAACGGCGGTGTCTTCAAGGTCACCACGTTCAGACGAAAATAAAGATCCTGCCGGAACCTCCCCGCGCGTACCTCTTCTTCCAGATTGCGATTGGTGGCCGCGATCAGCCGGATGTCCAGCTTAATCGGTTGCGTGCCGCCCACCCGCTCCACTTGCCGCTCCTGCAGCACGCGCAACAGCTTCACCTGCAACTGCAACGGCATCTCGCCAATTTCGTCCAGAAACACAGTGCCGCCCGCAGCCGCCTCCAGCCGTCCCTTCTTTTGCGCGAATGCGCCCGTGAAGGCGCCCTTCTCGTGGCCGAACAGCTCGCTCTCCAGCAGCGTCTCGGCCAGCGCCGCGCAATTCACCGCCATGAACGGCTGCCCCGCGCGCGGGCTGTTCTGGTGCATGGCGCGCGCCACCAGTTCCTTACCCGTGCCGGTCTCGCCGACGATCAATACCGTGGAATTGGTCTGCGCCGCGCGCACGATATTACGTTGCAGCTCGCGCAGCCGCGGACTGTCGCCGATCATGTGATGGTCCGGATGAAGTTCCGATTCCAGCCGCTCGTTCTCCGTCTCGAGCCAGTCCAGATGGAAGGCGTTCTCCAGTGCCATCGAAGCGATTTGCACGATAGCCACCAGCAGTTGCAGATGCGGCTCGTGAAAAGCCGCGCCTTCCAGGTACACAATCCCGCACACCTGCTCGCGGATCAACAGCGGCGCTAACAGGAGCGCCGCGGAATTCCCGGCACCGCCGCCGGCGGACTGGTCCGCCTCGGGGTTCTGCACGATCAAACCGCAGCGGTCCTCGGTGACGCGCCGGACTAAAGTCCGGTTGATGACCACCGGCCGCTGTGGCGCCGATTCCTCACTGGCCGCTTCCGCAGTCCCCAGCGACAGCAATGACGGCTCGCTCAAGTCCTCGTCATAGAGCAGGATTGCCCCCCGGCTTGCGGGGATCGCCTCGAAGATGAACTCCAGCAAGTGCCGCTCCAGCGTCCTGCGGGCCGGCGATCTGCGCACCTTGTACAGGGCGTGAAACGAGTGCAGCATGATGCTCATGCGCAGCAAAGTGTGCGAGTCGCGCGAATTCTCCAGCACTGCGGGAGGCTGGGCTTGGCCGAAGGGGATCTCGATCACGCGCACATCCTCGCTGGTTTCCTCGCACACCAGAGCCTCGTCGGTCAGAAACCGCAACAGGCTGCGGCCGATCTTGATGCAATCCCCGTTAGCCAGCGCGCGCTCCGTTACCCGCTCGTCGTTTACCAGCGTGCCGTGAAAGCTGCCCAGATCGCGAATCAGGAAATCGTCCCCTCGCCGCAGGATCACGCAGTGCTCGCGCGAAACCGACCTGTCGGCCAGCGAGAGCTGGTTCTGCAGGTTGCGTCCGATACCAAACGAATCCGTGGCGATCGGATAGCTGACACCGCGCTCCGCGCCGGTGATCACAAGCAGTCGGGGGTTCATCACATCCTCTATTGTTCACCTTTTGGTTACCGGATTCACCTGGAGATTCAATCCGGCAGCCGCATGCAGACAGCGCGCAGTCCGCATCCGATTCCCAAGCGGCTGGATTATCAGACACTTAAGCGAAACCGCGGAGCTCTTCCGGCTTTGGCGCGCCGTTTGCCTTAGTCTGCCCCGTGATCCACCGGGAAAAGCACTCGAAGGAGCACAAAGGAGAAACGAAAATGACAACGTTAAAGAGCATGATCCTGAGCGTCGGCGCGGTTGCACTGTTGGGAGCCAGCGGGCTCTCCGCACAGACTAAGGCGACTGCCGACATTCCGTTCGAATTCACCGTGCAGAACACCACCCTGCCGGCCGGCCAGTACACCATGTCCGCGGCTTCCCCGACCCGGAACCTGATGTCGATCCGGAATGACAAAACCCACCAGTCGATCCTGGTGCTCGCGCCGGGCGGCGAGAGCGGATATCGACGCACGGGGGCGAAGAACGTGGTCGTGTTCCACAAGGCCGGTGACCGCTACTTCCTGTCCGAGGTCAAGACGGACGCGGTGTGCGGCAGCGTGGCCCCGTCCAAACTGGAGAGTGAGCTCGCGTCGGCTGGCAACCAGCCAGTGGCCGCCGTGATCGTTGCCGCCCTGAGCGTCCGCTAACCGGCGGCCTTGGGCAAAACCTCCACCGTGGGGCAGGCGTCCACGCCTGTGGCGGGTCTCCGGACCCGCCTCTTCCCCCCGGCATCGAGTGGGTTCACTGCCTCATGGCGCATCCCGATCGAGCGCCTAGATCTCGTCGGTGCCGGCGTTGCGCGCAGCGATCGGCGAATTGTTGGGAGCGGGTGCGAACCAGAGGGTCACGCCTATGTTCTTGAGTGCCGCTACGCGTTTCGTTTTCCGGTCGCGCATGAGCACTTTGCACCAGGAGGCGTCGCCGCCGATAGCCGCGTAGAACAGCGATTCACCGTCCCCCGACCATCCTAAATAACCGTTCGTCGCGCCGGAAATTTCGGACTGCTTGTGCGTTTTAGAATCGTAGAGCGCCATCTCACCAGATGCGGAAAGACCCGCGATGAACCGTCCATCGGGCGACCAGCGGAGAGACCACATCCCTCCGAACCCGGCAGGGCCGAGACGCGTCCCGTTTTCGGGTCCACCACATGCGCCGACGGCGCGCATCCGAACGAGCCGTCACAACCAAACGCTAGAGACCGTCCGGCGACCAAGACGGGTCCGTTGTCGCCGTTGTTCCCGCTCTCCGCGTTGGTTACCTGCTGGAGGGCGCCGCCATCGCAGGACACCACGTAAACCCGGTCCAGGCTCCCTTCGCGCCCTGCTGAGAACGCAATCTGCTTCACATCCGGAGACCAGTGGGGCCCATGCGCCCGCATGGGAAGCGAAGTGAGCTGCAGGCGCTGGCTTCACCACCCCTTCATTTCATCCGTCATCCCGGCAGTGGTCGCATCGGCGCGGGACGCCACTGCTTGGCCAGTCCGAAATCCAGGATCCTCACCTGGCCGCCGCGGGTGACCATGATGTTGTCTGGCTTCAGATCGCGATGCACCAGACCGGCCGCATGCGCCGCCGCGAGGCCCCGCGGCCACCTGTGTGGCGATCTCGATGGCCTTCGGCGCGGGCAGCGGGCCGCGATCCATCACGCGCCGCAAAGTGTCCCCGGCGACAGTTCGGTGACCTTTCGGCAAGCGTGCATGACGCCGGATAGCCCGTCCTGTTAAGTTCAGTCAGTCGCTGAAGAGCGGCTGATCGTGAACCCCAAAAGCACCCTGTCCATTCCCGAACCTGTCGCACAACTGCAGCGCCAGTTGGATCAGTTTCGTAGCACCCAGTCGCGGCGGACGAAGCTGCCGGAGTCACTTTGGCAGGCTGCCGTCGAACTGGCCCGGCAAGATGTACGCCGTCGCGCACCCGCTGCGGCTGGATTATATGGGTCTGAAGAAACCGCTCGGCGGAGCTCCCAGCCTCCGACGCAAGCCAGCTAAGCCGGCATTCGTGGAACTGATCGCACCGCATCCGACGACGCTGGAGGAGTGCATTATCGAGTTCGAGTCCGCCGGCGGCGGCAAGATGCGCATCCACTGGAAGGCGGCCGCCTGCTCGCCGAGCACGATGTCGCCGCCGCGCCGCTGGCCGTCCTCATCGGCGAATCGCTGGCCAGGAGCCAGTTCCCCGATCAAGACCCTGTTGGCCGGCGCATGCATGTCGGCGGTGGCAACGGGCCTTGGTACACCATCGTAGGCGTCGTGGGCGATGTCAAGCAGGGTTTGTTGGCGGACACCCAGGCGAATGCCGTGTATCTCACGCCAACCCAGGCGTGGTTCGCGGACGACGCCATGTCGCTGGTAGTCCGCACGCTCGACGACCGGACAGCGCTCACCATGGGTGCATCATACGATCGGAAGGATGCATTGGGCTTCATCAATCTGATTGGCCTGCCCATAAAGGTGCGTGCCGCCCTGGCACACAACCAGCCCGCCTGACTGCCCTATTTGCAATTGGCCAATTCTGCGCTATGCTTGAATCCGGGGCCAGAATGGCAGATCTGACCCTGGGCTTCGCGCTGGTTTACCGGCGTCTAAGCCAGATCACCAACGTCTTGAATCGGCCCCATAAGGGCAGCCGGAATTCAAGCAGCAGAAGAAACATAAGCGTCTCCTCCTTTCTAGCTCACCGTGGAGGGCCGGGCCGTGAACCCGGCTCTCCGGATGAAGCTCCACAGTCTCACCCGCAGCCTGCCCACTCCACGTTTCGCCAGAAACTCGAAAGCAAAGCTCCACGTTTGCTGCTTCCCACACCTATCCCTTCTACACCTGGATCGTCTAACATGTAGAAGAAGGAGGTATGGCATGACCGCCAAGTCCGATCTGCCCCAAGGCACTCTCGACCTGTTGATCTTGAAAGTAGCTGCGTTAGGCCCAGTCCATGGGTACGCTATCGCCCAACGCCTGCAACAAGTCACCCGCGACGTGGTGCAAGTCCCCCAAGGCTCGCTCTACCCCGCCTTGCACCGCCTGGAAAACCGCGGCCTGCTAGCCGCCGGCTGGAAGGACACCGAAACCGGCCGCGAAGCCAAGTTCTATCGCCTTACACGCAAGGGCCGCGCCCAGCTCGAAGCGGAATCCGCAAGCTGGCAGCGCTTGACGCAAGCCGTAGGCCTGATCCTCAAACTGTCGGAAGGAGGCGCGCAATGAACTGGTGGCAACGCCTTGCGCGCCGCGGCAAGCTGGAAGAGCAGCTCGATAAGGAAATGCGCTTCCACCTCGACCAGCACACCGCCGATCTGATCGTACAAGGCCACCACCCCGCGGAGGCCCGGCGGCAGGCCCGCCTCGCCCTGGGCGGCACGGAGCAGGTGAAGGAGCAATGCCGCGACGCCCGCGGCACACGCTGGCTCGAGGACCTGTGGCAGGACTTTCGCTATGCCGCGCGTGCCCTTCGGCAGCGGCCGGGGTTCACCGCTGTCAGCGCGGTTACACTAGCCATCGGAATCGGCGCGAGTACCGCCATCTTCAGTGCGGTGAACCCCATACTGTTCGAACCGCTGCCGTATCCAGGCGCCAGCCGCATCATGATGATCTGGGATACCTTCCAGGGCGTGCGCTGCGACGTGACGTTTCACACCTACCGCGAACTGGCGGCGCGCAGCCATTCCTTCGAAGCCTCGGCCGCGCTGGAGGCATGGCAGCCGACGCGAACCGACGGGACCAGCGCGGCGCAGCCCGAGCGATTCGATGGGCAAAGCGTGAGCGCCGCCTATTTCCGCGCACTGGGCGTCGCGCCGGCACTGGGACGCGACTTCCAGGCAGCCGACGACCGGTTCAAAGGTCCGCATGTGACCATCCTCAGCGACGCATTATGGCGGCGGCGCTTCGCCGGCGATAGTGCCATCGTAGGACGCCAGATTACGCTCGACGGCGACCTGTATACCGTTATCGGTGTCATGCCACGCGGGTTCGACAACGTCCTGGCGCCGTCGGCGGAGCTCTGGGCGCCCTTGCAATACGACGCCGGGAATGTCACCAACTACGAAAGCGGGGATTGGGGTCATCACCTGCATATGGTGGCGCGGCTGCGGCCGGGTCTCGGCGTGGACCAAGCCAGGCAGGAGTTGAATGCGATCGCGCGCGCCAAGGTGGGGGAGTTTCCCCGGCCGCCTTTCGCCTCCCTTGAGCACGGGCTATTGGTCAACCCGCTGCAGGGCGAAGTCACGCGCGGCGTCAAGCCCGTGCTGCTGGCGGTGATCGGCGCGGTTGTTTTGGTGCTTCTGATCGCGTCCGTGAACGTGACGAATCTGCTGCTCGCGCGCGGAGCGCAGCGGCGCGGTGAGTTCTCGATGCGCGCCGCGCTAGGGGCCGCGCGGTCGCGACTGATCCGGCAGTTGCTCACCGAAAGCCTGCTGCTCTCCTTCCTGGGCGGCGCTCTCGGGATGGTGGTGGCGGAGCTCGGTGTGGAGGCGCTGGTGGCGCTCAGCCCCGCCGGTTTGCCGCGGGTGGACGCCATCGCCGTCAACGGCGCCGTCTTCGCGTTCGCATTTGGCGTCACCGCGCTCGCCGGACTGTTGGTCGGACTGATCCCGGCCCTGTACGCCTCCCGCGCCGATCTGGTCGCCGGCATACAGCAAGGCTCGCGACGCACCGCCGGTGGACGCCAGTGGACGCGCCGCGCACTAGTCGTCTCGGAAGTGGCGCTCGCTATCGTGCTGCTGGTGAGCGCGGGACTCCTGTTCCGCAGCCTCGATCGTCTGTTCGCGGTACCCCCGGGATTCGATGCCGCGCACCTGCTCACCATGCAAGTGCAGTATAACGGCCACCGATTCGACGACGGCGACGTGCGGCGCCGGTTCCTCACGCAGGCCCTGGACGCGGCGCGCCACGTTCCGGGCGTTCGGTCGGCGGCATTCACCAGCCTGTTGCCGTTGAGTGGCGACCAATACGGCGTGTATGGTACGCAGTTCGAGGACGGGAACGGATACGACGTATTTCGCTACGTGATGACGCCGGGCTACTGCCAGACGATGGGGATCGCGCTGCGCCGCGGCCGCCTGCTCGATGAGCACGACACATCCGGCGCGCCGCCAGCGGCCCTGATCGGCGAGTCGTTGGCCAAGCGGCAGTTTCCCGGCCAAGATCCCATCGGACGGCGGGTTCACGTAGGCCCTCTGAACCGGCCTTGGTACGCCATCGTGGGCGTGGTGGGCGACGTGAAGCAGGGGTCGCTGGCCGACAGCCAGGCGGATGCAGTGTATATCACGCCCGCGCAGTCGTGGTTCGCGGACGACGCCATGTCCCTGGTGGTTCGCGCGCACGATGACGTCACGGCGCTGGCCCCCGCCATCAAGAATGCCATCTGGTCGGTGGACAAGGATCAGCCTATCGTCCGCGTCGCCACCATGGACACGCTGCTGGCCGCATCGGCGTCGCAGCGGCGCTTTGCCATGATCGTCTTCGAGGCGTTTGCCCTGGTGGCGCTGCTACTGGCCGCTACCGGCATCTACGGCGTCCTCTCCGGCAACGTCAGCGAGCGCATGCGCGAGATCGGCGTACGGTCGGCGTTGGGCGCCTCGCGCGTCGACATCTTGGCGCTGGTGGTTCGCCAGGGCATGACGCTCACCGGGCTCGGCGTGGCCATCGGGCTGGGTGGAGCGGCGGCCGCCAGTAGCGCTCTGGTCACCCTGCTGTTCGGTGTGTCGCGCCTCGATCCACTCACGTACATCGGCGTGATCGCGCTCGCGGCCGGTGTGTCGGCCATCGCATGCTGGGTGCCCGCGTGGCGCGCCGCACGGGTGGATCCCGCGATCACCCTCCGGGCGGAATAGCGCCATAAGTCCTCGGCCTTCGCTATGATGGTTTCGATTCTGGTGAGGGGCTATGATCGAAACCTTGCTGCGAGACGTAACCCACGGTCTGCGGATGCTGCGCAAGAATCCCGGCTTTGCCGCCCTGGCTGTCGCCACCCTGGCGTTGGGCATCGGCGCCACCACGGCCGTATTCAGCCTGGTGAACGCGGTGCTCCTGCGCGCTCTGCCTTACCGCAATCCGGAACGGCTGGTTTTCCTGTTTGAGCCGGTTCCCCGCTTCCCGGGAGTGCCTCTCGAAGCTTTCGGACCCTTCAATGCGGAATTCTACGAATGGCAAAAACAAACCCGTTCGTTTGCATGCCTCGCGATGTTCACCAACGACCGGATGAATCTCTCGGCGAATGGGACCGCTGTCCGCGTGGACGGTTCCCGGGTCACTGGAGACTTCTTCCAGGTTCTCGGAATCGCGCCGGAGCTCGGCCGCGCCGTGGCCGCGGATGACGACCAGCCGGGCAAAGGACAGGTCGCCGTGATCAGCCACGCGCTCTGGCAATCCCGCTTCGGCCATGATCGCGGCGCGCTGGGGAAAGAGCTGCTGCTCGACGCACGGCCCTACCGCATCATCGGCGTGATGCCCGCCGGCTTTGCCTTTCCGCATGGAACCGAGAGTTTGGACACGGTCGGCAAAGCCACCGATGTCTGGGTGCCGTGGGCCATGACGCCGCCAGAAAGAGCCTCCTGGGAGGACGGCGCCGGAAATGCGATCGGACGCATACGGCCAGGCGTGCCGTTGACGCGGGCCCAAGCGGAAATGCGCGCCATCACCGCCCGGCTCGACCCGCTCCGTATGCCGCCATTTCGGGGCGCCGAATCCGTAATTCGGCCGTTTGCCGCCTCAATCACCGGAGCGTCGCGTCGCGCCTTGCTGATCTTTATGGCGGCAGTGCTCCTGGTGCTGCTGATCGCTTGCAGTAATGTGGCCAGCCTGGTTTTGGCACGCGCGACCGGCCGGGCGCAGGAGATCGGCGTGCGCACAGCCTTGGGCGCTTCCCGCTTTCGCCTGGTTCGCCAGTTGCTTGCCGAATCCCTGTGCCTTGCCATCGCGGGCGGCATACTGGGAACGCTGGCGGCATTCGTTACCATCCGGCTCCTGGTCGGTTTCCACCCCGCCAATATTCCGCGTTTGGAGGAGACTTCGCTCGACTGGCGCGTCTTGCTATTTGCCATCGGCGCCTCATTGGCAGCAGCTCTCCTGTTCGGATTGTTTCCGGCGTTGTCCGCCTCGCGGTGCAACTTAAACGAGGTGCTGAAGACTTCCGGCAACCGCACGGTGAAGGGCGCCGCAGGCCGGTTGCAGCGCGGGCTGACGATCGCGGAAGTGGCGCTTACTTTCGTGCTGCTCGCCGGATCCGGTTTGCTGATTCGCAGCTTTCTGAAAGTGCAATCCGTTGACAAAGGCTTTGTCCCGTCGTCAACCGTGACCATGGGTGTCCAACTCGACGCCAGATACAACCAGCCGGAACGTCAGAACGCGTTTTTCCGCGACTTGATCGACAGGGCCGGCGTCCTGCCGGGCGTGGAGGCCATCGGGGCCATCAATCATCTGCCCCTCGGCGGCGGCGAAGGACTGATTAGCGGGCTGGAAGTGGAGGGGCGCCCGGTCGATGAGAAGACGTTATTTGAAGATCGGTCGATCACGCCGCGCTACTTCGCCGCCATGCGTATCCCATTGCTCGCCGGCAAATCCTTTACTGATGACGATGTAGCCGGAAGTCCGCGAGTCGCCATTGTGAGCCGGAGTTTCGCCAGGAGATACTTTCCCCGCCAGGATGCAGTGGGGAAGCATTTCCGTTATAGCGGCAATGTGGATCGGATTGTCGGGGTGGTCGGCGACGTGCGGCACTTGAGCCTGGAAGCCACGCCGCCCATGCAGTTCTACGTGCCCTTGTGGCAATCCGGCGCCAACTCCGTCGCTGTGGTCGTGCGCACCAGCCTCGCGCCGGATCGCCTGGCTTCGAACATGCGTACTTTGGTGCGTAGTCTCGATCCAACGGTGGCCGTGGCCGATGTCCGCACCATGAACCAGTTGGTTTCCGGGGCCACCGCGGAACGCCGTTTTCAGACTCTGCTGCTGACGGCGTTTGGCGGCGTCG
>Ga0181526_10000220_pt1 | contig 62641 bp, 52 predicted proteins | sample PEATcosm2014_Bin_35_FD_119750 | JGI IMG/M metagenome (GOLD analysis project Ga0181526, IMG submission 119750) | Peatland microbial communities from MTU Mesocosm Facility, Houghton, MI, USA - PEATcosm2014_Bin06_30_metaG | ecosystem: Environmental > Terrestrial > Soil > Wetlands > Peat | place... | reverse complement strand
TGCGGTTACTCTGCCGGGGACGGTGGAGCAGCACTTCTGGGGGAAGTTTGGGGCGGGCGAGGATGGCAAGCCGCGGCCGTATACGCCAGAGGAGTATCGCTATGCGGCGGATGATTCCGTGCCGCAGAATGGGGCTTACTTTGGGGTGTCATGGTGGTGGCGGGAGATTGAGATTCCGGCGTCGATGGCGGGGAAGCGGATCTTTCTGCATGTGCGTGGCGCGCATCTGCGGGCTGAGGTTTATTTGAATGAGAAACTGGTGGGCTATTCGATCATGGAGGAACTGCCGTTTGAGGCGGAGTTGACCCATGCGGCCAAGCCCGGCGGCGAGAACCATCTGGCGATACGGATCACGAATCCGTGGGGGCGGTTCGATTGGGTGGATGGGCTGAATGAGCAGTGGGGCGCGGTGAAGCTCTACCGGTCGCATGGCTTCGGCGGGCTGGATCGCGGAATAACGATCTCGGCGCATGATGGGGTGCGGATTGCGGATGCTTGGGTACTGAACACTTCAGAAGCACGAAAGATATCTGTTTTTGTGAAGAGCGAATTCGATGCAACAGATCCGGTCGACTCCGTGGAGGCTTGGATCCGTGATGCTGGAGAACCGAAGGGGCGGTTGGTAGGTGCAATGGAGAGCAGTTCCGATGTCACTTCGATTTCTTGCGGCGATAGCATGAGTGCCGACGGCGTCGTTCCCGGGCACTGCTACCGACTGCCTGACAAGCCATCACAAGGGATACAGCTTGCGGAACTCAGCATAGATTTTCCAGACGCGGAGCTTTGGGATTTGAATAACCCCAAGCTCTACCATCTTGAAGTAATTGCACACTCTAGAACGGGCCGCACGGATTCGCGCAGGATAGCGGTTGGATTCCGCACGTTTGCGCCGGAGGGGTTGGGGGCGAATGCGCTGTTTCGCTTGAATGGGCGGCGGATGAAGATTTATACGGCGATCTCTTGGGGGTATTGGGGGATCAACGGGATGTGGCCGACGCCGGAGCTGGCGGAGAAGGAGGTGACGCAGGCGAAGAAGCTGAACCTGACGTGCCTGAACTTCCATCGCAACCTGGCCAAGGAGGATGTGCTGCGCGCGCACGACCGGCTGGGGCTGCTGCGCTACATGGAGCCGGGCGCGGGCAAGATGGCGATTGGCAAGCTGCCGGCAGGAGCGACGGGCAGCGCGAACTCCGTGGTGATGGTTCCCGTGACCGATGCGGCGGACAAGTTCGCTCAGCGTTACATGTTCACCAAGTGCGTGGAGATGGTGAAGGCGTTCCGGTCGCATCCGTCGGTGATTGAGTACTGTTTGCAGAACGAGATTGGGGCGGACCTGAAGAATCCAGACACCATTGCGGTGCTGGAAGCGATGCGCGCTGAGGACCCCTCGCGGTGCATTGTGTTGAATGACGGGTTCGTGGCGCCTCCGCGACGGGCGGCGCAGGCATGGTTTGAGCCGTGGAGCGACAAGCTGCACCGGAGCGATGAGGAAGAGTGGGGCGGATGGTGGAATCAGCACCAGGGCGCGGGCGATCAGTGGTACGACGAGTTTTATAAAGGGCCGACTGAGTTTACGTACAAGTCGCCGGAGCGGAAGGTGATTAGTGAGTTTGGCGAGATGGAGGGATGCGCGACTCCGGATAATCACTCGCTGATGTTGCACGAGCTGGCGGACCCGAAGGGCACGGGGATCGGCAACCAGCCGGCGAATACGAGTTACGACCTGCGCGACCACCAGGAGATTGTGGCGGCGTACGACAAGTTCATTGACCGGTGGGGATTTCGCGCGGCGTTTCCGGCGACGGAGAAGCTGTGGACCTCGCTGGGGAAGAAGTGCTACGACACGTGGCAGAACTACATGGAGAATGCGCGCATCAGCGATGAACTGGACTTTGCGGCGATCTCGGGCTGGGAGACGACGGCGATCGAGAACCATTCGGGGATTGTGGACAACTTGCGGAACTTCAAGAGCGATCCAACGCCGATCTCCGCAACGCTGCTGCCGGTGCGCCCGGTGGCGAAGCAGCGGTCGGCGTGTACCGCGCTGGGCGAGGCGGCGACCTTCGACCTCTACCTGCTGAACGACACGGACGGGGCGGCTACGGGGACGCTGACGTTTTCGGCAGTGACTCCGAGCGGGAAGCTGGTGAAGTTCGGCGAGTTTCCCGCGCCGGAGTGGAAGCGGGACCAGTTCAGCTATCTGGTGAAGGAGGCTTTTGTAACTCCGAAGCTGGAGGAAGAAGGATTGTGGAGGTTCAAGTTTGCGATTTCGTCGGCGCCCCTGAGTACGCAGACGAAGGAGATTTGGGTGGCAAGCGATTGGTACGAAAGCTATGTGCTGACGGTCGTCGGTGCTTCCGGAATCACTCCCGCACTGCGTAAACAAATCGGCAACCTTATGGATGTCAAAGTCGAGGATTTCGTCCCCGGGAGAAAATATGCCGCGGTCGTATCGGCGGGTCTGGTGACAGGCACGGCGGCGACGCAGAATGCGGGAGACACGACTGGGCTGGAGGCGCAGCCGAGTGGTGCGGCGGCGAGGCCTGTGGCGCAGGCGGGCGTGCTGGCGGACGGCATTCTGGAGGCGGTGCGGGCGGGGACGCCGTTGCTGGCGATTCCGCAGACGGATGCGTTGAGCGACGGCGTCGCGAAGCAGTTGGCGGCGGCGGGTGCGTTTACGTATAGCGGCGCGGTTGGCGATGTGCGCGCGCCGTGGATGGGATGCTGGTACTTCGTGCGCAAGCATCCGGTGTACGACGGAATGCCGGTGGACCAGGCGATGGGGATCCATTACCAGGCGAAGGGGCAGGCGGCGAACGGGCTGGTGATCGACCGCGCGCCGGGTGGGGCCGAGGTGGAGATTGTTGCGGCGTACTCGCGGGACCACTCGCGGGTGATCGGCGCGGGGACGTTTGCGACCAAGCTGGGCGCGGGCAAGGTTCTCTACCATCGCGTGCCGGAGATGCAGCCGGTGATGCAGACGCGGTTTTTGGCGAATGCGTTGCGGTGGTTGGTGGGCTAGGTTTGAGGTACTAGGTTCGAGGTTCGAGGGATTATGGCGGCGCGGGTTCGGATTGGGATAGACCTGGGTGGGACGAAGATTGAGGGGCTCGCGCTGGATGAGGCGGGTGCGGAGCTGGCGCGGCTGCGGATTGCGACGCCGCAGCATGACTACGTGGCGACGGTGAAGGCGCTTGCGGGCGTGGTTGCCGACCTGGAGCGGCGGGTTGGAGGGATTCGCAGGGCCGGTAGCGGGGTTTCCGCTCGCGAGGAGGCGTCGGTGGGCGTTGGCATTCCGGGGACGGTGGTGCAGGCGACGGGACTGGTGAAGAATGCGAATTCGACGTGGCTGAACGGGCAGCCGCTGGAGCGCGATTTGAGTCGCGCACTTGGGCGACCAGTGAGGTGCGCGAACGACGCGAACTGTCTGGCGGTTTCGGAGGCGACGGACGGCGCGGCGGCGGGAGCGGGCGTGGTGTTCGCGGTGATTCTGGGCACCGGCGTCGGCGGCGGCATTGCGGTGCGCGATTTCGGAGGTGCGCGCGTGCACGTGGGGCCGAATGGCGTTGGCGGGGAGTGGGGACACAATCCGCTGCCGTGGGCGACCGAGGACGAGTTGCCGGGGCCGCGGTGCTACTGTGGGCGATTCGGGTGCATCGAGACGTGGATCTCGGGCACGGGGCTGGCGCGCGACCATGCGACCCTGCATCCGCCGGACAGCGGGCGGGCGCTGAGCGGGCCGGAGATTGTGGCGGCGGCTGCCGCGGGCGACGCTGCGGCCGAGGCGAGCATGGTGCGGCTGGAAGACCGGGCCGGGCGGGCGCTGGCGTCGGCGGTGAACCTGCTGGACCCGGACGTTATCGTGATCGGCGGCGGGCTGTCGAAGGTGGACCGGCTGTATGCGAACCTGCCGGGGCTGATTGCGCGGCACCTGTTCGGGGGCGGGGAGCTGGCGACTCCGGTGCGGAAGGCGAAGCACGGGGACGCGAGCGGGGTGCGCGGGGCGGCGTGGTTGTGGCCGGCGTGATCAGGGTTTGCGGGCGAGGGCGACGCGGGGGATGTCCTGGAGGTCGTCGACAAAGCGGAGGGATTGCCAATCGGCGAGGAGGATGGCGAGCGCGTCGCGCTGGTTGTGGCCGATTTCGAGGGCGAGGAGGCCGTTGGGTTTGAGGGCTGCGCGGGCCTGGGGGATGAGGCGGCGGTAGATGTCGAGTCCGGATGCGCCGGCGAAGAGGGCAGTGGCGGGTTCGTGGTCGCGGACCTGGGGGTGGAGGGTTGCGCGGTCGGCGGTGGAGACGTAGGGCGGGTTCGAGACGAGTACTTCGTACTGTTCTGGACGCGCTTCGCGCGTGAGTGCGGGCGCTTGTCTATCCCGCTTATTGCTATGAGATGAATAAGGCATGGGATCGGCCTGGAGTGCCGAGAGCAGGTCGGATTGGAGGAAGGTGATGCGGGGGGTGAGGTGGTGGCGGGCGGCGTTCGCGGCGGCGACTTCGAGGGCTGCGGGGGAGATGTCGGTTGCGGTGATGTGGGCGTGGGGCAGGTTGCGGGCGAGGGCGATGGCGATGGCTCCGGAGCCGGTGCCGACGTCGAGGATATGGAGGGGCTCTGGCTGAGACGGAGACAGAAGCAGATCCCTCCGCTTCGCTGCGGGATGACAACCAAATTCCATGAGGACTGCTTCGACGAGGTGTTCGGTTTCGGGGCGGGGGATGAGGACGGCAGGGGTGACGTGGAGGGCGAGCGAGTAAAACTCCTGTTCGCCGGTGATGTATTGGATGGGTTCGTTGGTAAGGCGGCGGGCGACGAGGGCTTCGTAGGTGGAGGCTTGTTTGGGGGTGAGGGGATGGTCGGGGTTGGCGTGGTACGCGGCGCGGGTGAGGTCGGTGGCGTGGAGGAGGAGGACGAGGGCGTCGCGAGGGGCGTCGGCGCGGAGATGGGGGGACGCGGCTAGCCGGACGGTCGCGTGGGTGAGGGAATCGCGGAGGGTGGGAGATACAGTGGTCAGTGGTCAGTTCTCAGATTCTTGGTGGCGGCTGTCTAGGATGATCGGTGTTGGCGGTCAGCTACCAGCTATCAGCAGTCGGCTTCCGGCTGTCGGGTGCGAGCCGGTCGCGGATGCTGCGAAGAGAATGACCCCACGATAATCCTGCACCTTCGGCTCGGGATGATCATGGGGCACCCGACGTATTTTACGGGTTTATTTGGTGGATTGGAGGCGGATGATGTTGTTGTCGGGGTCGGTGATGGAGATCATGTCGACGGTGCGGGTCTTGCCTTTGGCGTCGGTAGTGGTGGCGGAGGCGCGTTTGAACTCGACTTGCTGGCGGGTGAGCTGAGCGGCAGATTTGTCGAGGTCGGGGGTGGTGAGGACGATGGAGGAGCGGGCGCCGAGTTCGCTGACGGGGACGATCTGGACAGATTCGCCGGAGGTGCCGGGAAGGTCGAGGAGCGCGGGGTTGGTTTTGTTGGGCGTGAAGCCCATCTTGGTGAGGTAAAAGTCGCGGGCGGCGGCGGGGTCTTGCATGTCGAGGACGACGACGGTCATCTTGTCGCCGACGCGGTCGGGGCCGTTGAGTTTGCCGAATTCGAGAGTGTGCTTAGAGCCGGGCATGTACTGGGTGTACTCGATGTTTTGCGGGTCGGCGAACTGCTGCGGGCCCTTCATGGTGAAGAGCAGGTTTCCGGCGCCGGCGGTGCGGACAGCGATGGGGGTGAGGCCTTCGGCGACGTAGTAGTCGTGGAGGGCGTTGAGGTCGGCACCTTCGAAGCAGAGGTGCATGAAGATGGATTCGCTCTGCGCGGGATTCTGCGCGTTGTCGGGGTAGAGTTCGATGTACTGGCGGTCGTTGAGCTTGACGAAGGACTGGCTGACGGTGACGCCGTCGCGGCCGAGGTTGGCGAAGGCCTGGTCGAAGCCGAGCTTGTGGTAGAAGGCGACCGAGGCGGCGATGTCTTTGACGCGGATGGCAATGTGGGCGATGCCGTTCATGGGCGGGAGGGTGGCCGGTGCGGGTGGTGGTGCGGGTGCAGCCGGGGTTTGGGCGGTCGCGAAGGACGAGAGGCCGGCGGCCAGAGCGAGCAGAGCGATGAGGTAGAGAGCGGTGCGGCGGGATGCGAAGGGCTGGTTCGGGGTCTGGTTCAGGGGCTGGTTCAGGGTCATGGTGCATTCCTCTCGGCGCTGGACGGAGGGTCACCCCAACCAGCAAAGCTGGGTGGGCACCCCGATCCTAAGGAGTTTGTCCAGCTAGAGGATTCTCGCTGACTGGAGCAAGAATGCCAAGCGAAGTGCGCGGGATGTTCGTTTTTCTGGAGACAGGTTGAACGCCTAAGTCGTTTGTAATTTGGTGAGGACGGATACTTTAGGCGGCTGAGTACCTATTCGTACAGCCAGGCCATCACACAGAACAAGGGATTCTTCCCTGAAAGAGGTAATGAGATGAAGAGTTCCTCAACGATGGCGATGCGGCTGGCTATGGTGGCGCTTTGCGCGATGTTCACAGGCGCAGCGATGGCGCAGGAGGCCACTCCGACAGCACCGCCGCTGGCTACGTCCAACCCAGCGGATCCTACCGCTCCGACCACTGCGTTGACGCAGCCATCGGGCACGATGACCAAGAGCCAGATAAGGGACCAGCGGCAGCAGCAGAAACGTGACGAGGCAGCAGCCCGCGCGAACACGAAGGCGGCCAAAGCGCAGGCATCGTTGGTCCATGCGGATGCGAAGTCCAAGGACGCCAATGACAAAGCGCTTCAGGCGCAAGAGAAGGCAGGGCAAGTAACCGCGGTTCCGGAGGTGACACCGCCGGCTCCGGCGGCGCCCGCACCGGCGACGGATGCATTGCCCGCACCAACGACTCCGTAAGAAACAGACGGCGCCGTCACAATGGGGGGAAGGGTGCGACGGCGCCAGGGGAGAGGCTTGCTTGCAGATGGTCTGGAGGGCCCGGCGAGAATCCTTTGTCTCTCGCCGCGCGCCTCAAGACCATGGGCTTGCGGGTAAAACAAGTGCGGGTGGACCCGGACCTGGGGGAGGTCATTGGTCTCTTGATCCGTTTTGATTATCCGCAGGATCCCGATGGGGAGGACATTCCCCATTGGCGTTGCAGGCGTCACCCGTTTGCGGGAGAAGCGGGTTAGTTAACGCCCGGGGAGGACGAGCTGGCGGGAGTGGACGCTGGTCTGGGTTTCGGGCACACTGCCGTCGTTGACCTCGACTTGCTGGGGCGTGCCGGCGAAGACGATGCGTGTGGATGCGTTGGAGCGGCCGGCGATGCGGAGAAGGTGGGTTTCGGTGGCTTTGGCCGAGCGGACGGTGACGGGCACTTCGGCCTCGGCGTAGCCGTCGTTGTGAACCTCGACGGCGACCAGCCAGCCGGAGGGCAGGCCGTTGCGGGTTTCAAGCTGGCTGGGAGTGACGTTGACGATGCTGAGATCGGGCAGGCCGCGGTCCTGGTAGACCCAGTTGTCGAAGAACCAGCTCAGATCCATGTGGGAGAGCTGCTCGAGCGTGTGCTCGAAACCGGTGGAGTCACGGTCGAGTTTGGGGTTGTTGCGGTAGGCCTGAAGGGCGTGTTTGAGCGCGTCGTCGCCGACGATGCCGCGCAGCATCCACCAAACGGCAGCGGCCTTGGTGCGGTAGAAGACGTCTCCGGTGGCGTCGGCCAAGCTGGCGCCGGCGGTGCTGACGGTGGGGGTGGGGTTGCCGGGTGAGTCTGGGTTCGAGGAGTTGGAGGACTGGCCGGTGGCGGCGGGGCCGTTGGGGAAGACGGGGACTTCGGGCTCAGCGAGGGCGAGGAGGTGGGCCTGGTCCTGAAGCTGGGAGAGCGCTGCGGCGCGGCCGGAGGTACGCTCCGTCCAGAGGAGAGAAGCGAACTCGGCGAGACCTTCGTCGATCCAGGGGCGGCTGGAGTGGATCCATGCGTGGGTGAGAGAGTGGGCGAGCGAGGGTGCGAGGGTGGCGGGGTCGGCGGTGCTGACGGGCCGGGCCAGGTCGGTGACCAGGAGTGCGTCGTCTTCGAAGGGCTCGCCGGGGCGGTCGAGGATGGTAAGAGCGGTGAGGGGGTGCGGGCCGAACCAGTCGGTGAGCAGCGGCTCGACCAGGGTGGCGGCGGCGTAGTAGGCGGGGAGCGCTTCGTCGTTGGCGGTAACGGCGGCGAAGAGGCCGGGGTTTGCTTGCGTGCCGACGTCGTTGGCGGCGTGGCCGGTGATGAAGAGGCTGGGCATGCGGAAGCCAATCGGCTGGGGATCGAAGGTGGCGGTGGCGATGCCGGGGGATTCGGCGACAGGGACGTTGGGGTTGTCGCTGATGGCGAGGAGCTGCTCGCGGTGGCCGCAGAAGTAGGCGGCGTCGGGCGGCTCGCCGACGTACTCTACGGCGAGACGGAGGCGGAAGGTGGCGACGGACTCGCGCAGGCGGGTGCGGCCGACGGCCTGGAAGAGCTTGGCACCGTCGCCGAGGAAGACCGGCGGCGCGGAGACCGGATACCACAGCACATAGCCGAAACCGCGCAGGGCAGTGCCTTCGGCGGGGGCGTCGGGGTTGTTGGGGGCGATGGCGTCCCAGTCCTCGGCGAAGGCCTGGGCGGCAGGCGCGCCGATGCGGGTGAGGCGCTCTGAAGTTTGCGGGATGGCGCCGGAGTAGAGTGCGGTGAGGGCGAGGGACGCGCCGGGTGCAAGCGGTTGCGGGAGGGTGATGACGGCCTCGGACATCTGGCCGGTGTGGTCGGCGTCGGTGGCGATGAGGTGGGTTGCGAAGGGCAGGCGGGTGACGGCGGACGTGGAGGTGCGAGTGGAGAAGGCATCCCAGTGAGTGGAGGAGGTGATGTCGAGGATGAGGCGGGAGAGCGGGGCGGGGCTGTCGTTGCGCACGGTGAGCACGGCGCGGACGGAGATTCCGGCGGAGGCGGGGGTGAGGTGAAGGTCGAGATCGTAGGCGGTGAAGGTGAGGGCGGTGCGCTCGGCGTCGGTGACGGCGAGGGAGTCGGTTTGGGGCGTAGTGACGGCGGACGGAGTTTCGGCGGGCTGCGATTCGGGCGGGGTATTGGCGTCACGGGAGAAGAGGACTTTGCCGCCGGGGGTGGTGGGCTGGGATGGGTCGGATTGTGGCGATTCGGATTGTCCGGGTGGCGATGTGGGCGGCGTCGTCTGGGCGGCGAGTGGGGAGAATGCAATGGCAGCGACGGCCGGCAGAATGAAGGCGGTGAGGAGAGAACGATGAAAACGAATCACAGAGGACACAGAGTAAAGGGAACGCAGAGAGACGCGCGGTGTCCAACCAAGGTGTGGAGCGGAAGGCGAGATTCTTGAGGACGAGGTGAAGATCACGAGCCGAGGCCTTTGCGGGGTTTGGCGGGAGCGGCGGGTTGGGGAGCGGCGGGGGTGCGGCGCTGGCGCATGGCCTCGTACATGACGACGGCACCGGCGACGGAGACGTTGAGGGAGGAGACGGCGCCGGCCATGGGGATGCGAAGGAGATGGTCGCAGGTTTTCTTGACCAGGTCGTGGAGGCCGGCGCCTTCGCGGCCGAGGACGAGGACGCAGTCGGTGCGGAAGTCGAAGTCGGTGTAGTCGGGGGCGCCGCGCTCGTCGAGGCCGAGGACCCAGATGTTGTTTTTTTTCATCTGATCGAGGGAGCGGACGAGGTTGGTGACGCGGGCGATGCGGACGTGCTCGGAGGCACCGGCGGAGGTCTTGGCGACGGTGGCGGAGACGGGGGCGGAGCGGCGCTCAGGGAGAAGAACGCCATCGACGCCGGCGCCGTCGGCAGTGCGGAGAAGGGCGCCGAGATTGTGGGGGTCCTCGATGCCGTCGAGGGCGAGGAAGAAGCGGTGGCCGGACGCGGAGGGCGGCGCGGCGAGGAGGTCTTCGATGCCGAGGAATTCGCGCTCGCGGACGAGGGCGACGGCGCCCTGGTGGGCGTCGGTGCGGCTGATGCGGGTGAGGTGGTCGCGTGATTCGAGCGAGATGCGGATGTTGGCGGCGCGGCAGAGGTCAGCGAGGCGTTCCAGGCGATCGTCTTTGCGCTCGCGGGCGAGCATGACACAGTCCAACTGCCGCAAACCTGACCGGACTGCTTCCTCGACCGGGTGCAGGCCGTAAAGAACTTCCATCCCCCCAGTTTACTTGAGCCGGTCTCGTCCATTGGATTGTCAATTTGAAGCGAATGGATCGAAGGTTCCGAAAACCCGACTTTGCAGGCACCTCGGAATGTTCCGCGGGTCCTTCCCGCGCAGCCTGCGAGTGGTCTTGATATTCCTGAATTGCGATGTGCGTGCTATGTCGTCTACTATTGAGGATAGTATACTACATAGGTGCTCATGCCGTCATTCGGATTCAAGCTTCCCATCTTCCTTTTCGCCGCCGCCTCGGCTCTCGCCCAGGCTGCTCCGAGCCCGCCCGCGCCGCCTAAGCCCATGCCCACCAACGCTAATCCCGCGTTCGGCGTCGTCACCATCAAACCGGGCGAGTCCGGGATGGGCCATATCGGCTTCCGCGGGCGGCATTTCAGCGCCACGAATTTCACTGTGGAGATGCTGATCGAACTCTCGTATGGCCTGCACGCAACGCAGGTCGTGGGCGCGCCCGGCTGGTTCGCCACCGACCGCTACGACTTTGACGGCGTTCCCGATATCGAGGGCGTACCCACCCGGAAACAGCAATACATCATGGTGCAGAAGCTTCTGGAGGACCGTTTCCAGCTCAAGGTCCATCACGAGCAGAGGCAGCTTTCCGTCTACGCGATCACCGTCGCCAAGGGTGGTCCGAAGATGACCAAGAGCGCAAGCCCACCTGATGAACCCGTCACCTTCATGTTCCATGGCCTCGGCAATCTAACCGTGCGCAACCTCACCATCAAGGACTTCGCCATGTGGTTTCAAGAAGGCGGAATCCTCGATAGGCCCGTCGTCGACCGTACTGGCCTCACCGACCGCTACGACTTCACCCTCATATGGGATCCCGACCAAAGCCAGTTCCTCTCGAGCCCTCTGCCGCCTCCGCGCGACGACCCCAACGCTTTGCCCAGCCTCTGGACGGCCGTCCAGGAGCAACTAGGCCTGAAGTTCGAAGCTACGAAAGCCCCCGACGACGTCATCGTCATCGACCATGTCGAAAGGCCGTCGCCAAATTGACCTGGTTTAAGACTTCCCTGAATGCGGGAGCCTTGCCGAAAGGACGGCGTGCCATTGTGGGACAGGTTTCGAAATGATCTGCTCGAGACGTGGCGGTTTACCCTTACAATTGGTATGAGAAGCCATATTCTCGGCGTTTACTGGCCTGCTGTGGACCAGAGCGGAAGGAATTTCGAATGAAATTGCTGTCCCGGAGGGAAAAGACCGGCCCGGAACGCGACTTTTCCACTCAGGTTGACGTCTCTACGAATATGCGTAGCGCGGCGATCGCCATCTCGACGGAACAGGCGGAGCAGAGCCAACGTGAAAACGCGGCGATTGCACGCGGCCTGAAGAGCCAGGATCCGGAACTTCTCGACCATCTGATTGAGCTCTACCAGCATCGGCTGCTGCGCTACCTGCTGTTTCTGACGGGCAAGCGCGAGGTCGCGGAAGACTTGTTCCAGGAGACCTGGATGCGGGTGCTGATGCGCGGCGGCCAGTACAACGGCAAGGCGCGTTTCGACACCTGGCTGTTTACGATTGCGCGCAACTTGGTGATTGATCTCTCGCGCAAGCGGACCATGGCTTCATTGGACGAGATGAGCGATTCGAGCGAAGATGGGCGCGCGTTTGAGGTTGCGACCGACGGCCCCTCACCGTTGGAAGAGTTCCAGTTGCGCGAGGACCGGGCCGAGGTTGCGCAGGTTCTGCTGAAGCTTGAGACCAACTACCGCGAGGTCCTGGTGCTGCGCTTCCATGAGGAACTGTCTCTGGAAGAGATTGCGAGTGTGACCCAGGCGCCGCTGTCGACGGTGAAGTCGCGGCTGTATCGCGGGCTGGCTGCGCTGAAGCCGGAGATTGAGCGGTTGCGCGGGTGCCGCACTGCGGAGGCGACGGGATGAAAGTTTCGTTCGAGCCGGAATTCGATCGTCAATTTGAACCGCAGGCGGAAGATCCTTCGATCTTCGCCCGATCGGCGCTTAACAGCGTCGATATGGCTGCGCGGGCTGGAGTGGTGAATCGGACGCACCGGGTGGTGCGGGAGCGGGCCGCGGTGATGCAGGCGCGACGCAGCTATGTGCGCAGCCTGATGGTTCCGTTGGCGATCTGCTCGGTGCTGCTGCTGCTGGCGTGCTTTGCGGTGTGGAGCGGGCTGTATCAATACGAGGCGACGGAGGCTGCGGAGGCAGTTCAGGCCGACGTGGCGGCATTAGACGCCAACAACCACCTGCTGGTGGCGCTGCTCTGGTTTGTGCCGGTCACGCTGGCGCTGCTGGCCGCACTTTTGTTTCGCTTTCGGCGTAATGGCTCGGATCGCAGGACGGTTCGATGAGCAAGTTTTGGAACCACCAGACAACCGAACCTTCAGGGCCGCATGAATCCGGTGGCGACGGCCTGAAGATGATCCCGCTATGGTCGATTGTGCTGGCCATCGGCGTGTTTGCGCTGTCGATGTGGTGGTTCAATCACGGACCGGTGCCGGCGCATCGGCGGCCGGGATCGTTGCCGATGCATTGGCTGACGAGCTATATCACCGGCACCACGCTGGCGAGCTATGCGTTGCTGATCGGGTATGTGAGCCGCGACGTGCGGCGGCGCCATATGTCGGCTCCACTGTGGATGCTGATTGTGGTGGTGATGCCCGGCGGAATCGGCGCGGTGGTGTATTTTCTGCTGCGCCAGCCGATCTCGATTCGCTGTCCGAACTGCAGGACCGAGCTGACGGCGGGCGTGCACTTCTGTCCGCAGTGCCGGTTCCAGGTGGCGCCGGTGTGCGGGCAGTGCTTCCGCGGAGTGCAGATCACGGACGCGTTTTGCCCGCAGTGCGGCCATGACGTGGCCGACGACCGGGCGCCGGCGAGACTGCGCGCGTATAGCGATACCTAGGTTCAAGGTTCAAGGTTCGAGGTTCGAGGTGCGGCGGTTGCTGAGCCTCCTGCGTCACTCGCGACGACAAATCCAGACCTGACAGAGACCCCGCTGAGCGAATACAGTAGTCGAAGAATGTTGTCCGGTCAGGGACCGCTGTGTGTCCGGCTTCCCGATATGCTGGCAACTGACAACTGCCTTGGCTATAACCGCACTCATCATCGACGACGAACCGCTGGCGCGCCAGGAACTTCTGTATCTGCTGCAGTCGGCGGAGGGGGTCGAAGTGCTGGCGCAGGGCTCGAACGGCATCGAGGCCGTGGAGCTGATCCGCGCGCACAAGCCGGATGTTGTCTTCCTCGACGTGCAGATGCCGGGCCTGGATGGCTTTGCTGTCCTGAAGAAGCTGCTGGACAAGAGGATGGATCTGCCGCAGGTGGTGTTTGCGACGGCCTTCGATCAGTATGCGGTGCGCGCGTTCGAGGTGAATGCGGTCGACTACCTGCTGAAGCCGTTCGATCGCAAGCGGGTACTGAAGACGATTGAGAAGGTGCGTAACCGGCTGGCCGGCCACGCGGATGCGGCGGGAGACGCGAAGCTGGACGCGCTGTTGCGGCTGGTGGAGACGCGGACCCAGCCGGTAAAGCCCGGAGCGGGCAAGGTGATTGTGCGGGCACTGGGGCGGCTTCTGCTGGTCGACCAGCGAGAGATTTGCTACGCGTCGATCGAAGGCGGGACCATCAGCGTGGTGACGCGCGGGGTGGAAGGCGAGTCGAACTGCCGCACGCTGGAAGAGCTGATGGACCAGCTCGATCCGGAGGCATTCTGGCGGGCCCACCGCTCGTTTGTGGTGAATATTCAGCACATCCGCGAGGTGGTGCCGTGGTTCAAGTCCAGCTACCAGTTGCGGATGGACGATCCGAAGAAGACGGAGATCCCGGTGAGCCGGGCGCAAACGAAGAAGCTGCGCGAGTTGTTCAATCTATAAGGCAGGGAACAGGGATCAGGGAACAGGGAACAGGGATCAGCGTTTGTGGCGGTGGTCGAAGTTGAAGTAGTAGACCAGGCCGGCGGTGCCGACCGAGGTATAGATCCTGCCGGTGGAGGTGGGTGCGGATCCCCAGCGCTCGACCTGGGCGTCGACTTTGATGGCCAGGTGATCGTTGAGGCTATAGTCGAAGCCGATGCCGCCAGAGTCGACGTAGGTGGTGGTGAGGGAGTAGACGTTGTTTCCGAAGATGTAGCCAGTGAGGCCGTAGTTCATCTGGCCGCGTCCGAAGAGAAAGTCGCCGTAGGGACGCAGGCGGTGGTTGAGCAGGAAGTCCACGCGGAGGCCACCGAGGATGTCTTTCTGGGAATCGATCAGGCCGTGGTCGGTGGGATAGCGGCCGCGGATTTCGATGGTTGGGCGAATGCCGCGCCAGGGGGGCAGGCCGAGGTCGCCGCCGGCGGTGACGGCGAAGTTCTTGCCACCCTCCAGACCGGTGAAGACGCCCGAGGCTGCGCCAAAGGCCGAAAGTTGAAGCTGCCGAGTTGCTGTGGGATGGGCTTCCTGCGCCACGGCGGCGTAGGCCCAGGATAGGGTCGCTGACAGCAACGCCAGCGTCAGGACAACTTTCGAATGCTTCATCTTGGTTCGGGCCCCTTGGTGTTTCCGTCGAAAAGTCATGGAGAATTGAGCGCTACCCATCTTCTCATCTTGAGATGCCAGGAAGGTGCAAAAAAGGCAGGTGGTTACTTTTGCGTCTCCAAAAGACTTTGCGGTAACACCTTTAAGATGCGGATATTGGCGCGCACCAATCCAGCCGGGTAAGACGCCGCGGAGGCGGCTGTGGGGTTACACGGGCTTGGGATTCAGGTCGGGGACCTGGCGTTGATGCCAATAGGGATAAGCGAGCGGGAGTTCGCTGGCGGCATCGAGACGGGCGACTTGGGCGGAGGTGAGCGACCAGCCGACGGCCCCGAGGTTCTGGCGGAGCTGCTGCTCGTTGCGCGCTCCGATGATGAGGGTAGAGACGGTGGGCCGGCGCAGCAGCCAGTTGAGGGCAATCTGCGAGACGGCCTTGCCGGTCTCCAGGGCGACCGCGTCGATCGCGGCTACGACCTTGAACAGATGCTCGTCGGGGACCTGGGGGCCCATATCGAGGACAAGCTTGGAGTTGAGGCGGCTTTCTTTAGGGATGCCGGTCTCGCGGCGGATCTTGCCGGTGAGGCGACCCCAGCCGAGCGGCGACCAGATGAGGGCGCCGAGGCCCTGGTCGAGGGCAAGCGGCATCAACTCCCACTCGTAGTCGCGGCCGACCAGGGAGTAGTAGACCTGCTGGCCGGCGTAGCGGGCCCAGCCGTAGCGCTCGCTGACGGAGAGCGACTTCATCAGGTGCCAGCCGGAGAAATTGGAGCAGGCGAGGTAGCGGACCTTGCCGGAGCGGACGAAGGTGTCGAGGGTGTAGAGGGTTTCTTCGACCGGGGTGGTCGCGTCGAAGCCGTGCAGGTGGTAGACATCGATGTAGTCCGTGCCAAGGCGGCGGAGGGAGCCTTCGAGCGCCTGGACGAGGTGGTAGCGCGAGGAGCCGACGTCGTTGGGGCCCTTGCCGATGCGGAAGGTTGCCTTGGTGGAGATGAGAACGTCCTCGCGGCGGAGATGCTGGATGGCGCCGCCGAGGACGGTCTCGCTGCGGCCTTCGGAGTACATGTCGGCGGTGTCGAAGAAGTTGAGGCCGGCCTCCATGCAGATGTCGACGATCTTGCGGGCCTGGGCGATGTCTTCAGTGGCGCCCCACGCGTCGAAGAATTCGTCGTGGCCGCCGAAGATTCCGCAGCCGAAGCAAAGCTCGGGGACGCGGATTCCTGATTTGCCAAGTTTTCGGTATTCCATGGAACTTATGATGCCACGGCTGGGCCGTGGATGGGGCTCGACGGAGGATGACTCTTGATTGCGGCTAGAATTTGGCATGGGCGTGCGAGGGGTGGGGTTGGCGGTGCTGGTGGCGTGCGCGGCGGGGGCGCTGGGGCAGGCTGCGGCCGCGCAGGACGGGCAAGCGGCGGCGCTGCAGGCTGAGTTGGAGAAGCTGGGAGCGGCGGCGCTGTCGCTGCAGCATGATTTGCCGGACTTCGAGTGCCAGGAGACAGGTCTGAGCCAGGCGCTGAAGAAGGGGAAGGTGAAGGCACAGGTGCGGTTTGTGGCGACGGTGCGGGTGGAGCGCGCGGCAGCGGGCAGGATCGGCGAAGATCTCGAGGTGTCGGAGGTAAACGGCAAGCGTCCCAGTGGCAGGTTTGATCCGCCATTCATGGTCGGGGGAGGGTTCGGCGAGTCGCTGTTCTTCTTTCTGCCGGCGACGCAGGCGTGCTTCCACTACAGCCTGAGCGAGGGGCGGATCGCCTTCGAGTCGCCGCCGGGCACGTTCGACCGCCCCCAATGCACGAATACCGGCGCTCCCAGGGGATTCGCGCTGCTGGACGATGCGGGCAATGCGACGCACTTGGAGCGGCGGGTGCCGCATGAGTACGCGGAGCAGGTCCATGTGGTCGACTTCACGGCCATCGATTTTGCGCCGTCGGAGCTGGATGGGAAGGTGTATCCGCTGACGGCGAAGATGGTGGCCGACGTGCCGAAGGAGGAGGGCGTGACCTTCCACTTTGAGGCTACGTATACCGGCTGCCACCTGTTCAAGGCCACCAGCAGGATTCTGCCGGGCGAGACGGTGGTTCCGGATGCGGGGCCGCCGCATCCTTGACGAATTGGGCGGCGTTCCTTAGATTCTTTGCAGGGCCCGGTCACACGTCACAATTTGGGGTTTTGAGGATGAGCCGCCACCGCCTAACCACTACGATGGTTGTACTTATGCTGTTCCTCTGCGTTCCCACGCTGGTGAAAGCGAAGCGGAACATCACCGACTACACGCTGCGGGTGCATATCTACGGCACCAACTGGAACCATAACGCGTGGGGATACCATGCGTTCGGCCGGGCGAACCTGTTTGACGAGCAGGGCGTGCCGCACGGCGTTGAGTTTACCTACGACTGCGCGGACCACCTGATGGGGTCGTCGGGCAATGAGGCTTATCCGGCGAAGTGGAAGAAGCCGGGGCAGTCGATTGAGGTAGTGTTCGGCGAGATTGGGAGCAATCCGGACTCGTTTCAGGCGTGCGAGTTCAAGGGGGCGATGAAGAACTACGTTTTCTACAGCGCCCAGCACGAGATCAGCACAGAGTCGGCGCAGGAGTTTATGGCGAAGCATAAGTCGCAGACACCGAGTTTCGGCGCGGCCAGCCCGGCAGATGTTCCGGTGTCGGCGAACCCGCACAACCCGTATTGAGATGGGGTTGTGGCCTTTGAAACACCCGCCGCGTCCCTTTGGGACGCGGTATCATTTGAGCAGCGATGCGCATGCGAGTGCAAACCCGGTGAATCCTGCCCGCGCGACGTTGCTGCGTCGCGGCCAACACTAGCTGCGCCCAATCGGCAGCTTTCGCCTGCGGGTGAGAGCCGTTTGCCTCGAACGAAATGCGGGGATTCTTCACTCCGTTCAGAATGACAACTTTCAGTGGAGGCTGCGGGCTTTAAAGGCTTGCGGGGATGTGCAAGAGGAGAGATTCCATGTTTGACCGTTTAGACCAGTTGGAAGCGCGTTACGACGAGCTTGGCCGGCAACTTTCGGACCCGAAGATCGTGAATGACCAGGAGAACTACCGGAAGGTGTCGAAGGCGTATCGCGACCTTGAGCCGACGGTGGAGAAGTTTCGCGAGTATCGCAAGATCAAGGACGGGATTGCGGAGGCGAAGGCGATGCTGGCCGACGCGGACCCGGACGTGAAGGGGATGGCGCAGGAAGAGCTTGCCCTGCTGGAGCCGCAGGTGGCGCCGGTCGAGGAAGCACTGAAGGTGCTGTTACTGCCGAAGGACCCGAACGATGAGAAGAACGTGATTCTGGAGTTGCGCGCTGGGACGGGTGGTGACGAGGCGGCGCTGTTTGTGGCGGAGGTGTTCCGCATGTATATGCGGTTTGCGGAACAGCACAAGTGGAAGGTGGAGGTGCTGTCGCAGACCGAGTCGGGGATCGGGAACGGGTTGAAGGACGTGACGGCGATCATCGAAGGCAACAATGTCTACTCGCAACTGAAGTATGAGTCGGGCGTGCACCGGGTGCAGCGAGTTCCGGCGACGGAGACGCAGGGGCGGGTGCACACCTCGGCAATCACGGTGGCGGTGCTGCCGGAAGCGGAAGAGGTGGACATCAAGATCGAGGCCAAGGACCTGCGGATTGACACTTTCTGCTCGTCGGGGCCGGGCGGGCAGAGTGTGAATACCACCTACTCGGCGGTGCGGATTACGCATCTGCCGACGGGGACGGTGGTGAGTTGCCAGGATGAAAAGTCGCAGATCAAGAACCGCGAGAAGGGCATGCGGGTGCTGCGGGCGCGGCTGTACGAGGTGGAGGCGGAACGGATCCACCAGTTGCAGGCGAAGGACCGCAAGCAGCAGATCGGCACGGGCGACCGCAGCGAGAAGATTCGGACGTACAACTTCCCGCAGAACCGGATGACGGACCACCGCATCGGGCTGACCAACCATCAGTTGGCGCAGGTGATGGAGGGGCAGTTGCAGCCGACCATCGATGCGCTGATTGCGCACTATACGGCGGAGAAGCTGAAGGCGGATAACGAGGCGGCCTAATCTCCGGCGTTGAGGGGTGATGGGGCGGCGTCTCTGGGCAGGAGGACGGAGAAGGTGGTCCCTTTGCAGGCGCCGTGAGTTATGGAGCGGACTCGGATGGAGCCCCCGTTTTTTTCGACGAGCTGTTTGCAGACCCATAGGCCGAGGCCGGTTCCGACTGAGCCTTTGGTGGTGAAGAAGGGCTCGAAGATGCGTTTGGCGGTGGCCAACGTCAAGCCGCAGCCACAATCGGCGACGGTTATGCGGACGCGGCGGTGGCCATTGCAGGGGTCGACGGAGGCGGCGGCGCGGAGGACAATTCTGCCGTTCTGCTCGATGGCCTCCAGGCTGTTGGCGAGCAGGTTTGCGAGCACTTGGCGCAGCTCGCCGGCGATTCCCATGATGCGGAGAGATTTGTCGCACTGCTGCTCGACCTGCGCTCCGCTGGCGCGAATCTTGGCCTGGAGGAGATTGACGACGGAGTCGATGAGCGCCGAGGCGGAGTTGCTGGTGGCGGCGGAGAACTCGCGGTAGAAGCCGAGGGTCTGGCGGGTGATGTGGGCGATGCGCATGAGTTCGCCGTCCGCGATGTCCAGGTACTCGAGGGCCACGGCGGGGAGGTCTGCGGTGGTTCGCGCGAGGTAGATGGTGTTCATCACGGCTTCGAGGGGGTTGTTGATCTCGTGCGCGATGCTGGCAGCCATGCGTCCCGCGCTGGCCAGCATCTCGCTGCGCAGGAGGGCCTCCTCGGCCTGCTTGCGCGCGGTGTTGTCGGTGCCGATCAGGAGGTAACCGATGATGTCTTCGGCGGCATCGCGGAGCGCGGTGACGGAAACCAGGGCGGGGAAGCGGCTGCCGTCCTTGCGGCAGTAAGTGAGCTGGTAGATGTCCTCGATGCCGCGCGAGGCCTTGAAGACCAGGGCTTCGAAGCCGGGGGTAATGGCGGTCTCGAATTCGAGGCTCAATGCAGCGGCGCGAGCGATCAGTTCATGCTTATCGGAGAGGTCGGCGGGGGTGGTTTTGTCGATCACCTCGTCGGCGGTGTAGCCAAGCATTCGCTCGGCGCCGACGTTGAAGATCTGAATGACGCCGTATGCGTCGGTGGCGATGCTGGAGAAGTTGGCGCTGTTGAAGATGGCACGCTGCAGCGCACCAGCCTTTAGCAGGGTCTCTTTCGCCTGCACGCGCTCGTAGATCTCTGTTACCAACTCTGTGTCATCGTCGCGTAGCGTGGAATAGATGCGCTGTCGCATTCAGGTGAGTTCCGCCCAGAGGATTCTCGACCGAACTATCCAATTCAACCCTATTCCGATCCATGGCGCGTGGCTGTGCTGTATTGCTCACTCAAGCGAGAGAAGGCAAGCTAGTCGGGGACGCTCCAGCCGGCCATAGTACTGGCGAGGGTGGCTTTGTCGCTGGCGGTACCGCTGGTGGCGAGGGCCATAGCGGGGAAGGCGGCGCGCATGGCGTCGGACTTGGCCCAGACGGGGACGTCCTGCATGGTGTAGTGATAGGCAACCTGGGTCTCGGGGAAGCCGTTGGCGGGGGCGGGCGGGGTAAAGCTGTCGATGGTGGAGACGATGCGGTGGCCGTAACAGAAACGCGGCGCGACGCGGGCCCCGGCGTCGGTGGTGGTGTAGCGGCTGACGTGGAGGTCGCGTTCTTCTTCTACCTTCAGGAGTTGCTCGGCGGCCAGGGCGTTCAACTGTTTGGTCATTGCGGGGTCGCTGGTCTCGTAGGGAAAGTGCGGAGGGTTGTCGAAGAGGCAGTCGGGGTGGTCGGCGAAGTGGGCGTTGAGGCCGGCGATGAAGTTCTCGGGGGTCGCGGAGGACTTGGAGTTGCACGCGGTGAGGGGCGGCAGAAGCAGCGCGGCCGCGAGCAGAGCGAGAGAGCTTCGATTTCGAGCGGAGAGCATGGGATATCCTTCCTTGCACTGTACTGCAATCCGTTGGATGCAGGTGGTGCGGTGGGTCACTGAAGAGGCCGCAGCGAGTGGGGTGTTGGAGTGGCTCAGTAGAAGTCGGCGCAGCTGAGGAAGTAGCCGCAGGTGCGGCAGACCAGCTTGCAGCGGCTTTCCTGCAAGCGGGAGGAGCAGTTGGGGCAGAAGACGGAGTGGTGCTCGTTTTCAAGCGGGCAAGCGTCCGGGCTGGGCGGGTTGGGTTGCGGCGGTTCCGTCTGCATGGGGGATAGAGTAGAGCAATCGGGCAGATTTTTCATCCATCTTTCTACGCCCTGGCTGCGATTGACGCATCGAATGGGGTACCGTTTGTATGGGACAATTTTGAGAGTCAGCTATCTGAATCAACAGGAGAAATGTTATGGACCGCAGTGCGAGTGCAGTTTGGAATGGAAGTTTGAAAGAGGGCAAGGGGACGATATCCAGCCAGAGCGGAGCGCTGAAGGCAATGCAGTACAGCTTTGCGGCGCGGTTTGCCGAAGGCGTGGGGACGAATCCAGAGGAGCTGATCGCGGCAGCACACGCGGGTTGCTTCTCGATGGCGCTGAGCGCGGAGCTGGGCAAGGCGGGCTTTACGCCGGACTCGATTGAGACGACCGCGGTGGTGACGCTGGACCTGCACGACAAGCCGACCGTGACCAAGAGCCACCTGACGACGAAGGCAAAGATTCCGGGCATCGACAAGGCGAAATTCGACGAGATTGCAGGTGGCGCGAAGGCGGGCTGTCCGATCTCGCGGCTGCTGGCGGCGGCGGAGATTACGCTGGACGCGACGCTGCTGTAGGGTAGGGTCTGCAGGATAGAAAGGAAGCACCCGCCGGTTGGTGGGTGTTTCTGTCTTGGAGGCGACATGGCGAAAGTTTTTGCGGGGAGATACTCGGCCACGATGGAGGGACCGTTTGTGGTGTTCCTGATTGGCATGCGGGTGAACCAACTTTGGGCATTGCACAAGTGGGTTCCCGTAGCGCGGGCGATGCCGCCGATGCTGAAGGAGCTAATGGCGCACCCGGAGTTGGGGTTCATCCATGCGGAGTTCGTCGTGACCTGGCGCGGAGTGGCGACCATCCAGTACTGGCGATCATTCGAGCATTTGCATGCCTACGCTCATGCGCGTGACGCCAAACATCTGCCGGCGTGGGCGGCATACAACCGCGCGGTGGGGGGCAATGGCAGCGTGGGTGTCTGGCACGAGACTTACCAGGTGGGGGCGGGCGAGTACGAGTGCGTGTATGTGAATATGCCGAAGTGGGGGTTGGCCGGCGCGGGCGAGCATGTGCCGGCGGTTGGACGGTTGAACGACGCGAAGGGCAGGATGGGGAAGGCCGCTTCTGAATGAGGCAAGAGTGCCAACCGGCAACGGGTGCCGGCTATGCGGGCCGCTCGGGCCAGTCCTTATCGGGAGCGACCGGGGACGGTTGATCGGGACCGAGGTTCGCCGGGCTGATGGTGGCGAAGATGAAGTTTTCCGGAGGAACCGGGCTCCCCGCCATCCGACGGAGCATCGCCAACTGACCGGCATGCGTCATCGCGTCGGCGAAGGGACCTTGCAGAAGGATTTCGGGGGTAATGCCGTGCATCTCTGTGCCCACCTCGAGGTGTCGCGCGAGGTCGGTTAGCGTCTCGTGAAAATGGGCGACGGTAGAGTCAAAATCAGGAAATACCGGAGGGCGATAGCTGCCGCCGATGAAGAAAGTGCGGGCGTAGCCTAGAACGCTGTCCATGTGATGGATCAACTCATGAGGGGTGCGCACCTGGGGCGCTGCACGGAACTTGGAGAATCCAGGCGGCGCGCCACGAAGCGCTTTCTGGGTTCTGTAAGCGAGAGCCGCCAGGAAGTGGCGGAGTAGTTTGCGCTGGTCGTCCATAGCGGATCAGTGGGCGTGGCCGTGGTGGTGGTGGGTGGCGGCTTCGAGCGGGGGCGGGGCGGAGCAGCCGTGGGTGGTTTCGCAGCCGCGGATTTCGAACTGGATGGTGGTGTGGGTGATGTGGAAGCGGTCGCGCAAGGCGCAGTTGATTGCGTCGAGGATGCTGGAGCACTCGGAGAGCGGCATCTCCGGGATGAGGACATGACTGGCGAGGGCGTGGGAGGCTGAGCCAAGCGACCAGACGTGGAGGTCGTGGACGTCGAGGACGCCGGGGACGGCGGAGAGCGTGCTGCGGATGTCGCCCAGCGAGACCGCGCGGGGCGTGCCTTCGAGCAGGATGTTGAGGGTCTCGCGGACGATGGTGACGGAGCTCCAGACGATCATGCCGGCGATCAAGAGCGAGAGCACCGGGTCCAGCCACATTGCGCCTGTAGCTGCGATGGCAAAGCCACCGGCGATGACGGCCGCGGTGGAGAGCGTGTCGCCGAGCATGTGCAGGAAGACGGAGCGGATGTTGACGTCGCCGGAGAACTTCCAGAGCAGGCCGGCAATGGCGCCGTTCATCAGGACCCCGGCGGCGGCGACGACCATCATGATGTTGGCGTGGACGGTGACCGGGGTGTAGAGGCGATGGATGGCGGAGATCGCGATCCAGGCGGCGAGGACGATCAGGGTGATGGCGTTGACGAAGGCGGCGAGGACCCCGGCGCGCTGATAGCCGAAGGTCTTCTGGTCGGTGGCGGGGCGAGACTGGAAGTAGACGGCGGCGAACGAAAGCAGGATCGCCAGGAGGTCGGAGACGTTGTGGCCGGCCTCCGAGATGAGGGCCAGGGAGTGAGCGCGCAGGCCGAATACGAAGGTCGCGACGACGTAGGCCGCCGTAAGCGCCATGGAGACCTGGAGGACGCGCTTCATCTTTCGATTTGGGGCGGCGACCGTGTGCATCGCTTTAAGTATACGAGGAACGGAGCATGTGGTACCGGGGGTGGGTATCGGACGTCGAACCCCGTTCTGGGCGATATACTGGAAGTTGCTCATGAAATCGACTTTTTACGACTCCGCCGATATTTCGCTGAAACAAAATATGCTTGAAAATGCTGCCGATGCAATGGGGCATCCTCTGGATCTGGGGGAGGGTCGACGCGTGCGGTCGACCACGGTGCTGTGCGTACGGCGGGGCGACTCGGTGGTGATGGCGGCCGACGGGCAGGTGACGCTGGGCGCAAATGTAATGAAGCACTCGGCTAAGAAGATCCGGCGGCTGTATCAGGACAAGGTGCTGGCCGGTTTTGCGGGATCGACGGCGGATGCGTTTTCGCTGTTTGGGCGGTTCGAGACCAAGCTGGAGCAGTATGCCGGGAACCTGGGGCGGTCGGCCGTGGAACTGGCCAAGGACTGGCGGACGGACCGGATGCTGCGGCACCTGGAGGCGCTGCTGATTGTGTGCGATACGACGGCGACGTTTGTGCTGAGCGGGAACGGCGACGTTATTGAGCCGGACGAGGGAATCGTGGCGATTGGGTCGGGCGGGAGCTTTGCGCTGGCGAGCGCGCGGGCGCTGGTGGAGAACACGGAATTGAGCGCGCGAGAGATTGCGGAGAAGAGTCTAAAGATCGCGGGGCAGATCTGTATTTATACGAACGACCAGTTGACGATTGAAGAGCTGACGACGCCAGCCGCGAAGTGAGAGTTGGCAAAGGACGTTTTTTATGCGGGCGATTCGCGCTATAGCAGTAGCAACTGTTGTGATGTGCATGGGGGTTTGCCCTTGCGGATTTTCGGCTCAAGTGAGGGGAGCGCCGGTGAACTCGTCCTCGGCGCCGGTTCCTGCTCCGATTCTTCAGGGGAAGACGGCGTTCATCTCGTTTGAGTTGGGCGACGTGAGCGCGTTTCCGTCCGTGTACAGCGGCGGGCCGGAGCGAGCGTACAACGAGTTTTACCAGGGGATGCAGCAGTGGGGACGGTACCAACTGGTGAGCGATCCGAAGGATGCGGATGTAATTTTCGCGATTCGCTTTGTGGAGTCGCCGGGGCTGGCGTTTCCGCAGATTCGGCTGGGGATTATGAGCGCGAATGGGCGGGTTTCGCTGTGGGGATTTGCGGAAGAGATCAACCCGGCGTTTCGCAAGAAGAGCCGTGATGCAGCGTTCACTGGTACGATCCTGCAGGTGATAAACGATGTGAAACTGCTGGTGAGTCCGAATGGGCCTCCGCTGCCCGTTCAGCCGTAGCTGGGAAGAGTCGGCCAGTCGCAGTCGATGTTTCGAGAAGGAAGAGGGATTGATGGCGATATTTTTACCGGGAACGTCGGACGACCAGGCTCTGGCGCTGGATGAGATGACTCCGCGCGAGATTGTGGCGGAGCTGGACAAGTATGTGGTGGGGCAGCATGCGGCCAAGCGCGCGGTGGCGATTGCGCTGCGCAACCGCATGCGCCGGCAGAAGCTTCCGCCAGAGCTGGCCGAAGACATCATGCCCAAGAACATCATCATGATCGGGCCGACGGGCGTGGGCAAGACGGAGATCGCGCGGCGGCTGGCGAAGCTGACCAATTCGCCGTTTCTGAAGGTGGAGGCGTCGAAGTTTACCGAGGTCGGATACGTTGGGCGCGATGTGGAGTCGATTGTGCGCGACCTGGTGGAGATCGGCATCGACATGGTGCGCGAAGAGAAGATGGAGGACGTGGAAGACAAGGCCGAGTTGAACGCGGAGGACCGGCTACTGGATCTGCTGCTGCCGCCTCCGCCGACGCAGGCTGCCGCCCAGCCGAGAGCCGCGGGGCCGGCGGCCGTGATGATGACTCCGACGGGCATGCGGGCGATGCAGGTGCTGCAGGTGCCCGCGGGGCAGACCATTGATGCTTCGGCGGAGAAAGCTGCGGAGCCGAAGGTGGATGAGGCGGCGCAGTCGAGCCACGAGCGCACGCGCGAGAAGCTGCGGCAGCAGTTCCGCGAGGGACGGCTTGATGAGCGGATGGTGGAGATCGATGTGCGCGACCGCAACCAGCCGAGCTTCGAGTTCCTGTCGGCGCAGGGGCCGGAAGACATGGACATGAACCTGAAGGACATGCTTCCGGGGCTGTTTGGGCAGAGAACGAAGAAGCGGAAGATGAAGGTGGCGGAGGCGTTCGAGTACCTGGTGCAGGAAGAGGAGGGCCGGCTGATCGACATGGACCAGGTGACGCGGCTGGCAGTGGAGCGGGTGGAGGATTCGGGGATTGTCTTCCTGGACGAGATCGACAAGATTGCCGGGCGCGAGGGCGGGCATGGGCCGGATGTGTCGCGCGAAGGCGTGCAGCGGGACATTCTGCCGATTGTGGAAGGGACCACTGTCAACACAAAGTACGGGATGGTTTCGACCGATCACATTCTGTTCATCGCGGCGGGCGCGTTCCACGTGTCCAAGCCGAGCGACCTGATTCCGGAGTTGCAGGGACGCTTTCCGATCCGCGTGGAGTTGAAGTCGCTGACGGTGGAGGACTTTATCCGGATTTTGACGGAGCCGAAGTCGTCGCTGGTGAAGCAGTCGACGGCGCTGCTGGAGACCGAGGGGTTGAAGCTGGAGTTCACGCCGGAGGCGCTGGCGGAGATGGCGCAGTTTGCATTCCGGGTGAACGAGACGACAGAGAACATTGGAGCGCGGCGGCTGCACACGATCATGGAGCGCGTGCTGGACGAGATCAGTTTCCAGGCGCCGGACCTGTTCAAGAGCCCGCGGGCGGAGGCGACGCAGGAGGGTGTGATCGCCGAAGTTTCGGCGTCGGCGCCGTTGACGAGTGAGCCGCAGAAGTCGTCGCCGCTGCCGGTGATCGAGCGGAAGAAGGACGATGGGACGATCGAGAAGGTGATTGTGGTGGACCCGGAGTACGTGAAGCAGCAGGTGGCGTCGATTGTGAAGGACCACGACCTGAGCCGTTATATTCTGTAAGCACCCGCGAGAACGCTAAAGAGCGCCGGAAGGTGCTGAGTGCGATTTCAGCCTGGGCGGCGAAACGCTGGGTGAGCTGCGCGGTCTTGCCCAGCTCGACAGCGGCGATGTCGGCGAGCAGCAGGCGGTCGTGCCATTCGCCGCCGGCCTTCTGCAGGCCCTCGAACTTCGCGCCAAGTTTGCGGGTGCGGCGAGCGGATTCCGGCGCAGATTCGGCGATATAGCGCGCGAGCTTGGCGCACTTGCGGATTTCGTGCAGCTCTTCAGCGCTCTGCGGAGCGGCGGTTGAGGACTGGGGCGGGACGTGCTGCGCATACCAGCTGCGGGTCAGGGCGATCAGCTCAGCTTGCGTGAGCTTGATGGCCTCGGACGGAGCAAGCGCATCCAGCAGATCGTCGAAGGCAATGGCGACTTCCACCTGCTCCTTCTTGAGCAGACGCAAAAGCGAGTCGGCGTGTTCGTCGCGCTTGCGCTTGAGTTCGCGGCTCAGACGGCGGGCTTCCTCCTGTAGAGCGGGGTTAGGCGGTGGCGCGTCGGGGGCTTCTTCGGCTTCTCTTTCGACGAGATCACGGTGGACGTCGATGTCGCGCACCTGCCCGGCGGCGCGGCGCAGGCGCTTGAGCAGGCGCAGCGCTTTATCCGCCGGTTCCCGGTGCGGCGGAAGCGAAGGAAGCATAGAGAGCAGCACGAACTGCGCCTCGATGCGGCGCGTGGCGGTGCGGAGTTGGTGGACCGGCTCCTTGCCGGGATGGGCCAGGCAGGCGCGGATGGATGCGCCGAGCAGCAGCGCCGTCTCGCGCAGGACCTGCACCGGGTGTGTGGTTTGTCTGGCTCGGGCCATGGGGTCGAACTTGGGTGAATAATGCAAAATCTGGAAAAGCGGCGACCCCGTGGAGGATCGCCGCTTGGAACGCTACGACTTGCAAAGACCAATACCGAGATTCTGGCTGCGCCAGAATGACGACCTGCCCGTTTAGTGGGCGCCGACGGCTTGCTTTTCGCTGATCTCGCTGAGGCGTTTTTCCAGCAACTGCTCGAGCTCTTCGAGCGCCTTGGAGAAACCTTCGATGCCTTCCGACAGCTTGTCGCTGGCCATACGGTCGGCGGCGTGCATCTTGTCGAAGGTGGCCTTGTCCATGGGGATCTTCTGGATGTTCATGGCGGCAGCCTTGGCGGCATCGAGCTTGCGGGGCAGATCGCCCTGCTTGGACTCGAGTTCGGCGAGTAGCTTGGGCGCGATGGTGAGCAGGTCGCAGCCGGCGAGTTCGGTGATCTCGCCGATGTTGCGGAAGCTGGCGCCCATGACGACCGTCTTGTAGCCGAAGTGCTTGTAGTAGTTGTAGATGGTGGTGACGGATTGGACGCCGGGATCGTCGGCGCCGACGTAATCCTTGCCGGTGTCCTTCTTGTACCAGTCGAGAATGCGGCCGACGAAGGGCGAGATCAAGGTCACCTTCGCCTCGGCGCATGCGATGGCCTGGTGGAGGCCGAAGAGAAGAGTGAGGTTGCAGTGGATGCCTTCCTTCTCCAGCGCTTCGGCAGCCTTGATGCCCTCCCAGGTGGAGGCGATTTTGATGAGGATGCGCTCGCGGCCGATGCCGGCCTGATCGTACTGCTGGATGATGTCGCGCGCCTGTTCCATGGTCTTTTCGGTGTCGTAGGAGAGGCGCGCGTCGACCTCAGTGGAGACGCGGCCGGGAACAATCTCGAGGATCTTGCGCCCGAAGGCCACGGCGAGGGACTTGAAGGCGAGTGCGGCGACCTGTTTGTCGGAGGCGGTGGGGCCGGCCTGCTCGCGGGCTTCCATCAGGACACCGTCGACGATGGGAGCATAGGCGGGCATCTGTGCCGCAGCCGCGATGAGTGACGGATTGGTGGTCGAATCAGTCGGCTTGAACTGCACAATGGCGTTGATATCGCCGGTGTCCGACACGACGGTAGTCATGCTGCGAAGCTGATCGAGAAGAGTTGCCATGGAAGCTCCTTTATCCGCGTTAGATGCGCCTTCTTGGTCTCTTCGATTCTACCAAGATCGAGGCGATGAGGTAGTTTGGTAGGCGGAAGTTTGAGGGCGCATGCGACGCATGAATAAGACGCGTAACAAGATGAAGGCGATGATCCTGGCGGGACTGGTGGCGTTGGGGGCCGGCGCCGGGAACACGCAGACGCCGCACACGGACACCGGCTGGGCGGCGCGGTGGATTATGGCTCCGTGGAGCACCGAGCGGGATGGCGCGGAACTGGATGGAAGCAGACCGATGCCGTTGTTTCGCAGGGAGTTCACGGTGCGGGGGAAGGTGGCGAAGGCCACACTGCGGATTGCGGGGTTGGGGCAGTATGCGGTCAGGATTGGGAGGGGCGGCAGCGCGCAACCGGTGACTCCGCAGGGACTGCACCAGGCGTGGACGGACTACAAGAAAACAGTTACCTATGAGAGCTACGACACGACGAAGATGCTGGCACCCGGGCACGATGTGCTGGGAGTGATGCTGGGCAATGGAATGTATAACGTTCAGCGGACTCAAGGCCGGTTCACGAAATTTGAAGGTAGCTTTGGGCCGCCGAAGCTGATTGCGGAGCTGCGGCTGACCTACGCGGACGGGAAGACGGAGACGATCGCGACGGACGCGGAGTGGAAGGTTACGAAGGGGCCGGTGACGTTCAGTTCGACCTACGGCGGCGAGGACTTCGACGCGCGGATGGAGCAACGCGGCTGGGACCTGCCGGGATTCGACGACACAGCGTGGGCAGCAGCGCAGGAGACGACCGGCCCGGGCGGCACGCTGACTGCGGCGATTGCGCCGGAGGTGAAGGAGTGGGCGAGCCACATGCCGGTGAAGGTGACCGAACTGGGGCCGGGCAAAACGGTGTATGACCTCGGTCAGAACTTTGCGGGGATTGCTTCGGTTCGCGTGAAAGGGCCGGCTGGGGCGGTGCTGAAGCTGACGCCGGGCGAGCTGCTGGACCCGGATGGGTCGGTGTCGCAACGCAGTTCCGGGGGGACCCGCGGGGGGATGTGGTGGAGCTATACGCTGCGCGGCGCGCCGGATGGTGAGGATTGGGAGCCGCAGTTTGGGTATTACGGATTCCGGTATTTGCAGGCAGAGTGGGTCGCCCCGATAAGCGTGGACCAAGGGCCGGCGGAATTCGACGATAAGGGAGACGTGATTGCGCGGGAGCATCTGCTCCCGACGGGAAAAATCGTTTCGATCTCTGGCGTGGAGTGGCATTCGGCGTCACCGGTAACGGGGAGCTTTGAAAGTTCGAGTGCGATGCTGAACGCGATCCACTCGCTGATTGTGAATGCGATGCACAACAACGAGGTGAGCCTGTTCACGGATTGCCCGCACCGGGAGAAGCTGGGCTGGCTGGAGGAGACGCACCTCGTCGCCGCGGGGCTGATGTTCAACAATGATCTGCGCGGGTTGTATGCGGCGACCGAGAAGAATATCGGAGACGCACAACATGCGGATGGCCTGGTGCCAACGACTGCGCCGCAGTATGTGGTGTTCGGGACGACGCCGAAGGATGCAGTTTTTGACGATTCGCCGGAGTGGGGATCGGCGAGCGTGTTGGGACCGTGGGCGGCGTACCGGTTCTATGGGGAGGCGAGCGCGCTGGAGCGGAGCTATCCGGTGATGCAGGCGTATGTGAAGTACCTGGAGGGCAGGGCTGTTGATGGAATTGTGGGGTATGGGTTGGGGGACTGGTTCGACATTGGGCCGAAGCCGCCGGGCGTGTCGCAGGATACGTCGCTTGGCGTCACGGGCACGCTGATGCTGTATGAGGACGCGGTGGCAATGAGCAGGATCGCGGCGCTGCTGGGGCATGTGGACGATATGGCGGCGTACAAACTGTTGGCGCAGCGAGAGGCTGACGCGTTCAACAAAAGGTTCTGGAATGTGGACAAGGGTTCCTATGACACCGGCAGCCAGACCGCAAATGCGATGCCGCTGGCGTTGGGGGTTGTGCCGGAGGAGCGCAAGGCCGCGGTGCTGGCGCATATCGTGGCGGACATTCACGCGCGTGACGACCACATCACGACGGGCGAGGTGGGCTACCCGTACCTGCTGCGCGCGCTGATGGAGAGCGGCGAAAACGATCTGGTGCTGGCGATGCTGCTGCGCAAGGACCCGCCAAGTTATGGCTCGCAACTGGCGGCGGGCGCGACTTCGCTGACGGAATCGTGGGATGCGAAGCATGGCAGCCAGGATCACTTTATGCTGGGCGGCGCGGAGGAGTGGTTCTATCGCGCGCTGGGCGGAATCGACTTTGATATGTCGCGGAGCAAGGATGAGCGGATTACGATCCGGCCGGCGATGGTAGACGGAGTGACATGGGTCAAGTGCGGCTACAAGTCGGTGCTGGGGCAGATTGAGAGTGACTGGAAGCAGGAGGACGGGGCCACCTCGATTGACGTAGCGATTCCTCCGGGAGCTACGGCCACGCTGATTCTGCCCCTGAAGATGACGCCGAGTGCGCCGGAGAATGCGTTGTCGAAAGGGCGTGGGCCGCAGTTGACGGAGACGCGGCGCGACGGTGAAGTGGTGGAGTATCGCGCGACCGCGGGCCTGTATCACTTTCGCGAGGAGGAGTGAACGGTGGGTGAGATAGGCGCGAGAACGGCATTTGCCATTGGCGGACGAGTTTGGATAAAACGTAGGACGTTTTCAGAACCATGGATGGCGGTGAGGCAGATGAAAGTTGCGGAATTGAGTTTACGGCTTGCGCTGGTGGCTATGCTGGGAGCTGGCGCCGTGTATGCGCAGGATTTGCCGCTGACGCAGGAACTGACGCCGAGCAAGGTTGAGCCGCTGGATCCGACGCGGGATATCGCGCGGCTAGCGCTGGAAAGCAGCCTGCACACGCCGCCGGCGGAGGAGTACATCTGGACGGCGAACGATGCGAACACGAACGACAAAGTGCTGTACACGCGGCCCAAGGCGGACGAGCGGATTGAGCCGCACTATTTCCGCAGAAGATTTGATATTCCAGCGATACCGCGCGAGGCTACGCTCTACATCGCTGGGCCACGCAGCATCGACGTGTGGCTAAACGGCATGTTGACGGAGCACGTGGAGAGCGATGTGACTTCGCCGCTGGGTATGCACGTGTTTGCGGTTAGCGTGGCGAAATACTTGGAGACGGGCGCGAATACGATTGCGATTGAGGCGGTGCGCGGGCGTGGGGTGACGGGGTTTGCGAACAGCGCACTGGTGCGGCAGCAGACGTTTGGGCAGGTGCTGGTGGTAAAGCTTTTGGTGGCGGACGGGCGAGGCTGGCAGCCGTTAATCAGCGACAAGAATTGGAAGAGCACGACTGGGGCCGCGGAGGGCTGGGAGCGGGCGGAGTTCGATGACTCGAAGTGGAAGCCGGTCGAGAGCATTGGAGCGATCGAGAGCTCCATCGATATGTTCCAGTGGAATGCGGATGCGGGGTTGTACGACTGGCCGGGCTACGACGGCATTTCGGGCTACCTGGCGCATACCCCGATTTCAGCGAGCGGAATTCTGGCGCACTACGCAGGGCGTGGCAGCCTGGAGAATCTTGCCGGTCTGACCGGCGGCGCGGGCGAGTTCAGCGTGCGGATGCCGGCGGTGCGGCTGACGGATGAGGAAGCGCCCAGCGTGGTGCTGGACTTCGGACGCGAACTGACGGGAAGAGTTGAGCTGGTTTCGGATTCCGATACGCCGGTGACGGTGACGGTGCAGATGGGCGAGTCGGAGTCGGAGGCGATGAAGGCGCCGTATCTCGGCGTGAATCAACTGACGATCGCTGCGCACGGCACGGGACACGGACCGAAGTCGGCGTTCCGGTACGCGAAGATTCGATTTGTCGACGGCGGGCCCGAGGTGCGCTTCAAGGCGATTCGCGTGGACGATATCTACTACCCGGTGAAGTATGCGGGGTCGTTCGAGTCGTCGGACCCGCTGCTGAACCGCATCTGGGAGATGGGCGCGTACACGGCGCACCTGTGCATGCAGGATGGAGTTTGGGACGCGAGCAAACGCGACCGCGGACGCTGGATGGGCGACACGGACGTGAGTGGTCGCGTGATCGAAGATGTGTTCGGCGAGCAGCCGCTGATGGAGGATACGCTGGACCGGCTGATCGGGCCGGCGCCGGTGGACCAGCATGTGAATGGGATTCCGGGCTACTCGTCGTTCTGGTTTACCGGGGTTGCGGATTACTACCGGCACACGGGAGACAAGGAGTTCCTGGAGCGTGAGCATGCGCGGATGGTGCAGTTGCTGGAGTATGTGGACAAGGAGTTCGACGCGCGCAACGTCTATGCGAACAAGAGCAACGTGTGGCTGTACGTCGATTGGTCGCCGGACCTGAACGGAGACACGCCGGAGACTCGGCGGGCGACGTCGCTCGAGTTCTATCGTGCGTACCGTGAGGCGGCGTGGATGCTGCGCGAACTGGGCGATACGGCGAACGCGGCGAAGTACGAGACGCGGGCCGCGGAGATCGAAGCGGGCGCGCAGAAATATCTTCTGGACGCGAACACCGGGGCGTTCGGGCCGCGCTGGCAGACCAATGCGGCTGCGGTGATCGGCGGTGCGGCGCAGCCGGGACAGTACGACGCGATCTGGAAGGCTGTGCTCTCGCAGGTGGGAACTGGGCCGACCAACAGTCTGATTATTTCGCCGTATTACAACTACTACGTGATCCGGGCGATGGCCGAGATGGGGCACCGCGAGCAGGCGCTGAAGTGGATTAGGCAGTATTGGGGCGGCATGGTGAGTGAAGGCGCGACGAGTTTCTGGGAGGCGTATGACCCGAGTTGGTATCGCGAGGACTTTCATTCGTCGCTGCAGTCGGACAACCGCTCGGGCTATTTCGTGAGCCTGGCGCATGGCTGGTCGTCCGGGCCGACGGCGTGGATGATGGAGCAGGTGCTGGGCATCCAGCCCACGGGCGCGGGCTTCAGCACAGTGGACATACGGCCGGACCTGGTCGACCTGGATTGGGCGAGAGGCGCCGAACCGACGCCACGTGGGTTGCTGAAGGTGGATGCGCGCAAGAGCGGCAGCGCCATGGCGATTGCGGTCGACGTGCCGGAGGGAGTGGTGGCGCGAGTGTCGGTGCCGGTGAGTTCGCCGGGGGCGCGGGTCACGGTCAACGGCGCAGCGGCGAATGCGACGGCTGCGGAGAATGGCGCGCGGGCTATCGTGACGCTCGAACGCGAGGGCCACTACCAACTGGCAGGCCAGTAGCGGCATCTGGGATTGGGGAATCCCGTGCAGTACGGTTATGGGGATTGCCCGGCCCTGAGTTTGGCTGCCGAAAGGGAGTCGGCGACCGCGCCGTCCAAATCGCCTTTAGCGCGCTTCGCAGCGCTACGATCGGCATAGGCAATCGGGTCCCGGGGGTTGAGCTGGATCGACTTGTTGTAGTCGGCGATCGCGCCGGCCAGGTCGCCCTTGGCGTGCCTTGCAGCGCCACGATCGAGGTAGGCCTTTGCGAGATATGGGCTGAACCGAATGGCCCTGGTGAAGTCCGCGATGGCGTCATCGACATCTCCCCGGTAACGCCTGGCATCGCCGCGATCGATATACGCCTCCGCGAGGTTCGGTTGGAGTTGAACCGCCTTGGTGAAGTCGGCGATGGCGCGGTCGGTTTCGCCGATTGCCTGTTCCGCATTTCCGCGAAAGACGTAGGCATTGGCAAAGGCCGCATTCAACTCGATGGCTTTGCTGCAGTCCGCGATGGCGGCGTCCGGATCGCCTTCCGCCTGCTTCGCAATGGCGCGAACATAGTAGGCATTCGGCAGCGAGGGGTTGAGCTCGATGGCTTGGGTGCTATCCGCGATCGCGCCGTCCATATTGCCGATGGCCAGATTCGCGGCGCCGCGATTTGCGTAGGCAACCGCGAAGTTTGGATTGGAGGCCGCTTGCTGCGGGTCCGCGCTGATGACGGCGATGGCGTTGATGAAGTCCGCAATGGCTTCGTTAGCGTCGCCTTTGGCCAGCGCCGCATTGCCGCGAGCGACGTAGTCCGACGCCTGGTCACCGAGGAAGGCAGTGGCCATCGCCGCCAGCATGGCCATCAGCAAGAAAGACTTTCTAACGCGCTTCACATCTGCTCCGTTCGCGTCGAGGTTGCCGACGCGAAACGGCATGCACTCGATGGGCGCAACCCTTCGTCCGCGCTTCCCCGACGATCCTTTAGAACCCGCAAGGATACACCCGGCGGCGTGGTCTCGAAACATGATTCGCGAGTTAGCCCTGGCGTGGGGGAAACGGTCGAATTCTCTGGGGCACCGGGGTTGCTTGTGTCCGGTTCGGTTGGTTCTTTATAGTGCGCATAGGATCGCGCGATCTCGATTGAAGGAACCCCATGACCCGGATGTCCCCGGAAGAGTTTGCCAAGAAGATAGGAGCGGGCCTGCTCTCGTTCCCGGTTACGCATTTCACGAACGAGCTCGCTTTCGATGAGCGCTCGTATCGCGGTCATATCGACTGGCTGCTGGAGCATAAGCCGGCTGGCTTGTTTGCGGCGGGAGGCACGGGCGAGTACTTTTCGCTCACCCTTGAGGAGTTCTCGGCGGTGGTTGCGGCCGCGGTGCAGCAGACGAACCAGCGTGTGCCGGTGGTGGCCGGGTGCGGATACGGCACGGCGATGGCGAAGCAGTTCGCGCGGGCGGGCGAGGCTGCCGGAGCGGATGGGCTTCTGTTGTTTCCCCCATATCTGATTAACGCCGACCCGGCAGGGCTGGCGGCGCACGTGGAGGCAGTGTGCGCGTCGACCAAGCTGGGAGTGATCTTCTACAACCGCGACAACGCGATTCTGAATGAGGTGTGGCTGGAGCGAATCTGCGAGCGCTGCCCGAACCTGGTGGGCTTCAAGGATGGATACGGCGACATCGAGCTGATGACACGCATCTACGCGCGCATGGGCGAGCGGCTGACGTACATCGGCGGACTGCCCACGGCGGAGACGTTTGCGCTGCCGTATCTGGAGATGGGCGTGACCACTTATTCGTCGGCGATATTCAATTTCCTTCCGGAATTTGCGCAGAACTTTTACGCGGCGGTGCGCCGGCGCGATCATGGCTTCGTTTTCAAGGAACTGCGTGATTTTGTGCTGCCGTACATCGATATCCGCAACCGGCACAAGGGCTATGCGGTTTCGATTGTGAAGGCTGGAATGCGCGCGGTCGGGCGGCCTGCGGGGCCGGTGCGGTCGCCGCTTACGGACCTGGACGCGGGAGAGTTGGACGCGCTGAAGAAGCTGATTGCGGGACGCTCGTGATCAGGCCGGGTGGGGTGATGCTGGATGAGAGACAGACGCACATCCGCTATCTGATCGTCACGATGCTGTTCGTTGCAAGCTGCTTCAGCTACGGCGATCGCGCTGCGCTGGCCGTGGCCGGCGTGGCCATGCAGAAGGCGCTCTCGCTTGATCCGGTAAAGATGGGGTGGCTGCTTTCGGGCGCCGGATGGGCGTATGTCGCCGGCCAGTTGCCGTCCGGAGGGCTACTGGACCGGTTCGGCTCCAAGCGCGTATATGGCATCAGCATTGTGGTCTGGTCGATCTGCGCTTTGCTGGTCGGACTTGCGGGCTACGCACCTGCCGCGATCGCCTTCAGCATCATCTTCGGATTGCGGCTGGTTGCAGGTCTGGCGCAGTCTCCGGTGTTCCCGGGCAATGCTCGCATTGTCGCCGCGTGGTTCCCGACGGCAGAGCGAGGTCGAGCCTCGGCGATCTTCAATTCGTCGCAGTATTTTTCCCTGGCGGCGTTTGGGCCGTTATTTGGATGGATTACGACCCATTATGGATGGCACAGTTGTTTTTACTTTATGGGAGGGTTCGGGCTGTTGCTTGCGTTTGCCTGGTGGAAGTTGGTGTTCAATGTAACGGAGCACCCGATGATCTCGCGGCCGGAGATCGATTGCATTGAGGCCGGCGGCGGCCTGGTACATCTTGATCAGAAGACCGGTGCGCGGCGCAATCCGCTGACCTGGGCGATGTTCTGCCAGTTGCTGAGGCAACGTATGCTGGTGGGGATTTACATCGGCCAGTTCTGCATCAACACGCTGACTACGTTCTTCCTCACCTGGTTCCCGACGTACCTGGTGAAGGCGAGGCACATGAGCATCCTGCAGGCGGGGTTTGCGGCTGCGCTGCCGGCTCTGAGTGGCTTTACCGGCGGTATTCTTGGCGGCGTTTGCTCCGACTGGTTGCTGCGCAGGGGGCACTCGCTGACGTTTGCGCGCAAGGCCCCGATTATTGCGGGGATGCTGCTGTCGGTGACGATGATTGCATGCAACTACACCAATGTGCAGACGTTGGTGATGGTGCTGATGTCGCTGGCGTTTTTCGGTAAAGGATTTGGCGCGCTGGGTTGGACGGTGATTGCGGATACATCGCCGAAGGAACTGGTGGGCGTGAATGGCGGCGTATTCAATTTGTTTGGCAATCTCTCGACGATCACGACGCCGATAGCGATTGGATTCCTTGTGAGTAATAGAACGGGTTCCTTCAATAATGCGCTGGTGTTTGTGGGCGTCACGGCACTGGTGGCGATCTTCAGCTACGTGGTGATTGTGGGCGAAATCAAGCGGCTGGATTTCAGTGCCGTGATGCAGCGCGCGTAGAATCGTCTGTTGCGAGAGGGTGGTTCGATGCCGGACATTCGGGCGCGCGAAGATACTCCGGTGGTGACGGGCATGCGGGTGATTCCCGTGGCCGGGCACGACTCGATGCTGCTGAACCTCAGTGGCGCACATGGGCCTTTCTTCACGCGCAATGTGGTTCTGCTGACGGACGATGCGGGGCACACAGGCGCGGGTGAAGTACCGGGTGGGGAGAAGATTCGCCGTGTGCTGGAAGAGTCGAAGGCGCTGGTAGTGGGCAGGCCGCTGGCAGGCTACAACGCGGTTCTGAACGCGGTGCGCACACAGTTTGCGGACTTCGATCGCGACGGGCGCGGCGCGCAGACCTTCGATCTGCGGACTACGGTGCATGCAGTGACTGCGATCGAGTCGGCGATGCTGGACCTGCTGGGGCAATTTGTCCAGTTGCCGGTGGCGGCGTTGCTGGGCGAAGGCCAGCTGCGGTCGAGTGTCGATGTGCTGGGATACCTTTTCTTCGTTGGGGATCGACGAAAGACGGGCCTGCCGTATCGCTGCAACGGGGATGCAGGCGATGAGTGGCTGCGGTTGCGCGATGAGGAGGCGCTGACGACAGACGCCGTGGTGCGGCTCGCCGAGGCAGCGCACGCGCGCTATGGCTTTCGGGACTTCAAGCTGAAAGGCGGCGCGTTGGCCGGCGCGTGCGAGATGGAGACGGTGACGGCCCTCGCTGAGCGGTTTCCCGAGGCGCGCATTACGCTGGACCCGAATGGAGCGTGGTCGCTCGAGGAAGCGGTCCGGCTGTGCAGCGGCAAGCGGGATGTGTTGGCGTATGCGGAGGATCCGTGCGGCGCGGAAAAGGGATTCTCAGGGCGCGAGATTATGGCGGAGTTTCGCCGGGCGACGGGGCTGCCGACCGCGACCAACATGGTGGCGACCGACTGGCGCGAGTTGAAGCATGCGGTGCAATTGAATGCGATCGATATCCCGCTGGCCGATCCGCATTTCTGGACGATGCAGGGTTCGGTGCGCGTGGCCCAGATGTGCCGTGAGTGGGGACTGACGTGGGGGTCTCACTCCAACAACCACTTTGATATTTCGCTGGCGATGTTTACGCACGTGGCTGCTGCTGCGCCGGGCAGGATTACGGCGATCGATACGCACTGGATCTGGCAGGATGGGCAGCGGCTGACGAAAAAGCCGCTGCAGATTGCGAACGGAAGGATTGACGTGCCGGCGAGGCCGGGGCTCGGCATTGAAGTGGATATGGCGCAGATCGAGCACGCGCACGCGCTCTACAATACGATGGAATCAGGGGCACGGGACGATGCCAGGGCGATGCAGGACCTGGTGCCGGGATGGCGGTTCGATCCAAAGCGGCCCTGCCTGGTCTCGTAGCGAGGAGGAATCGGGTTATGGATGTGGCGGAGTTGAAGAGCACGGGAGTGCAGGTGACGGGCGAGATGCTGATCGGATCGCGCGCGGTGCGCGGAACCAGGGGTGTGATTCATGCGGTGAATCCGGCGACCGGCGCGGAGATGGAGCCGGGGTTTGGCGAGGGTTCGAAGCAGGATGTGGACGCGGCATGCTCGTTGGCGGAGGCCGCGTTCGATTCGTATCGCGCGGCCGGCCTGGAAGCGAGGGCGCACCTGCTGGAGACGATTGCACAGGGCATTCTGGACCTGGGCGACGTGCTGGTGGAGCGCGTGATCGGCGAGTCCGGTCTGCCGCGCGGACGCGTGGAAGGCGAGCGGGCGCGCACGGTTGCGCAGTTGCGGCTGTTTGCATCGCTGGCGCGCGAGGGGAGGTGGCTGAATGCGACGATCGATCGCGCCATGCCCGACCGCAAGCCGATGCCGCGCGCCGATCTGCGCTCACAAAAGATTCCGCTGGGACCGGTTGCGGTGTTCAGCGCGAGCAACTTTCCGTTGGCGTTCTCGGTTGCGGGCGGCGACACCGCATCGGCGCTGGCGGCGGGATGTCCGGTGGTGGCGAAGTCGCACTCGTCGCACCTGGGAACTTCTGAGTTGGTGGGGCGCGTGGTGCAGAAGGCGGTGCAGGAGTGCGGCCTGCCGGAAGGCGTATTTTCGCTGCTGGTCGGAGGTGGGAGCACAGTGGGCGAGGAACTGGTGAAGCATCCGGCTATCCAGGCGGTTGGGTTTACCGGGTCGCGGCGCGTGGGCCGCGCGCTGGTTGCAGTGGCCGCGGCGCGCGAGGTGCCGATTCCGGTGTACGCGGAGATGAGCAGCATCAATCCGGTGTTCCTGCTGCCCGCGGCGCTGGCCGGGCGGGCGGAGAAGATTGCGCAGGGGCTGATTGATTCGGTAACGCTGGGGACGGGGCAGTTCTGCACCAAGCCGGGCATTGTGATTGGGATTGCGGGCGCGGACTTTGAGCGGTTCCGCGTGGCCGCACAATCGGCGGTAGTGGCGAAGACGGCGACGACGATGCTGAACTCGGGCATTCATCGCGCGTACTGCCAGGGGACGGCGAAGTGGTCGAGCGACGTCCGGATTCGCAGCTTGTCCGCGGGAGGCGAGGCACCGCGCGGTTCCTACGCGGGCCAGCCGATGATCTTCGGTGTCAACGCACGGCACTTCATCCAGTCGCCGGAGTTGCTGGAAGAGGTGTTCGGGCCGGCGGCGCTGCTGATTGAGTGTGACGATGTGGACGAACTGATCGCGGTGGCGAAGCACATCAACGGACAACTGACGGCGACGCTGCACATGGAGGACGATGACGCGGAATTGGCGCGCGTGCTGGTGCCGCTGCTGGAACGCAAGGCCGGACGGTTGCTGGTGAACGGGTTTCCGACCGGCGTGGAGGTTACCTACGCGATGGTGCATGGCGGTCCTTCGCCCTCGACCTCCGACAGCCGTGTCACCTCGGTTGGAGCGATGGCCATCGAGCGGTTTCTGCGGCCGGTGTGCTACCAGGATTTCCCCGCGGCATTGTTACCGGAATCGTTACAAGATACGAACCCGCTGCAGGTGTGGCGGCTGGTTGAAGGAAAGTTGCAACAGCCGTAAGAGGAATATTGCATGTCTACCGAAGTGAAGTTGCGCCCGCTGTATGTGCAGGTGAATCCGCAGGACACGGTGGCGATCGTTGTTAACGAGGGAGGCTTGCCTGCCGGGACGCGGTTCGAGTCGGGGCTGACGCTGGTGGAGAACATTCCGGAGGCGCACAAAGTGGCGCTGGCGGATATCAAAGAAGGCGAGCCGGTCCTGCGCTATGGATCGGTGATCGGGTACGCGAAGGAAGACATCGCGCGAGGCAGTTGGGTGCACGAGGAGCGGATGCGGATGCCGGAGGCTCCGCGGCTCGAGAACCTGCCGCTTGCCACCGCGACACCCGCGCCCATGCCGCCACTTGAGGGCTACACGTTTGAAGGTTTTCTGAACGACGATGGATCGGTCGGGACGAAGAACATTCTGGGCATCACCACGACGGTGCAGTGCGTTGCAGCGACGGTGGACTACGCGGTGAGGCGGATCAAGGCGGAGATTCTGCCGCGGTACTCCAACGTGGACGACGTGATTGCGCTGACGCACAACTATGGCTGCGGCGTGGCGATTGACGCGCCGGACGCGGAGATTCCGATCCGGACGCTGCGCAATCTGAGCCTGAACCCGAATCTCGGCGGCGCGCCCATGGTGGTGAGCCTGGGCTGCGAGAAGCTGCAGCCGGTGCGGCTTCTGCCGTCCAGCACCCTGCCGATTCTGACGGCGGATCCGTATGTCGTGCGCATGCAGGATGAGCAACACCACAGCTTTGGCGAGATTGTGGCTGCGATTATGGAACTTGCGGAGAAGCGCCTGGCGCAATTGAACCGGAGGACGCGGGTGACGCGGCCGGCGTCGGACCTGGTGGTTGGGTTGCAGTGCGGCGGCAGCGATGCCTTCTCGGGCGTGACCGCGAATCCGGCCGTGGGCTATGCGTCGGACCTGCTGGTGCGCGCGGGGGCAACGGTGATGTTCTCCGAGGTGACGGAGGTGCGCGACGCGATCCATCTGCTGACCGCACGCGCGGCTGACGAGCAGGTGGCGCGCGACCTGGTGCGCGAGATGGCGTGGTACGACGCGTATCTGGAGCGCGGCGGCGCTGACCGCAGCGCGAACACGACCCCCGGCAACAAGCGAGGCGGACTGACGAACATCGTGGAGAAGGCGCTGGGGTCGATTGCAAAGGCGGGCACCAGCGCGATTGCGGGCGTCACGGGCCCCGGCGAGCGTGTGACGCAGAACGGGCTGATCTTCGCAGCGACTCCGGCGAGCGATTTTATCTGCGGGACGTTGCAATTGGCCGCGGCGATGAACCTGCACATCTTCACGACCGGGCGCGGCACGCCCTACGGGCTGGCGATGGTCCCGGTGATCAAGGTCGCGTCGCGGACTTCGCTGGCTGAGCGTTGGGTCGATCTGATTGACGTGGATGCAGGCGCGATTGCGACCGGCGAGGCGACCATCGAGCAGGTGGGAATGCAAATCTTCCGGATGGTGCTGGAAGTTGCCAGCGGCCGCAAGCAGACTTGGGCGGACCATTGGGGACTGCATAACGAGTACGCGCTCTTCAACCCGTCGCCAGTGACCTAAACAAAGATTGCCACCGTTTAGGTTGCATATTTGATGAGCTGCATGAAACCGAAGTCCATGTGCAACTGCATGTGGCAGTGCATCAGGGTGTCGCCCGGGTTGTCCGCGACGAAATCGACGGCGACGGTGTCCAGCGGCATCACGTTGACGACGTCTTTCTTCAGGCCGCTCAGATTTTTGTCGCCGATGCTGACCACCTCAAAGGTGTGCCGGTGGAGATGCATCGGATGCTGATCGCCGGAGGTGTTCTGGAAGGTGAGGCGATAGCGCTTTCCCTTCTGCACGGTGATGGGTGGGATGTCCGGCCAGGACAGGCCGTTGATCGCCCAGGTATCGAACTTGGAGTCCTTCTGCGGGCCAAGGTCCATCAGCGCAAGCATGATGGTTTCGTCGGGCTTGGCGGCGGGCGCGCTGCTGGCGAACTGCGCGTAGTCCCAGGGGACGTTGGGCGGATCCTTCCAGACCGGAGGGCCGGTCTTGCCGGCGTACTCCACCACGATGCCGAGTCCCATCTGGCGGCTCTTCTCGAGCGTAGAGCCCAGGACCCAGACGCCGGGCGACTTCATCTCCACGATCGCGTCCACGCGCTCGGCAACGGCGATGGACAGGACTTCGACCTCTTTCGGATTGGGAACAGGATTGCCGTCCATGGCGATGACACGGAAGGTGTGGCCGGGGAGCGCGAGGACGACGTTCTCGGTTGCGCTGGCGTTCAACAGGCGCATCAGGACCTTCTGGCCCTGCTTGACGCGGATGGGTTCGCCCGCGCCCAGGCGGTGGGCGTTGATGGTGGCGTACTGGTAGCCCACGTCTGAGCCGGAGGTCTGGGGATGGTTGGCTGACTCGGCTTGCATTGTTTCCACCATGGGAACGAAGGATGGCTGCCAATGATGGATGGCCAGAAAGACCTCCTGGTCGTAGTGGCCGGGATCGCCGGGGCCGTCGATCAGCAGGAAGCCGAACTGGCCGGTATAGGTTCCGATGCCGAGGTTTGCGCCGGCGCCGGCGTGGGTGTGATACCAGCGTGTGCCGGCCGGGTTGGGCGTAAGGCTGTAACGCAGGTGCCCGCCCGGGGGGCTCATGGGAGAGCCTTCCTCCATGGCGCCGTCGTTCAGCGAGTCGGTCGTGAGCCCGTGCCAGTGCACGATGTCGGCATTTTCGGTTGCGTTGGTTACGTCGATGGTTGCGGGCACTCCCTGGCGCAGGCGAAGGATCGGGCCGGGGACTTGGCCGTTGTAGGCGACGGTCTTGATGCTGACGCCCGGAGAGACTTCGATGGTGCAGGGCTGGATGGCAAGCGAGTGGTCCGCCTTGGCTTGAGGGGCTTTCGCGGGGACGGCTTTCTTTGCAGCACTTTGCTGGGCTGCGTATAGCAGGCCGGACGATGCCGGAGCCAGCGATTGGAGCAGTGGCTCAGCCATCACTCCACTGGCGGACCGAAGGAACGATCTACGGTTCATGCAACCTCACAAATGTTTCTCGATGATAGGAATGGCAAAATGAGAGTGTCAAATGTGAACTTGTTTGACATTTGAAATGCGCGGCGTGTATCAAAGTACGCGAACCTCACGAGGAGAGCCTATGGTACTGCATACGCCCGAAATGGACCGTAGAACCCTGTTGAAGACGCTGGGAGCGGTCGCGGCCGGAGCGACGTTCTCGAAGTTCAGCGTGGCCGCGGCTCCCCCGGTCGCGGGGAAGCCATTCCGCGGACTGTTTCCCATCGCCGCCAGTCCATTTACGCCGGACAACAAGCTCGACCTGGACTGCCTGAGCGCCGAAGTGAAGTTTTGCGATCGCGGGGGCGTGCCCGGGGTGATCTGGCCGCAGATTGCCAGCGGCTGGACGACGCTGACCGCGGACGAGCGATTTGCGGGCGCGGAGGCGATGATCGCGGCCGGCAAAGGCGGTAAAGCTGCCATTGTGATCGGCGTGCAGACCCAGAACAACGACCTGGCCGGGGCGGTTGCCTTCGCCAAGCATGCGGCCAAGAACGGCGCCGATGCCATCTGCTCGCTGCCTCCGGACAAGGGCGACGACGCGGCCCTGCTGGAGTACTACAAGGCCATCGGAGCGGCGACCGACCTTCCGCTCGTCATCCAGACCACCGGCGACGAGTCTGTGGACGTGGTGGTGCAGATGTTCAAGGAGATTCCTACGGTGAAGGTGGTGAAGGACGAGGCCGGCGATCCGCTGGCGCGCGTGACCGAGTTGCGCGAGAAGACCGGCGGCAAGCTGGCCGTGTTTGCGGGCAAGGGCGTTCGCCAGATGATGGACGAGATGCGGTTGGGCTTTACCGGCTTCTGCCCGACGATGGGCCTGGCGGACGTGTTCCAGCAGGCGTGGGAGTTGTATGAGGCCGGCAAGATTCACGAATCCTACGATATGTTTGGCCGGATTCAGGCGTTCTCCACCATCCCCGGCGCGGACGCCTATGTGATGGTGGCGCGCGGCATATTTAAGGAGACCACCAAGTCGCGGCCGACGCCCGGCATGGGTACGGGCGGTGGTGGTGGCGGCGGTGGAGCGCGCGGGGGAACGTCCCTGACCGATGCCGATAAGAAGAATGTCCGCGACGCGCTGAATGCTTATCTGAAACCCTACCTGCGGGGATGACCTTGCGCTTCACCGGTTGCCGAATTCGACGATTCTCGAGATGACTCTCCTACACGATTTTCGGGCCTCCAAACTTCTTGTGAACAAGCGAATCTTCTCTATGCGATTGGTGCTGCTGTGGGTTGTGGGAGCCTGCGCACTCCCCGGACTGCCCGCAAGTTCGGCGCGGGCGCAGGCGATGAATGCTCCGCCGCAGTTCCAGCGGACGTGCTCGCTGTGTCATGGCTCGGATGCGAAGGGCACAGACCGCGCGCCGACCATGGTGGGCTCCGCGAGCCTGATCAGCATGTCGGACGGCGACATCGCGAACGTGATCCAGAAGGGCAAGGGCCGGATGCCGGCGTTTCCATTGCCCCCGGCCGATATCGAACAGTTGGTTCGCTATATCCGATCGCTGAATGCGACGGCATCGGCTGCGCCGTCTGCGGGAGATGCGAAGGCCGGTGAGGCGATTTTTTTCGGAAGCGGACAATGTTCCACCTGCCACGTTGCGCGCGGCCGGGGGACGTCGAACGGGCCGGACCTTTCGAACATTGCAAACAGGATGAGGCTGGCGAACATGCAGCAGGTACTAGCGAATCCGAGCGCAAGCATTACGGCGGGGTACGCGATGGCCTCGGTTGTGTTGAATGATGGCACGATGCTGCGCGGCTTCCTGCGGGCGCAGGGCAGTCACGATGTGGTGCTGCAGACGAAGGATGGAAAGCTGCATCCGCTGGTCGACAGCGAGTACCGGACGGTCACGCAGGATCAACAATCCGCCATGGGTGCCTTTCACGGAACGGCGGAGGAGCAGCGCAATCTGCTGGCCTATCTGAGTACGCTGAAGGGAGTGGGGGTTGGGGCGCTGAAGCAGGCGGAAGCTCCCACCGCCAAGCCGGAGATCGACGCAGTGGAGCATCCAGCGAAAGGGAATTGGCCGAGCTATAACGGGACCCTGGATGGGAACCGGAACAGCCCGCTGGATCAGATCAATCTGACTAACGCTTCCAAACTGCAGTTGCAGTGGACGTACCCGATTAACTTCGCCGGCCTAGAGACGACGCCGGTGGTGGTGGACGGCGTGATGGTTGTGACCGGGAACAACCAGGTGTTCGCGCTGAGCGGGAAGACCGGCCGCGAGATATGGCGGTATGAACGCCCCAAGTCACCGGGCGCGGCCATCTCCGGAGATGCGGCGATTGGCGTCAATCGTGGAGTTGCGGTGCTGGGGGACCGCGTCTTCTATCTCACCGACAATGCGCACCTGATCGCGCTGGATCGCTTGACCGGCGCGCTGCTGTGGGACATAGATACGCCGGAGGGTGCGCCGGGACAATTTGGCGGGACCGCTGCTCCGCTGGTGGTAGGCGACCTGGTGGTCACCGGCGTGAGTGGCGGCGACAACGGGATTCGCGGGTTTGTGGCCGCCTATAATGCAGCCACCGGGGAACTAGCCTGGAAGTTCATGACAATTCCCAAGCCGGGAGACACCGGGCCGATTGCCGATACGTGGAAGGGCTCGGCGCTGGGGCTCGGCGGCGGAGCGACCTGGACGACGGGCAGCGCCGACGCGGATGGAAGCACTGTGTACTGGCCTATCGGGAATCCGCATCCTGACACAGATGGAGATGAGCGCGCAGGCGCTAATCTGTATACCAACAGCGACGTTGCGTTGGATGCGAAGACGGGCAAGCTGCTTTGGTACTTCCAGTTCACGCCGCACGACCTGCATGACTGGGACGCGAATCAGCCGGTTGTGCTGGTGGATACGAAGTGGAAGGGACAGGACCGGAAGCTGCTGCTGCATGCGAACCGTAATGGCTTTCTGTACGTGTTGGACCGGACCACCGGCAAGCCCCTGCTGGCGACGAAGATGGTGGACAAGCTGACCTGGGCCAGCGGCATCAACCAGCAGACCTGGACTCCGGAGTTGCTTCCGGCCAACGAGACCAGCGATCAGCCAGTATTGACGTGCCCGCCGGTGAGGGGTGCCACAAACTGGTATTCCACGGCGTACAATCCTTCCACCCGGCTCTACTACGTGATGACAGTGGAGGACTGTGGTTACTATCGCAAGGCGGAAGACGGAGGGTATGGCAGATACTCCAACCCGGCGGATCCGCCGAAAAAGATACTGCGCGCGTTCAACATAGAGACCGGCAAGGCGGAGTGGCAGATTGACATGCCGGGGCCGGTGCAATCGAACTACGCAGGCGTGCTGACGACCGCCGGCGGCCTGGTTTTCTTTGGCGAGAGCAGTGGAGGATTTGCCGCTGTCGATGCCCGCACCGGCGAGTACCTTTGGCACTTCGAGACCAACCATTTCATCAAAGCCTCGCCGATGACGTACGCAGTGGATGGCCGGCAGTATGTGGCTATCGCATCGGGAGGGAACATCCTGTCGTTCGCTCTTCCAGAGGCTCCGTAGCGTTCGCCGGTCCTGGGAAAGAGCAGAAGGATTCACGAAACGCCGCCGCAAAGGAGAGGGCAAGGAACGGGGACGAGAGCAGAGAGAGAGGAAAAGATGAAAGAGAATCTATCGCGCCGCAATTTTATTGGTGCTTCCGCTGGATTTGCCGCAGCCGGACTCTCCGCTGTCGCCAATCCGATTGCCGCCGCAGCCCAGTCGGTGGGAGTCAAGCCGGGTGACCTTCCCGACCTCACCATCAAAGAAGTTAAGGTCTACGTCACTGACATCAGCAATATCCATAAGCTGAACAGTCCTGAGACGGGCGAGCTGCTGTCGGTGGTTACCAACAGCGGCATCGAGGGCAACTACACTATCGGCGATCGCAACGCGACTCCGGGGTGGCTCGAATGGGCCAAGCCCGCACTGGTGGGCAAAAACATCATGGACCTGCTGCCGACGCTGACGTCGACTTCCGGCATGAAGGGTCCAGGGGGATATGACGGAGCGCCGATGCGGGGCGCCCGGCCGGCCGGCGGCGGAGGCGGTGGGCGTGCAGGCGGCGCGGGCGGGTTCGTTGCGCCGGGGTTTGGCGCAGTGGCCTCAAACCCGGGCGCGCACTCGGCCTTTGAAGGGCCGGCGCTGCAAGGCTCCGGGCTGTCAACCCGCGGCGGAGGCACGTGGCCGAATTACTACACCGCCGCAGCCGACGTCTGCATGTGGGACATTCTGGGGAAGGCGGTCAATCGGCCGATCTACAAGATCCTGTCCGGCGGCATGCCCACGAAGGACCGCTTGATGGCGTACGCCAGTTCGCAACACCTGGTCACGGTGGAGGACTATGTGCCCGATGTGTTGAAGGCGAAGGCACAGGGATTCAGAGCTTACAAGATCCATCCCGGCGGCGGCCAGCACGCGACCGGACCCGCGATTCCCAGCTACATCGGCCACATGGAGGAGATTCGCGAAGTACGCAAGGCGGTGGGCGATGAGTTCGTGCTGATGCACGATCCAGTTCAGCGCTATAACCGTCAGGAAGCGATGACGGTTGGCCGCCTGCTGGACGATCTGAACTACGCGTGGTACGAAGACCCGATCCGCACCACCGACCAGGAAGGGCTGATCCAGTTGTGCGCGGCGTTGAACCTGCCCATCCACGTGGGCGAGTTCATCTATTCCGTCGCGGACTTCGCCGACTACATCAAGCACGACGCGCTCGATGTGGTTCGCTTGATCGCGGACAACGTGGGCGGAATCTCGGGAGCCATGCGCGTGGGCCTGCTGGCGGATGCGCATGGGCTGGAATGCACGCCGCACAACTGGGGCAACGTTCCGGACATGGCGCTGCACTTCCATGTGGAGCTGGCGCTGCCGAACTCCTGGTGGTTCGAGATGCCTTTCCCCGCGGAATATGCGGACCGGCCGGAGTACAGCTATAAATTCCGGCCAGACGCGGATGGCTATGTTTCGGCGCCGACCGAGCCGGGGTTGGGCTATCCAATTGACCGCGCCGCGCTGGACAAGGTCACTTTGAAGATTAATCGCTGATCTCGCCGTCGGCGAGCGAAGAAGAAGGAGGAGGCGTCGATGTTTCGATCCCGGCTGGTCCTGTGCGTTTTGCTGCTGCTGATTTTTCCCGCGAGTGCACTCGAAAGGCCGGAGATCACCTTCAAAATATTCCAGTTCCCGCCGAACATGATTCCGCGGATCGATGGCAATGATGACGACTGGGCCATGGTCCCGGACAGTTACGCCATCGGCATGGATCAGCTTGAGGATACCGAGGCGCCGGGCGGGCATGGCACCAACCGCGATCCGAAAGACCTCGACGTCAAAGTCAAGGTGGGCTGGGTGAAGGGCCTGAACCGGCTCTACTTTCTCTACGAGGCGTACAAGGGCTATTGGGACTTCTCGCGCCCCGATTTGCATAACGACATCTTCGAGGTGGTTGTGGATGGAGATCTTTCCGGCGGCCCGCTGATCGACATGTATCACCGTGACGTGTGGACGCCCGCGGCGGTTGGAGATATGTCCAAGCTCGATCCGCGCATCAGCAGTTCGGATGCGTATTACGCGCAGCAGGGAGCGCACGCGCAGAACTACCACATCTTTACGCCCGCCGAAGGGAAGGACTGGGCGATGGATTGGGGTTGCGCACAGTACACCAAGGAACTTCCCTACGCGAACCATGCGATCAACTACAACTTCAAGCCAGGTCAGCCAGGGAAGCTGATCCTGGAGTTCTGGATCACGCCATTCGATTACGCGGGGTGCGAAGGGCCCGAGCGGGCCGTCGAGAGTGTGTTGACGGAGAACAAACTGATTGGGCTCTCGTGGGCGGTGATCGACTATAACGACCCAAACTCGAACCAGCGGAAGTTCTGGAACCTGTCGCACAAGCAGACCTTCTTCGGAAACGCGTCGGACCTGGTAGCGTTTCGCCTGATGCCGTTGGAGCCGCAGTTCCGCAAGCCAATTGACGCGCAATGGTCGTTCAAGGTGGTCGATGCCGAAGCGCGGGTTGTTGCCTTCAAGGATCAATCAGAGGGTCAGATCACTGCGTGGAAGTGGGACTTCGGTGACGGAACCACCTCGACTGAGCAGAACCCAATCCATCAGTACAAGGACAGGCCGGGCAGGGAAGGCAATTACACCGCAATCCTGACTGTCACCGGGCCAGCGGGAACGTCGCACCTGGCGAAGGTCTGGGGTGTCCACGTCAGAGGCTCGTCTCCGCCCGCCGCGGTGCAATAAGTTAGAGATTGAGAGAGCCGGAGTTATCTTGCCTGAGATGGAAGTGAGTTCGCCCACGAGCACTGGAACGCGGTTGCCGATTCGCTATTTGCTGGTGCTTTGGCTGCTCGTGCTGAGCGCGGTGGCCTATCTGGACCGCACCAACATCTCGATTGCCGGGATTGAGATTGGCAAAGAATTTGCGATCAGCAACGTGCGGCTGGGCTGGATCTTCAGCGCATTTCTGATTGGCTACGCGGGCTTCCAGGTACCTGCGGGCCTGCTGGCGCGACGGCTGGGGCCGCGCCTCGTTCTGGGCCTGCTGGGTGTGTGGTGGGGATTCTTCATTTCGCTGACAGCGCTAATCCCTCCGCACATCGGCAACGCGCTGCTGGTCCTGGTAGCGGTGCGTTTTTCCCTGGGCGCCGGAGAGGCCACCATGTATCCGGCGGCCGCCCAGTTCGTCGAGCGCTGGTTTCCGGTTGCGGAACGCGGCAGGGCCAACGGCATTATCTTTGCCGGCGTAGGCCTGGGTGGAATGACGCCTCCGATCGTCGCTGCGATCATCCTGCGCTATGGCTGGCGCGCGGCTTTCTGGTTCAGCGCGTGCACCGGCATTACCGCTGGGCTCATCTGGTATCTTGCGGCCCGCGATACGCCGGAGCAACATCCTGCGGTCGGAGACGCGGAGCGCACGCTTATCCTTGGCGGGCGGCGGCTGGCCCGGACCGGGGAAGACGATCCGGCGAACTACGGAAGGCACGCCGTCCCGTGGTTGAAGATATTTCGCAGCAAAGGGATTCTGGCTCTTACGATGAGCTATTTCTGTTACGGCTATGTGGCGTGGATGTTCTTCGCGTGGTTTTACATCTACATGGCGACGGTGCGCGGGCTGAACCTGAAGAGCAGCGCGCGCTACTCCGTGCTTCCCTTCATCGCAATGACAGTAGGCTGCCTGCTGGGCGGCGTTGTGAATGATTGGGTGTGCACCCATTTCGGTTTGCGCCAGGGCCGCTGCCTGCTTCCGGGAATCACTTTCACGGCTACGGCAGCGCTGGTGCTGTTTGGATCGCAGGCACACAACGCGCACACAGCGGCCCTGGTGCTTGCGTGCGGGGCGGGAGTTCTGTATCTGGCGCAGAGCAACTTCTGGGCCGCGTCAGCCGACATCGCGGGCGAGTACACCGGCATCGTCTCCGGCATGATGAATATGGGCGGGCAGATTGGTGGCGCGTGCACTGCCTCGCTGACTCCGTGGCTGGCGGCACGCTTCGGGTGGGAGACGTCCTTTGTCGTCGCGGCGGCACTAGCGCTTCTGGGTGGGCTGGCATGGATCGCGGTTGACCCAAATCGACAGCTCGTGCCAATCCTGCCCGCTGATGCGGAGGAAAGCTAGGTACCGGCTACGATTCTTCGCGCTTCTGCTTCGCGGCGATGTGTTCCAATTGCCGTCTCCAGTCCAGCTCTTCCACAAAACCGCGGCTGGACCGCCATTCCTCCTGGACTTTGACGAACAGTTCCAGAAAAACGCGCGTGCCGAGCAGGCTCTCAATCTCCTTGCGCGCCGCAGTCCCGATCTGCTTCAGCATGGCGCCCTGCTTGCCGATCAGGATCGCCTTTTGTCCCGTGCGTTCGCAGTAGATTGCGGCCGCGATCTTAGTGACCGGCAGCCGCCCATCCTTCATCTTCTTCAATGAGGCTGGCTCTTCGAACCTCTCGATCACCACTGCGGTTGCGTAGGGGACTTCCTCGCCGGTCAGCATCAGGATCTTCTCGCGGATCAACTCGGCGACGAGAAAGCGTTCCGGCTGGTCCGTCACCTGATCGCGCGGAAAGTAACGCTGTCCCTCCGGCAGCACGGCGACAATCTTGTCCAGCAGCAGACCGAGCCCCTCCTTCTTGCGCGCCGAGATCGGAACAACTTCCGCGAAGGTGTGCTGGGCGCTCCAGTGCGCGATCAGCGGCAGCAGTTCTTCCTTGCGTACCGCGTCGATCTTGTTCAGCACCAGGATCACCGGGCCATCCAGCCGCTTCACCAGCGAGAGCGCAAAGTCGTCCTCGGCCGCGCTCATCGCCATGCGGCCGGTGGCTTTGATCTTCTCGCCGGGCGTCTCCGGCTTCGCCATCCGGTGGGTCACGTCGACGATAAACAACACCGCATCGCGCGATTCCAGCGCATCCTGTACCTCCTGCATCATGCGGCGGTCAAGCTGAGATTCCGGCTTGTGCACGCCGGGCGTGTCGACCAGCACCACCTGCGCCGCGGGATGGCCCGGCGCGGTCCCCACCTTCTTCTTCGGCGGGACCTCCAGCACTCCGTGGATGCGCGTGCGCGTCGTTTGCGGCTTGTGCGTCACAATCGCCAGTTTTTGTCCCAGCAGCGCATTCAGCAGCGTGGACTTGCCGGCGTTGGGCCGGCCGATGATGGACACGAATCCTGAGCGAAAGGGCATTCCTCATTATCCGCCATTGGCGACGTTGACCTGGGGCGCGATCGATTGGCCGCAACGACAATCGAGGCGGCTCGTGACGGCTGCCCGCGCGGTAGGCTACACTGGCGCGCATGAAAATGCCGCGCGCCTTCGCCGCTTCCATACTCTTCGCCTTCGCCGCTCCAGTCGCAGTGCTGGCGCAGGCGCCGCCCATCAACTACCAGTCCACGGAGATCCACCCCGACCACACCATTACGTTTCGGTTCAAGGACCCCGGCGCGACCAAGGTGCTGCTGAACATTCGCGACCTGCCCAAGCCCATGGAGATGACGAAAGGTCCCGACGGAGTCTGGACCGTCACCACGCAGCCGCTTCCGCCGGCCATCTACAACTACCTCTTCCTTGCCGACGGCGAATCGCGGCTTGACCCGGCCAACCCGCATGTCGCTATCAAGTGGCAGAACGTGACCAACCTGCTGACTGTACCCGGCGATGCGCCCCAACTGTGGGACCCGACCGATGTGCCGCACGGCGAACTGCACCACCACTTCTACACGTCCAGGGTGGTTCTGAATCTGCCTGGCAACGAGAGCAACTACTACGTCTACACTCCTCCGGGTTACGATCCCAAGGCGAAGACACCGTACCCGGCGCTCTACCTGCTGCACGGCTTCAACGAAGGCGCCTACAGTTGGACCGATGTGGGTAAGGCCAACAACATTCTCGACAACCTGCTGGCGCAGGGAAAGATCAAGCCGATGGTTGTGGTGATGCCGCTTGGCTACGGCGACCTGAACTACGTTCGCACCGCAGAGTCGCGTCGCGATCCAGCGCTGGCCGCGGACCACCTGAAGCGCTTCCAGCAGGCTCTGCTCACCGAGGTCCTGCCCCAGGTCGAGGCGACGTATCACGTGGCACGCGATCGCGACCACCGCGCCATCGCCGGCCTGTCGATGGGCGGACAGGAGAGCCTCACCATCGGGCTGACGAATACCGACAAGTTTGCCTACGTAATCGGCCTCAGCTCCGCAGCGCAGGGCCTTCCCACCAATCCCGCGCTCGCCGGCCTGAACCCGAAGGATGCGAACCTGCGCCTGCTGTGGATTTCGTGCGGCACCGAAGACTCGCTAAGCGAACCGAACCACAGGCTGGTCGACTGGCTGAAGTCGAAGGGGATGACGGTCGACTACGTGCAAACACCTGGTGTCCACTCGTGGATCGTCTGGCAGGACAACCTCATTCACTTTGCTCCGCTGCTCTTCCAATCCAAATGAGGGCGGCTCAGCCGCGCAGGTCGACAGCGGTCCGGCCAGTGCTCGGGGACTGCGATGTTGCGGCGAAGAGCGCGCCCATCCAGACGAAGAACACGGGGAAGAACTCGAGCGTGTAGCGGGGCTCGGAGTTATCGATGAAGAGCAGCAGGATCGCGCGCAAAACGATGCTGGCGGCCATGGCCACGGCGAGCTCGCGGTAGGCACGCTGGTCGGGGCCGGTTGTATTGGGCGAGCGCCAGGCGCGGCGCCTCCAGGCAGAAAAGCCGGCAAAGGCGAGCGCAAAGTAAGCGAGGTTGAGCGCAGCGTAGGCGGCGGCGAAGGCGGTCTGGCCCGGGTGTGCGCTCCACTGCCACCATTCGTCCGCGATAGGCATCGTTTCGGTGCGCGGGCGCAGGGCCATGTCAAGCATGCGCGCGATGTGCAGGCCGAAGTAGTAGCGCACCGGGTGTACGCGAATGAGTTCCGTGGCGAGTGCGTCGAAGCGCGCATCGATTTCCGGGGTGAGGGTGAGGGTGACGTTGTAGTCGGCGAACAGAGCTGCAGTACGGCGGCGCAGGTCTTCCGTGGCCGCCGGCGTACCAGCGTCGAAGGCGCGCGCAGGCAGCGCTGTGAACGCGATGGGTTCGCCGTCCATGGGCCATCCGATCTCGTCAACGGAGGCGAAGTCGATCGCCCAGGTGTCGTACCAGCGGCCAAAGCCAGGCAGGCTCAGTTCACCGGGATCGTTGGCGTCGCGCGGGGCGAGCGGTTGGAAGACGTGGAAGATGCGCTCATTGCGAATGGTCCAGGGAACCAGCGGCAGGATGACACAAAGGGCCGCAGCCACCACGGGCATCGCCGAATACAATGGGCGGCTGCGGCGCGCTCGGGTCGCCAGCGCCGCCCACAACATCGGCGGCATGATGGCGGCCGCGAGCAGGCCCTGTTCCGGTCGCAGCAGAATGGAGTAGGCGAGCGCGGCGGCGATTACCCACAGCCAGCGGTTGTAGCCCAGGCCCGCATCCTGCCAGCGCGCGAAGGCATAGAAAGCGAGCGCGATGGTGGTGAACACGAGCGTCTCGGCGAGGGCCACGGAGGTGTAGTTGGCGGTGAAGGGACAGAGGGCCGCGATCCACAGGACGAGCAGCCGTGCGTGGTGGCCGAAGAGGCGGCCGGCGAGCGCGCCGGCAAGGCAGCAACTGACAAGATCCGCCGCCACCTGCACGAACAGCGCCGCGCGGTAGTTCTCCATGCCGAAGATGCGGAAGCAGGCGGCCAGGAACAGGGGGTAGCCGGGCAAGCGGATGAGGGTGGGGCGAAGCTCGATGGAACCCGGTGTGGGGCCATTCTCAACGAAACCATAGAATCCGTGCTGGAGCCAGGTTTTGGCAAGGTCGCCGTAGACGAGGCTGTCCCCGGCGACCCTCGCCATGTAGCCGACGAACCACAGGCGGAGCAGCAGACCGGCCACCAGGGCTGCGCCCGCCCAAAGCCAGAACCTGGGTCGCTCGCTGTTCATCTACTAGCATCATACTGCGTAGGTTTCAGGGCGCTTCGGGAGTGGCGCGTTGACTATGTTCCGGGGGCTGCATACGATTGCGCAGGGGCGATTTTCCGGATATTTCAACGCGTGCTTCCACGTGCGACCTTGGTCTCGGCGCAGTTTCCAGCCCGGCACGCGTTGCGGCGCTACCGAAAGAGATTGGCGGTACGGGACTTGTTGCACCATAGAATTGCAGTTAAGCAAACATGACGAAGCAGGTTTTTTTCGACCCTCAACGCAAGCGCTGGAAACGGTTACGGCGGATCTTCGATATCGTTGCGGTGATCGGTGTAGTCGTTGGGGTGCTGTTCATCATCGGCCTGGTGCGGATGACACCGCTGCCCGAATTGTTGCTGGCGACGCCGAGGCACGACCTGAGCGCAGTGCCGCAGCTCTACGCGACCGCGGCAAGGGGCGGCCAGAAGCCGCGTACCTCCCCGCATCGCAGGACCACCCTGAAACCGTCCGATGTGATTCTGAACTCGGGAGAAGGTCTGCGCGCCGCGTATTACGTTGAGGATGACCCGGCTAGCTACTCGTCGCTGAAGCAGCACATTCACCAGATCGATTTGCTGTTTCCCGAGTGGATTCACGTTGTGACGCCCGATGGCTCGCTCACTTCCTACTCACTGGACAATCGCCCGTTCGCGGTGGTCGATGAAGACGGGGTCCACGGCGTAGACCACGAGAACCGGGTCGCGCGTACCGTTGCGTCGGCGGCGGCCGACACCACGCCCCCGGAGATCTTCCCGCTGGTCAACAACCGCGATCCGGTCCGGAGCACGTTCCTGCCGTCAATTGGGGACTTCCTGACGAATCCTACTGCGCGCGCCCATTTTATCCAGCAGGTGGACCAGTTCCTGGCTGCGAACCCAAGCTATCGCGGAATCTCACTGGACTTCGAGGAGATACCCGGCGAGGCACAGCAGGGCTATATGGCTTTGCTGGCCGCGCTGTATGCGGACTTCCATCCGCGCAATCTAAAACTGTATGTGAATACGCCAGTGGGCGATGACGACTACGACCTGAAGTACATGGCGGACCATACCGACGGCCTTTTGCTGATGAACCTTGACCAGCATCAGAACGGAAGCGATCCGGGACCGATCGCATCGCAGGACTGGTTTGTCGACAACCTGAAGAATGTGCTGAAGGCGGTGCCCAAGGAAAAGGCGATCTGCGCGCTGGGCAGCTACGGGTACGACTGGAAGATGTCCCTGCCGCCGGTGGATCCGAAGCACCCTGGGAGGACGCCAAAGAATTTTGTGCCGAAGGTGCTGGAGGCGCATGAGATATCGACGCAGGATGCCTGGCAGGCGGCGGCCGACGCAGAGGCACAGGTCGAGCTCGATTCGGACTCGCTCAACGCCCACTTTGTCTACGATGACGACGATGAGCATGTTCGCCACCAGGTATGGTTTCTGGACGCGGTGACCGTGCTGAACCAGATGCGCGCGGCGCGAGCTCTGGGCATCGAGACGTTCGCGCTGTGGGAGCTGGGGCAGGAAGACAATTCGCTGTGGAACATATGGGACAGGCCGATTCATGCCGACCCGGTGAAGGACCTCGCGCAGGTTGAGCCTGGCTATGACGTCGATAGCGAGGGCGAAGGCGACATCCTGGACATTACCCGCAAACTGCAGATGGGCCGTCGTGTCGTGACCATGGACGACGACGACTCGATTCCCATAGGGTACCGCTCCGTCACCGCGGAAACGATGACCTCGTATCCACTCTCGTACACCGTGACCCAAACCGGCTATTACCCGGACAAGGTTGCCCTCAGCTTCGACGACGGTCCGGACCCGACGTGGACGCCGAAGATCCTCGACATCCTGAAGAGAAAACACGTGAGCGGGGCCTTCTTCATGATCGGCGAGGAGGCGCAGAACAACATCGGCTTGATGCAGCGGGTGTACCGCGAAGGGCACGAGATTGGCAATCACACCTTCACCCATCCGGACATCAGCGAAATCTCCAACGCCAGCGTGGACCTGGAATTGAATCTGACGGAGCGGTTATTCGCGGCGGAACTGGGGGTGCAGCCGCTCTACTTCCGGCCCCCCTACTCGATCGATCAAGAACCCGACACCAACGATCAGGCAGCTCCCGCGGACCGCATCCAGCACCTCGGCTATGTGATTGTCGGCAACAAGATCGACACCGACGACTGGGAAGAGCATCCCATCAAGAGCCCGCAGGAGATCGTTGACAGCGTCTTCCAGCAGATGGAAGACATGAAGACGCGCTCCTGGATGCGCGGCTCCATCATCCTGCTGCACGACGGCGGAGGCGATCGCCAGCCAACCATCGACGCGCTGCCCAAGCTGATTGACGCTCTGCGCGCCCGCGGCTACAAGATCGTTCCCGTTTCAGAGTTGATGGGCAAGACCCGCGCCGAGGTGATGCCGCCGCTGAATCCGCATCAACTGTGGGAGGCGCGCGTGGATGCCATCGCCTTCTGGGTGTGGGCTTTCTTCAACCACTTCGTCATCGCGGTCTTCTTTGTCGGCGACATTCTGATGAGCGCGCGGCTGATCATCATCGGGGTCTTCGCCATCATCGACCGCTTCCGCAAGCGGAAGAACCCTGGCGGCAAGGATTATGCGCCGCGGGTCGCGGTTCTGATCCCCGCATACAACGAAGCGAAGGTTATTGTGCGCACCATTCGCTCGGTGATGATGTCGAACTACAAGAACATCCGCGTCATCGTCATCGACGACGGGTCGACCGACAACACCTATCGTGTGGCGATCGATGCTTATCCGGCGGACATCGCGTCGGGCCGGCTCACGGTGCTGACCAAGCCGAATGGCGGCAAGGCCGACGCGCTGAACTTCGGGCTGGAGAGGACGAATGAAGAGGTCTACATCGGCATCGATGCCGATGGCGTAATCGCGCACGATGCGATTACCAACCTGGTTGCTCACTTCGCCGATCCGAAGATTGGCGCAGTGGCCGGAAACGCCAAGGTGGGCAATCGCGTCAACTTGTGGACGCGCTGGCAGGCGCTCGAATATATCACCAGTCAGAACTTTGAGCGGCGGGCGCTGGATCTGTTCGACGTGGTAATGGTAGTTCCCGGCGCAATTGGAGCGTGGCGCACGGCGGCCGTGAAGCAGGGCGGCGGCTACCACACCAACACCGTCGCCGAGGACGCCGACCTCACCATGAATCTGCTCGAGCAAGGCTACTGGGTGATCTACGAAGACCGGGCGCTGGCCTTCACCGAAGCGCCGGTGAATATGAACGGGCTGATGCGGCAGCGTTTCCGCTGGTCGTTCGGCATCCTGCAGGCGATCTTTAAGCATCGCGGCGCAATCGCGAAACGCCGCGCCATGGGCTTGTTCGCGCTGCCCAATACGCTCGTCTTCCAGATACTGCTTCCCCTGTTCTCGCCCTTCATCGATCTAATGTTCTTCGCCGGCATCATCAACTTCTTCTACGATAAGCACTTCCATCCTGAGGCCGCATCGCCCGCAAGCCTCTACAAATTGCTCACGTTCTTCCTTGCGTTCCTGATCATCGACTTCATGGCTTCCGCGCTCGCATTCACCCTGGAGCGAAAGCACCCGGCGAGCAAAGGCGATGCGTGGCTGCTGTTCCACATCTGGATCCAGCGGTTCACCTATCGCCAGGTGTTTTCGATCGTCCTGCTCAAAACCATTAAGCGCGCGATCGACGGCAAGCCGTTCAACTGGGACAAGCTGGACCGGACCGCGACCATGTCGAAGCAGACCGAGAAACTCACCGAGGTCTGACACTCCCGATAAGGATGCAAGAGCGGTTCTGTACGTGTTTACGGCTGGGCGGTTGGGACGCCATGCGTGAGGTGGCGGAGAAGGAACTCCTGGAATAGCGTCCCGATCGCGCCCTCCGCGACGCCGATCAGCGTATTGGTTACGGTCACCTGCACGCTGTGCTGATCGCTGCTTGGATAGTAGAGGGTCGAAATCCCGGCCGCCCCGAGATTCCCAAAGACGTTGGAGTAGTTGGGCTGCCAGTGACCGTTGTCGCCCTTGCAAACCGCAACCGTGGAAATGGCGTAGAGCGCGCGAACGATGACGTGCCCGTGCCCCCGGTAGAAGTAGCGCGGATCCTGATGTAGCAGCGACGGCAGCAATGCGGCGCCGAGAAAGGTCGAGCTCAGCTTATCGCCGTACGTCGCGGCGTAACGCTTGGAGTAGCCGGAAAACTCCTGGCCGTAGCCGGCGAAGTCGCCCTGCCACTGCTCGATGCCGGCGCTAACGCCAGTAGTGAAGTAGGTCATCGGGTCCCTGGACACCACGACGGCCAGCTTGAACTTCTGCTTGCGGGTGAGCGGGGCGGCATCGGCGGTGTAGGAAACATAAAAATTTGGCAGCACCGCGAGGATGCGCTGGTGCTCCTCCGCAGTGATCTGCTGCTCAGCCAGGTCCTCGACTGAAATTGCGCTCACCGTGGTGTTGATGGATTCGACGCCGAGTTGGACCTGCGGCACCACCACGTCTTCGCCCTCGTGGACGACGAGAATGTCCTTGATCTTCCAAGAGGCGAAGCCCGCTACGCGGACCGTGAGGACGTACCGGCCTTCTGGAACCGAGGAGAAGCTGAAGACTCCGTGCGCATCGGACTGCGTGGTGCGGGTAGCGTTGGACTCCACGTCCTGGAGTGCGACCTGGGCCGCTGGGATCGCGGCCCCGTCGGTGTCGGCGATGACGCCGGTGATGGTCGCCGTAGCGGTGATGTCCGGCGGCTGGATGGCGGTGTGTGGCGAAGGCTGCTGGGCTTGCACCGATATCGCCAGGGCGCAGAGGAGAAGGGCGAGGGCGCATGTGGGGCCCGCAAGGCCGGTCCAATCTGTCTTTAGTCGGGAGAATCTCATTGCGCCGCTTCCATGAGTTGCAGACGCTGAACGTAGCACTGATCGAATGAGAGCGCAAGAAAAAGCGCGGGGCCGATGCAGGCTCCGCGCTCTTCAGATTCGTGCCGGGTCTAGCCGACGACTTCGATGCCCATGGAGCGTGCGGTGCCGCGGATGCTGCGCGCCGCGGCTTCCACGGTGTTGGCGTTCAGGTCGGGCATCTTCTGCTGGGCAATCTGGAGAACCTGTTTCTCGGTGACCTTGCCCTTCTTCTCCTTGTTGGGAGTGCCCGAGCCCTTCTCGATGCCGGCGGCCTTCAGCAGCAAGACAGCCGCGGGAGGCGTCTTGGTGATAAAGCTGAAGGTGCGGTCGGCGTACACCGTGATGACGACGGGAATCGTGATGCCATTCATCTCCGGCGTGGAGGTGCGCGCATTGAACTGCTTGCAGAACTCCATGATGTTGACCTGGGCCTGGCCGAGCGCGGGGCCGACGGGCGGTGCGGGAGTGGCCTTTCCGCCGGAAATTTGAAGCTTGACGTATCCAGTTATTTTCTTCGGTGCCATGGGTGAATCCTCTGTATAGTTCTAGCGGCGGGCGCTTGGCCGGCTGCTGAATTGGTACTGCAAAACTCGGTTGCGCAGGCCGCCGGTTGCGCGGCAGGCTGCGGACGGATGCTAGGTCTCCATCTTGTCGACCTTCGCGAACTCGATCTCGACCGGAGTGGAGCGGCCGAAGATCGAAACCATCACCTTCAGCGTCTGGCGATCTTCGTTGACGTCGTCCACGGTGCCGTTGAAGTTGGCGAAGGGGCCTTCGTTGATGCGGACCTGCTCGCCCTTCTCGAATTTGACCTTCATGGACGGCTTGTCCTTGGAGGTCTCGGAGCGGAACAGGATGGAGCTGACTTCGGCCTCAGAGAGCGCGACCGGCTTGTCGCCGGTGCCGAGGAAGCCGGTGACCCTGGGCGTGTTCTTGATGACGTGCCACAGGTCGTTGTCGAGGTCCATCTCCACCAGCACGTAGCCGGGCAGGAAGACGCGCTCGATAGTGTACTTCTTGCCGTTGCGCAGCTCGGTCACGGGTTCGGTGGGAATCATGATGCGGCCGATGCGGTTTTGCAGGCCGAACGCCTGGATGCGGCTCTCCAGCGACTCGCGCACCTTGCGCTCGAAGCCGGAGTAGGCATGAATGATGTACCACTTGAAATTCTCGTTGACCGGCGGGGCAAGCTGTTCGGCCGGCTGTTCGCCGCCGGGGTCCTGCGCTTCCGGTGTCTGTTCGTCTACCGCCATGGTGAGTTTGCCTTCTTCGTGCATCTATTTCGTGGGTCTCTGCTTATTTCGTGGGTGTCTGCTCAACTGAACTCAGGTCTCGCCGCAAATGCGAGTCGCCGCTTTCTAGCGCGTGGTGAGGTAATGAATCAGCCGGGTGACGGCCTGGCCGAGGACGGAATCCACCACAAAGAAATAGGCGGCGAAGATGAATACGGTGACGATGACCACCGTGGTGGTGGACTGGACCTCGGTGCGCGTCGGCGTCACCACCTTGCGCATCTCGCTGCGCACATTCTGCAGGAACTCCTTCAGTTCCTGGGGCCGCGACTTCAGCCGCTCTAATCCGGTGGTTTGCTGGTCCGCTACTGCAATCGTCTTCGCCATGGTGCTACCTCTGATCCTTCGTGAAATCGCTGCCGTGATGCCTGCCGTGCTCCGTTTGCCTGCGGGAGAGGGATAGGCGGGAAAACTGGCGGGGGAGCTCGGATTCGAACCGAGAAGTTCGGTTTTGGAGACCGACAGTTTAGCCGTTGAGCTTACTCCCCCAAGCTGCTAGCTCTTAGCCGTTAGCTTTTAGCTAAGGGCTAGAGGCTAAGAGCTAAAGGCTGCTCTACTTCGTCTCTTTGTGCGCCGTGTGCTTGCGGCAGGTGTTGCAAAACTTTGAGAACTCAAGCCGGCCGGTGGTCGTCTTCTTGTTCTTCGTGGTTGAGTAGTTCCGGTTCTTGCACTCAGGACACTGTAGTGTGATAATCTCGCGCATTCGTTTGTTCTCCTAACGTGGCCAGCCACTACGGCTGGCAAGCAGCTTGTTCAAATAGAGGGGTTGATTCGTGATCCCGCCCACCTGACACGCCGCGACACAGGGTATTGCCCCTGCTGCAAATCCTGAATTTTCTCGCCGGATAGTCTGTGCGGTCAGGCCACGCACATACCTCTCTATTATCCACGAAAATGGCCGGAAGCGGAAGGGGGACCGGGGCGACTTGCGTCTATCCCCGCATACCAATCAGTCGGCCTGTTCCGCTCGGCAAGTCGATTCCCAAAATGTATTCCCATCGGAGCAGGAAAAGGTGCATCTGGTCCTCGCGCGGGACCCTAATCCAAATTCCAAGATCCTCGGACTCCTCTACAGAAACGGAGATTGAGTGTGAATCGGGTAGGCCAACGGAGGCTAGAGCCAAAACCTGCTTACCATCCTCAGTCAGGATCACGGCCACCTTTTGGCCTGCGAGTTTCATGACGCCCGAGCAGCTTCCGAAAACCCGAAGTTTGCTGCCAAGAGGCGATCCAGGCCCTCTTGCGCCTCCCGTGATCCGGAATCCAGAAGATCGTTGATCAGATCCTCCTTGAGAAACACTATTTGGATGCCTTCCGGCCGTTCAATTTCCACACGGAATTTGCCCTCCAGTGTCTTCAGCCAAACCCCCACGACAGTTCCGGAGAGACCCCGCTGGCTTAGCCATCGCTCCAGCAGTGCGCCAACCACCTCTGCGCGTCTTTCAAGCTCTTTCCTTGATAGATCGCCGGCATACCGGCTTCGCAAGTATTCTTCAGCGGAGATTCCCAGTTTCTCCGCGACCTGCCTTTCCTCATCTGTAATTGGGGGCAGTTCGTCGAAAGGGATGCGATGGGCGGTTAGCCAGTCTTCGTTTGTGGAACGATACCCGTCAACCCGTATGTCCATCGCACCCTCACCTTCTACTTGATAATCTCCGAAATCGTTCCTGCGCCTACGGTCCTGCCGCCCTCGCGGATGGCGAACCTCAGGCCCTTTTCCATGGCCACCGGAGTGTGCAGCTCGATCTCCAGTTGCACATTGTCGCCGGGCATCACCATCTCGGTGCCCGCCGGCAGCTTCGCGCTCCCTGTTACGTCGGTAGTCCGGAAGTAGAACTGTGGCCTGTAGCCGTTGAAGAACGGCGTGTGCCGCCCGCCTTCTTCCTTCGAGAGCACATACACCTCGCCCTTGAAGTTGGTGTGCGGCGTGATCGAT
>Ga0181526_10000218_pt1 | contig 62792 bp, 54 predicted proteins | sample PEATcosm2014_Bin_35_FD_119750 | JGI IMG/M metagenome (GOLD analysis project Ga0181526, IMG submission 119750) | Peatland microbial communities from MTU Mesocosm Facility, Houghton, MI, USA - PEATcosm2014_Bin06_30_metaG | ecosystem: Environmental > Terrestrial > Soil > Wetlands > Peat | place... | reverse complement strand
GCCAGGCGCCTGACGATCTGGTCTCGATTTCGGCGCTACTGCCGGAGGGAGAGCCTGCGCGGAGTTTTCAAACTGCCGATTTGCCTGCTGCATGGTGGACGGACGGTGCTGCTGGGGCGATTCGCGAACTGGGAGACGCATGGATCGCCGGCCGATCGTCGCTGGCGTTGCTGGTACCTTCGGTTCCCATTCGTGCCGAGTGGAATGTGCTTGTCAATCCGCTGCATCCGCGCATTGCTGAGTTAAGGATCGAGCCGCCGCAGCCGTTTGTCTTCGATGCGAGGATGTTCCAGCAGCCTTAAAGTAGCACAGTTCAGCTTTGCTCCTGCTCCGTGTCGGGCTCGGTCCAGAGCAGGATGGCCTGGGGCAGGGTGATAGAGACGAGTAGTGTGGCCGATGCAAGATTGCGGAGCACCGGCCCTGTCGTGAACGGAAACCAGTTCCGTCCTCTGCCCATGAATCTGCTGGCAACTCAGGCATTGAGCTTGCGCCTCAACAGGCCCATCAACCCTGCCAGTCCACTGCCCAGCAGCAGAAAGCTGGAGGGCTCCGGCGTCGCGCCAGGATTGGGAAGATCGTTCGCGGCGCCCAAGATTTTCAGCGCATATTGCGAGGTGCCAGTCAACTCCCAGAATGCATCTGGACTCTGTGCCATGGCGTCGGAGAGTTGGAGATTGTAGGTGCCTGCGCCGAACGACTGGCTGGGAATGCTGAATGTCTCCTGATAGGCGGTCACACCGTCAATGTAATCATAGTCCGCATATGAGTTGGAAAGACCGGCTGCCGTTCCGGAGGACTGTGGACTGGAGGATGAATCAGTGATCATCCAATTAACAGAATTCAGGTCCACGGGGGTGTATTGAGGCGTCCCTGTCACACAGTTTTCGCCCCCAAAGGGGCCTGGAATACAAATTGGAATGATAGTTACCTGATCATCTGTCACGGCACTGAAATCAACACTGGTAATGGTTGAGGCCTGCGCGAGCGTGAAGGATTGTGTGACCGAACCAGGCATGATCGAAGTTCCCGTGAAGCTGTCGGTCAAATAATCCGTATTGCTGTAGAGAACGTCGTCGGCGAAAGCAGGAACCGCTACCAGTACGGCGGCCAGGCCAAGGATCGAAACGACGAATACTGCCGATCTCTTCATAATCGTTCTACTTTCTTGCTTCAAGCCTCTGACCCTGACGCCTACGTCGAGACGAGAGGAGCATCCAACCCAACGCATCTTCAGACCTTAAGCCTGCGCCTGATGAGGCCAGCAAAACCGGCCAGACCGCTGCCCAGGAGCAGGAAGCTGGTTGGCTCCGGGGTGACAGTTGTATCCGGTTCGCCCAGGATTTGGAAGGTCTCCGATGGCACCTCTTCATTTCCATCTGAGATGTACGCAGTCGATCGACCTTCGCTCTCATCCCAATAGTTGTTGCCCCCATCTTCCGTGGCGACGCCGTCAATTTCGAGCCAGTAGGTTCCGGCGCTCAGTGGCAGGCCGGACATCGAGAAGGCCGAGTCATAAATGTCTTGTGAATAGCTGCCGAAAGGGGTTTCGATGGTAAACAAGCTTTCGTATGTATTGGCCAAACTAGTTGCCGTCCCTCCGGCAAGGGGAGATCCATCGAACTCGTTGTTCGTAATCTGCCAGGTCACGCTCGCCGGCGTGTCCCCTTGGTTGACCCAAAGTCCCAACGTCCCGCCCGTGATCGTCGCATTCGAAGACAGCACAAACGAATCCGTGGTCCCATTTGTGCCCCACCCCCAGTCGGGCGAGTTCCCGAAAGACTCCGAGGCTGTATTGTCATAAAGAACCGTCGAGCCGGCAAATGCGGGAACCGCAGTCAGCGTAGCCGTCAGGACGAGGATCAAAACGGAGAAAAATGCCGATTTTTTCATGGACGTACCTTTCACATTCGCAGCGCCTGTCACGTTAGGTGTTCCCAGAAGATGACGAAGGATTCTCATTTAGGCGCGGATGCCAAGAATCGATTTTGAAAGTTCGATCCACAGAGAAAGATTTATTTAATGCATGCATGTTGGCAACCAACCGCGAACGTTTGTTTTGATCCATATGCGAGTGAAGAAAGGTGATCGTGCGCAAGACGTTGCGCATTTTATGCCAATGATTTACCACACCGCCGACTCTGCGGGATATTACGGCGTTGGGCGCCAAGTCGGATCACAAGGCACCCCAACGCAGAACGGCCACCCTTGCGGGTGGCCGTTGCTGGCTTGCTTTGGAAGGGAAGCCTTACCGCTCGCTCTTCCAGTTGATGAGGTCGCCAAGAGTGGTGGTTGAGCTGGAGACGGGAGCCTTGTGGGCCTCCTTCTTGTAGCTCTCGACCTGGGCGCGGCTGGCCTCGTGGCCCACCGTGCGGAGGCTCAAGCCTACCTTCTTCTCTTCCACGTTGATCTTGATGATTTTGAAGTCGTGCTCCAGGCCGGTTTCGAGCTTGGACGGCTGTCCGGGCTCGTCGCCCGCCTCGGAGATGTGGCAGAGACCCTCGACTCCCTCGGCAATCTCGACGAAGGCGCCGAATTGCGCCGTGCGCAGCACCTTGCCATGCACGATGTCACCGACGCGATGCGTGGCAAAGAAGCTCTCCCAGACATCGGGCTGCAACTGCTTGATGCCCAGCGAGAGGCGGCGGTTCTGCGGCTCGACACCGAGAACTACAGCTTTCACCTTCTCGCCCTTCTTGACCACTTCAGAGGGATGCTTGACGCGCTTGGTCCAGCTCAGATTCGAGACGTGGACGAGGCCGTCGATACCATCTTCGATCTCGATGAATGCGCCAAAGTCGGTGAGGTTGCGAACGCGGCCCTCGACGATGGTTCCGGCCGGATACTTGTCGGTCAGATTTTCCCAGGGGTTTTCGAGGAGCTGCTTCATGCCCAGCGAGATGCGGCGGTCGGCAGGATTGACGCTGAGAACGACCGTCTCGACCTCGTCGCCCGGCTTCACCAATTTAGAGGGGTGCTTTAGGCGCTTGGACCAGGTCATCTCGGAGAGATGAACCAGGCCTTCGATGCCCTGCTCCAGCTCAACAAACGCGCCGTAGTCGGTAACCGAAAGTACGCGGCCCTTGACGCGCGCCCCGACCGGATAGCGTTCGGTAGCATCGAGCCACGGGTCGGGCGTCAATTGCTTGAAGCCCAGCGAGACCCGCTGCTTGTCCTTGTCGAACTTGAGAACCTTGACCTGAATCTCGTCGCCTACGTTGACCAGATCGCGAGGATGAGTGAGGCGTCCCCAACTCATGTCGGTGATGTGCAGCAGGCCGTCGATGCCGCCCAGGTCAACAAACGCACCGTAGTCGGTGAGGTTCTTCACCGTGCCGGTGAGCACCGCGCCCTCGCCCAACTGCTCGAGCGTGGTGGAGCGCTTGGCGTTCTGCTCTTCTTCCAGAATCTCTTTGCGGCTGACGACCACATTGCCGCGCTTCTTGTTCAGCTTGATGACGCGGACTTCAATCTGCTGGCCGAGATAGCCGTCCAGATTGCGGACCGGGCGGATCTCAAGCTGCGAGCCGGGCAAAAATGCCTTGAGGCCAATGTCCACCGTGACGCCACCCTTGACGCGGCTGACAACGGTGCCCATCACCGGCGTCTTGTCGGCAGCAGCCTTTTCGATGGTGTCCCAGACGCGCAGGCGTTGCGCTCGCTCGTAGCTGGCCAGGTAGCCGCCCTCCGGCTCCTCGCGCTCGATGACGACATCGATGGTCTCGCCGGGCTGGAACTTAACTGCGCCCGTGTGATCGAGAACCTGCTCGAGCGGCACCAGGCCCTCGGACTTCAGGCCTACATCGATCACCAGATGCTTTTCTGTCTGCTTGATCACCGTTCCGGTGACGATCTTGTCGCCATAGGCTTCAACGGCTGCGGCCTCGGCGGCCTGTTCGCGTTCGAAGGCTTCGAGTGCGGCGGAGAAGTCGTCCATGGACTCAAGGCTGTGTTCGGCGTGTGCGGCCTTGGCGGGCTGAGCGGGAACTTCCGTTGCAACCTCGTCTGCCAGCGCGGCTTCGACAATGGCTTCGGCCACGGGCGATGACTCGACTACAGGCTTGGTTGGGGCATCGGCGTCCAGCGCGGGTACTTCTACGGTTGCTGCGGTCTCTGTGTTGGACGTGGATTCTGGCAACGGCTGCTCTTGCTCCGTCGCAGGTTCGAGGACTGGCGCTTCCAATTCAGTGTTCAGGGTTGTACTCTCGGTTTCGGGATTGAGGACGTTTGCCATCGCTGCGAGCTCCGGGATTCCTTGCTCCCGCGACTTTGACTTGCCTGTCGCTGGGGGTGGTCCCTCCGTCGCGCATGCTGTGAACGAGGGGAACCGTAGACCATCTCCCTACCAGCATCCGCGAGCCTTGGGCCGTGGCGCTTTTCAAAAGAACAGTATCCCCGGCCTCTGAAGCGGGCGTTAAAGGGGGCTGATCTCCTTGGGAAGCACCCGGCAGGCAGCGGCAGTCTGGAGGGCAGCCGCAACTCACTGCTGGAATCCGCGCAGGAAGCTACGCTCACGAGTGTATCAACGTCAGCTTTCACCCGTCAATCCAACGGATTGGGGAAAACCGCCTTGCTGACCGACATATCATCGCATTTTCACACGCGCCGCGGCAGAAGCAATGGACTTGCGCGACTCAACCATTTCTGCAGCCCCGGGATCTCCGTGCCCCTTTCTCTCCGCTTTTTTCTGCGGAAAGGGTGGGAAGCCTCAAAGCTCAATCCCCAGCCCCGGCACGCAGCCGCGCTCTATACTGATGCAGGCGGACCCCATCCATGGACTATCTCTGGACTCCCTGGCGCTATGCCTATGTCACCTCGGCCGATACGGCTGTGCGCCCCGGCGTTCCCGCGAGCCTCGCAGCCTGGCCCGGCGACTGCCGTTGCGTGTTTTGCAACCTGATCGCATCGATCAATTTCGCAATTGAAAAGGGAATGAGCGCTGAAGAGGCCGAGGCTGCCGCTGGGCTGATTGTGCGCGGCCAGCACTGCTTCGTCTGCCTGAATGCCTTTCCGTATACTTCAGGCCACGTAATGGTGATGCCGTATGCGCATCTCGACCGGCTGGCGCTGCTGCCCGTCGAGGCCGCGCATGAGCTGATCGATCTGGCGCAACGGACGGAGCGAGTGTTGCAACAGCTTTATCGCCCGCACGGCTTCAACTTTGGAATGAACGTGGGCAAGGCGGGCGGCGCCGGCGTGGCAGGGCATCTGCATCTGCATGCGCTGCCGCGCTGGGCCGGCGACACAAACTTCATGACCACGGTAGCCGAGTCGCGAATTCTACCCGAAGATCTAGAAACAACCTGGAAGCGAATGCGAGCAGCGTTTGGCGAGCTGAGATCTTAGCCCTCCTCGCTTTCTGCTTCTGCGGCTATGGCTAATGTGCCCTCATCGGTTTCAAGTTCGGCACCTGCAAGCATCCTGGCGGGTATTTGTTTCTTCGTTCTGGGAGCAACGCCGAGCTTACGCAACATCTCGACTTGACGAATCAAGTTTCCAGGTCCGGTAGAGAGTTGTCTGCACGCCTCCTCGTAGGCTTTGCGTGCGTCAATGAGCGAACTTCCAACCGCTTCCAGGTTCGACACAAACCCTACAAACTTGTCATAGAGTTCAGTGCCTCGCTTCATGACTTTCTCAACGTTATCGGCCTGTCGCTGCTGTCGCCACAGATCCTGGACAATGCGGATCACGAACAGTACCGTGGTCGGCCCCGAGAGAAGCACACCCTTTGAATATGCATCATGCCAGAGAGCGTCGTCATTCTGCAGGGCGAGCAGAAATGCAGGCTCGATCGGCACAAACATTACTACGAATTCAGGCGACTGCAGGCCTGGCAGTGTGTGGTAGTTGCGGCCCGCCAGTTCGTTGAAATGATTGCGCACGCTTTGCAGATGTTTCTTGAGTGAGCTGGCTCGATCCTCTTCGTTTCCGGAGTTGACGAGATCATTGTAGGCGTTGAGAGAGACCTTCGAGTCGATGATCAGATGGCGGCCGCCTGGGAGCTTGACCAATACGTCTGTTTGCCGTCGCTGGACTGGCTCGCCCTCTTCGTTTGCTTCGACAAAACTCTGTTGGAAACTGTAGTGAATGCCCTCCTGTAAGCCCGATTTATCCAGGATATTGCGCAGGATGGTTTCGCCCCAATTACCTTGGGCCTTTGTGTCGCGGCGAAGCGCAGTAGCCAGATTGTGCGCTTCCTCGGTTAGCGCCTGATTGAGGCTGCCTAATGTCCCTACAAGGACTCTGAGCGCAGTTACACCGTCCTTGGAATCCGACTGCGCCTGCTCCACCTTGTCGCGAAAATCCTTGATTTGCTCGCGTAGAGGATTCAGGAGAGTCCCCAATTTCTCCTGGGTATTCTCAGAGAAACTCTTAGACTTTTCATCCAGGATCTTTCCAGCAAGGACTTCAAACTGGTTGATAAGCGCTTGCTTCGCCGTTTCCAAAAGCGCAAGTTTCTCATGGAGGCCCTGTCGCTCATTCTTCAGTTCGGTTTCCAGCTCGCGGATACGCGAGGAAGAATGGTTCTCCAACTCGACTCTTGCTGCCACGTCCAACTTGAGCTTCTCCCGTTCGGCAATGAGCAGTCCAATCGACTTCTCGCGCTCACCAGCCAGAGACTCAAAGCCTGCCCGCATTGCTGACTCGGATTGCACCTTCGCAAGCTCGGCCCTGACACTGGCTAGTTCGCCACTTACTTCCTGAATACGCTCTTGCAGGGGGGCCATCACAGCCTTTGCCGAGCTCTTTCCAAGCCAGTATCCAAGCAGAACGCCAACCAAAACAGCAATCGCGCCAATCAATAATGTCTGCATCAAATCCCTCTTCAACTGTTTCGCCTAATATACGCCTTTTCAGGGCAGGTTTGCAGCCCCATTGATCCAACTTTCTATTCCCTGTTCCCTCTTCCCTATTCCCACGCTCTCCTGCCTTTACACACCCCGGTCGGCCCGATAGACTTGAGACTTCGGGGCAAATCGCATTTTTTAGTGCAAGGCGGTTGCGGTCCCCTGCCGCGAGCCGGTATGGTAAGCAGGCGGAGTCTGTTGAGACGTGCCCCCCGGAGATTCCGGATCTAAGAAATTCACGAGGAGAAATACGCATGGCCGTTGAAGAGAAAGTTAAACAGATCATCGTCGAACAGTTGCAGGTCGATGAGGCCGAAGTCACCCCCGGCGCCAGCTTCCAGGAAGACCTGGGCGCGGATTCGCTGGACGTTGTCGAGCTGGTCATGCAGTTCGAAGAGGCCTTCGACATTGAGATTCCAGACGAGGCCGCCGAAAAGATCAAGACCGTCAAGGACGCGATCGAATACATCGAAAAGAACGCGAAAGGCGGCAATTAGCCTGTGACCCGCCGCGTTGTCATCACCGGCCTCGGGCTGGTCTGCGGTGTGGGCAACACCGCGCCCGAGGTTTGGCGGCAGCTACTGGCCGGAACCAGTGGTATGGGGCCTATTCAGGGCTTCGATGCCACAGGCTTCCCGGTCACCTTCGCCGCTGAGGTCAAAAACTTCGATCCGCTCAATTTTGTGGACAAGAAAGAAGCGCGCAAGATGGGGCGCTTCATCCACTTTGCTTTTGCCGCCACTCAGGAGGCTCTTGCCCAATCGGGCCTCAAGATCACCCCGGAGAATGGCGACCAGGTTGGCGTCTTTATCGGCTCCGGCATCGGCGGCTTTGAAATCATCGAACGCGAGCACACCAATCTTTTGAATGGTGGGCCGCGCAAGATCTCACCTTTCTTCATTCCCGCAGTGATCGCGAATATGGCGGCCGGCCAGGTCAGCATCCGGTACGGCGCCAAGGGGCCGATCTCGGCAACGTCGACGGCATGCGCTACCTCGGCCAACGCCATCGGCGACTCGGTGCGCATGATCCTGCACGGCGATGCCGATGCGATGATCGCGGGCGGCGCCGAGGCCTCCGTTACGCCATTGGCAGTGGGCGGCTTTGCCGCGATGCGCGCGCTCTCGACGCGCAACGACGACCCCACCCACGCCAGCCGGCCTTTTGACAAGGACCGCGACGGCTTCGTTATCGGAGAAGGCGCAGGCATCCTGATTCTTGAGGAGCTGGAGTTCGCCAAGAAGCGCGGCGCCAAGATTCTCGCCGAGGTGATCGGCTACGGCATGAGCGCCGACGCCTATCACATGACAGGCATCGCCCCCGAGGGCCAAGGCGCACAGCGCAGCATGAGGGCCGCTCTGAAGGACGCCGGAATCAAGCCGGAAGAGGTGGGCTACATTAATGCCCACGCGACAGCGACTCCGGCAGGCGACGGCAACGAATCGCAAGCCATCGAAGCGGTTTTTGGCGAACACGCAACCAGCAAAAAGCTCAAGATCTCCGGCACCAAATCGATGCATGGGCATCTGCTCGGCGGCGCGGGCGGCCTTGAAGCCGGCATCACCGTGATGGCGCTGGTCGACCAGATGCTTCCACCGACGATGAATCTCGAAAACGTCGACCCCGAGTGTCATTTGGACTATGTGCCCAACAAGGCCGTGGCTCACAGTTTCGATGTGGCGCTGTCGAATTCCTTTGGATTTGGCGGCATCAACGCGACGCTGATCCTGCGCCGCTGGACAGAGTAAGGCAGCTTCTAGCTGTTGGCTATTAGCATTCAGCTTTTCACGGCCTCAAACGGCAAAGGGCGCTCATCTTGACGATGAGCGCCCTTTTGCTACAAGTGTAGATGGTTCTTTGCGGAGGAAAAAGACCAACACCCTGGCCTAAAGGCCGCCGAAATAGCTTCCTTTCCGGGGGTTAAAACCCCCGGCTCCCTCCGGACTCGACGATCTACAACTGTAGTACTTTGCCGATTCATGCATCAGTCCCGGCTGCCTAGCCAACCTGTCACCCGGTGATGAGCGCAATTCCCGCGCCGAGGAACACAAAAATGGCCCACCATCCGAAGACGGCAATGTAGCCGGAGGTCCTCTTGACGTTCGCCACGATCGCCGTCCCGATCCCCAATAGCACAAGCGTCCAGATGGTGACGACATCCAGGGATGTGGCCACGGCGTAGAGTGCCTTATTGGTTTCCAGCGGATTCAGAAAGGCGCCGAGGTTTGTTGGCGCAAAGTTCTTGATGTTGAACGACTCTGGTGCAGTTCCCGCGAAAATCACCAGAACGCCCAATAGCGATTTAACGATGGACGGCAGACTGGCATACATCCAAGCGGTAAAGATCTTGCCAAAGGTCGCCTTGCCGCCAAAGACGAAGTTGATGGTGCCCCACAGCCCCAACGAACCCAGCGCAACAACTACCAAAACGAGTACCGGACTGGCAATAAAAATCCCCTCCGTGATGTACAAGGAGATCTTGGCACTCATTGCGCGCGCCTCAGGCGGTGCTTGGGCCAGCTTCTCCTCCTGTGCGGGGTTGAGATGGATCTGGTTGTCAACGACTTGTTGCATGCCAATCTTGAATGAGACAGCTGCAAAGAAGATATAGCCGACAACGGCAAAGATGATGAACGGCATCCACCAGCTTTTGTTGCCGCGTTTGATGTCTTCAAAGGTCTTCGACGGCGCGGAGAAGATGTTCGTTACGCGCTGCATTTGGGTTAGTCCGGGGGCTGCCTCGCCCACAGGTTGAACTTCCAGCTCGCTCATGATGAAGCCTCGCTCAGCCATGGATGGCTCTGGCCGCGATTGTAACCTCGAAGGGCCCACCCGTCACATCATTATTTGCCAGCAATATTTGCGCAGGATCGGCCCGTGGTCTCCCACCCATTCGCGATGAAGGTGCGGATGGATCGGGTACACAGTCCGGTTTGGGCGCTAGGGCTGAGAAGGGAGCGCTAGAGGCCTTCGGCGGCTGCGGGTTGCTGCTCGGGCTCGGATTGTTCCAGCTTTGGCTGGACCGGAGGCACCTGCATTGGCTTGTGGCGGCCGCTCTTCTGCTGCTTTGGGCTGCTCTTGCCGGTCTGAACCTGTGCAGGCTTGGCCTTCGTCGCCGTCGCCTCAACGGGCTCAGTGAGCTCTGTCTTTGGAGGCACGTAGCTCTTGTAGACGGTGATGTGGAAGCAGGACTGGTGGAATTCCTCTTCAACATCGATCTTGCCGGCCTCTTGAAGCGGCAGCAGCCGGGCGCGCATCCAGGCGATCTGCTGCCGGCTCAGGCCCTGCTTGGCAATGTCGATGGTGCCGCCGGTCAGGTGCGGACTGGCAATGTCGCCCTCGGCCGCGGCGGCGTTGCCGTTGGTTCTTTCCAACTGCTTCTGGTACTCGACGGTCCGCACCGCTGAGGTTACAAGCAGAGGCGAATGAAACTGGGCCGCATGGGCGCGTGCCAGGTCGGAGAGGAAGCTGGCCGTCCAGGGTCGGCAGTAGCGCCGGTTCTCCGGCAGGTTGCCGTTTACGTTGAGCGCCGACGAGACGGGAACCGGCACCAGCATTCCGCTCGCGATGCGATCGGCGAGATCGTCGTCGTCCTCGATCCGCTCCAGGCCGTCAGCCTCCTCGGACCTTTCGTTTTGCCGCACCAGTGATTCATAGGAGCCGCGCAAGGGTGGCGGCATAGCAATCCGTGTCTTGCCAAGCGAAGAGGATTCGACGGCTGCGGGAGGATCGGGTGGGGTGTCAGTCTCCGGCAAGGTGCGGGGCACTGCTTCCAGAACGGCCTTTTTTGCAGGTCGATTGCGGAAGGGATGCGCAAAAAAGGCCCGGCGAGCTTCTCCGCGCATGGCCGCGCGCTTTGTCGCATGCGAAGCTCTTCGATGAGAGGAGGCAGGAGCAGTGCTCACCCGCGGCTTCTTTGAGCCGTAGGCTGCGCTCCCGAAGAGGAGGGCTGCTATCGCGAAAATGATTACGGTTCGCCGCATAGTGGGGTCCGCGGAGAAACCAGAGCAATTTCAGTGTAGGTCAATCCGTGTTGCGCTCCTAGTACCGATGAGGGTGCGTCCGGGTCCGATAATTAGACGCTTTCAACCGCAGTTTCGAGATCCGCGCCACACAAGCGCCGCACCATCTAAAATGGGGCGTTGATTCCATAAGGAGTTTGACCCACTGTGACGCTTGGAAAGAAGCAGATCTGGCTGGTTGTTTCCGCACTAATTCTCGTACAGGCCCTGCAGACGGCCTTCGTCGTCCATCGCGAGTCGCTCACCTTTGATGAAGACGACCACATGTTTGCCGGATACATGATGTGGCACACCAGCGACTACGGACTCAACCCCGAACACCCGCCGCTCGTCAAGTTGCTGGCCACGCTGCCGCTGCTGGGAGAGAAGCTCTGGATTCCGCCGCTGCGCAATCGCGAATTCAAGAGCGAAGCCTACCTGGATGGGCGCGATTGGCTCGCCCGCAACGACGGCGACAGTCAAAGGCTGGTTTTCCGCATGAGGATGACTGCGGGGCTGCTGGCTATTGCCATCTCGTTGGTTGTCTTCTTTGCCGCTCGAGCGTGGTTTGGCACTGCCGCCGGACTGGTGGCGTTGACGCTGGTGAGTTTTGATCCCAATATCGTGGGCCACTCCGCTCTCGTCACCACGGATATCGGCGTCTCGCTCTTTTTCCTTGCCAGTATCTACGCCTTCTATCGTTATGTGAGGCAGCCCTCGCCGCTAAGACTGCTGCTGGCCGGCGTGGTCTCAGGATTGCTGCTGGCCACCAAACACTCCGGGATTCTGCTGGCGCCGATGCTGGTGCTGTTGATCTGCTGGGAGATAGCGACAGCAGCGAAAGGGACACGCGCAAGGCTCGCATTGCGTCTCACGGGGGCGTTCGGTGCCATCGTCGTGGTTGGAGTCGTCGTACTGTGGGCCTTCTATGGATTCCGCTACGCCGCGCGGCCCGCGGGTCTCGCGCTGAGCAGTTCACTGGCCGACTACGTCGCTCCGCTGAGCCACTTCAACGCGGCCGGGGTGATGGCCATCGCGCATCTTCGCCTGTTGCCCGAGTCCTATCTGATGGGCCTGGTGGATGTGAAACGCATGGCCCAGTGGTATCCCACCTTCGCCTTCGGCAAGGTCTACGCGCACGGCCAGTGGTGGTACTTTCCGGCGGTGATCCTCGTCAAAACTACTCTGGGACTGCTGGCGCTGGTTGCAGCGGCCTTTTTTGCGATCTTCACCGGGTGCCTGCGCAAGGGCCGCGAATTGGCCTTCATCCTGATTCCGTCGACCTTCTATCTGTTTGTAGCCATCCAGGCAGGAATCGACATCGGCGCGCGCCATATCCTGCCCGTCTACGCGTTTTTGTTCATCCTTGCCGCCGGGGGAATCACTGCACTGGCATCAAGCAGCAAGCGCTGGGCCTATCTTGGAGCCGGCCTTATTCTGGCCCACATCGTGTCGGCTCTTTGCGTTTTTCCGGACTACATCGCCTACGCCAACGAGGCCTGGGGCGGGCCTAAAAACGTCCACAACCTGTTCAGCGACGCCAATGTGGATTGGGCGCAGCAACTCATTCAAGTGAAGGAATGGCAGGACCGGCATCCCGGCGACGAATGCTGGTTCGCCTACTTTGCGCGCCCTGAGATCGATCCGGCCGTCTACGGCATTCGCTGCCATGCCATGCCCACTGCCGACACCGGGTGGCTGGGCGGGTCGGAGATCGTTCCGCAAGTCATCAATGGCTACGTGCTGATCAGCGCCGGCGACTTGAGCGGCTGCGAGTGGGCGAGCGGACGCATGAATCCCTATGCGATTTTTCAGCCGCTCAAACCTGTCGAGATGATCGACTACGGCGTGCTCGTCTATCACGGCAGCTTCCAGGTCGACCGGGCCGCCGCGCTGAGCCGCGCCCAGCGCGCCAACGAACTGTTAGCTCAAGGCAAGCTTCCCGAGGCCCTGGCACTGGCCCGCGAAGCCGTCAGCCTCGACCCCGGCGAGATCACCAGTCAGACAGCGCTGGGCGACATCGCCGCAAAGATGGGTCAGAAGGATGAGGCCCGTAAAGCCTGGCAGGCGGCCATTGCCTCCGCGATGCGGATGGAGCCGGAGGCGCAGGCAACGACCATCCCGGATCTCGATGGCAAGCTGAAGAGGCTGTGAGGCGAGAGGATATTGTTGCGATTGGTGTTGATTCGGCAACAGATTCTCGCCCTCGGTTCAGGTGTAATCTCCGAATAGGCGACTTCCAAGCGTAACGATAGAAATCCCCAGGAGGAGTCGCTGCTCGACACCGGACCTATTTCATTTCACTTTTTCTGCGCGAATGGGCGGAATGGGGGCGTTGGCGCCGGGTGCTGCAAAACTCACCTCAGCCACCTGAGCCGACTTCAGCGTTACCCACACATCGGTGGTGTCATCACCATCTTTTGTCGTGATGTGCAGTGTATCGCCTTCCATGGTGGCTTTGAAAATCTCAGACGATCCCGGCGCGGCAATCGCGCTTGCAATTTTCCCGTCTGCGCCAACGTTTATGGAACCGTTTGTGATGGAGCCGGCAAACTTTTCGCCGTTGCGAATCAAGGTCATGGTGGCGAACGATTTGCCCTCAAACATCCAGTTCCAAGCGCCGACAAAATCGGCTGCTTCAAATGCGCCGCCGGATGCAGCTTGGACGGGATGAGCATGGATAAAGGACGCGGCGCATCCGAGGAAAAGGGCAGAGGCAGCAAAAGAGAGCGCTCGGCGGAGGAGACGAGAGGAGGTGGTACTCTTGGCCGAGGTGGACGTTGTTTTCTCCCAACCGGTTCGACGAAGCATCCTGATCGTCGGTTAGCAGGCGGAGAATTCTCCAGCTATGGCGTTCTGGGCGATTGACCGTCAAACCGGAGATTGCGCCACTGCTCGCCGTTGGGGTGGCTGTCCCCGGCTCACTGGCATCTGCTACACTCGCTGCAATCTCCTCCAATGCTATTCAAAGCCCACAGCGCCGCCGTGTACGGGATCGACGCCAACCTCATTGATGTCGAGGTTGACTATAGCGGCGTGGTTGCGGAGAAGGACGTCTTTCACACCGTGGGGCTGCCGGACGCCGCGGTGCGCGAGAGCCGCGATCGGGTGCGCGCCGCGATCAAGAACTCGGGCTACCTGATTCCTCCGACGCACATCACAATCAATCTCGCCCCGGCTGATATCAAGAAAGAGGGCTCAGGCTTCGATCTGCCCATCGCCGTCGGCATTCTGGGTGCTTATGGCGCGCTGCACACCAACGACTTAAGCCGCTTTCTGCTGGTAGGCGAGCTGGGGCTGGACGGCAGCGTTAGATCCGTGCCGGGAATGCTGCCGGTGGCAATCATGGCGCGGGAAAAGAACATTCCGAACCTGATCTTGCCCGCTGCAAATGCCGCCGAGGCAGCAGTGGTCGAGGGAGTTAACGTCTATCCCGCCAGCTCATTGCTCGACGTGCTTGAGTTACTAAACACGATGGTCGTTGGCGTGATTCAACGCGAACCTGTTCGCGTTTCAACTGAGGCGCTGCTGGGTGAGTTGCAGCACTTTGCCGTGGACTTCAAGGACGTGAGGGGCCAGCAGACGGCCAAGCGGGCCCTTGAGGTGGCCGCTGCCGGCAGCCATAACATTCTGATGATCGGGCCGCCCGGCTCGGGCAAGACGATGCTGGCCAAGCGGTTGCCGTCGATTCTGGCTCCTTTGACCTTCGAGGAGGCGCTGGAGACGACCAAGATTCACTCCGTTGCCGGGGTGCTGGACTCGGCGGCCGGCCTGGTGACACAGCGGCCCTTTCGGTCGCCGCACCACACCATCTCGGACGCCGGCCTGATCGGTGGCGGCGTCGTGCCCCGGCCCGGCGAAGTCTCGCTGGCGCACAATGGCCTACTATTTTTGGACGAGCTGCCGGAGTTCCCGCGCAACGTGCTCGAAGTGATGCGCCAGCCCCTGGAAGACCATACCGTCACCATCGCGCGGGCCTCGATGTCGCTGAGCTTTCCGGCCCGGTTTATGCTGGCGGCGGCTATGAATCCCTGTCCTTGTGGATACTTCAATGACAAATCGCGGGAGTGCCAGTGCACGCCGCCGATGATTCAGCGCTATATCTCCAAAATCTCCGGCCCGCTTCTCGACCGCATCGACATTCACATTGAGGTTCCGGCGGTGAAGTACAAGGAACTGCGCGGCGGTGCGGCGGCCGAGGGCTCGGCGGAGATTCGCGCGCGCGTGTTGGCCGCAAGGGAACGCCAGCGCCAACGCTTCCACAAGTTTGGCGAGAAGATCTACGCCAACGCGCAGATGACCACCCGGCAGATTCGCGCCTACTGCGAACTGGGCGCCGACGCCGAGCGCTTGCTGGAGCGGGCGATGCAACAGCAGGGACTGACCGCCCGCGCCCACGACCGCATCCTCAAAGTCGCCCGGACGATTGCGGATCTGGAGGGCGCTGAGCATCTGGCCGTCACCCACCTGGCCGAGGCGATTCAGTACCGGACGCTGGATAGGAGCTACTGGGCGTGAGAAGGCAGGGAAGAGGGAACATGGAACTGAACAACCTGTCCCCTAACGAAAGTAACCAGGGAGATTCCCCCAGGTGCGTTGGATGGTGCTTACCGGTCGAAATCCTCTCGCTTTAATCTGCCATATATTGTTGATTGTTAGGTTCTTAATTGAAGATATTGGATCTCCCTTCATTCCGGTCCGGAGAAGGGCGAGGCCCCTGAAAAAACTATTGACCTCGATGGCAAGTCGTTATACATTCATCTAAGCCATCCACAAAGGCAGATTTGAGAGTGCGAATTTGTGCTCATCTGCCGCTTTCCGCATCATTTTGAGCTGTGGCTCATCCCTTGATGATCCGGTGTCTTTGATAGCTGCCGGAACGGGAATGCAGGGCGGATGGTCCCCCAGGCGGAAATCTGTATCCTTGATACGGCATGAAGCCTGTTCCACAATGTGCGATTGTGCGTCATGATTGTGAACTCCACGCCCACTTCGCGCGTCTAAAACTCGGGAGTGGTAGACTTTGGGGCGGTCCGCGTTGCGCTGGCTTCCCTTGCCGCACTGCCGGCGCCGGTTGAGTTCCGGCTAGCAGAGATTTTTTGAAGGAGGAACTCGCTATGCGTTCCAATCTTGTTTTTGGAGCACTCTCTCACGTCTCCAACCGCTATCAGCTGTGTCAGTTGGCAAGCAAGGCAACTCGCAAGCTGCACAAGCCGAACACGCGGCTACAGGACACGACCAACGAAGTCCTGGGCCGGTTTCAGACCACCAACCCCGGCTCCCCGGCACTTCGTGTGGCGGCTGCGGAACAGCCGGTAGAAACTCGCCGCGCCGCCTGATCGCGCCCCCGAAAGTGTATAGTTGAGTCTAGCAGCAATTCTACTCAGCTTCCGTTTGAGGCAGTTGCGTTTCCCGGTCTTCGAGGCTCCACTCGGATTCAGGAGAGGCTTCCAAGGCGGCGCAGGCTGGCCGCAGGCTTTGAACTCCCGCCCATTTCTTCCCGGAGCACTTCCCCCTTTCCGGTTCCTCCCACTTCCATCCCATCTAGTCGCAGGTGAACATGACCATCGCTGAACTTAAAGAAAAAAACATCACTGAACTGAGCCGCATCGCGCGCACCCTGGAGATCCCGGGCACCAGCGGCCTTCGCAAGCAGGATCTGATCTTCAAGATCCTCCAGGCACAAAGCGAAAAGGAAGGCCACATCTTTGCCGAGGGCGTACTGGAGATTTTGCCCGACGGCTATGGCTTCCTGCGCTCGCCCGATTACAACTATCTGCCCGGCCCCGACGACATCTATGTCTCTCCGTCGCAGATCCGCAAATTCGATCTGAAGACCGGCGACTCGATCAGCGGCAACGTCCGCCCGCCGCACGAGGGCGAAAAATACTTTGCCCTGGTCAAGATCGAGGCCATCAACTTCGAGTCGCCCGAGGAGACGCGCAACAAGATCCTCTTCGACAACCTGACTCCGCTCTATCCCCAGGATCGCATCAAGCTGGAGACGACCCGCGAGGGCATCAGCGGCCGGGTGATGGACCTGCTGACTCCGGTGGGCCGGGGCCAGCGCGGCCTGATCGTCGCTCCGCCGCGGACCGGCAAGACGATGCTCTTGCAGGCGCTGGCCAACTCCATCTCGACCAACCACCCCGACGTCGTGCTGATCGTGCTGCTGATCGACGAGCGCCCCGAGGAAGTCACCGACATGCAGCGGTCGGTGAAGGGCGAGGTCATCAGTTCCACGTTTGATGAACCGGCTGCACGCCACGTGCAGGTGGCCGAGATGGTCATCGAGAAGGCCAAGCGGCTAGTCGAGCACAAACGCGACGTGGTCATTTTGCTCGACTCGATCACGCGTCTCGCGCGCGCCTACAACACCATCGTGCCCCCCTCGGGCAAGGTGCTCTCGGGCGGTGTCGACTCGAACGCGTTGCAACGGCCCAAGCGCTTCTTCGGCGCCGCGAGAAACATCGAAGAAGGCGGCTCTTTGACCATCATTTCCACGGCGCTGATCGACACCGGCTCGCGTATGGATGAAGTCATCTTCGAAGAGTTCAAGGGCACAGGCAACATGGAAATCATCCTGGACCGCAAGCTCGTCGACAAGCGCGTCTTCCCGGCCATCGACATCCAGCGCTCCGGCACCCGCAAGGAAGAGCTGCTCATCCCCAAGGAGGATTTGCAGCGTATCTGGGTTCTGCGCAAGATTCTCAATCCGCTCTCGCCGGTCGAGGCCATGGAACTGCTCATCAGCCAACTGGATAAGAGGCGCAACAACGCCGAATTCCTGGCCAACATGAATCAGTTGTAGCCCGGGCAGATGTGTGTGAAAAGGCCGCCTCCCGGATTCTGTTCCTGGAGGCGGCCTTTTCTTGGCAATGACAGCAGTTCAGAGTCACTCAGTCAGGCCGTTTCCGCCGTCACCTCGCCCACGAAGACCAGCACTCCGCTGGGGTCGATGATGTGGAACTCCGTCATCCCGTACTCGCGGTCGAAGAGATCTCGGATCTTATGGCGGTCTTTGAAGGCCTTCACATGCTCCCAGAGCGCGCGAATGCCACGCACCTCGATATAAATCTCGGTGTGCTCCCGCATGCTGCGGAGCACCTCTTCGTCCGCGGCACGCTGAAAGTGGATCGTGAGACCATCTCGCTGGACAATCGAATAATCCGGTGAGCGGCGGACAGGTGAAAAACCCAAAACCTCCTGATAGAAAGCCAGGGTCTCGTCCATGTTGGCGGCTGCCAGCATGGGACTGATGCGCAAGACGGACAGGGAGGGATTCATGACGTGCCTCCAGGGGAGTCGTGCTCGTAACCCTCTCCAGAATGCCACGGGGCGGATTGAATTTCACCTAAGCCGGGCGTTGCGGCGGCTGAAGCCACGGCCGTTCAATACCGATGACCGGGATTCGGCTTTGCGGATTTGCCGCACGCTGGTAAGATAATGAAGTCGTGGGGCTGTAGCTCAGCTGGGAGAGCGCCTCGTTCGCAACGAGGAGGCCAGCGGTTCGATCCCGCTCAGCTCCACCATAAAATCAACAATCTGCGGCATTCCCTCCATCTTCCGACGAGTATCTGTGTCGATGTTTGTGTCGCAACCCTCGATTGTGCCCTCCACAGTGTCTCTGGAATCGCCTTTCAATTCCGACTTCATCATGAGTGCGTCCAGCGCGGTCTGCTTCGCACCCATGCGAACGTGTGAGTAGAGATGAAGCATTTTGTTGGAAACGTGTCAGGCAATCGCCATGATGGTCTGGTCACTCGCCTTGGATTCGGCCAGTTCTGTGATTGCCTGATGTCTGAGATCTCGGAATCGAAAGCCGGTAAATGGGCTTTTCAGTTCTAGCTGCGCACGCTCAAATCTGCTCCGCACACACACGATGATTTGAGGCGGCGGGACGACCGGAGTATACTGCCCCAGATTCACGAGACCGCGAATTCGATTGCACCAAACCTCAAGAAAGGGAAACCAGCTTGATGAAAACTCTTATTTGCGCCTTAATGTGCTTTACGTTTTTTGTAACTGCTACGGCAGCGCAGGATAAGAAAACCACCGGCCTTCCGAAACCGGTCCTTGATCTGCAACCGGGCGTCTATCGCTCTCAAGTGAAGCTTGAAGCAGGCGGCCAGGTGATGAACCTCAAGTCCTCCACGACGATTCAAGACAGCGGCGCCTTCTGGACAGCCATCGGTGAGATAGAAATGCCTGGTGGCGCAGTGACTGACACCACAACCATTGAGAAGACCACTCTGATTCCGCACAAGAGGCATCTTTCGCAAGGCCCGGTGGTGATTGACCTGGATTTCAGCAGCGACAAGGTAACAGGCAGGATGAGCATGAACGGTCAGGACCGCTCGATAGCCGTCGACCTGGATGGGCCGCTTTTTGCCGATGGCGCCGGTGCGGATGAGGCGATTGCCAGCCTGCCCTTGGCGGTGGGTTATAGTACGAACTTCCGCAACTTCGACATCCAGACTCAGAAGGTGAAGCTGATGCAACTGAACGTTGCCGGCAGCGAATCCGTTACAGTGCCTGCGGGAGAATTCGATGCGTTTCGAATTGACATCACCTCGGCCGATGGAGGATCTGACAAGAAAACAGTCTGGGTAGCCAAGAATACGCACAAGGTTGTGAAGGCCTCAGCAGTCGTGGCTGCAATGGGAGGAGCTGTCATCACCGCGGAACTGCTGGGCGATACGCTGATCGGGTCGAGTGCACAGGAAAACAAGACCGCTGAAAAGACGCCGATGGCCCCGGCTGTGATCACCGGAGTGAAGATTGCGCCTGATCGTGGGACCCTGGTTTCCGGCGAGAGTCGGCAGTTTGCCGGGACCGTCGAGGGAACAGGAAGTTTCGACACTGGATTGAAGTGGTCGGTCAATGACATGGACGGAGGCAACGCCTCGCTGGGAACGATCAGCAGCAGCGGGTTGTATGTCACACCCTACCCGACGCCGGCGGCCGTCACGATTAAAGCCACGAGCGCGTCCGACCCCGCCAAATCTGCAAGCGCAACCATTACATTTGCTGCGCCCCCTTTAGCGCCCGGGCCAGAGCTCCTGGTGGATGCGGCAGCCCCCGCGCATCCCATCAGCCCGCTCATCTACGGGATGAACTCATGGCGGCTTTCTGACCCACAGCATGAGGCGGCGAAGGTGGCCAAGGAGGTGCGGCTGCCATTGAACCGCTGGGGTGGGGACGGATATACCCTGTACAACTACAAGCTCGACGTCTCCAATCTGGGCAACGACTGGTTCTTTGAGATCGCACCGAACAAGAACACCGGCTACCCCGATCAATCGGAGTTCAACTCGCAGGTGATCGGAGATCGGGATGCCGGCTCCAAGACCATGGCAACGATGCCCGTGATCGGCTGGACCGCAAAGACACGGACTCGCGGGTCTAGCTACTCGGTGGCTAAATATGGCCCGCAGCAGAAGACGGACCCCTATTGGGGGACCTATGGCAACGGCGTCAAACTTGACGGAACCCTGATCTCGAATAACGATCCCAACGACACCTGTATGCTTATCGATGAAAGCTGGACCTCGGATTGGGTGAAGTTTCTGGTGAACAGGTTCGGCAATGCAGCGAACGGCGGCGTGGCTATCTATGCCTTAGACAACGAGCCCAATTGGTGGGACAAAATGCATCGTGATGTGCACCCATTGCCTTTCACATACGACGAGGTCACGGAGAATGGACTGAAGGTGGCCAAGGCGATCAAGGACGCCGATCCGACCGCTGAAGTAAGCGGGCCGGTGATCGACTATTGGTTCACTTACTTTTATTCGAAGAATGACATCAAATGGTTTCAGGCACATTGGCAAGATCCCTCCGCTGGTCCTGTCGATAGAAAGGCCCACGGGAACCTACCGTTGATCGATTACTACTTGCGCGCGTTCAAGGCGGCGCAGGACGCCGACCCGCGGCACACGCGGTTCCTCGATTATTTGGATCTGCACACCTACTTCGCGGCGAACGACGCGATGCTCAAGCCCGCAGGAACGAGTGTTCAACAGAGAGCAGTGATCGACTCGACGCGCGTCTTCTGGGATGCGAGTTATACCGACCCGCAATTCCGCGACCCCGACAACTACACAGTGCCCCTTGCGCCGCAAATGATTCCGCGCATGAAGAACTGGGTTGCGGCCAGCTATCCGGGGACGAAGATCGCGATCAGCGAGTACAACTGGGGAGCGCCGGAACATATCAGCGGGGCGGTGGCGCAGGCCGACATCCTTGGTATCTTTGGGCGAGAGGGTCTCGACCTCGGCGCGCTGTGGGGACCGCCGAACCTCAATTCACCTCTGATGTTCGCCTTCAAGATCTTCCGCAACTATGACGGCGCCGGTGCGGCCTTTGGCGACACGAGCCTTGCAGCTAAGAGCGCGGACCAGGGCAAGCTTGCTATCTATGCGGCGCGGCGCACGGCGGATCAGGCGATCACCGTGGTAGTGGTCAACAAGACATTCGGCGAACTGCGGGCCGATTTGACGCTTGAACATCTGAAGGCTAAGAAACCGGCGAATGTGTATCGATACAGTGGCGCGGATCTCTCACAAATTCGCGCGCTTCCTGCGGCCAAGACATCGAGCTTGGGCGAGAAAGTCGAAACAAGCATGGTAAAGGACCAGGTGTTTCCGGCTATGTCGATTACGCTTTATGCGATTCCGGGCAACTGAACACCGCGAATGGGGGGTGGAACCGTGGAACTCCACACTATCGCCCCACTTTCCCAGATTCGATTGCGTCGTGACCTTCTGACTTTAGACGCTCAGTTCGCACTGAGTCCACGCGACTCTATAGAAGAGCGGATTACGCACGGGTAGAGGAATCAGCGGATGACGATTGACTCTCAAACACAGAGATGAGTAATATTTCATCGCAGCCGGATTCACGGAGTTGGAGGCAAGCCGCAGGCAGTCGCAACCGGGCTCGCAAAGCGGGTTTGCGAGCTGCTCCTGCACGGTTGCGATGGCCCGGTTTCCTGTGACAGGCGAACTCTTCCTTGGGTCCTTTACTTCGATCCCGCAGCCCCCGCCGCCGGCGCTGCCGCCTTCTGGATTGAAACCAACTCCACTTCGAAGATCAGCGTCGCGTTTGGCCCGATGTCTCCCGGTCCATTCGCGCCGTAGGCCAGATTGGATGGCACAAAGAGCTGCCATTTCGATCCCACCGGCATCAACTGCAGCGCTTCGGTCCAGCCCGCAATCACGCGGTTTACCGGGAAGGTAGCCGGCCCGCCGTGCTTTTCCGACGCGTCGAACTCCGTTCCATTGATCAGCGTGCCCTTGTAGTTGCACACCACCGAGTCGTCCAGCGTCGGCTTCTCGCCCGTGCCCGCTTTCAGAATCTTGTACTGCAGACCGCTAGGCAGTGTCACTACGCCTTCCTTCGCCTTGTTCGCGGCCAGAAACGCTTCGCCTTCCTGCTGCGCTGCTGTGGCCTTCTCCGCCTGCTGCGCCGCCTGCTTTTTCCGGATCTCCTCCGACGCTGCCGTCAACAGCGCCTGCGCCTCCTGGTCGGTCAACGCGGTCTTGCCGCCGTTGAACGATTCTGCGAAGGCCTTCTCGAACACGGCTGGATCCAGTTCCAGCCCCTGCTTGCGGAAGTTCTCCGCGATTTTCATTCCCAGCGCATAGCTGAACTTATCCTTGTCGGTCTTGAGTTCAGGAGCGTCCTGCGCCGCAGCTGCAAACGAGAGCAGAAGCGAAATTGCCGCTGCCAATATCCATTTCCGGTCGGTCATGTCTCTGTCCTTTTCCAGTTAAGAATTACAGCAGACGCGCCGCTCCTCTTTGACCCGCAGCAACTGGGCAGGGCAATCTCCGCGCGTGCTAAAAAACTCAAGAGCTTGTACCTGCGGCTCGGGGCTTGATACCTAACCCGTCAACGGCGCCTCCACCCGATCCCTCGCCGGCTTTAGACCGCCCAACAAACTCAACTAAAACCAGGTGCGAGGAACAGGTCGGATTGTTCCCTGTAGCAATGCGATTCTCTTCGCTTTGCGACCGCAAAATTGGTGAACGCTGGCCGACTCAAGCGAGTAACCTGCGTTGATACGCCTAAGTCCCTAAATATCAACCACTTGGTTTGCTGTCCAGCCGTTTGCACGCCGATCAAACATCAACAGATGCGTTGCCGACACGCACCGTCGGCCGCTAGACTCGTTTATCACGCCAGGAATCTTCCGGCGCCCGGAGCGGAGCGCTGAAGCCGAATGCGAACTGCGGAGGTTCATCTCCGAAGCCGGCTTTCAGAGTGCCTGGATCCGGGCGGACGGTTTCGGATTTGGAACTTGGTCGCATAAAGCCGCGTACATTAGTATGCGTCCTTGTGGCTCAGCGAAGTTCGTTTGTTGTTCTTACCTTTCCAATCATTCTCAAATCTGGATGGCACGAATGAAAACACAATCATCGAGAATTGTTCTGGCCGGGGCGGTTTTGCTCCTTGTTCTGATGGCTCTGCTTGCGGACGGGGCTGCCCGACGCGAATCCGCCACCTTTGATGAAATAGCGCACATCGGGGCGGGTGTGAGCTATCTGCAAAAGCAGGACATGCGAATGAACGAGGAACACCCCCCGCTGGCGAAGGTGCTGGCCGCGGTGCCGCTGGTGATTCGCGGTGTGCGGGCCGACTACTCTCAAGTATCGTGGAGTTTCAGCGGCAGTGGAATGTTCAAGCAGTTTCTCGGCGAATGGGTCTTCGGCCACTGGCTGATCGCTCGGTGGAACGACCCGATCGCGACGGTCTTCTGGGCTCGGCAGCCCATGCTGTTCCTGACGCTTGTTTTGGGGATTGTTCTTTTTCTCTTTGGCTCTCGCCTCGGCGACAAGTGGGGCGGCCTGCTGTGCCTTTGCGCTTACGCCACCATGCCTGTCATGCTCGCGTTCGGCCCTTTGGTCCTGACCGACATGGCAGTCACGTTGTTCGTCGTACTGACATTGTGGGCCTTTGCCAGCATGTGGCAGTCGCCATCGCGTGCGACGATTCTGCGATTCGGCCTTGCCCTTGGCGGGGCACTCCTGTCGAAGTTTTCCGCGGGACTTCTCTTCTTCTGTTTTCCTCTGTTTATTCTCAGCCTACGCTGGCGCCCGGTGCCGGAACAGCCGACCGGCAAGACGGAGCTCCGGTCATGGCGCCGTTTGCGCTGGTGGAGTCTCACGAAGGGCATTTTATGTGCGGCACTTGTCGTCTATGCCGTCTACTTTGTCCTCTCGTGGAATGAGCCGACCGACTCTTTGGGTCGTCTTGGAAATGGCATGGCCTCGCTGTTCCTGCGCAGAGCTCTCATGCCACCGTGGATCTACCTGCGTGGCTTGGCAATCTTCGCTCTTACCACTAAGCCACCTGCTTATCTTCTGGGGCACACATATCCGCATGGCGTATGGTTCTTCTTTCCAGTCGTGTTCTTGCTGAAATCCCCGATAGCCTTCCTCCTCTTGCTCATTCTCGCGCTGATCGTCGGCCTCGTCGCAAAGTTTCGGCCGGTACGCCTCGCCGTAATACCTGAAGGGATGGAGTTGCATTGGCGGGCTGTGTGGATTTTCCTTATGGTCTTTACAGGCGCATGTATTCTCAGCCGATTTCAGTTCAGTATCCGCCACTTCTCTGTTTCCATTGTGCTGCTGATACTCTTGCTGGCTCCGTTGCCGCGAGCCCTGAATCAACTGCGGAGCTCAGGCTGGCCTACCGCCCGCGCCGGCGCCTGGCTCACGGTCGCATTGGCGCTGGCGTCGGTTGCTACAGCGGTTCGCGCCTATCCCTATTATTTTCCATTCCTGAACTCATTGAGCGGCGACCGTCCCGCCTATGACTTGATTGCCGATTCCAATCTCGACTGGAACCAGGGCCTTCTCGAAGTTGAGAGTTTCGTGCGGCAGCGTGGCCTGACCCACGCCTTGATCGATGCGTATGGGTTTTCCGATCCCAAAGTGTATGTTCCTGAAGCGACCTTATGGAATTGCCAGAAGGCTATGCCGGAGGATGGAGGCCAGTGGGCCTTTGTCTCCGTCAACCTGATTCGGGAGAGCCACAACTGCCTCTGGATGTTGCAACTTCCGCATGAAGCCCTGGCTGGCGGCAGCATGGTTGCCTTCCAACTCCCGAGCGTGATTCCTCCAGCGGGAACTCCTGGCGGGCCACCGTTGCCGGCAAACTATCGCGATTTCGCAAACGCTCCCACTACCGGAGATCTCCGGCTCATGTTTCTCAATTGCATCCGCGATCCACAACAGCTCCAGCCGACCTGGGACGGCATGATGGCGCAAGCGGCGGAGAAACAGAAACAAGGTCGAGACTCAAAGGCCACGAGATAGGGCACAGTCCGCAACAGCGAGAGCGCTCTTTGCGAGCCTCCTCGGCTTTGATGAGATAGACGGCGACATGGGAGCGCGCCAGCAGGATAGCGGCCTCTTTAGCAGCGGGATTGAAGGCGGCTATGTTCAGGTAACTGGCGTCATCACGTTAACTGAGATTGCTTGACCTACTGATCCGGCCGAGCGCAGGCGAAAACGGCCAGCGGCCCGTTTGCGCCCCGCTCCCAGTGGCTCCGCACCAACTTGTTCTGCGCCGCGTCCAGCAGCACCGTGCTCAGGATCGGCCCGAACTCACACCAGGAGACCAGCCCCTGCTCCGCGGAGCCGCTCTTGTCGGAAGTACCATCCACCATCTCCTGCTCGTCACAGTAGAGAACTATCCGGCTGAAATTTCCGAAGACATGCATGGGCAGATAACCAAATTCTCCCTGAGGACGGTCTTCAAAGCGGATGGCTGCGCGCGCGGCGATTAGATGCGGTAGCTGATGAACGGCCTTGGTTACATAGCCGAACACCAGAGCCATTATTCGGCGCTATTCGGCAAGATCGGGTGCGGTCGTCGCAGGATCTTCGTCCGGAAGAAGGCTGCGGAATTCCGCCGAATCGGCTAGTACGTGCAGCGCTTGGCGGGTTTTTTCGCCAGGTAGAACAGCCTTCAGGCTCGCATTGCGGACCGCGCTCAGCCGCTCAGTGAGGGCGTAGACGGCGATCTGCTCCGCGGTCACGGCATCCGGAGATGCAGCAGATTGGTACTTCCATTCCACCTTGCGCCCTCAGGCGGAGCAGTGTTCAGTATTGAGCAGACCCCGTCCAGAAGGCGGTGTCAACTGGATCTTGATTCGGTGAAGAAGCTCCTGGGTGTAATAGCCTGCCCAATGATGAGGTAATTCGGATGGATGACCCTCGGTTTAAGATTGCGGCGATTGAGATGGATGACTCCCGGTGCAACGGTCTGCTGGACGGCATGGTCGTTGAGATGGAAGATCCTCGATGCAAGAGCCTGCTCTACCGCGCTGCGAAGGAGATGGAAGACCCTCGCTGCGGAAACAATGCGCTTGAAATGGATGATCCTCGCTGCAGGGGTCTGTCAAGAGCATGGTAGCTGAGATTCGCAAAGGGCTATCGTCACCACGCAGTCTTCGAAGTCTGCGAACGCTCAAGCTCCGCACGCCTTGATGAACTCGCTTCAAGATTATGCGCACGGAGCAAAGCAAAACGGCGGCAGAACTCTGGAAATGCTGCCTGAAGCAAAGGAGGTTTGAAATGCTTATCGTCATCATCATCGTTCTGATCCTCGTCTTCGGCGGGGGCGGAGGATACTATGGCTATGGCCGGTGGGGTACAGGAGGAGGCGCAGGAATAGGGCTTGGCACAGTGCTTCTAATTCTCCTGGTATGTTATCTGCTTGGAGTTTTCAGATAGAGCGGTCTGCGACAAGAAAGGCTCGCTTCGAGGTGAACGGCAACGGCACGAAAGATTGCCGGCTATGTTCTTGAGGCGGGCAATCGAAACGGTGCACGGAGGAAAGAGATGCGGATCGCGACGAGCAATGCGCTGGCGCTGATGCGTTGGCACGATTTTCGGTTCCTGCAAGATTTCAGCGGCCGGGACTTCGCATGGTTACTGATCGGGATACTGCTGGCGGTGGTTGCGGTTGCGGTAATCTCACGACGGAGGCGGCGCTGGTTTTAGAAGCCAGCACTTCGAGAGGGCGTATTCAGTGAAGATCGGACACCTGCGAATTTGCTGCCAATCTCAATAGAGACTGCAGATCAATCGCCCCGCAGCGCCAAGTATAGGAACATCGGGCCGAGCATCGATCTTCACGTTTTCCGGCTGCCCATCTTTCCAAAGAGGGTCCCATGAACGCGCTGTTGATCTATCCGGAATTCCCCGACACCTATTGGAGCTTCAAACACGCGCTCAAGTTTCTAGGCAAGTGCGCAGCACAACCTCCTCTCGGACTGATGACTGTGGCTGCCTTGCTGCCAGGGAACTGGAAGAAGCGTCTAATTGATACCAACGTGGAGCGGTTGCTTGACCGCGATCTGGCCTGGGCCGACGTGGTGCTGGTGAGCGCAATGCACATTCAGCGCGAATCGCTGGCGGCTATTATTGAGCGCTGCCGCGCACGCGGGCTTCGGACTGTTGTAGGCGGGCCCATTGCCAGCAGCCTTTCAGCTTCCGATTTAAAGGCCGACCATGTTGTAATCGGCGAAGCAGAAAGCCTCATTACAATCCTGGCACAGGACCTGGAGCAGGGGACAGCCAAGCCTGTTTACCAAGCCGCTGAAAGGCCGGAGATGGCAACCAGCCCGCTGCCCAACCTGAGCCTGATCAAGATGCACCGCTACTCGACCATGGCAGTGCAATACTCACGCGGTTGTCCCTTCAACTGTGAATTCTGCGACATCATTGAGATCTATGGCCGGCGTCCGCGCACCAAGGCCGTTGCCCAGGTGCTGGCGGAGCTCGACCAGTTGCGTGCTGCGGGATGGCGCGAAGCAGTGTTTATCGTCGACGATAACTTCATCGGCAACAAGGCCCGGGCCAAGGAGTTATGCGTGGCGCTGGCCGAATGGCGCAGCCAATACAAGACCAGCTTCGACTTCAATACCGAGGCCTCGCTCAATCTGGCCGACGATCCGGAGTTGATGCAACTGATGAAGGACGCCGGCTTCGTTTCGGTCTTTTTGGGCATCGAAACACCCGATGAATCGGGGCTGATCGCCAGCAACAAGCTGCAGAATACGCGCCGCAGCCTGCTGGACAGCGTGGCTACGATCCAGAGTTATGGAATGCAGGTGATGGGCGGCTTCATTCTGGGCTTCGACACTGATCGCGACGACATCTTCGACCGCATGGTGGAGTTTATTCAAAAGAGCGGCATCCCCGTTGCTATGGTCGGCCTGTTGCAAGCCATGCCTGGAACCCAGCTCTTCCGTCGCTTGGGGAAAGAGGGCCGGATTTTGGACGCAGGCCATGGCGACAATACGGACGACAAGCTGAACTTTCTTCCGAAGATGGATGCAACTCGGCTGGTCGAGGGCTACCGCTCTGTGCTGAAGAGGATCTACTCCTGCGAGGCATACTATGAGCGCGTAAAACTTTATCTAAGCCGCACCCAGCCGCGTAATGGAAACCGAAGAACCAGGCAGCGTTGGTTGACCGCGGGCAACGCGCGTGCATTCGTCACCTCGATCGTCCGTCAAGGAGTTTTTGGCAGGCAGCGCTGGAGTTATTGGAAGTTCTTGTTGACTGTGGCGACAAGTTATCGTCATTGCATCGGTGCGGCCATGACTCTGGCGGTAATGGGTTATCACTTTCAGGTAATGACGCAAAAGTTGTCAGGGAAGGCAGACCCGCCGTCGAGTATGCGCGGAATAGATGAATACCTCTCCTCCGAATCAGGCGGACGGATTAAGTAAATCCCGATCCCAACGTGGGATGTAAAAGCGCCAGAAACAGCGCGGGCGTTCGCTCGAGAATTTATGCAATACCACCAAGTCAGCTGAACAGAAGCGCATCCGAAGATGGCGCTGTCCGCGCTGACCCGTCTGTGCCGAAAAGAGACTATGCTCGCACGTTTGGAGAGGTCCGTGTTTCAGTTCATTAGCCTTTCGCGCAAAAAACCATCCTCCGGTCGAGTTTGCTTCGTCAAGGCCCATAAATTGCCGTTTGTGAGCAATATGGAGCAGACATCGATCTATTCATGCAGCGAGAATCGCTAAAGGTGTAGATTAGGCCGGAAAGTAGCTGCGCCTGACGCCCAAGTTGCAGCGTACTATTCCTGAATAGCGTTGCCAACACCCGATTGTCAGACATCTTTCGCTGTTGCAGTCTGACGTTTCTTCTCCTCGCTAGCCACAATATGTCTTGAATGCTTGCAAAACAGCAACCGGGCCCGCGAAACGGACTTCCCCGCGACGAGGTGATTATGCTCATAGTCAGCAGTTCTACGAAGTTTGACCCATCGGTATTCCTGGCCCAGGCCGGGCTTGGCCGGCAAATCTTAGACTTGAAGCCGAAAGAGACCTTTTTTTGCCAGGGAGACAAGGCTGATGCGGTCTTCTATCTGCAGAGAGGCAGAGCAAAGCTAACAGTCGTATCACAAAGCGGTAAAGAGGCCACGATCACCATTCTGGCGACCGGCGAATTTGTCGGGGAAGAGTCGCTGGCGTCGATCGCGGGGCTGCGTTTGGCGACAGCCACCTCCGTAACCGCCTGCACGGCTCTCAGGATTGGAAGAGACGAGATGGTCCGCGTGATGCATGATGAACCCGTTTTCGCAGACTTGTTTTTGAAATTCCTGCTCGCCCGCAGCATGCGAACCCAGGCCGATCTTGTCGATCAACTCTTTAACTCAAGCGAAAAACGGCTGGCTCGGATTCTTCTCTTGATGGCGGAATTCGGCAAGCCGGGCGAGCCGGAGAAGTTCATTCCTCCCGTCACCCAGGAAACCTTGGCGGAGATGATCGGCACCACCCGGTCTCGCGTCAGCTTCTTTATGAATCGCTTTCGCAAGCTCGGTTTTATCGAGTACAACGGCCGCATCCGGGTGCATAAGTCACTGCTCAACGTAGTTCTGCTCGATCAGTTGCCCGAGCGGAACTACGAGAAACCCAAGCTCGTCGCAATTGCGTAAGCGATTCAGCCCGGGCGATTCTCAAGTGTGTCGGCTTTTGCGAGTTTCGACCGCGCGCGATCTCGGTCTCAGGTTTAGTTATTGGGACACCCTCGCAGTAAGTGCCGGGTTCCACCGTGAATCGAGGACATTGACCAGCGACCACGGAATACCTGCCAGATCATAGTGAAACTCCCCCTGCTGATCGATGACGAGCTTGCTTGCCGGATAGAGGAATCCTGTGCTCTTGGCCGTATCGGTATCGTTCAGGTCGAATTGGCCAACAGCTAGATCAAAGGTTTGAGGGGACGCAGGGGGGTCAGCTTCCTCGGGAGGACGCGGTCGGCTGGCGACAAAGGTGATCTTCCGTCCGGTTGGCGTGGGAACCATCTGGATAAAAGCTACTTCATAGCTGAGACCTCCTTCAATCGAGCAACGCCCAACCGCTTTGATTTTGAAAAGCGCGGTGGCCAGCCCTCGATCCTGGCCGTCCTGGAACGCCTGCGAGAGAATCTGCAGGTCCGAAGGAGTGGAGTAGTTGTAAACAATTAGGGTCAGGCCGGCCGTGTTACCGGCTTGAGAATAATTCGCCTGAATCGTCTCAGGCGTTGGTTCACCGGTGAACCCCGGGGTGGTTCCCAGCATGAATGTGCCCGCGATGAGCAGGATGGGGAGTCCTGGCTTGTGGGCACATTGAATGACATTTGTGAGTGGTCTCATTTTTGCGATCCTCCGGACGTCTGGATAGAGTCGGACTCCTTTGTGCCGCAAGCGTCGAGTTATGCGGCGACTCTTGTTTCGCTGGGTCTCTGTGGCTGGACGAGCTCATCGAAGATAGCGCGATATTGAATCATTGCGGTGCGGAGTTCTTCGGTGCTGGCTTCAACCCGGCCGGAGCGAACGGCGATTGCGTGCGCCACGCGGTAGTTTTCCATGACGCTGGGGTAGGTGACGGAGATATCGGCAGCACGCTGCTCAAAGCCGGCCAGGGGATAGCCGCGGGCTTCAAGGAGCGCATTGACTAGCTCGTCCGCTTCAGTGACAGCAGGTTTGGGATGATCGACGAAGCGGGATTGAACGGTTTGCCATTCGGAGATAAAGCGCTCCCGTTCAGTGGCGCCGAGATCGCGGATTTGGAAGGCTTCAACGCGGGTCTCGCGGTCGACCAGTTTAGCTTCGGCTTTCTTGGTAGAGCCGTGGCTGAGAACTGCGCGATCGTACTCGGTGCCGAAACGATTGCGGAGGGCCAGAGTTTTGGTTTTGCGGTATTGAAGGTATGCGCCAAGGGCGATGAGGGCCACGACGACAAGTGCAACCGCGGCCACGATGAGCTCGGTGTTCGAGAAGTAATAGTACACTCCGTTGAAATGAAACTGCATTGCATTCTCCTGTGCGGGGTTTCCGCGACGGCAAGGGGTGGAAGTGTGGAAAAACTCGTACGCAATCATCATGTGCGCGCAGGCTCAGCGATACTGACCACAATTGCTCGCCTCGAATTGCGGACACGGTTACCGACAGAGGTAGTTTTCCGCGCCAGCCGGAAATGAGCAGAAAAGACCATACAATTGACGCTGATTTCGGCGATTCTGCGAGAAGCATGTTATACAATTCGCTTGAATACGGAGTTGTGAATGTCTGGAATCGGAGGCCGGCCCGGAGCTCAGCATATTCGCGCCGATCATCAGTTATTCCCGCCCGCGCCTTGGTACCGGAGGCGCTGGTTCCTGTGGACGTGCGGGATCTTGTTGCTGATTCTGGTCGCGATCGCTCTCTGGGTCATCCACAATAACAATGCCAAAGCGGCGGCTGCGAAGCGCGCAATGGCAGCGGTCAAACCCTCAATCACCATTACTGCCACGACTGCCACAAAGGGCCAGATAGGGGTTTACCTGGATGCTATTGGCACGGTAACTCCGGTCTACACAACCTCCATCACCGCACAGGCAAGCGGAGTTCTGACCGCGGTCTACTACAACGAAGGCCAATCCGTTAAGAAAGGGGATGCTCTAATCGACATCGATCCGCGGCCCTACCAGGCGCAATTGATGCAGGCCGAGGGTGCACTGGAACGGGACTCGAATGTTCTGGCGCAGGCGAGGATGGACCTGGACCGCTATCGCACGGCATGGGCTGGAAACGGAATTCCAAAGCAGTTGCTGGATGACCAGGAAAAAATCGTGTCCGCCGACCAGGGCACGGTGAAAAACGATCAAGGCACCGTGAACTATGACCAGGTTCAACTCAGCTATTGCCACATTACCGCGCCGATCGATGGCCGGGTTGGTCTTCGCCTTGTAGATCCCGGAAACGTGGTGCAGGCGGGCGGGGCCACGACTCTGGCGGTCATCACCCAGATGCAGCCCACTACGGTGATCTTCACGATATCGGAGGACAGCCTGGAACAGGTGCAGGCGCGGATGCGGAAACTACACACGCTGCCCGTCGATGCGATGGACCGGGCACAGACAACAAAAATCGCATCGGGTAAGTTGTTCACCATCGACAACCAGATCGACACCACGACAGGAACGGTGAAGTTGCGCGCCCTCTTCGATAACAAGAACGGCGCTCTTTACCCCAACCAGTTTGTCAATACGAGACTGCTGGTGAATACGCTCAACGGAGTCACTCTGGTTCCTACAGCGGCCGTTCAGCACAATGGGCAGGCGGCCTTCCTCTATGTGATTGCGAACGGATTGGCGAGCATTCGCAACATCACGCCGGGGGTTGCGGACGGCGGCATGACAGCCGTGGAGGGAATCAACCCCGGCGAAGTTGTCGCGACCAGCAGCTTTGACAAGCTACAAAACGGCAGTAAGATCGTTCTTGCCAAGCCATCGTCTTCGACCAACCGCAACGCGAGCAGTACCCCGTGAATCCATCCGGGCCCTTCATCCAGCGACCTGTAGCAACCTCGCTGCTGATGGCCGCAATTTTGCTGGTGGGTGTCGTCGCGTATACCCAGTTGCCGATCTCCGCCTTGCCGGAGGTCGACTACCCCACGATTCAGATACTCACGTTCTATCCCGGCGCAAGCCCCGATGTGATGGCCACCACGGTTACCGCTCCCCTTGAGCGCCAATTCGGCCAGCTTCAGGGGCTGAGCCAGATGACCTCGACCAGCTCCGGCGGCTCGTCTGTCATTGTCTTGCAGTTCGCCCTGAGTCTGAACATCGATATCGCCGAGGAAGAAGTCCAGTCCTCAATTAACGCAGCGCAGAGTTTTCTGCCATCAAATCTTCCGTCGCCGCCGGTTTATAGTAAGACGAATCCGGCGGATGCTCCCGTCCTTACCCTGGCCATAACTTCTAACTCCATTCCACTCTCGCAGGTCGAGGACCTGGTGGATACGCGTCTTGCGCCCAAGCTTTCGCAGTTAAGCGGGGTCGGACTGGTGAGCATCAGCGGCGGTCAAAAACCGGCGGTGCGCATTCAGGCCAATCCGACGGCGCTTTCGTCTTATGGACTCAACCTCGAAGACCTGCGCACCGCGCTCGTACAGACCAGCGTCAATGCAGCCAAGGGAAACTTCGACGGGCCTCATCAGGATTATCAGATCAACGCCAACGATCAGTTGGTGACCAGCGACGACTATCGCAAGGTGGTGGTTGCCTACCGCAACGGCGCGCCCATCATGCTGCGGGATGTGGCGCAGGTGGTGGACGGCATTGAAAACAACAAGCAGGCTGCATGGATGAACGAGACCCCAGCGGTCATTCTCAACATTCAAAGGCAGCCTGGGGCCAACACCATCAGCGTGGTGAAAGCCATCAAGGCAATCCTCCCGCAGCTTGAGGTGAACCTGCCGGCATCGATTCAAGTGACGCCGCTGACCGATCTCACCACGGCGATCAATGCCTCCGTATCCGATGTCGAATTTGAGTTGATGCTGACCGTCGCGCTGGTGGTGATGGTCATTTTCCTCTTCCTGCGCAACTTATACGCCACCATCATTCCCAGCATTGCCGTGCCGGTCTCGTTGGTGGGCACCTTGGGCGTCATGTATGCGCTGGGCTATAGCCTGGATAACCTTTCTCTGATGGCGCTGACCATCTCCACGGGTTTCGTGGTGGATGACGCAATCGTGATGATCGAAAATATCACACGCTATCTTGAGGCTGGAGACACGCCCATGGAAGCGGCCATGAAGGGCGCGGAACAGATCGGCTTCACGATTATCTCTCTCACCGTCTCGCTGATTGCCGTGCTTATCCCGCTGCTCTTCATGGGCGACGTCGTCGGCCGCCTCTTCCGCGAATTCGCGGTTACCCTGGCCGTCACGATCATTCTGTCCGCCGTAGTTTCGCTCACGCTGACGCCGATGATGTGTTCGCGCATTCTGCGGCATACTCCTCCCGAAGAGCAGCAGGGCCGCTTCTACAAAGCTTCCGAGCGCGTCTTCGAAAGCATGATTGCGTTTTACGGGCGCACGCTCAAGTTCGTTCTTGGATACCAGACCATCACTCTGATTGTGGCTGCAGCGACGCTGGTGCTGACTATTGTGCTCTACATCGTCATTCCCAAAGGATTTTTCCCGACGCAGGATACGGGTGAAATTCAGGGCATCTCGCAGGCGCCGGCGACCACCTCCTTTGCCGCCATGGAGCAGAAGCAGCAACAATTGGCAGCCGTTATCCTTCAAGACCCGGCGGTCGAGAGCCTGTCTTCCTTTATCGGCGCGGACGGGACCAACACCACGCTCAACAGCGGACGGATGTCCATCAATCTGAAACCGCTAAATGCGCGCGACATGAGCGCCTCCGACGTGATTCGCAGATTGCAGAAGAGCCTGAAACAGGTAGACGGCATCGAGCTTTTCATGGAACCGGTACAGAACATCACGGTGGACGACCGCGTCAGCCGCACCCAGTACCAATACACTCTGGAGGATCCCGACCCGAGCGAGCTGAATCTGTGGACCGGGCGGCTTGTGGACAAGATGAAGCAGTTGCCTCAACTGGCCGATGTAGCGACCGACCAGCAAACCGGGGGCCTGGCCGTATCGCTTGTGATCGATCGAGTGACCGCGTCGCGGCTTGGCATTGCGCCCTCGACAGTCGACACCACCCTCTACGACGCCTATGGGCAGCGCCAGATCAGCACGATGTACACGCAGTTGAACCAATACCACGTGATTCTCGAAGCGGCTCCAAATACTCAGCTGGGTCCAGGCAAGCTCCAGGATTTATATATCCAAACAAATGCATCCGCTGGGGGTTCGGGACCGGGAGCGTCTTCGTCCTTCGCATCCTCCGGCTCCTCTTCCGCCGGTTCCAATGCAACGACAACTTCTGTGAAATACACTCCGTCGTCGATGGCGCTCAGCGCGCCCTTGAATGCGATCAAGTCTAGTGTAGGCGCAAGCAGCACTGCGTCATCGGCAAACGCGGCGACTGGCTCTGCTCTGCCTGGCGCTGTGCCACTGAGCGCGTTCACGCATATTGAGAAAGCCCTCGAGCCGCTCTCGATTAATCACCAGGGCCAGTTTCCGGCCGTGACCGTCTCGTTCAATCTGGCCCCCGATGCCGCGCTGGGAGGCGCAATCACGGCTATCGAGAAGGTTCAAAAAGACCTGAACATGCCGGCCAGCGTTCAGTATGGCTTTCAAGGCACTGCCGCTTCTTTTCAAGGCTCGCTCTCCAATGAAGGCCTGTTGATTCTCGCCGCACTCGCCGCTGTTTACATTGTGCTCGGCGTCCTCTATGAGAGCTTCATTCACCCCATCACGATTCTCTCCACACTGCCCTCTGCCGGCGTTGGCGCATTGCTGGCTCTCATCATCTTCAAGCAGGACCTCAGCGTCGTCGCCATCATCGGCATCATCCTGCTGATCGGCATTGTGAAGAAGAACGGAATCATGATGGTCGACTTTGCGATGGAGGGAGAGCGCGAGCACGGAAAGAGCGCGACAGACGCGATTTACGATGCCTGTCTTCTGCGCTTCCGGCCCATCATGATGACGACGATGGCTGCGCTATTGGCGGGGATTCCTCTGGCACTGGGTCAAGGCATGGGTTCTGAGCTGAGGCGTCCATTGGGCATCGCCATGGTGGGCGGACTGCTGCTGAGTCAGGTGCTCACGCTTTACACCACGCCGGTGATCTACATCTTCTTCGATCGCATCGGCCAACGCTTTAGCCATACGCCGAAAGCGAAAGGGACGGACAGCGAGCCACAACCGGCAGAGGGAATATGAATATCTCCGCCCCCTTCATCCGGAGGCCGGTAGCCACCACCTTGCTTACGGCGGGCATAACGCTGGTCGGAGCCATAGCCTTCAAAGTTCTGCCTGTTTCTCCTTTGCCACAAGTCGATTTCCCGACGATCTCTGTTTCGGCCGGACTGCCAGGTGGAAGTCCTGAGATCACTGCCTCTTCCATTGCAACTCCGTTGGAGCGCCAGTTCAGCCACATCGCCGGCGTAACCGAGATGACCTCATCGAGTTCGCTGGGCAGCACCTCGATCACGCTGCAGTTCGATCTAAGCCGCGACATCGACGGAGCGGCGCGTGATGTGGAGGCGGCCATCAATGCCGCGCGCACTTACCTGCCCGCGAACCTACCCGCCAATCCGACCTATCGCAAGGTTAACCCGGCGGATGCGCCGATTCTGATTTTGGGCCTCACATCGGACAAGTACGACAAGCCGACTCTCTACGATGAAGCATCGTCTGTCGTGGCGCAGAAGCTTTCTCAGATCTCGGGTGTCGGGCAGGTATCGGTCGGAGGAGGCTCAGGGCCTTCCGTGCGCGTGGAAGTCAATCCCACACTCCTCAACAGCCATGGACTGACACTCCAGAATCTTCAGTCCGTACTGACCCAGCAGAATGCGCATGAGCCGGCCGGCCAGATCTCAGACGGAACCACAACCGCCGACATCGTCACCAACGACCAGATCTCTCACGCTGACGACTACAAGCCACTCATCGTGGGATACAACAAGGGAGCCGCAATCAGGCTGTCTGACGTGGCCGACGTTACAGAAGGTCAGTCGAACATTCGCAACGCAGGATATTTGAATGGCGTGCCCTCGATAACCGTCTTGATTTTTCGCCAACCGGGCGCGAATATCATCGATACCGTCGATCGCGTCATCGCGGAGTTACCTTCGATTGAAGCGTCGATTCCGCAAGGGATCAAAACCACGATAGTGGTTGACCGCACCACAACCATCCGAGCTTCGGTCGACGATGTAGAGCGCACCCTCATTCTGTCGGTCGTTCTGGTGATCTTTGTCGTCTTCATCTTCCTGCGCAATGGGCGAGCAACACTCATTCCCACCGTCGCGGTTCCTGTCTCGCTGGTTGGCACCTTTGCGGTGATGTATCTATTTGGCTTCAGTATCGACAATCTCTCGCTCATGGCTTTAACCATCTCGACCGGCTTTGTTGTCGACGATGCGATCGTTGTCATGGAAAACATCTCACGCCTTCGCGAAGAGGGCATGCCCCCTATGAAGGCGGCCTTTGAAGGCTCCAGGGAGATTGGCTTTACCATCCTGTCCATCAGCATGTCGCTGATCGCGGTGTTCATCCCGATCCTTTTCATGGCGGGGATCGTGGGCCGGTTGTTCCGCGAATTTGCGATCACGCTGGCGACGGCCATACTTGTTTCCATGATCATCTCCCTGACGACCACGCCCATGATGTGCGCCTATCTGCTCAAGGATGAGCGAACGATCCGGCATGGCCGCGCATTTCGCGTAACCGAGAAGGGATTTGCGTGGATTGTCTCTGTTTACAGCCGCTCTCTGACGTGGGTTCTGAAGCATCCGGGCCCCATGCTGGCGGTACTGCTGCTTACTGTCGGGTTGAATTTCTATCTCATCGACATCATTCCGAAAGGATTCTTCCCGCAGCAGGACACCGGAGTCATCACGGGCAGTGCGCGAGGCCCTCAGGATGCATCGTTTCCGGTGATGGATAACTCGGTTCTGCAAATCGAGAAGGTCATCCAGGCTGACCCGGCTGTCGCGAATGTTATCGTCCATACGGGCTCCGGAAACACAGGCAGTATCAATATCGCGCTGAAGCCGCTGAATGTCCGGAAGATCTCCGCGGCGGATGTTATCAATCGCTTGCGGCCCAAGTTGAATCGGCTTCCGGTCGCTTCGGCCTTCCTTCAGGCAGCGCAGGACCTGCGCATCGGAGGACGATCCAGCAATGCGCTGTACCAATACACCATTCAGTCGGACAACGTGGCGGATCTGTCGCAATGGGGTCCCATCCTGCTTGCGGGAATGCAGAAGCTTCCCGGATTTCAGGATGTGAGCAGCGATGCGCAGAACAACGGCCTGGAAGAACTGCTCAATTACGATCGTCCCACAGCGGCCCGGCTTGGCATTACACCGTCGTCTTTAGACAGCGCCCTTTCCGGCGCCTTTGGACAGTCGCAAGTATCCCTTATCTATACCCAATTGAATCAGTATTACGTGGTGTTAGAGGTTGCGCCGCCCTACTGGCAGAGTCCCGAAGGACTCAACAATATCTATCTCAACACCGCGGGGAACGGCGTCATTCCGCTTTCGGCAGTTACTTCGGCGCAGGCAACCACAACGCCGCTGGTTATCAATCACACCAGTACCTTCCCATCGGTCACCGTGTCGTTCAACATGGCCACTGATATGTCGCTGAGCGATGCCATCCGCGAGGTTAGCCAGATGCAGGCCAGGCTGAACATGCCGCCAACTGTCCGCGGTTCTTTTTCCGGAACGGCATCGGCGTACCAAGCCTCGCTGGCCAACGAGTGGATTCTCGCAATCACCGCCATATTCGCGGTCTACATTGTTCTCGGCATTCTTTACGAAAGCTTGATCCATCCGCTTACCATCATCTCCACTTTACCTTCGGCAAGCGTTGGAGCCATGCTCGCACTGATGCTGTTCAAGATAGACCTAAACGTGATTTCAATCATCGGTATCATCCTGCTGATTGGCATCGTTAAAAAGAACGCGATCATGATGATCGACTTTGCCCTGGTGGCGGAGCGGGAACACGGCAAGACCACCACCGAAGCTATCTTTGAAGCTTGCCAGCTTCGCTTTCGCCCCATCTTGATGACGACGATGGCCGCCTTGTTTGGTGCATTGCCGCTGGCCTTCGGAACCGGCACGGGCTCTGAACTCAGGCGTCCGCTGGGCATCACTATCGTAGGCGGACTGATCGTGAGCCAGATGCTGACTCTTTACACCACACCCGTTGTCTATCTGTTCTTCGATCGCTTGCGTCTCCGCTTCCGGGGCAAACAACCGGCCACCCTCTACCCTGGAACCGCGGAGGCCTCCTGACGAGAATTGTTTCTGGAGTGTTCGTTATGAAGAAGTCGACTATGGAATCGCGAAAGCCTTTTGCTGCGTTGTTCGCACTGCCTGTCGCTGCGCTCTGTTCGATGCTGGCGGGATGTAACGTTGGACCGAAGTATCTTCCACCCTCGATGACCGCGCCATCGGCCTTCAAGGAACTTCCCGCGCAGTCCAATGAATCCGGTGGATGGACTGTGGCGCAACCCCAAGACGCCGCTCTTCGCGGCAAGTGGTGGGAGATCTACAACGAACCCGATCTCAATTCGCTCGAAGACGAACTGAATGTAGACAACCAGAATATTCGCCAGGCTTTCGAGAACTTCATGGAAGCGAGAGCCCTGGTGCGTGAGGCCCGGTCACAATATTTCCCAACAGTGAGCGTTGGCGGCTCTTATACCCGGTCGCAGAGTTCTGCCAACCTATCGTCTTCGGCAACCAGTGGCACATCAGGAGGCAAGCAAACGCAGGTGTTTTCGCTCCCCGCCGATGTGTCGTGGGAGCCCGACCTCTGGGGAAAGGTGCGCAACGCGGTGCATGCCAGCCAATACAATGCTCAGCTGTCTGCGGCCGATCTTGAGAATGAACGGCTGACGGAACAGGCCAGCCTTGCTGAGTTCTTCTTTGAGATTCGCGGCCAGGACGCGCTGCAAAAGATACTCAATGACACGGTGGCAGCCGACAAGAAGGCACTCGATGCCGTGCAGGCCGCCTATAACACAGGCGTTGGCGATCAGATCTCGGTTGTTGAGGCACACACAACTTATGAGAGCGCGCAATCGGCGGCAATCAATCTCGGAATTGCGCGGGCCCAATATGAACACGCGATTGCCTTGCTCGTCGGCAAACAGGCCTCGATCTTCTCCATTCCCGTGGAACCGAAGACGAGTTCGCCTCCACCAATACCAGTCGGGCTACCTTCGCAGCTTCTCGAGCGGCGTCCGGACATCGCTGCCGCGGAGCGCAACATGGCCGCAGCGAATGCGCAAATTGGGGTCGCTCGCGCCGCTTTTTATCCTTCCCTGACCCTCTCCGCCACCGGAGGCGTGGAGAGCTCAGCCATCAAGAATCTTCTCGACTGGCCGAGCCGTTTCTGGTCCGTTGGCCCATCGATCTCTGAGACCGTCTACGATGGTGGCCTGCGCCGCGCGACCGTGAATCAATATACCGCAACGTACAACGCGAACGTCGCCGCCTATCGCCAGTCGGTGCTCGCGGCATTCCAGCAGGTGGAAGACTCGCTTGCGGAGGTTCGCATTCTGTCGCAGCAGATCCTGCGCCAGCAGGAAGCCGTCGACTCATCCAAGACGTTTTTGCAACTGGAGTTGACGCGCTACGATTCCGGCATCGATCCCTATATCGATGTCGTCACTGCCCAAACCACGTTGCTGTCCAATGAGCAGTCTCTGACGAATCTACAAGTGCAGGAGATGACCGCGTCGGTTCAACTGATTGAAGCTCTGGGTGGAGGCTGGGACCGGTCCGAGTTGCCTACGTCAGCCCAGATCACTCAGGCGCCCCCAAAGGCAGGGGGCGCGATGTCAGGAACTGCGATGAAGAAGTAGTTACCTCGGCGCTGCTCGGGGTGAACATTTTTGGCAGTTGTGCAGGCCGAAATCTTGTAGGTTTCCAACCCATTCCGCAGAAAAACGCGGAATGGGTTGGCACGGAAGTCTACCGTAAATCCGAAAATGCTCTGGCATTCCGTTCTTTCTTCGACCAGCTTCGGCAGCGTTCCTGGCCAATGGAACGGATGTCAAAGTCGGGGGTCAGACGATGGACCGACACCGGATGGAGGCCACTCTCGGAGCCCCGAGATCACCGATCGTTTTTAGGTTAAAATCAAGGTGCGGTTGCCACAATGCGGCGGAGGGCCTTCGCCAGCTGCCTTCGGCGAGCAATAGCATGCAAGAGGAGAGGGTAACCATCGCTTTCATTGAATTTGTGGCGACGCAAGTTCTGTAACTTACTGACGGCAAGCGAATTTTGCAGTTGAATCCCAGCCGCCTCAAGCTTCTCATGGACCGCGCAGGGCTCAAGCCCTTCTTCTCGAGTTCCCGTGACCCTGAAGACCCCAGACAACGCAGCGGTTGAGGTTCCGGCTACCGGAGCGCCGGAGTGGTTCACCCCCTTTGAGCCAAGACGCGGGCTGGCAAACGGACACCTGCAGACGATCATCGGGAACTTCCTTCCCCGGCCTGCCTTTCGGCTCGTTTCAGTCTCCGAAACCGTCGAGGTGGATCTGGCCGATGGCAGCCGCGTGCTCTGCAATTGCCACTGGCAGCCCAAGGCTGACCGCGCGGCGCGGCTTACCGTGCTGCTTGTCCACGGCCTCGAGGGCTCATCGGACTCCCGCTACATCCAGGGCATTGCCGCCCGCGCCTGGGCTGCCGGCTGCAACGTGATTCGGATGAACATGCGCACCTGCGGCGGCACGGAGAGGATGACGCCCACCCTCTATCACTCCGGTCTCTCGGATGACGTGGGCGTAGTGGTGCGCCACTATGCCGAACGATTCGACCTCGAACGAGTGGCCCTTGCAGGGTACTCGATGGGCGGCAACCTGGTGCTCAAGCTGGCCGGGGAGTGGGGCAACCGGCTGCCGCTGTCTGCCGTCGCCGCTGTCTGCCCGGCCATCGACCTGGCCCCCGGCGCGGATGCCCTGCACGAGCCGCTCAATCGGGCCTATGAGTGGAGATTCCTGCACGGACTCCTGGCCCGTTATAGCCGCAAGGCGAAGCTCTTTCCCGGCATCTATGCAAGCAGGGAGTCCATCGGTCCGGTGCGCTCGATTCGCGAGTTCGACAACAAGATCGTAGCCCGCTACTGGGGCTTTCGCGACGCCGACGACTACTATTTCCGAGCCGCCAGCGCCCGTGTCATCGACAGGATCGCTGTTCCCACGCTGATTTTGCACGCGCAAGACGATCCCTTTATTCGCCTGCTGCCCGAGACTCGCGCAAAGTTGATGGCCAACTCGCACATTCACTTTGTCGAGACCCGTCATGGCGGCCATTGCGCCTATCTTTCCCGCGACTCTGGCAACGAGATTCACTGGGCCGAAGCCACGGTGATGCGCTTCCTGCTGGCGGCGGCCGGGGGATCCAATGGAAGCTGACTGGGAGTTCGAGGTGGGCTCGGATGCGGCGGGCCTCGCTGCGCCTGTGATCGAGGCGGCATGGGCGGGCTTCATCGATCTCGAACGCGAACCGGAGCGCGCACGGCAATTGCCCGAGGCTGCGCAATTGCCAGGATTGGCCGAGGCGCTGATCAGGTTGAATGCCGCCGCCTCGCCGGTAAGGACGTCAAAGTGCGATCTCTGGCCGAGCCTTAAAGCCGGCGAATTCGACTCCGATGAGCTGGACGCGCCCCCCGGTTCATCCGCCTATGCCATGGGCTGTTATATCGATCTGATTCCGAGAGGCGCGCGGCAGTGGTTCCAACCCGAGACGGCCGCAGCCGTGTGCAAAGAGCTGTGCCGCAACCTCCGTGCCATCCCGCTGCGCTGCTGCCGCGCCGATCTCATCATCCGCCGCGCCCTGATCGCCCCAGATACTCCGGACCAGGACCCGATACGCCTGGGAGTCACTGCATATCTCACCTCGTGCGGAGAGTCTCCGCCGGAGGCAGTGCATACACTTCAAGGCACACTTGCTGCTTTGGCAGATGCGTTTCTGGGTCACCCGAAGTTAGAATAAGAATCGGTGCGGGCGAGTAGCTCAATCGGATAGAGCACCGGCCTTCTAAGCCGGGGGTTGTGGGTTCGATTCCCGCCTCGCCCACCATAAATCGATAAGCGCATGAAAAATAATGCACTTATCGTCATCAATAGCCCCCTTTTTGGCTTGTAACTGCGGCTGAAAAATGTGGAAAAGTCAAAAAAGTGTCCAGCGTCGAAACTCGACTGCGGTCGGAGATCGTTCCCGCCGTGATCGACACTTCTCGGCCGCAGCCCAAGCAATCCCAGCGCCAATCTGCCGTCCGCCAATACCTTTCCCTGCTCACATCATGGACAGCGAAATTCTGTTGGCCTCCTCAACCGCTCAAGATACGCGGCGCAGGGCTGCTCATCGGCAAACCAGGAATGAAACTCCTGCCACGTTCCTGGATAGGGTAGTCAGACCTCTGGTGATGAAGAATCAGTGACCCTTACAAACAGTGTCTACTGTACTTCTAACCCATGAACATCCCACCGTTCACGTCGAGCACGTGGCCGGTGATGTACGAGGCTGATTCCGAGGCCAGGAATGCCACCGCCTGCGCAACGTCGAGATCCGTCCCGCGCCGCGCCAGCGGAATATTGGCCAGCATCGCCGCGCTCACCTTTTCGTCGAGCACCGCGGTCATCGGCGTCTCAATGTAGCCCGGCGCAACGGCATTCACGGTAATTCCCCGCGAGGCCACCTCGCGCGCCAACGATTTGGTCAATCCAATCAACCCAGCCTTCGAAGCGGCGTAGTTTACCTGGCCAGCCTGTCCGGCCCGGCCCACCACGCTGGCCATATTGACGATCCGTCCCCAGCGATTCTTGATCATCTGCCGTATCAGCGCCTGGGTCAAGAGAAACGGCCCGGTGAGATTGATGGCGATCACCAGATCCCAATCGCTGCGCTTCATGCTCATCATCAGGGCATCGCGGGTGATGCCGGCATTGTTCACAAGAATCTCGACCTTGCCGAAGCGCTCCAGCACCGCCTTGGCTCCGGCTTCGATGGACTCCTGATTTGAAACATCGAGCTTGAACGCCGCCGCCGTGCCGCCCATCGCCTCGACCTCAGCCGCAACCAGGGCCAGCTTGGCCTCGTTGATGTCGGCCAGCGCCAGCGTCGCTCCGGCCTTCGCCAGCTCCAGCGCAATCGCGCGTCCAATGCCCTGCGCCGCTCCTGTGACCAGCGCAACTCTCCCCTGTGGATCTGCCATGCTCTCTTAAACCTCCGCGCGCGAGTGAGCGCCCTTTTGTCAACATTGATTGTAACTGCTCAGATGCACCACTCCGCTCTGTTAGCGCAGCCCACTGACCTCCCATAGGGAGGGAACGAAAATAGCCCAGGGCAAGCAAAGCGCTGCCCTGGGAACCGATCCAACAAGAAAATCTCCGTCCCGTAGGGCCGGATCGAATCTTCCCAGCGCAATCCGCGTCTTCGCCTCTACCGTGCGAAAATGCGCTCTGACCGGCAGATCAGCCCTTCGCCGCTGCCGGCAAAGCAGCCTCCGCCGCAGCACCGGTCTGAGTCCTGAGAGTCACCTTCCCCAGCCTCACCGCGCGATTGACGGCGCTCAGAATAGCATCGAGCGAGGCGGTAACGATATTCGGATTCGTCCCCACGCCAAAGACCGATTCCGAAGCTCCAAACTGGATCTCGACAAACGCCATCGCCGTTGCGGACGCGCCTTCGCTGATCGATTGCTCCTGATAATCGACGACCCTAAGGCCGAGGCTAAATCTCCCGTTCATCGCTCCGACAAATGCATCGATGGGGCCGTTTCCTCTGCCCGTGATCGTCTCTTCCGCATTGCCTTGCCGCACGGTGGCCGTGATCTCGACAACTCCCCCGCTCGCGGTCTCGGAATACTGATGGCAAGAGAGCGGACTGCGTTGGTTGAGATACTCTGCCTCGAAGGCATTCCAGATATCCGCAGGTCGTATCTCGCGCCCTGTCTCGTCGCTGATCTTCTGGATTACGCGGCCGAACTCGATCTGCAACTTGCGCGGCAGCCGTACGCTGTAGTCGCGCTCCAGCAAATAAGCCACCCCGCCCTTGCCCGACTGGCTGTTGACGCGGATGATCTCCTGATAGGTCCGGCCAATGTCGTTGGGATCGAGTGGCAGATAAGGCACAGCCCATTGGGCCTTGCCGGCCTGGGCCGCGAAGCCCTTCTTGATCGCATCCTGGTGCGAACCGGAAAACGCCGTAAAGACCAGCTCGCCCGCATAAGGATGGCGTGGATGAATCGGCAATTGAGTACACGCCTCGGCGCACTCGATGATGCCCGGTATGTCTGAGAGATCCAGTCCGGGATCGATGCCCTGCGAGTACAGATTCAGCGCCAGCGTGATCACATCGACATTGCCCGTCCGCTCGCCGTTTCCAAAGAGCGTGCCCTCAACCCGGTCAGCGCCTGCCATCATCGCCAGCTCAGCAGCGGCGACCGCTGTGCCCCGGTCGTTGTGCGGATGCACGCTGAGCACAATCGAATCGCGGCGTTTGAAGTTGCGGCTCATCCACTCGATCTGGTCGGCATAAACATTCGGTGTGGAGTTCTCAACCGTCGAAGGAAGATTGACGATGGCCTTATGCTGCGGCGTGGGCTTCCAGACATCGAGCACCGCCTCGCAGATCTCCAGCGCATAGTCCAGCTCGGTCCCGGTAAAGCTCTCCGGCGAATACTCGAAGATCCACTTCGTTCCGGGATACGATGCGGCGATGTCGTTGAGCATCTGAGCGCCATCGACAGCGATCTTCTTCACACCCGCGCGGTCCATCTTGAAGACCACTTCGCGCTGCAACGTCGAGGTCGAGTTATAGACATGGACAATCGCGCGAGGCACACCTTTCAGAGCTTCAAACGTTCGATGGATCAGGTGTTCGCGGGCCTGGGTCAGCACCTGCACGGTTACATCCGCCGGGATGCGGCCCTTTTCGATCAGCTCGCGGCAAAAATCGTAATCGGTTTGCGAGGCGGCCGGAAAGCCAATCTCGATCTCCTTGAAGCCCAGCCGGACCAGCAGATCGAACATGCGGCGCTTGCGCTCCGAGTCCATCGGTTCGATCAGCGCCTGATTTCCGTCGCGCAAGTCGACGCTGCACCAGGCCGGCGCCCGGTCGATGGTTTTGCCCGGCCACTGGCGGTCGTGCAACCGAACAGTTGGAGTCGGAGTGTACTTGGCCTTTGGAGCTTTCAATGTCGGTCCCTTTTCGCCCTGATGCGGAGCCCCCGCGATGTAAGAGGTTCTCAATCCAATTCGATGCCACAGCCGGATGGAAGACGCGCGCAACAGCGCACGAGGCCCGACCCATACACAACAATTCTAGAGGAACTGGGCGGGTAGGCGACCCGCTCACAGCCCCCAGGAAGCACTATGAGCCTAGAGAAGCTGTGCCCCGTTCATCGCAGTATTATCGCGATGAGCGGGTCGTAAGCTCAGATCGCGGCCAGGCTATGATCGAGCCATCCCGTACGGCGAGGAGGCCCATGTCTGACCATTAGAATTGACGGCGAGACTTCGCGGCCCACTCATCGCGATAGGGCCGCGATGAATGGGGCACAGCCTTCCATTTGGCTAACGATCGAAGGAGACAGAATCAATGCCTGGGCCACCTGCCGATTAGCCTTACGCAACAATTTTAGAGGAACGGGTCGTCAGAGCTCCAGCACTCGCGATTGAGTAGCTGTTCAGTCTCCCGCTAGCTGGTGATGCGTCCGGGGTTCTAGATTGGCTTCGCTATCTGCGTGTTGATATCCAACACGTAAGGTATTCCGCCATTCACAAAGGTGGCCTTTCCGTTTGGCAGTACCTTAAGTTCCTTTGTCATCCCCTTGAGGTGGGTAAGCTGCTTGATTTCGCTCCCAGTAACGTCACTCATGGAGTAGACGTTGTAATCGTAATCTCCCCCCGATGTATCCGTGGCAGCAAGGAACAAAACGTCCATTCCGTCATGTATGAAGCGCGCTTCGCCATACGATGGCCCAACTGATGACTCACCTGGAACATGCGGCTGGAAGATCTTGTCCCTACCGGAAGCCCCAAGGTTGAACTCCTCGAGCAATGCCCCAATCGGGTAACCAGCAGTGCTTATCAGGAGTTTAGTTCCGCCCTGATTGAGTGGATCACCAACAATATCGAGCGATCGGAGATCATAAAGCGACGCGTGCGTGATCTGCGTAGGACCAATGCTGGCGGTCGTTGCATTCGATTGAACAGGAATTGAAAAAACATCCCAATCATGGCGCCCTGGTCGGACGATCGGCGAATAATGTCCGGTAAAGCCAGATGCGGCGTAAAACACCTTCGAGTCATCGGGGGAAAAGACCGGGTGCAGTGCATCCTCGTCCTTGCCAGTTAATGCATGGGGATTACTTCCGTCGAAACCCACCACCCACACCGTCGATTTAGAGTCCTGCGAGTTCGCAAACGAATAGACCACAAGCTTGCCGCTATGGGAAAAACTCGCTTCAGATTCGATTCCGCTTGAGGTGGAAGTAAGACGCAAGCTGGTGCCACTGGATGGATTCTTGCGGTAAAGGAACGAGTGACCTCCGCTATTTTGCGAAAAAATGACTGTATCGCCCAACGGAGAAACGGCTTGCTGACCTTCAGGGGGAGCAAAATTCTGTTGTTCCGCGCTAAGGGATGGGGCAAAAAACCTGAAGGCAATCATACCTGCGGCGACCACGATGACGCCGGCGAGACTGACAACCGCAATGGAAAGAACCCTTCCAACTCGCATTGCTTGCTCCGCACAATCAAGTGAATTCAGACGATAGAATTGGATTTAAGTCTATTCCACCATCGGGAACGGAATCATCATGGGCGTTCCGGTCGGATGGTCGCCGGCCCGGGAACCGCCCCACGGCTCACCCTCGAGAACGGGCAGCCTACCAAGCCCAAACCGCCAAAACCTGATCCCTGATCCCTGCTTTTATCACCCCAACGGCGTAGCCACGGCCGTCACCGGCTGGGGCGCTATCGCCTGCCGCACCAGCTCCGCCGGCCACACATACACCGCCAGCCGCCGCGAGTAGTGCAGCACCGGCTCCTGCTCCGGCAGCTTTATCCCCATCGCCGCCGCCAGATCGTTTTGCTCGATCTTCGCCTCGGCCTCTTCGAGAGACCCCGAGGCCTGGTGCAGGTTGGCGCGGACCGGCTGCCCCATCCGGTTGCTCGAATACAAGAAATTGCGCTCCATCAGGAAGTGCTCCAGCGTGCCGGGCTGGATCTCCACCAGCCTCTGCGACGGTCCCAGCCCGCGGTAGCGCGCCTTGAAGAGCACCGGCTGGCCGGCAAAGCGCCTGCGGCTATAGAAGGCGAACTCGCGCTCCGTCCGCTGCTCGATGTGCATCTCGGCCGAGTGGTAGGGCAGGTGGAAGAAGGCCCGTCCGGCCGCCACCGCCAGCAGGTTGCTCGAATCCAGCGAGAGGCAGTAGACCCCCGGCGTCCCAGTCCGCTCCTCCCGCACATAGGTCCGCAAGATCAGGTCGGGAAAGCTGCGCGCCCCAGGGATCGGCGGCACGCCACGCACCTTGATGCGGTCCATCCAGAAAGGCATCGCCCCCAGCCACGCAGAGCCCAGAAAAGTATCGACCAGCAAGCCTTCGGGCACCAGCGGAGTGATCGAAGAGGCCGGAACCTGCCAGTGCGCAAACAGCAGATCGTTCCAGCGCTGCCTCATCAGCCAGCGGCCCGCGGGCAGCGGACGCGGCTTGTGCGATGTGCGAAACTGGTACTTCAACATGGCCCGGTTGCTCCTGACTTGCTCTGTCGCTCCCGCTTTGCCTCTTCCTATGCCTCAAGTGGGTTCGCGGATGCACACCCCAATCCGCCCCAATGTCGTATTCTGTTCGCGAGCCCACAGCAATGTCCAGTAAATCTTTTCTGCCACCCGGCGCCCGCAACCAAACCGAAGTCTTCGCCGTCTACGGAGCCGACCCCGAGGTCCTGGCCTATGCCATGGCCAAGTACTCCCGCTCCGCGCTCTCGATGCGCGAGTCGTTGACCGAGATCAGCCGCCAGCGCGCCGAGCAGTTCCTTAACACCTTCTATTTTCAATACGGCCACCGCTCTATCGCCGACCTGGCCCACGTTGCCTTTGCCGTCGAAAGATTGAGTCTGCTTGCGGCTATCGTCGTGGTGGATGAGCAGCGCTGGGATGGCCAGGAGCGCTCGACCCGCTACCAGAACTTCCTGAAATCCGGCTGGTTTTTTCCCGATTTTGGAAAGGATTCCGTTTCGGCGCAGCTTTATTCCGAAACCATCGGCAACCTCTTCGACGCCTACCAGCGCACTACAGCAGCCGTTCTGGATGCCCTCCGTCGGCGCGTTCCCTGCCCCGAGGCCATGAAGCCAGAGGCCTACGAACGCACGCTCAAGGCCCGCGCCTTCGACGTCGCCCGCTACCTGCTGCCGCTAGCGACCAATACCTCGCTCGGCCAGATCGTGAACGCACGCACTCTGGAAACCCAGGTCTCCCGCCTGCTCTCCCACCCCGCAGCCGAGGTTCGCGATCTCGGAGTGAAGCTCCGCGCGGCCGCCACTGGTCCCGCCTGGAACGTCAACGCCCAGGCCGGCGCAGCGCTGGTGGAAAAGATCGCCGCCCTTGAGCGGGCCGAAAAATCAAAGATTCAATCAGAACCTTGGACCGGGGTCATTAAATCCATAGCAGCAAGTAGCGATGAAATTGCCGCCGAAGCCGCCACCCTGCTCACCGCCGAGGTCCGCACCGCGCCCACGCTGGTCAAGTACGCCCAGGCCAACGACTACGAACTCCGAACCCGCGCCGAACTCACCCAAGCCGCCCAGGAACTCCTCGCCAGCCACCCCATCGCCGCCGCACCGTTAGTGGATCTTGTCGAACCCACCGAATCCCTCGAAGTCGAGCTGGCCTCGACGCTGCTCTACTCCGCCTCGCACCATCCCTACCGCCAGATTCGCGACCTGGTCGGTGCGCTGCCCGATGCCCGCGTCAGCGAAATCATCGAGCTTGGCCTGCGTCATCGCGGCAAGCACGACGAGGCTCTCCGCGCCTTCCACGCCGGGGCCGCTCTCCGCTTTGACATTCTCATGGACATCGGCGGCTTCCGCGATATGCACCGCCATCGCCGCTGCACGCAGATCATCCAGCCTTTCACCACTCTGCACGGCTACGAGACCCCTGGCTCCGGCGACCTTGGCCCTCCGGACGAATTCGGCTATATAGACATCCTCATTGAAGCCTACTGCCGCGCCGATTTCCTATCCGCAATCGAGCAAGCCCACCGGGCCAGCGCCCAAATCGCGGCCAGCCAGGCCCCCGAGGCCGCCCAATCTGCGCTCTATCTGCTGCCGCTGGCCACCCGCGTCCGCTCGCTCTTCAAGATGGACTTTGCCGAGGCCCAATACATCACAGAACTCCGCTCCGGCCCCGCAGGCCACTTCAGCTACCGCTGCGTCGCCTGGGAGATGTACAAGGCCCTGGAGCGCCAGCACCCCTCCCTTGCCCGTCACATTCGCGTAACCGACTTCACCCAGCCTATCGACCTGCTCCAGCGGTAGTCCGTAGGTAAATGACAGCCTCAAGGTCGATGGCATCCCCTCGACATTTTGTAGGAATGTATATAGTATGAATGTATAAAAGGAGACTGATCAATGAAACCTACAGAGCAGACGAAGAGGCACGTTATCTCGACCTACGTGAATCCCGCGAGGTTGAAGGGCGAGAAGACCGTTCAAGTCAGGGTAGGAAATATCCAAAAAGAACTTGGGTGGACGAATCGGACGCCGTCGGTTTTCTCAACTCTCATGTCGAAGGACTTCCAGCGGGAAGCGGGTCTGGAGTTGATTGAAAAGAGCGGCGGACCGCCTTCTGGCGGGCCGAGCACAACCTGGCAGTTCGTCTTCCGTGTATTGGGCAATGACGAGAAGAGCGCTCCACCCTCCCAATCGCCTCCAGACGGCTCCGAGCTCATGGCGCTGTATGGGCTCTGTGCCGAAACATTCAAGGCGCTCGGCGGTGGGGAAGCATTCCTACGGCGGGAGCGGGAGTGGGGACCTGACGCATGGGAGAGATACGAATCTGAGTCGCCCGTAGAGGAGAACTCGGGGGCCGCAAGGTGAGCCGGGTCTATTGGGACTCAATGCTCTTCATCTATCTTTTGGAAGCCAATCCGCTCTTCGGGACTCGGGTCCGTCGGATGCACGAAGGAATGATGAGGCGTGGCGACACTCTATGCACGAGTGTCTTCACCGTAAGCGAGGTGCTCACAGGTCCGCGAAAGCGAGACGATGTTGCGGGGATCAGCGGACTCAAGAAGTTCTTCAGCGGCAAAGACGTTGAGATTCTTCCATTCGCCATCGAAGCTGCCGGTCAGTACAGCGTAATCCGGGCGACTACACGCGTTACGCAGGCGGATGGGATTCACCTGGCCTCGGCGGCTGTGGCGGGAGTCGACCTCTTCGTGACGAATGACGGTGAACTTCAGAAGCTAAGAGTTCCGGGAATCCGATTCTTTGCCGATCTGGACGGCAGAGTCTTTTGACGCCGTGCTCGCGTCCCCGTCACAGGAGGATCGTCGGCCCTCGGTCCTCCCGCTGCTAAAATCACTTGGGAGCCACAATGAGCGTAAGCGCACTCTATCCCGGCACCTTCGACCCGCCGACTAACGGTCACATCGACCTGATCCAGCGCGGGGCAAAGCTCTTTGAGCACCTAACCGTAGCCATCCTCAACAATCCGGTCAAAGACCCCCTCTTCACCGTCGAGGAGCGCGTCGAGATGCTCAAGGAATCGACCGCCGCGCTGGCCAACGTCTCCGTAGCCACCTTCGACGGCCTCATGGTCGAGTTTGCGCGCAAACAGGGCGCATCGGCGGTGCTGCGCGGTATCCGAGCCATCAGCGACTACGAATACGAATTCCAGATGGCCCTGATGAACCGCCGCCTGGCCCCGGAGATCGAGACCGTCTTCCTGCAACCCGCCGGCCGCTACTCCTTCGTCAGCTCGCGGATGCTCAAAGAGGTCTTCGCCTTCGGCGGCGACGTCAGCGGCCTGGTCCCGCCCAACGTCCTCAAGCGCCTGCGAGCACGCATTACCGGGAGCTAGAATCAAGGATTTCAAGATTTCGATTGCAATATATATTCATTCGGATATACTGAATCCATGAAGCCGGTCCGATTTCTCGGCGACTCTCGAAAGGCGATGCGGGATCTCCCGGAGGATGCTCGCGGTGACGCGGGCCGCCAATTGGCCCGAGTACAAAATGGGAAACCTGCAGACGACTTCAAGCCAATGCCCTCGATTGGCAAGGGTGTCGAAGAGATTCGAGTCTGGGAAGCATCGGGCACATACCGCGTCATCTATACGGCTCGACTTGCCGATGCGGTCTATGTTCTTCATGTTTTCCAAAAGAAAACCAGGGCCACCTCTCCGCGCGATATTGAAATCGCGCGTGAGCGCTTCCAGCATTTGATGCGAGGCCGATGATGAAAAAACTGGAGTATGAGGAGTTCGCGAGCATTTGGGATGCGATCGCTGACACGCCTGAAGAAGCGGCAAATCTCCGTCTGCGTTCCGAGCTGATGGACAAGATCGAGGAACTGATCAAAGAGAGTGGCTGGACTCAGGCGGAGGCCGCGAAGCGCTGCGGAGTAACCCAGCCGCGCATCAACGACCTGCTGCGCGGGCGCATCTCGCGCTTCTCGCTCGACGCGCTGGTGAATATTGCCTCAGCGCTCGGCCGCAAGGTGACCGTCAGCTTGGATGATGCTGCGTGAGTAGCGAACGTGCTGGTTCATTGCACGACACACGAACTGATCATCAATTTCGCGCTGGATCCCAGGTCTCTGAATCGAGACCTGGGACGCTAGGTTGTCTGCCTCGCAATTATCGAACCGCCTCAAGAACCACTTCGATATCCAGATGCCGCGTGCTTCCCGGCACATCGAGCGATCCCAGCATCACTGGCTTGCCCAACGTCAGGAGCGCGGTATTCTGGAGAACGGCTTGCCGTATTATCGGATCGTTTCTGCCCACCGTCGATTGGTCTTCCGAAACGCTGGACTGCTCCACCTTTGAATGGACTTCGACCCCGGTAAGGTAGTCCTTTACACGCGCCGAGATGTTCAATCCAACGTCCTGATACTGGACCTGCGTTTGCGCCCGATTCTCCGAGTTGGAAGATCCCGTTATGATGGGAACTTTGCTTCCCAGCTTAAATTGCGAGTCTCCAGTATTTGCATCGACGGTCAAGGCGAAGTGCTGGGTACCGATGCGCTTTTCGCCGTCTGATTCCGTAATTGTGTAGGTCAGCCGATAGCATGACGGCGCCGTTTCGATCTTTGTTTCGCTTACTTTTGGTGATGGACCATCCGTCTGCGCAACAGCTCTTCCGCCACCGCAACTCAGCGCCATTGCGATCCCAAGAATTCCGATCGTAAGTTTCATCTTTTCCCTTCCATTCATCTCATCGTTGGATTTCATTCCGGATCTCCTTTGCCTGATTGCTCGATAAACCTCTGAAACTCAGCCTCACTCTCGGCTTCCTGTCTTGCACGAACCTCCGGATTCAACATCGCCATCACCTGGGGGTCTCCAAGATGAACCGCGCGCAGCAGCAGCCTCTCCTCATTCGTAAGAGGCGCTTCCGGCGCCGGGTGGCTAGGGGCGCGCATTTCACTGAGCAGCACAGCATCGGCAATGCTGATCAGTTGCACTTTTCGCGTCGGCGCAGTGGTTCTGGCCAGTTTTCCGATTGGCGCGATTGATTGATTCGGCAGCAAAGATGCCTCGTGCTCGGTTGCTGCCAGACCAGTCGAAGGGTGTGCAACAACTCGCTGCCGCGCCTGCGTCGGAGGATGCCCGTTCCGATGAATCACAGTGATCGCAATGAACAAGCAGGCGGCAATCATCCCCGCCAAAGCGATCCGCCGAGCCCATCGCGGACCCACAGCCGTAGGAACCGCTGAACGCGCCGCAACCGCTTTCAGAATGCGCCGCTCCATGCCCGCAGGGGCCTCAGCGTCTCGCAAACCCGCCAATACCCTTCCGATCGCTTCATCAGCATTCTTCATTGCTCACCTCCCCGTGTTGCGAGCCGCGCGCGCAGCCGCGTTCTTGCCCGAAACAGCAGTGCCCGAACCGCGGACTCGCTCCTTCCCATAACCGCTGCCATTTCCGCCGTGCCCAGTTCCTCGATTGCTGAGAGCAGCAGAACATGGCGCTCTCTCTTTGGCAGTCTCTCTATCTCGCGCAAGACGGAATTCATGCGCTGCGCTTGGGTGAGCCTCTCGTCGACAGGCACGCCGCTCTCAGCCAAAGTCTCGGCAAAGCTCTCGTCCATCTGCTCCGGCCGAATACGCCGTCTGCGGTCAAGCGCGAGATTCCAGACAATGCGAACGAGCCATACGCGGATATCGCGGATTGCCTGGAGTGACCGGCGCCGCTCGATCACGCGGACAAAGACCTCCTGCACCACATCCTCTGTTTCTGTGCGGCTGCGCAAGATCGAATACGCCACGCGGAAGAGGAGCCGGGAGTAGCTCTCGACGAGAGCAGCGAGGTCGACCTCCGACTCCGCCTTCTCCGCCCAAAACAAGACCAAGCTGCCTCCGGGAATCGACTCCATAAGCCCCTTCTAACCAGACAGACGCCTCACCTCATCTTTAGCTCGACAATTTCTTGGGGAGTCCGATCACCGGAGTTTTCCATGCCCTGTTTTGCCCCGGACAAAAAATCTGTCAAGATAGAGTTGTTATGACAGTCTCCACTCCTTCTCAAGTCTTTGCCGACCGCATCGGTCGGATCGAGGTCTCCGCAACCATGGCTGTGGCTGCGGAGGCCGCCAAGCTGCGCCTCCAGGGCGCCAATCTGGTCGATTTCGGCGCCGGCGAGCCGCATTTCCCCACCCCCCGCCACATCAAGGACGCGGCCATCGCCGCCATCGAGGCCAACTTTAGCCGCTACACCGTCGTCCCCGGCATTCCCGACGTGCGCAAGGCCATCGTCGAACGCCACGCCTGCGACTTCGGCTCCGATTACGCCGTCGACGAGGCCATCTTCACCACCGGCGGCAAGCTGGCCCTCTTCAACGCCATCCAGATCCTCGTCGACCACGGCGACGAAGTCATCCTGCCCGTCCCCTACTGGGTCAGCTTCAAAGACATCATCCAGTACGCCGGCGGCAAGGTCGTCTTCCTCGAGACCAGCGAAGCCGAGAGCTTCCGCATCACGGCCGACGCCATCGAGAAAGCCATCACGCCCCGCACCAAGGCGATCATTCTCAACTCGCCCTCCAACCCGGCCGGCTCGGTCGTCTCCGCCGAGGACCTGGAGCGCATCGTCCGCGTCGCCCACGAGCGCGGTATTTACCTGCTGCTCGACGAGTGCTACGTCTATCTGAACTACGCCGGCAAGCCTGTCTCCGGCGGCTCCTTCACCTGGGCCAAGGAACACATCGTCATCCTCGGCTCGCTCTCGAAGACCTACGCAATGACCGGCTGGAGAGCCGGCTTCGCGCTGGCGTCCAAATCTGTTGTGGCCAACCTCAGCAAGCTCCAGTCGCAGTCAACCTCAAACGCCACCAGCTTTGTGCAGAAGGCCGCCGTCGCAGCGCTCACCAGTTCGCAGGAGTGCGTCTCGGAGTTCCGCGCCGAGTTCATCGATCTGCGCGACTACATGCTGGCCAAGCTCGCCGAGATCCCTGGCATCACCTGCACCAAGCCCGAAGGCGCCTTCTACGTCTACCCGAATATCTCGGCCTACATCGGAAAGGGCGGCATCAAGACGGCCACAGAGTTGGCCACGCGCCTGCTCCACGAGGCCCATGTCGTCTCGGTGCCCGGCGAGGCCTTCGGGACAGCGGAACATATTCGGATCTCCTATCCGGTGACCAAGCAGAATATCGATGAGGGCACTCGGCGAATGAAGGAATTCCTTACAGGGCTAGCATAACCAGCCCTCTCAGCCCCCCCTAGCCGGACATGCCGCTTTTGATGCCAAGCATGCAGTTTTGCATTGTGGGATGCGTAAATCCCTCTAAAGCAAGGCCAGCGCCGCGCAAATCGTCTTCGCAAACAAGAAAACGTGTACTGCCCCCTGTGCAAACGTAACTCTTGTCGCGTAGGATGTGTTTTCAATGTCAAAGCCAATCGATTTTCGCCCAGTGATACTTGCCGGAGGCAGCGGCACGCGCTTCTGGCCCCGCTCCCGCCGCGCTCACGCCAAGCAGGTTTTGGCCCTCGATGGCGAGCGTTCCATGATCCAGCAGACCGTCGAGCGCCTTAAGCCTATCGCTACGCCGGAGCAGATGTGGGTCATCACGAATGAGTATCTCGCCCACGAGATTGCCGATCAGTTGAAGGGCGTTCCTCAAGGTCAAATCGTCCGCGAGCCAGTGGCCCGCAACACCGCCCCGGCCTGCGGACTGGCCGCCTTCCTCATTGAACGCCAGAACCCCGATGCCGTCCTGGGCATTTTTCCCTCCGACCATGTCATCGCAGACGAGCCGCGATTCCTCAAGGCGCTGCAAAAGGGCATCGCCGTGGCCGCCGCCGGAGACCACATTGTCGTGCTGGGCATCGAGCCCACCCGCGCCGAAACCGGCTACGGCTACATCGAGACCGGCGACTTTGCCAGCAACGACACGGCCATCCACGTCCGGCGGTTTATCGAGAAGCCCAACCAGAACCGCGCCGAGGAGTTCATCGCCGCTGGCAACTACTATTGGAACTCCGGGATCTTTCTCTGGTCGGCGCGAACGCTGGCCAACGCCGTCCGCGAGCACCTGCCCGAGACCGCCCCCCTGCTCGAGGCCATCGCCGCCGCCCACGGCACCGCCCAGTTCGACGATGTCTTCCGCGACGCCTATCCCGAGTGTGAAAATATCTCAGTCGATTACGCCGTTCTCGAGCCGCGCTCAGCCAAGGGTGAACATTCCTCCCATCTCTATTGCATTCCCGCCGAGTTCTCTTGGAATGACCTCGGCTCATGGGCTTCGCTCTATGAGTACCAGCTTGAGACTCGCCTGCGCGGGGATGGAGAGGGGAACGTGACTGCGACTGCGGGCCACATGGCTCTCGACGCCAGCAACAACTACGCCTACAGCCCGCGCAAATTTGTCGCCCTGGTCGGCGTCAGGAATCTGGTCATCGTCGACACCGAAGACGCCCTGCTGATTGCCCATCGCGACCACTCCCAGGATGTTGGCAAGATTGTTAAGGAGCTGGATAGCACCGGCCGCACCGAGCTGATCTGATGCAGAATCCCAGGTCTTGATTTCGATATGGTTGAGCACGAGAATGAATTGTCGAAGCTTGTCGATGAGCTCAACCGCTCGGCGACTGGCGTTAAATCCGCGGAGAGGCGGTCGATAGACCAGCTTTTAGCCACTGCAATTCAAAGAAACGCGTCCGACATCGTTCTGGTTGCCGGCTCTCCCGCTACGCTACGCGTGAATGGCGCTCTGACAACTGACTCAGGACCGGCCATGCCGGCTGAGAACATACGGAGCTTGCTGCTTCCTCTGCTGACGGGCGGCCAACAGGAGGAATTGCAGAATCGCAAATGCATGGACTTCTGTTTTGTGCGCGGTTCAACCGGGAGATTCCGCGCCAACTTCCACTTTCAGCGCGGAACGCTTGCAGCTTCGATACGGATTTTGCCGGCGCAAGTCCCGACCTTGGAGACCCTTCATCTGCCCGCCTCGCTCGCCATGTTGGCGGAGCGGCGGCAAGGGCTTGTACTCCTGACCGGAGCGACGGGGTGCGGCAAAACTTCAACGATGGCCGCGTTGATCGACCGCATCAACGCCAGCCGCCGCGACCATATCATCACAATTGAAGATCCAGTCGAGTATCAACACACAAATCGCAAATCGCTTGTCGAACAGATTGAGGTGGGACATGACATCCCCAGCTTCTCTCAGGCTGTGCGCGCTGTTCTGCGACAAGATCCGGATGTCATCCTGGTTGGCGAAATGCGCGATAGCGAGACGATGGCCTCGGCGCTGACTGCCGCCGAGACCGGTCATCTGGTTCTCACCTCGTTGCACACCAACGATGCGGCCCAAACTGTTTCGCGCATCCTTGACACCTTTCCAACCGGATATCAGTCTCAGATCCGTCAGCAACTTTCTCTTGCGCTGCTGGCTGTGGTCTCACAGCAACTGCTGCCGGCAGCCAATGGAATAGGACGTTACCCGGCCGTCGAGATTCTTATCGCCACGAGCGCCATGCGCAATCTGATTCGCCGTGGCGACGACCATCAGCTCCGGGCAAACATCGAGACCGGACGCGCTGATGGCATGCTGACGATGGAGCAGTCGCTGGCCGAATTGGTTCGCGCCGGACATGTTTCCGGCGAATCGGCTCTTGGGCACTGTAACCACCCGGAAGATCTACGTCGCCATCTGAAGAGCTGAGACTCGTTGCATCTGCCCGGACTCGAAAGGGCGCAGTGGTTCCGTGAGGATGCAGCGCAGCGAGGAGGCGAGAATCTAGAATCCGGCCCTTGGCTTCGATGCCAGCCCGCCGGAGCCCATGACCCTCATGGTCACTCTCTCCGGCGTAAGGGCAGCTTTTCTGTCACGGTTGAAGTGGAATCGCTCGCGTCCCCCGGCCCGGATTCGGGTCCATCCTTTACCCTAGTACTCAGGGAGCAATAAGAACCATCTATGCCTCACCCTCAAATCAAGTTCGGCACCGACGGCTGGCGCGCGATCATCGCCGACGACTTCACATTCGTCAACGTCCGCATCGCCGCCGAGTCCATCGCCGCCTACGTTCATGCCAAAGAGGATCCCTCCAAGGGCCTCTGCATAGGCTACGACACCCGCTTCGGCTCCAAGGCCTTCGCGCGCACCTGCGCCGAGGTCGTCGCCTCGACCGGCATCCCGGTGCAGTTGGCCGACCGCATCACGCCTACCCCGGCGCTCAGCTACGCAGTCTTCCACCGCAAGGCTGCCGGCGGCATCATGATCACCTCCTCGCACAACCCCGCGCAATGGAACGGCGTCAAGTACAAAGGCTGGTACGGCGGCTCCGGCAAGCCGTCGATGATCGCCGCGATCGAATCGCTCATTGGCCAGCCCGTCCCCCGCGCGGCCCAGCCCGCCGCTATTGAGGAGGTCAACTTCGTGCCTCCCTACCTTGAGTCCATCGAGAGCTTCACCAGTCTAGACGCGCTCAAGAGCTCCGGCATGAAGTTCGGCATCGACTCAATGTACGGCGCGGGCCTCACTTATATCTCAGACATCTTCACCCGCCTGGGCGTCGCCCACGTGCAGATTCGCGGCAAGGCCGATCCGCTCTTTCCCGGCATCAATCCCGAACCCATCGAGCCTCATATCCGCGCCCTCGGCGAGGCGGTCGTCGCCAACGGCTGCCAGGCCGGCCTTTGCACCGACGGCGACGCCGACCGTATCGGGGCCACCGATGAATTCGGAAACTTTGTCGATCCGCACAAAATCTTCTGCGTCCTGCTGAGTTGGGTTCTCAAGCGCCACAACGACTGGCCCGGAGCCGTAACCCGCGCCTTCAACACCACCAAGATGCTGGACCGCATCTGCCGCAAGCACGGCCGCGAGCTGATCGAGCACGGTATCGGCTTCAAGTTTGTCTGCGACTACATGCTGGAGCGCTCGATCGTCATGGGCGGCGAAGAGTCGGGCGGCATCGGCTTCCAGCGCCACCTGCCGGAGCGCGACGGGCTGCTCAACTCGCTGCTGCTGGCCAACGTGATGGCCGAGGAGGGCAAAACCTTGGGCCAGCTCGTCGCCGATCTCCAGGCAGAGTACGGCGAGCATCAATATGGCCGCATTGACTTGGCGCTTCCTGACGCGCTCAAGGTACGGGTTATCGCGCGGGCCTTGGCGCTTGAACCCGGCGACCCGGTCTTTGCAGGAATGCCGATCTACTGCCAGGAGACGCTCGACGGCGTCAAGTTCTTCCTCGACAACCCCGAGGCTATGGACAAGCCGAAGGCCGCCGAGACCTGGCTGCTGCTCCGCGCAAGCGGCACCGAGCCCCTGCTGCGCATCTACACCGAGTCTTGCTCGAAAGAATCGGTCGCGCGGCTTCTCGATTCCGCCCGCCGATTCGCGCTCGGCAGCTGATCTCTTATGCACTCAGTCCGCAGCCACGGAGAACCCCATGTTCATCCACATCTTTGGATTTCGCTGGAAGCCTGAGGCCACCGAGGCTGACAAGGCCCGCGCTGAGAAGGAGATATTGGCCTTTCGAGGTGTGATCCCCGGAGTGATCGAGGCACATGTTGGCGCTAACCTCTCGCCGCGTGGGCAAGGCTTCACCTTCGCCGGCATGATGAAGTTTGTCGACAAGGCTGCAGCTGAAGCTTACTCCACCCATTCCGCGCACTTGGCCCTCCTCAACTGGCTGGCGCCGCTGATCGATCCGGTGGAGCTTGATTTCGAAGCGTAGGACCAGGTTGTTAGCGCGCCCATCGCATCTCGCGTTCCCCATGCTGGGATGCTTTGACTCGCTACCTTGCGGCTGGCGTTACGATAAAGGCAATGACTTCACTACAAATGGAGCATGCGCCGGCGGCATTGACCGAGGGATCGGTGCATTCGGCCGACGGGACGCGCATCGTCTTTCGCCGCCTGGGCAGCGGACCCGCCGTCGTCTTTGTGCATGGCAGCGTCGCCACCCACACCGACTGGATGCCCGTGGCCCGTCTGCTGGCAGACCGCTTTACCTGTTTTGCGATGGACCGGCGCGGCCGCGCCAGAAGCGGCGAAGGCATCGGGCCCTATTCGATCGAGCGCGAGTACGAAGACATCGAAGCCGTGCTCGCAGTTGCCAAGACCGAATCCGGATCGGAGGCCTTCCTTGTGGGTCACTCTTACGGAGCCATTTGCTCCCTTGGCGTGGCCTTGCGTCATCCGGTTCCACGCCTTGTGGTCTACGAGCCGCCATTGCCTGCGGGTGGCCCAATTGCGGGCGAGAATCTGGCCCCCTATGCCCGCGCCATTGCGGAGGGAGATCTGGACAAGGCCCTGGAGTTTGGCCTGGATGCCTTTCCTCACATGCCCGCAGAGGCCATTCTCGCCCTTCGCACTTCGCGGGCCTGGCCCCGCGCACGGACGCTCTGCAAGAGCTGGATACGCGAACTCGAGGAGATGGATGCTGAGAACCACGATTTGACGCACTACGGCGCGATCTCGTGCCCGTCGCTGTTGCTGGTTGGTAGCCTGAGCGCCGAACATCCCATGCACGACGCCGCGCGGGCGCTGGCCGCGGTCCTGCCCGGCGTGCGGGTCGAGTGGCTTCCGGGCTTGGGGCACAGCGGGATGCGAGAGGCGCCGGAGATGGTGGCTCCCCTGATTCGCGAGTTCTTGGCCTGAGTCCCGGTTTCGAGACTTAGGCCGGAAAAGCCCAGGCGATGGTTGAACGCCGCGCAAATTCGCGCGGCGTCCCTGAAGCTAGGAGAGTTTGCCTCCGCAATCGGGGTGGCCGCACAAGCAGTTGATCTCGCTTCGGTCCCCGATGCCCTCGCAGTGGGCGCTGCAATACTTCCCTTTCTCCGGGGCCGGACAGGTACAGGCAGCATTCGCGCATTTCTTGGGATTGGTCATGATTCTCCTTCGCCGGTTCTCCGCGAGCTCCTCGTTCCGGGCAAAGTCACCACGATGCAGAAACCGACGCAACAGATAGTAGCTCAAATTCAGGTCCGTGCACGAGCAAAATCTGCGCGCGGCCTGCGAACGGAGCTACTTGTTGACCGGGGATGGCACGGACGCCGGGTCTTTATGCATCTCGCCGGAGAAAAACTTCCCCTCGCCGGTCAGCGTAAAGGGCTCCCAGGAAGAAATCATGGCCGGGCCCCACTCCGCATCGAAACACCATGCCACCCAACTGATTCCCCTTGATTCCAGGTAGCTCGTAATTGCTGGGCCATATGCCTCGTTGTCGTTCTTCGGGCTATAGCTCTCATCGAAGCCGATCTCGGTCGCGATAACTGGGTATCGGTCGGCGGCAAAGCCGAAGTCCTCTTCCCACTTCGGCGGCCAAGGACGCGGCCTCTTGAAGGGATAAGGATGGGTAACGTAGCCAATGCGTTCCGCCCGCACCGGATCGATGCGCAGTGGAGTCAGGTCATAGGCCCAGTCGAAGCCGGCAACCAGCGGGATGGCGTCATTATCGTAGGCGCGGATCACGGTAATCATCTGCTCATTGATCTGCCGCCATTCTTCCCACGAGATCGATCCGAGTTTGCCTTTGAAGGCCGTCGGCTCGTTGAACAACTCGAAAAACGCAACCGTGTTATTCCCGCTGTAATGGGCTGCGATAATGCGCCAGAAGTTTAGAGTCTCGGGCAGGCTTGTCTCATACATCGGGTCTTGAAACAGACCTTGTTTGAGATTGCCGATCGAGTGCCAGTCGATATCGACATAGATGCCGAGATCGGTTGACCACTGCACCGCCTGATCGAGCAGGGCCAGGTAGTTCTTTGTTCCGCGCCCGCGCCATGCGACTGGGTGGACGGGGATGCGGACCACCGTGGCCCCTGTCTCTTTGACCTTCACGAAGAAATCCTTGTTCCAGCGGCCTTGGCTCTCGACCTTGTCGGGGTCGGCAATGTTGACGCCGCGAAAAAGTACCGGCTTGCCTGCCGGGTCCACGAAGCGGTTTCCGCTGACCGAGATCAAGGGCAGCTTCTTTGCGTCCGGGCTGTTGAGAGGCCGGGTGAGATAGGCTTGGTGCCACCAGTCGTTCACCTTCCCGGCCGGCGGGTTTGCCGATTGAGCGAGTGCGCTCAGGCCGCAAAAAATCGCGGTCACAGTCACAGAAGCTGCGAATCGCTTCATAGTGCTTGATCCCTTCGTGGAGACGTCTCGGATTGCAAAAGTTTCAGCCTCAGATATTAGCATCCTGAGTCATTGATTCGTTTGCAATATCGAGCGACGGAGTCGAGGATCTGGTCTGCGGTCTTATGCCAGATGAAGGGTCTCGGCGCGAGGTTGTGATTTTCGATGTAGTGGTCAATGGCTG
>Ga0181526_10000215_pt1 | contig 63033 bp, 47 predicted proteins | sample PEATcosm2014_Bin_35_FD_119750 | JGI IMG/M metagenome (GOLD analysis project Ga0181526, IMG submission 119750) | Peatland microbial communities from MTU Mesocosm Facility, Houghton, MI, USA - PEATcosm2014_Bin06_30_metaG | ecosystem: Environmental > Terrestrial > Soil > Wetlands > Peat | place... | reverse complement strand
CTTCGGCCAATGTTTGCTTGGCCACTTCCTGCGTGATCGTGCCGCGCGGCACAATGGAAATGCCGGCTTCGATTTCCACCGCCCGTTTGACCGTCTCGATGTTGTCAAACTCCATCACCGTTTCCACTTCCACATCGTGGTCCTTCAGAATCCTGTCAATCGCCTTGCGCGTCGGAATATCCGGTTCGAAACTGATGAATTTCTCCCCGGCCAATTGGGACAATTTGACCGACTTCGACTTGGCCAGCGGATGGTTCGGATGGCAAATGAGGACCAGCGTGTCCTTGCGCAACGCGACGATGTCCAGCTTCGAGTCCCGCGTCGGGTAGGCCACCAGGCCCAGGTCCACCACATTGCCCAAAACATCCTCGTAAACCTGGTTGGCCCGCCGGTATTCGACATGGACATTCACCGTGGGAAAGAGCTTGAGAAACTTCTTCAAATAAGGCGGCAAATCGTGCAGGCCAATGCTGTAAATCGTCGCCACACGGATCGTCCCGGAAATGATGTCCTTGATTTCCTGGAGGCGGTTATGCATCGAATCATAAGTCTGGTTGATTTGCTTGCTGTACTCATAGAGCACCTGGCCTTCCCGGGTCAGGCGGAATTTCTTCTTGCTGCGCTCGATCAGCAATGACTTGAATTGGCGTTCCAGCGAACTGATCTGCTGGCTGACCGCTGATTGCGTAACGTTGTTGATCTGGGCCGCCCGGGTGAAACTCTCCGTTTCGGCCAGGTCACAAAAGACTTTAAAGCTTTCAATCTGCATGCCGCCATTAAATGCGAAAAACAGGATAATGTCAACTTATGGATGTGCGATTTATTGCGCAAGCACCTGTTTGACTTTGCGCAAGAGGTCCTGGGCGGAAAATGGCTTTTGCAAATACCTCTCCTGTTCCTGTGCATTGGCCGAACGCACGTAGCCGCTGGACCAGATGATGCGCGTCTCGGGCGAGGTGCGCAGTATATGCTCGCTCAATTCCCGCCCGCTCATGTTCGGCATGACCAGGTCGGTTATGACCAAATCGACCTTTTTCTTGGAACGGGTGAACAGTTCGAGGGCTTTCTGCCCGCTGTTCGCCGTCAATACGGTGTAGCCGTAGGAGGAAAGCACCATCCGCCCCATGGTCAACAGCAAGTCTTCGTCATCCACAAACAGGATGGTTTGCGCGCCGGTCAAATCGCTGTCGGCCATGGGCACGTCCCGCACGATCTTGCGGTTGGCCGGCAGGTAAAGGCGCACCGTCGTACCGATATCCGGCTGGCTGGACACGGCCACCCCGCCGCCATGATTGGTCACGATGCCATAAACCCAGGCCAAACCCAGGCCGCGGTGGCGCGCTCCCTTGGTCGAAAAAAACGGCTCGAAAATGTGCGGCATCACGTCGTCGGCGATGCCCGAGCCGGTGTCGGAAATCTCGACGCACACATAATTCCCGGCATTCAACCTGGCCGTGCGGTCCTGGGTCGCTTCGGACAACTCAAGATTGCGCGTCTGCACGTTGATCTTGCCGTCCCCCTTGATCGATTCGACCGCATTTTCGAAAATCTTGACCAGGGCCTGCAGCATCTTGGCTTCGTCGAAATTGGCCGTGAAAAGTTTCCGCTCCAATTGCCGCGAAATGGCGATGGAACTTTGCATTGTTCCCTGGAACATCTCCACCGTCCTTTCCAGCAACATATTCAAATTGCCGGCCACCTGCACCCGGGTGTCCTTTTCCTGGCGGCTGAAGGCGGCGAGGTCATTGGCGATTTCGGCCGCTTTGGCGGCGGATTTTTCGATCTCCACCAGCGAGCTCCGCCAGGGATTGCCGGCTTCAGTTTTGCTTAACAGGAGCGAGACATGGCCCAAAATGCTGGTCAACGCGTTATTGAAATCAAGCGCGACCGAGCGCGCCAATTGCAACGCGCAATCCAGTTTTTGCTTGTGGGCCAGATTGGCCTCCACCCCTCCCCGGGCGGCGCCGTCCGCCGCCGGCTCCGCCGGTGGTTTTGGTTCGCCGGTCGTTTCGGACCCGGGCGATGGTCCCTTGAGCAATTGAAGCAAAAAAACATCCTCCTGGCCCGTGGCGCAGAGTTGTCCCCAATAATCCCCCGGCAATCCGCTTTTGAGATGGAACTTCAGCGGAACAGGTTCGGCTGGCGGGGGCAAATTGAGGAACTGCTGGCAGGAGTCCCGATTGTGCGGCGACCAGATCGCCTCCAGTTGAGCCTCCTCCCGCTCAATGCTCGCCCCGAAAGCCCGCACGCCGGCCCGATTGGCACGCAGGACCCTTCCGTTTTTATGCACGAGCAAGACGGGCCATTCCGCGTTCTGCAAAAGAAAATCCTCGTCGTTCCTTTCCGGCAGCACGGGAGCCGGCGGCTCGCTCTTGTACTCAGCGCTGAAGAATTGCAGAAGAATCCACTTTGAATCTCCGGCGGGACAGCGCTCGATCCGGAATGGCGCGGTCGATCCGTCCGCCTGGCAAACCCTGAGCGGCGCGGCCGGGGCCTGCGAAGCGGGCTGCAACAATTTTCTCATGGCGGCGGCCTCTTCCGGCGGGCAAATTCCGGCCAGGGCCGCGCCTTCGGCGGCCGCCTTCGCCCCAAAAACGCGCGCCGCCGATGGATTGGCCTGAACAATCTTTCCCTGCGCATCCACGACCAGCGTCGGCCACGCGGCCTGCATCAGGCCGGTGGGAACTTTATTTTTGTCCGTGCCGGTGGCGGGGGCTTTGGGCGCGGGCACATACGCCAGCTCTGTGAACGCGGAGCCGGACTCCTTAAAGAGTTGCAGAACGAAATAATCCTGCCCGTCCCGAGCCACCTTTGCGACATGGGCGATGAACTGTGATTTCTGACCGCCGTGAAGACGCAGTTTCAACGGCGCGGTTTCGCCCTCGGTTTGCTGCTGCAGGAAGTTGACGGCTGAAGCTGTATTTTCGTCATCCCAAATGGCGGTCAGGGGAGTGGCGGGCAAATCGTCCGTGAGGCCAAAGACGCGGCGGGCGGCCTGATTGGCACGGCAAATCCTGCCGCCAGCCTCCAGCAACATCGTGGGCCAGGCAGCCTTTTCCAGGACAAAGTCCGTCTCACGTCTCATTCCACCCTTAACGTTACGCTGTCGGCGCGCATTCTCCAAATAAAAGTGGCCATTCTTAATTTCAATGTGGCAACCATATTGCTTTGACTGTGGTAAGAAATGGATATGGAAACTGAAACGAACCCTGGGAAACGCATATTACTGGTTGAGGATGAACGGGTTATGCGCGAGTTAATCAAAGAATTGCTGGCCCAGGACGAACATATTGTGGTGGAGGCCAATAACGGCGCCGAGGCTTATGCTTTGTTCACCAAGGGTCGGTTCGACTTGGTGATGACGGACTTTCTCATGCCCTTCGTGAATGGCGATGAACTGGCCGTTCGCATCAGGCAATTGGCGCCGCAGCAGCCGATCCTGATGATGACCGGGCGTGACTTCAAATGCCGTCCCGGCAGTCCGGTGAATGCCATTTTGCATAAACCCTTTGATTATCTGGACTTGCAACAGGAAATTGCAAAGCTCCTGTGAGATTATGAATCAATGGCGGAACCCCGGTTCCTGATCAAAGCCCGACAACCACCGCTTTGATCTGGGTGTAATGTTCCAGGACATCGTGTCCCATTTCACGACCCCAGCCTGATTGTTTGTAGCCGCCAAACGGCAGGGCGGCATCAAAAACATTGTAGCAGTTGACCCAGACTGTCCCGGCCTTGAGTTTCGCCGCGATGCGATGCGCTTTGGAAATGTCGCGCGTCCAAACGCCTGCCGCCAAGCCATATTGAGTTTGGTTGGCGCGGGGAATCACTTCTTCCACGCTGTTGAATGGTTCGGCCACGACTACAGGACCAAAAATCTCCTCGCGGACGATGCTCATCCTGGAATGAACGCCCGTGATAACGGTTGGCTCGACGAAATAACCCCGGTTGCCCTTGCGCGAACCGCCGGTCACGCAGCAGGCGCCGGCTTCTTTGCCCTGGTTCATGTAATGCGTGACACGCTGCAATTGTTCCTCTGAAACCAGCGGGCCCATTTCGGTCTGCGCGTCCAGCCCGGGGCCAAGTTTTATTTTTTTGGCGTGTTTGGCGACGCCGGAAACCACCGTGTCAAAAATATCCCGCTCGACCATCAGACGCGAGCCCGCGCAACAGCATTGGCCATGATTGAAGAAGATCGCGCTGGCCGCGCCGCTGATCGCCGCATCCAAGTCGCCGACGTCCTTGAAGATGATGTTGGGAGATTTGCCGCCCAGTTCAAGGCTTACCTTCTTGAGATTACCCGAGGCGGCACGCACGATGATCTTGCCAACTTCCGTCGAACCTGTGAAAGCGACTTTATCGACATCGTCGTGGGCGGCGAGGGCCGCGCCGGCGCTTTCGCCGAAACCATTCACGATGTTGACCACACCGTCGGGCAACCCGGCTTCCAGAAGTAATTCGCCCAGGCGCAGAGCGGAGAGCGGGGTTTGTTCGGCCGGTTTCAGCACGGAGCAGTTCCCGGCAGCCAGCGCGGGGCCGAGCTTCCAAGCGGCCATGAGCAATGGAAAATTCCACGGAATGATTTGCCCAACGACGCCGACGGGTTCGCGCAAGGTGAAGGCATGAAACTGCGAGTTGGGAATGCTGAGGGCAATGGTGTGGCCTTCGATCTTCGTCGCCCAACCCGCCATGTAATGGAACAAATCGGCGGCCAGCGGAATATCGGCCACACGGGCGACGGCGCGAGGTTTTCCATTGTCGATCGATTCCAACTCAGCCAGTTCATCGCCGTGCTGAAGGATCAGGTCGCCAATGCGCCAGAGCAGCTTGCCCCGTTCGCTGGGTGTCATGCGGGGCCACGGGCCGGATTCGAAGGCGCGCCGGGCCGCCGACACCGCGCGATTAATATCCTCCGCATCGCCCTCGGCCACGCGGGCGATGAGGGAACCATCGGCCGGATTGAAGACATCGAACGTTTTGCCGGAAGCGGAGCCAACCCAGCGGCCATTGATCAAATGCCGCCGTGGTTTGGACAGCCAGCCCGCGAGTTGGGAACTAACCGCAGGCTGCGAGGATGAAATTTCGCCGTGGCCGTTCGCCGAACGTTTGCCGGCGCGAACCGGATTCGTCGCGCGCACAGAGGCGCGCCGGGATAAAGCAAGTGTTTTCATACCGGATTATTTTTTGCAGTATAATGAAAACGATGGAAAACACAACATCATTTTCAGAATTAAAAAAACTTTTACTGTTTGTCCGGCCAAATGGCCTCCAGGGTTGCCGCCACGCGATATCCGGCTTTGGTCATTTGTTCCTCAGCCGTTTTGCATGACCAGGTGATATTCTCAGGCGTCAAATTTTTGATGTGCCACTGCGGACGCGGCGCGCCCGTTCGAGAATCCAACTGGCTGTCGTCCTCATCCACAACGGTGACATCGTGGACTTTGGCGGAAAGAGCGACGCTTTCATTGGCCCAGTCCCGGTCCCAATTCATCAATGGCCCGGAGTCCTGCCAGGCGGGCGGCGGCTTGCTCAACAACGTGGCGGCATACTCCGCCGGGGTCTGCGCATGGGCGTTAGTCATGCAAAGCTGAACGACAGTGACGTCCCAGTAGAAGTGCAATTTATTGGTGCCGCCGAAGAGAAGACGGTTTGCTCCCTGGTCGTCCTTGTACGGTTTGCCGTAGCCGTTCGGATCAACAAAATTTGTCCCGTCCAGATACCCGGCGCCCACATGGAGCGGCTGATGGATGTCTCCTATGTAATGGACCAGGAGGCGCAAGGCCACCTTTGGGGTGACATTCGTGAAAAGGCTTTGTTCCGCCGCCCGGCCTTGCAGGATGAGGATGCAGGCCGGGATGGCGTGGACCACATCAACGTTCGTCGCGCCAATGGAATCGTCCCGATAGCGCGGCTCCTCGAATGGAATGTCCGTATAATGGAAGACGAAATGGTTGGGATTGTCTTGTTTGAACTGGAGCATCTCCGGGGTCTGGTCCCGCCGGCCTTTGACCTGATCGGCCCAGACCGAGGCGGTGGAAAGGGTCTCATCGCCCAGCAGGGCGTGGACATGCGTGGCGGCGGCCGTGCCGGCAATCAACTTGTCCGCCATCGCGCCAATGGTTCTATGGCCCTCATCGCCCCAGCCAAAAGCGGTTGTCGCGGCGCAGCAGGCGAAAAGCGAAACAACGATTCGATCAAGAATTTTCATATCCATCCAATATGGCAAGCTCCTGGCCGCCGTCGAGAAAATAACGTTCCGTCAATTCGCGCCGGGCGGCGCGGCGGTTGAAAAAAATGGCGTTTTGATCCCCCTCACCTTTACAATTGCATATCATTGAAAGAATCATGAAGGAACATCGAGATTCGCCGCGCCTCTGGTGGATTTGCCTGGCGCTGGCCGCAATCACCGTTGCGGTGTTCTCGCCTGTGTTCCACTACGATTTCCTCACGTTTGACGATCAGATTTACGTCACTGAAAACCCTTATGTCCTCTCCGGCCTCAACCTCAACAGCGTGGCCTGGGCCTTCCAGACCAGCACATCGGGAAACTGGCTTCCGCTGACCTGGATTTCCCACATGCTGGATTCCCAATGCTACGGCATGAAGGCGGGCGGGCATCATCTGACCAACGTGCTGCTTCATGCCGCCAACGTGCTGCTGCTCTTTCTCCTCTTGCAAAGGATGACCGGCGCGATCTGGCGCAGCGCCCTGGTCGCGGCGCTTTTTGCCTGGCATCCGGCGCATGTCGAGTCGGTCGCCTGGGTCGCGGAGCGCAAAGACGTGCTCAGCTCCTTCTTCTGGCTGCTGACGCTCTGGGCCTACGTCCGCTATACGGAGGAGTTCAAGGTTCGGAGCGCGAAACGGAACATTTTCTACTTGTCTGTGATTGTGTTGTTCGCGCTCGGGTTGATGGCGAAATCAATGCTCGTGACCCTGCCGTTTGTCTTGTTGCTGCTGGACTTCTGGCCCTTGCGGCGGATGTCGCGGCCCTCTGTGTCACGATTGGTCGTCGAGAAAGCGCCGTTGTTTGCCTTGAGCGCGGCCTGTTGCGTGGTGACGATTTGGGCGCAGCGGCGAAGCCATGCGGTCGCGTCCGTCGAGGGGCTTCATCTGTGGCACCGGTTCTGTCACGTTTTGGCATCTTACCTCGATTACATCGTGATGCTGGTTTTTCCGCGTCACCTGGCGATATTTTATCCGTATCCGCTCCATGAATCAGTCGCGATGGTCATCGGCGGGGCGGTGACCGTGGCCCTGCTTTCCGCGCTAACGATCGCCTCGGCGCGGCGGCGGCCCTGGCTGCCGGTCGGCTGGCTCTGGTTTCTTGGGATGTTGGTTCCGGTCATTGGGTTGGTGCAGGTGGGGGATCAAGCCCTGGCCGATCGCTACACCTATTTGCCGTTTATTGGGCTGTTCATCATCCTGGCGTGGGGCGGGGCCGAATTGGCCGTGCGTTATCCGGTCGTAAAACTGTTCGCGCCCGTTTTGGGATTGGCGCTGCTGGTTGCCACCTGGCAGCAAATTCATTACTGGAAGGATACACGGACCGTCTTTGAACGCGCCGTGCAAGTCACCCAAAATAATTATGTGGCCCTCTCGTTACTGGGGAGCATCCGCGCTACGGATGGCAATTTGGACGCCGCGATGAAGCTTTATCAGGAGGCGTTGCGTGCCAAGCCGGATTATGCCAGAGGGCACTTCTTCCTCGCGCACGGCCTGGAACAGCAGGGAAAAGTTGACCAGGCAAAATCGGAGTACGCCTTGGCCCTGCGCCTGAATCCGGCGCTGGAAGAGGCGCGCATTTTTCTGGGCCGGCTCCTGGCCGGGGAACAGAAATACGACCAGGCCGCGGCCGAATACGAGGCCGTTCTGAAGACCAACCCCCGCTCGGCCACGGCCCATAATGACCTGGCCCGGCTCCTGCAAACTGAAGGCCGGTTGGACGAAAGCGTCCCGCACTACCTTGCCGCATTGCAATTCGATTCAAGCCTGGCCCAAGCCCACAACAACCTTGGCGTTCTTTATTTGCAAAAGGGCCAACTGGCCGATGGCATAACCCAACTGCGGGAGGCCTTGCGGCTCAATCCTGGAAACGTGGAAACGGAATATAATCTGGCCGTGGCTTTGAATCAGCAGCAGCAGTGGAAGGAAGCCTCGGAAATATTGCGGCGCGTGGCGCCGGCCCAGCCGAATAATGCCAATGCGCAATATCAGCTTGGACTGGCGCTGGTCCACCAGGGAAAAACACGCGAAGCCATGAGCCATTACGCCCATGCGATATTGTTGACGCCGGATTTTGCCGAAGCCCTCAACGCACTGGCCTGGATTGCCGCGACCGACCCGCGGCCGGAACTGCGCAACGGGCCGCAAGCCGTTGAAATGGCCGGCCGGGCCTGCGCACTCACGGGGCGGCAGCAGCCCGCCATGCTGCTGACGCTTGCGGCGGCTTATGCCGAAACGGGACGATTCAGCGAAGCGATGGCCGCGGCCGAAAAAGGCCGGGATGTGGCAAAGGCGAATGGGAACAAGACGCTTGAAGAAAAAGCGGCCCTCATGCGAGACGTCCTTGCAACGCGACAGCCGTATCGGGAATCATCAGCCGCAACTCAGTAGCCCAGGTAAAACCTGTAGGCTGGATTCCAAATAACATCAGGCACCGGGGCTTCGGTCTTTGCGCCCCACATGGCGAGGGTTACGCCATTGGTGATGTAGGAATCCTTGAAATATCGGGCATGACCATCGCAAAATTGGATCACCCCGCCTTTACTATGCCTGGAAGCAAACGACTTGAAGCGAAGTCCGGGCAATAATGAATTGTACATCCAATCATTGTGACCGCTATCCTCGTGGGCTGCGTTGAAGGCCTGGTCGAACATGTAAACGGTGGCGGCCGGCTTGGGCAGAGTACTCACCTTCGGCTCCGTATTATCAACGCTAGGATAGGATTGCCCATTGGCTCCGACAAACTCTCCCTTGGGTTCATTGCCTAAAAGATTCCCCGCCGTGGAAGTTCCGACAATCTTATTCAAGTCCAGGCTCTGGGCGTAGGAGAAATAGCCGGGGCCTTCCCCTCCATCCGGTTGGAGCGATGCCACGTCCGCATCACTCATTTGCGCGGCTGGACAGTGCCACATTTTGCTGCCAGCTCTGCCTGGAAATGGCAAATAATCCTGCGCTTTGGTGGTGGGAGCTCCATTCTCCCAATTAATATGCGGCGGTGCATAGTAAGATGCGTAGGTCCTTCCCGACCAATAAGGGGGCAACTGGTTGAACCACGCACTGGGGTCATTCGGCGATCCATACGGGGCGGTGCCGCTATAACTCGCGCTGTCACCATTCCCATCCGTCGGAGGAATATCACGGTTGTCGCCGATATACATCTGCTCAGCCACCCCCCATTGTTTGAGGTTCGTGAGGTCGGCGCTGAGTAGGGCACTTGCCTTGGCTTTGGCCAATGCGGGCAGGAGCATGGCCGCCAGGATGGCAATAATGGCGATGACCACCAACAGTTCGATCAATGTAAACGCTCGCGTTCTCATGTTTTTATTTATCATAACGGAAATGCGCCCCATGGCGCAAGGCCAATGGGGCGCAAATGAATTTTTAATTTAGTTGGCCCATTTTATGCTTATGGACTGGATACATCATAGAAATTTGCCGAATTGGTTGGGCGAGAAGTGGTGTACATTCCTTGCGTGTTGGCAAACGTAAGCCCCGTGGCCAGCTTGTTGGTCCAAGGCCCCGCCACAGAGGTCGCATACAGGACGCTGTAGGAAGCCGTGTTGGGAACGGCTGTCCACGTCAGGGTAAAGTTCGTGCCCGCTATTGATCCCGCCAAATTCGTGATGGTCACAGGGGGAAGCGACGCATTTGTCACAATGTCAGAATAGCGCGTCACGATGAGCAAAACATCCGGCTCGTCCTCGTACACCACGCCGGTGACGGAAGAGGCAAAGCCTGGTATCGGTTGCCCGTCGAAATTTGTATCCTGCGCGCTGACAAAGACGATGAACGGCACTCCGGAAGCATTTGTGATGTAGTAGCGGGTAATTGTGTTGGTAAACACGTTGGTTGTGGCGTTTGTTTCGAAATAAACGTTGGTCATCGTGACCAATGAGCCATAGATATTCAGCGCGGTCAGGCCCGGATTTGCCGCCGCATAGCCCCAAGGAAGGATTTGCGGGGTGGGGAACCAATTTGTCGGACCCAAATCCGTATAGGTCTGAAACTGAGCGCCAGAGACCACGTCAATCTCCAGGTTGTCGTAGTATTCGGAGAGTAATCCTGTCGCGGTCACAAGATCCCCCAGCGCAGGCCGGAAGGATGAGTCGCCGGTGATAAAGAGATTGATGCCGTCCGTGCTGTCTTGCAGGTAATACGAAGAGGTGTCTCCGCTGGTCAGGTTTGTGGCCGTCGTGACTACGCCGGTAATGGTAAACAGCGTCGTCGTGTCTGACACCGTGATGCTTGTTGGCGCCCCTGACACATCCTGCAAACTGCGCAAGTAGGCGATGTTCGTCGCCACGGGTGCTGTGACGGTCAAAACCGCATTGCTGCTCTGTGTTGACCCATCTCCAGTCGCAACCACGTAATAATTGCCTGCTTGACCGGGCGTAACACCGTTCAGGGTGAGGCTTGAGCCTGCTCCCTGCGGACTACTGGGACTGTTGAAATACCATTCATAGGTTATTGGCCCGGTGCCAACAGCCTTCGCGGTGAAGGTCACGCTGCTGCCTTCCGGAGCGGTGGCGCTTTGCGGTTCCAAGGCGCCCGGCAATGTGAACGAAGGCGGCGTCGGCGTGAGAATCACTGAAACAATGGCATTGGAGGAACTATTGGTTGTGCCCCCCGTCCCCGTGACAGTGACATGATAAGTGCCGTTGTCGGTGGAGGAAAGGGAGTTGAACAAAAGAGTGGGCGTCAGGGAGCCTGTGACATCGGCTCCATCGCTCAAGGGCGAGCTACCGCGATACCAGGCGTAGGTCAGGCCAACGCCCGGGGCGCCGATGCCCGAAGCGGCCACTTCCATGGTGTAGGGGTTTCCCGAGTAATTTGTGATGCCAACCGGCTGCAAGCCAATCACAGGAGGGTTGGTGGTAATGCCCGCCGTCACGACGGGATAGCCGGAATAAGAGCCGTTCCAGTCAAAAGAAACCTCCAGATTGTCCATCTGCAGGATGCCCTCGCCTACGCGCTGGCGCAGTCCAAAAGCCGCCATCTTGTTGGTCGGATTGATGGTATCCGACGTGGCCCCGGAACTGACGCCGATGACCGGCGAGCCCGCCGTGACGTCGCTCAGAGCCGCCGGGTTCACCGCCATCGCGGCAACGTCACTGCTCAAATCCAGGTAGTAAACCACCTGGTAGTCAGTGTTAGGCGCCAGGTCCAAAGGCACCACGGCGGTCGGACCGGTTGTCGAATTGCTGGCGAAGTCGTTTTGGCCGCCGGCGATGCCGAGGCGGTAGGTGCCGGGGAAGGCCACAGTGGATATGCCCGCGGGGGTGGTAACACTGGCGTTATTCGATGTCAAACAAAAGATTCTTCCAAAGAAACCGAAGTTGGTGTCTTCCATATTGGCGAAATACACGCCGCCCGGGTTGCTGGGGAGCTGGGTCAAGTTGATAATGAAGCTCGCCCAGACGACCGTCGGGCCTACGGGCTGGGTGAAAAAGCTCTGCGCGTCAGTGGTATTTTCCAGTTGACTGATCTGAACCCGGCCATTGATGACCGCTTCGGGATTGGTGCCGTTGATATCCGTCCAGGGAGACCCGGGATCGCCGAAGAGATCGCCGTTGGGATAACTGAAGCTGTCGCTGAGCAAGAGCGGCGTGTAGGAGACGACAGTGGCACTGGTCGTCACGGAAGCGCCCAAAGAATTGGAAACAATGACGGAATACGACGCGGCAAAGGGTGTTACGCTGCTGGCCACGCTGTAGCAGGGCGAATGCGCGCCGGGAATGGGAATGCTATTGGAGAGCCATTGATAAGTCAAACCGCTGCCGTCCGCCGTGACGCAGAGGGTGACGCCGCTGCCTCCCGGCAAGTTGGTCTCTCCCACCGGGCTGGTGATGATGGCCGGATCATTGACTGTCAATACACCCGGGCCGCCCGATCCGCTGCTGAAACTGTTTGTGACAAATGCCTCATAACTGCCGGCGTCAACGGCCAGCGCGTTGCTGATGGTGAGGGTGGGGGTGGTGGCGCCGTAATTGGTGCTGCCGCCGAGGCTGCCGTTCGCCACAGGCGTTCCGTTGCGTGTCCATCCAAAGGACAGTCCGTTGATTCCTCCGGCAAAGGTCACATTGAAGACTGCCGTGGACCCGGCATTAACGGTTTGACTGCTGGGAATCACCGTGATGTACATCGGAGGGCCGGCAGGATCCACTGTCAATGTCACGTTGGTGCTTTGAGCCGTCCCGTAAGCGTTGGAAACGATGGCATAAAACATTGAACCACTCTGGCCGGAGCTCAAATTGGGCAAACTGAGGGTCGCATTTGTGCCGGAGGCGACTGCCACAAAATTTGTATTGGCCACACTGTTGGAATACCACTGATAAGAGAGAATGGGGCTGCCAGTGGCGGTGACTGAAAATGTGGCGGTTTGCCCGACGTCGAAGATCACCGATCCCGACTGGGCAGTGATGACGGGGCCTGCTCCCGGCGCCCAAGAGAGGCCTCTAAATGTGCCGGTTGGAGCCGTGGCCAACACCGTGGGGCTGGCACTGGCGCCTGTGTCCGTTATGGTGGCCAGGGCGTTGCCCGCCGCCACCGTACTGGTTCCGACTGTGACGTACAAGACTGGGTGAGTCTGGCTCCAGTCAACCACAACGGCATAAGCGCCCCCCGTTCCGGTGCTAATGGTGTAGTTGGAAACCCAAATGCCCCCGGTATAGGTGTAACGGATGATGCCACCGCCAGAGCTGGATGCGTCGTCATCGCATAAATACGCAATGCCAAGGTTTGTATTTACGACAAAATCCTCGGGACTTGTTCCCCCAAGCTGTCCACCGGCTGCGTTCACATTATTTCCGCCCGCAACAGTCGGCAGCCCGGGCACTTCCCAGAAGCCCAACCCGGGACTGCTGCCGGCGGCGGAACCCGTCGAATAGTATAGATTGTTGTTAAAGATATGCAGGCACCGTTCGTTGGCCGTGCTCGTTGAAACCGTCACCAGCGGGCTATTATTGCCGACATAGATTATCCCGGTATTAGCGCCCTCGATCCAAAAATTATTCGACCCATCGGACACGGCGCCGCGGATGCTGCCGACTGATTCCACATTCCCGGCAAATTGCAATATGTAATTGCCATTCCCATCGAGGGTGGCGACGCCGCGGCTGTTGGTGGTGGCGCCGGTGGCGCTCAACGCCACGCTGACAGAGCCCCGGTTGGTATTGTACCCGCTCCACACAATATATTTGCCGTTCGCCGACAGCGAAATGTAGCCTTCCGTCGCCGAGGTGCCGCCACAGATCAACGCATTTGTCCCGCTGTCCGGAATTGTCACCGAATTAACAAATGTTCCAGCCGTTGTGTACTGGTCCAAATTCATTGTGTTGCCGGAAGTGGCCAGCGTCTGGCTGGGACCGCCAAGGCGCATGACAACGAGGTTGGTCGGGGAAAAAGACTGCGCCTGCGCGGTCAGAAGCGACGCGAGCAAGCCGATTGCCGGAAGAACGAACTTTTTCATAGGGTTTTGTTTCATTGCGTTGGTGTCTGAATTTACCGTGTTTACTTTCTGCATTGTCTGAGTTGCCAACAGGCTGATCGAGTTTTAAAGAACAGAATTACTTCGAAATCCCAGCCCTGCAAAGATGGGCCGCCCCCATTAAATCCCTCTCAAATTGTCTCGAATGGATCTCCCGTTCCAACTCTAATGTTCATCAGAATTGCAGAAATCCCGCAAACTGTCAATGGCAAAAGAGCAACAAAAAAGCAACAAACTCGCGCAAATGTTGTTTAGCCGCGGTTTTTGGGCGTCAAGGCCCGTTTGCCGGCATTTTCAATTTCGGTTCGGCATCGAGCATGCCGGGGTTAAGGGGGTTTGCGAGCCAGGCCGCCAGCAGGCCAGCAAACCATGAAAACAGCAAAAGTGACAATTGCGTGACAATTCACGCTTCAGCGCCCCAAAGCAAGCCAATCTTCGATCCACCGCGTCCTCACAACGAACACCATCGACCCGGCCGAAAAGAACTGGCAAAGACCCTTGGGATAGTGCCGATAGCGTTGATTTACAGGTGCTTGCACAGTTCGCCCCCTTCCAATCCGCCCAGTCGGTTCAGGGCCGGCGGCTTAACTGGCCCCCCTTGCGAATCCATCAAAGGCCCAATGCTGATAAAATCTGTGAAAAAAGGCAAAAAAGGCCTTGACTTCGTCCAGATATTTAAATATAAAAGAGCCGCAGGTAAGAAAGTCGGAACGTATAAACCGTAAAGACTGAAACTGAAGCCATTTAAACTGAGACCGAAGAATTAGAAAAACTAAAACTCAAACTAAATCGAACCAAACACGCCATACTATTATGAAGAAGAATTATACAAAAAGGTGCATCTGTTTGTTGGGCGGCGCCGCCGTTATCGTGGCCTTCTCCAGCAGCATAACCGCCTTCGCTGATTCCGCCACCGACATCGAGGCTGGTCCCAACCACCCGGTGACTTATGATAATTATTCGGGGAATTATCCCGTTATCACCGAGATCCTGTCTTCGCCCCAGACAATTGGCCCAAGGACCTACGGCAATTGGGCGTTTTTTGCCAATGATGGGACCGGGTCGATTGACATTTTTTCCTCCAAGACAATTTTTTCCGGCCTCGGTTACACGCCAACAGTGGGCGATGCCATAACTGTTTCGGGAACTTATACGCCATTTGACCAGATTCCGGAGATTTCGACTGTGACTGCAGTTAGTCAGCAGTCAACGGGCAATGCAATTCCAGCGCCCACTGTCGTCACGATTCCGGGTGTCAAGAGCCAGCTCCCCACGCTTAATTTCAGCACGGCGGGCTATTTCCTGCAATTGAACAACGTCACGATTACAGCCGCAGCTGGCAATACATTCACGTCCTTTTTCCCCACTACCGCTCAGGAAAGCTCCGCCGGAACTTCCAGTGAGAATTATACCGTCACTGACGGCGGTGGCAACAGCATGGAGCTTTTTGACTGGATCACGTCCTATTCCACAGACGGCGCGATGGGCGGCAATGCGATTCCATCCGGGCCGGTTAACATAGAAGGATTTGTTGACGTTTTCGGGACAGGCACGGCTGCGGTTGTGGAATTTGTTCCGATGGTGATTACCCCCGAACCGTCGGTATTGAACCTCCTCGGCGTGGGCGGCGCAGGCAGCTTGCTGGCGTTGATCTCCCGTTTCCGCAAAAAAGCCTGACCGGCTTTTCCAAAGAATTCAACAGGCGCGCCTTCGGGCGCGCCTTTTTATTCTGCCTTGGGCAACCACCGGATTTTCATACGCTTAGTGAGTTTGGGCGGGGACTTGGAAAGGCAGGCCTGCTTGATACAGTTTCATCTCTGATTGAAGTTGCGCTGCCAGCATGGGGTTGGATTGCGCTTCGGCCAGGCGCGAGGCGCGCTGCGCGGTGTCCACCGCTTCGGGAAAGCGCCCGGCTTCGGCGCAGGCGGCGGCGAGGGTGCGGAGAATGATCGGATTCTTTCCGCCCGTCAGGGCATTGGCCTGCCGGGCCAGTTCCACCGCCTTGTTGCCGTTGCGCAGCGACGCCTTCGGACAAGTGGCCAGGAGCCAGGCCAGATTATTTTGAATGCCTGGATCGGCTGGTTTGATTTGCAGCGCCTTTTGGTCTTGCAGAATTCCTTCATCCATTCGTCCCATCTGGACAAAGCAGAGGCCCAGGTTGAGATGCATGCCTGCGTCGTTTGGATGGATTTCCAGCACCCTTTCAAACTGCGTGACCGCTTGATCCGCTTTGCCCTGCTGTAGAAGAGCGTTGCCGAGGTTGATGCGGGCCGGCACCAAGTCTGGTTCGATTTGCACCGCCTCTTGGAAATGGGTGATCGCTTCATCCATTTTTTCCTGTTGGCGAAGAGCCTTGCCGAGGTTGAAATGCGCTTCCGCGAAGGCAGGCTTGATTTGCAGGGCCTTTTTGTAATGCGTAATTGCTTCGTCCACTCTTCCCTTCGCGCAAAGTGCGTTGCCGAGGTTGTTTTCGGATGCCGCGTTGTCTGGTGCGGTTTGCAGCCCCTTTTGATAAAAGGTAATCGCTTCGTCCAACCTGCCCTTTTTGCGAAGATCGTGTCCGAAGTTGAGGCGGGCGATGTTGTTGTCTGCGGTGCAGGCGAGCGTGTGGGTCCACAGGGTTTCAGTGTTTCTCCAATACCCGGTCTGTATCCAGGCGCACACCATCAACGCGCCAATCCCGGCGGCCATCAAACCGCCCAGCACCGCCCGCCGATGTTGCCAACCCAGGCTCCAATCCCCCACGGCCCATGTCCCCGCCAGCACCAGCCCGATCCCCGGCAAATACGTGTAGCGATCCGCACGGGCATAATACGATATTTGAATCAACCCAATCGCCGGAACCAGCATTCCCACATACCAGAGCCAGCCCACCAACAGGTACGGGCGTCGTTTCCGGCACGCCCACACAGTTATGGAAATCGCCGCCAGCAGGACAAAGGCCAGGGCAACCTTCCAGAACGGCTGACCGTTTGGCGGATAGAGATAAGGGATGGCCAATCCCGCTGGAAAAACCATCTGCCGCAGGTAAACGACATAAGAAACCACCGCATTGCCGATGCGTTCAAGCAACGGGACCCGCTGGTAGTCAAGCACTTTTTCCGGCACAAGAGCAGTCGCCACACAGGACCCAACTGAAAGCAAAAACAAGGGGATTTTCTCCTTCACCAGTCCCCAAAAAGGTGCCAGCTTCACCCGATGGAGCGGCCACCAGTCCAGCAACAGCAACACAAACGGCAGAGTCACCAGCATGTTCTTGCATAAAAGTCCAAGGCCATACCACAGCGCCACCGCCGCGTAGCGCCCGCGCGAGGGCTGGCGCGCATAACGCCCATAGGCCCACAGCGTCAGCATGAAGAACATCCCGCTCAGCACGTCCTTGCGTTCCGCAATCCAGGCCACCGACTCCACCCGCAACGGATGAATCGCAAACACCGCCGCCACGAAGGCGCAGCGCCACAGGTTCCCTGTCATCTCTCTCAACGCCAGAAACAAAAGCACCGCCGCCGCTGCGTGCAGCGCGACATTGGTCAAATGATGACCTCCCGCCCACAGGCCATAGGCCTGGCAGTCGGCCATGTGCGTCAGCCACGTCAACGGATGCCAGTGGCCGATTTTCCCATAGGTCAACGCCCAGGTGGCCCCCTTCAATGTCAAACCTTTTTTAACAACCGGATTTTCATACACATATTCATTGTCGTCGAAGTCAACGAACTCGTGACGCAACGTCTGCCCGAAAACGGCAAAGGTGATCGCGGCCAGCACCAGGCAAACCGCCGCCACCCGCCAGCGTTGATCCCTGCGTCTCGTGTCCACGGGGATTTTTGGCGGAGATTGCTGGGGGATCATATTTTGCGGGCTTTGCAGCTAATGTTCGGGTTCGGAGGCATGGAATGGCTTGCCGGCCTGGTACAGTTTCAGCTCAAATTGAAGTTGCGCGGCCAGCATGGGGTTGGATTGCGCTTCGGCCAGGCGCGAGGCGCGCTGCGCGGTGTCCACCGCTTCGGGAAAACGCCCGGCCTCAGCGCAGGCGGCGGCGAGGGTGTGGAGAATGATCGGATTCTCTCCGCCCGTCAGGGCATTGGCCTGCCGGGCCAGTTCCACCGCCTTGTTGCCGTTGCGCAGCGGCGGCTCCGGACAAGTGGCCAGGAGCCAGGCCAGATTATTTTGGATCGCTGGATCGGCTGGTTTGATTTCCAGCGCCTTTTGCAAATGGGTGATCGCTTCTTTGATTCTTCCCTTTTCGAGGAGAGCGGTGCCAAGATCGTTGTGTGCGTTCGCGTCATCGGGCTTGATTTGCAGCGCCCGTTGGAAATGGGTGATGGCTTCGTCCACTCTTCCCGTTTGACGAAGAACGTTGCCGAGGTTGACGTGGGCGTCCTCGTGGTCGGGGTTTATTTGCAGGGCGTTTTGGTACTGGGCCATCGCTTCGTCCACTTTTCCCTGTTGAAAAAGAGCGAGGCCGAGGTTGTTGTGGGCATCCGCATAGTCGGGCTTGATTTGCAACGCGTTTTGGTACTGGGCCATCGCTTCGTCCACTTTTCCCCTTTGAAAAAGAGCGATGCCGAGGTTGTTGTGGGCGTCCGCATTGTCGGGTTTGATTTCCAGGAACTTTTGGTACTGGGTGATCGCTTCCTCCACTCTTCCCCGTTGTAGAAGAGCTTCGGCGAGGTTTTTGTGGGCCTCGGCGTAGTCTGGTTTGAATTGCAGAAACTTTTGGTACTGGGTGATCGCTTCCTCCACTCTTCCCTTTCGTTGAAGAGCTTCTGCCAGATTGTAGTGGGCCTCCGCGTAGCCTGGTTTGAATTGCAGAAACTTTTGGTAATGAGTGATCGCTTCCTCCACTCTTCCTTTTTGCCAAAGAGCGAGGGCCAGGTTGTAGTGGGCATCCGCATAGTCTGGTCTGGTTCGCAGGGCCTTTTGGTATTGGGCAATCGCTTCGTCCACTCTTCCTTTTTGCCGGAGAGCGATGGCCAGGTTGTAGTGGGCATTCGCGTAGTCGGGTTTGATTTGCAGCGCGCTTTGAAGATGGATGATCGCCGCTTCCACTCTTCCCTTATGCAGAAGATCTTCGCCGAGGTTGCCCTGGGCCAGATAGTTGCCTGTGGTGCAGGCCAGCGTGCGGGTCCACAAGGTTTCGCTGCTTTTCCAATACCCCGTCTGTATCCACGCGCAGACCATCAATGCGCCAATCACGACCGCCATCAACCCACCCAGCGCCGCCCGCCGATGTTGCCACCCCAGGCTCCAATCCCCCACCGCCCACGTCCCCGCCAGCACCAGCCCGATTCCCGGCAAATAGGTGTAGCGATCCGCATGGGCGGCATTGAACGATATTTGAACAATCCCAATCACCGGAACGAGCATTCCCAGATACCAGAGCCAGCCCACCAGCAGGTACGGGCGCCTTCTCCGGCACGCCACCACGCTGATGGAAATCGCCGCCAGCAGGACAAAGGCCGCGCCAACCTTCCACAACGGCTGACCGTTCGGCGCATTGAGATAAGGGATGGCCAATCCCGCCGGAAAGACCATTTGCCACAGGTAAACGCCATAAGAAACCACGGCGTTTCCCATGCGTTCAAGGAACGGGAGCCGGTCGGAGTCAAGCACTTTTTCCGGCACAAGAAAACTCGCCAGGCATGACCCAACCGAAAGCAGGAACAACGGAATCTTCTCCCTGACCAATCCCCCAAAAAGCGCCACAAGCCTCGCGGCGCCAACCTTCCCGCCGTCCGCCCCGTCCAGCGTCATGCGATCGAGCGGCCACCAGTCCAGCAACAGCAACACAAACGGCAGTGTCATCAGCATGTCCTTGCATAAAAGTCCAAGGCCATACCACAGCGCCACCGCCACGTAGCGCCCGCGCGAGGGCTGGCGCGCATAACGCCCATAAGCCCACAGCGTCAGCATGAAGAACACCCCGCTCAGCACGTCTTTGCGTTCCGCAATCCAGGCCACCGACTCCACCCGCAACGGATGAATCGCAAACACCGCCGCCACGAAGGCGCAGCGCCACAGATTCCCCGTCATCTCTCTCAACGCCAGAAACAAAAGCACTGCCGCCACCGCGTGCAGCGCGACATTGGTCAAATGATGACCTCCCGCCCACAGGCCATAGGCCTGGCAGTCGGCCATGTGCGTCAGCCATGTCAACGGATGCCAGTGGCCGATTCCGCCATAGATCAACGCCCAGAGGGCTCCCTTCAGGGTCAAACCCTTTGCCACCACCAGGTTCTCATACACATACTTATCGTCATCGTAGTTGACGAAGCTGAAACCCGCCGTCTGGCCGAAAACGGCAAAGGTGATCGCGGCCAGCACAAGGCAAACCGCCGGCGCCCGCCAGCGCAAGGCGCTTTGGGAGGGCATCTCAATATTTGGTTGAATCCGGAAAACTCGTGCTGCGAAGTCGCGGAGCCTCTTGTTAATGCACAATCGCTTCATCCGGTTTTTGCTTTTGCAGAAGGGCTTTTTCGAGGTTGTTCCGGGCCGGCGCATTGCCGGGGTTGATTGCCAATGCCTTTTGGTAACAGGCGATCGCTTCGTCCACCCTCCCCATTTTCTGGAGAGCGACTCCGAGGTTGTAGATCAGTGGCGCATTGCCGGGCTTCAGTTGAGCCGCCTTTTGCAAATGAGGGATTGCTTCATCCACTCTGCCCATTTGGAAAAGAGCCATGCCGAGGTTGCCGTGGGCTTCCGCATAGGAGGGGCGGATTTCCACTGCCTTTTGATATTGGGGGATCGCTTCGTCCATTCTGCCCTCGAGGCGAAGAGTGTTGCCGAGGTTGAAGTGGGCCACGTGATTGTCAGTGGTGCAGGCCAGCGCGTGGCTCCAGAGGATTTCGCTGTTTTGCCAATACGTGGTCTGTTTCCAAGCGCAGACCATCAACACCGCGAGCACGACGGCCATGAGGCCCCCAAGAGCCGCGCGCAATGGCCCGTGGTGCAACCACTTCACCCGCCACTCCGCCACCATCCATGTCACTGCCACATAAACCCCGATCTGCGGCAGGTAGGTGTACCGATCCGCATGGGCCTGCCCTCCCACTTGGATGATTCCCACCACCGGCAGCAGCATCACCAAATACCAAACCCATCCCATCAGCAGCCACGGCCGCCTCCGCCGCTCCCCCCATGCGACCGCTGAAATGACCGCCAGCAGCGTCCCGGCCATCGCCGCATCCCACGCCGACAGACCATTGTGCGGAAAGGGATAAAACACCGCCAGCCCTGACGGATAAACCATCTGGCCGAGATAAACATTGCAGGCCAGCAATGCAGTGACAAAGCGCACCGGCGGCGAAAATATCTCGACCGATTGAATGGTTTGGGTCTGGGCCAGGAGCGTGGCAACGCACGAGGCCGCGGAGAGCGCCAGCAAGGGCAGCTTTTCCAGCACCAACCCCGAAAGCTTTCGGGGTCCCGCCCGTTGCAACGGCCAATAATCCAGCAACAACAGCACCACAGGCAGCGTGACCAGCATCGGCTTGCACATCAGGCCCAGCGCAAACAGAAGCATCACCAGCCCGTATCTCGCAACCGAGCTCGGACGGCGCGCATAGCGGACATAAGCGCCGATGGTCAGCATGAAGAACAACCCGCTCAGCACGTCCTTGCGCTCGGCCACCCACGCCACCGATTCCACCCGCAACGGATGGATGGCAAAAACCGCCGCGACAAACGCGCTGCGCCACAGAGCGCCGGTCATCTGGCGCAGAATCAGGAAAAGCGCGATCACTGTCGCGGTGTGGAGAAGGACATTGGTCAGATGATGTCCGGCGGGATTCAATCCGTACAACTGGCAGTCCAGCATGTGGGAAAGCCAGGTCAGCGGGTGCCAGTTAAAGGCATGAACCCCGGTGAACGCCCAGACAATCCCCTTGAGCGTCAGACCCTGGGCGACCACCGGATTTTTATAGACGTATTCATCATCGTCGTAATTGACGAACTCGTGATGCAACGTTTGCCCGAAAACGGCAAAGGTGATCGCCGCCAGCACAAGGCAAACCGCCGCCACCCGCCAGCGCAAGCCGCTTTGGGATGGCATCCCGGCATTTGGCATTTGATTATTCTTTGTTGGCGCGCTCATTTTTTCGTGGTTGCACACAAAGCCGTTGCTTTGCCCGATACGCCTCGGCCAGCAGGGTAATCGGGTGGACTAGCCGCACGGCAAGGTTTTGGCGGCGAATTCCGTTGCTCAGGTGCGCCAGGCAGCCCGGGTTGCCCGTCGCCACCACCGCCGCCCCGGTGGATTTTATATGCCCGAGTTTGCGGTCCAGAAGTTGACTGGCCATTTCCGGCTGGATCAAATTGTAGATCCCGGCGCTGCCGCAACACCAGGCGCTTTCCGGCAGTTCAACCAGGGTCAAATTCGGTATCGAGCGCAGGAGTTGCCGGGGTTGGGCGGTGATTTTCTGGCCGTGGCACAAATGGCAGGCTTCGTGGTAGGTCACGGTCTGGGCGGGGACATTCTCCGACGGCGGAGTCAAGCCTATTTTATCCAGCCATTCGTGAATGTCCTGCACTTTGGCGTCCCATAGTGCGGCGCGTTTGCGCCAGGCCGGGTCGCCGGCCAGCAGCCTCGCGTAATGCTTGAGATGCGAACCGCATCCCGCCGCGTTGCTGATGATGGCGTCGAATTGTTCGGGGGGAAATTGATCGATGTTTTTGCGGGCCAGTTCCCGCGCCATGCCCAATTCCCCGTTGTGCGCGTGCAGCGAGCCGCAGCAATTCTGCCGCGCCGGCGTGACCACTTCGCAGCCATTGCGGGCCAGTACCTCCGCCGTGTCCCGATTCACGTCGCTGAACATCAAATCCTGTGCGCAGCCGGTCAACAAGGCAACGCGGTGCTGCTTCGCGCCGGACGCCGGAGTCACGGTGGATATGATTTGCGCGGAAAAACGCGGCTGAATGACGGGCGTCATCGCCTCCAATTCCCGCCAGCGCCGCGGAAAAAGTCTCATCACCCCCGATTGCCGGACCAGCCGCTGCAATCCCATCTGCTGATATAACCGGATGACCGACCCCACGAAGCGCAGCCGCCCCATATCCATAAAAAGCCAGCGCAAGGTCAGCCAGCGCAGGAAGCTTCTCTTCGGCGTTTGCAATGCGCCGCTCTCCTCCGCTTCGGCGCGGGCGTGCTCGAACAATTCGGCGTAATCGACACCCGCCGGACACGCGGTCATGCAGGCCAGGCAACCCAGGCAATAATACATTTCTTCGGCGAACGTGGCCGTTGCTTCCAGCCGGCCATCGGCGACGGAGCGCATGAGCGCGATGCGACCGCGCGGGCTGTGGCGTTCGGACTTGGTGGCGTCGTAAGTCGGGCAGCTCGGCAGGCAAAGGCCGCAATGCATGCACTGCTGCACCACGGAATAATCCAGATCGCGCAACTGCGAATGCCGCGCGGTGACGGGCGCGGCACAAGCAGCGGACGGAACAACGGCCTCGGCGGTCATATCACCGGCCATTTTTCACGCCAGAAAATGACAGTGCAACCCATTTCGAGCGATTTTCCCCATCAGGCGCTGACGGAAAGGGGCGGAATCAGGGGATGGAAATCTCGATTTGGTAGAACTCTTGCGTTTGCATGGCGTTGGTGTCCGTCAGGGTGACTTGGACGCCGTTGGTGACGGGCGGGTTGGCGGTGGTGGTGAGCGGGGCCCACGGGACGTTGAGCAGGTCGGTGGTGACTTGCGGGATGTAGGTGCGTCCGGCCACGACCGGGCTGAAGATGAGGTTCATCCAAGCGGGCTGGTTGGGCACGCTGGCAATGCTGAAAACAAAGATCGAGTTCGTGTCGGTGGGGTTCAGCCCTGCCACGTACTTGAAAAAGTTGTTCTGGCCGGTGCCGTCGGAATCCACGCCGGGCTGCGCCTGCGGGCAGGTGGTGCAGCCGAAGTATTGCATTTGCCAGGCCTGGAAGGGGGTCAGGACGGTGATGAGGCTGGTTTGCGTGTTGGTGTTCGTGCCGCCGGGACCGGTGACGGTTTCCGCCACGGTGTAAACGCCGGCGGTGGTGTAGGTGTGGAGAACGCTGGTCGTGGTGTAGGTGTTGCTGGTCGCGCCATCCCCGAAATCCCAGTACCAGTTGGTGACGATGCCGGTCGAGGCATCGGTGAAGGTGACGGTCAACGGGGGGACGGCGCTGGTCGGCGCAGCGGTGAAGACGGCCGCGGGTTGAACGACCGGGATGGTGTAATCGGCCACAACGGGAAGATGATCGCTGCCGGTGGTCAGGTCCAGTCGAAGCTGTGCGGCGCTGATGGGCGAACCGGGCGCAAGATCGTTCAGCGCCGTGTTGGCAGCGGTATTGACGCTTCCTTCGTAAGCAGTCGTGCCGTTGTTGCCGAAGGTGTGGTACGTATTGGGGACCAAGCCCAGCCCGCCGGCGACAGCGTTATAGATATTGGTCGTGCCCACCAGCAAATCATCGCGGTAGCGGAGATCGGTGGCCGATTCGGTTTTCATGCTTAAGAGGGAATTAATGCCCCAATTGATGCCGGTGGCCCCGGATGGATTGAGCGGGTCAATGCCCTGGCCTTGTGCGACGCCTTTGGGCGAGTCGGCCGCGACGATTGTTTGATAGGACGCTTCGCTGCTGGTAGTGACGTTGAAATCGCCGGTGTAAATGACGCAGGCGTTGGCTGGCAGATTGGTTTCGTTATTGCGAATGATGACAGCTTCCTCGCCGCGATCCGTCAAGTCGGTGGAAGTGGTGCCCGATTTGTAATGGCTGACGTAAATGTAAAACTCCGTGGCCGCCGTCGGGGTTTGACCGGCGGGGGCAAACTCGTAACGCATCACTTCGCGATACTCGCCACTGGCCGAACCGAGTTGGCTGGTGCCGCCCGGCGGATCCACCGGGACGGAGGCGAGAAGCTGCACCGTTTTGGTGTTGTAAACCAGGGCATTCGGGCCGTTGCCATCGGCGACGTCGCCGCCGCTTTCCGTGGCTTGGTAGGTGCTCATGGCATACATATTGGACGCCAACGGGTTATAGACGCTGTAAAAAGCGTTCAAGCCGGCGACGATCGGGGCGACGGTGGTTGGGTTGCTGGTCGTCTCTTGCAATGCCAGAATATCGAGGGGCTGCGCCACGCCATCGCCAAGGACTTCTTCGCCAATGCCTTCGAGGACGCCGCCGCTGGTCGTGGATCCGCCGCCGGAGGGATTAATCAATCCCGGCAGGGGTGTGGTCGCGCCACTAATGTCGTCCTCGATGTTGTAGGTGACGATGCGCAGAGTCAGGTTTTGGGCTGAAGCCAGGGTGGCAAACCCGCAGACGACGCACACAGCCGTGCCGGTCCGCAGGAAACAGTTGGTGATTGGTTTCATGAAACTCATTTCGTGCATTATAAATACGCAATTCGCGGCAAAAATCAAGGTAAATGCGCGAAAAGTGGCCTGTTTCCGGAAGTTTAATCAATGCCGTCGCGCACACTTCAGCGTTGCTTCAGCCTTTAGCCTTTCTTTTCGGCTGTGTTTGCCATTATCCTCTGGTCATGGCGCTGGTCCGAATATTGGTCGATGGCTACAGCCTGCTGCACAATTGGCCGCAATTGGCGCCGGGCAAACCCCGTCATTCCGCCGGGGCGCGTGACGAATTGATCCGCCGCCTGACCCTGTATCGCGACGCCATCGGCACGCCCATCACCATCGTCTTCGATGGCTCGGGACCGCGCGGCGGCAAAACGGCGCGGACGCCAACGCCGGAATTGGAAGTGCTCTACTCCCGCGCGGGACAAACGGCGGACGACATCATCGAGCGTGTGGCGGTGCGGCTGGAGCCATTCGGCGAAGTGCTGGCCGTGACCGACGATTACGTGGAACGGGACACGGTGGCTTACCACGGCGGCATGACTGTCAGTTGTTTCAATTTTATTGAAGACGTCCAAAGCGTCCTCGAAGAACAGGGGCGCGACATTGCGCGACATAACCGCGCCGAACGCCTCCGCTTTAAAACCTCGCGCTAAAGAAAGGCAGCCTTGCCGATGAAAAAATTTTCCACACTGGGCCAACTCTTCCTCGCCATCGCGCCGCCGCTCCTGGCCGCGCTTTTTTTGGCCGCCCTGCCCTGCCGGGCGGATGACGCGCCCGAGCTTCCCAAACAACGGGAGAACCGGTTCCTGTTCATCGTTGACACCTCTTCCGCGATGCGCGGCTGCTCCAACGCCGTCGTGCAAGGCGTCGTCGAACTGCTGGAATCCGATATGCGGGGCGAATTTCGGCAGGGCGACACCATTGGCCTCTGGACCTACAATGACAAGCTGCACCCGGAGTTTCCCATGCAGGTCTGGTCGAAGGTGGAGAAAGACGCCATCGCGTCGGACATGGCGGCCTTCTTGCAGGAACGGCGCTACGGACGGCGGGCGCATTTTGAAAAAGTCATGCCCGCGTTGGGCCGGCTCATCAAAAACTCCGGCAGAATCACCGTTATTCTAATTTCTGACGGCACTGGCTCGATTCAGGGGACGCCCTTCGACAACGACATCAACAACCTGCAAAAGAAATACGCGCGCGGAATGCGGTCCGCCCATGTGCCGTTCATCACCGTTCTAGCCGCGCGCGACGGCGCGGTTTTTGATTATACAATCAATTATCCCGGTTTGGTTGCCATTCCTCACACCGCCAATCCAGAGATGCCGGCCAGGACAAATGCGCCCATCGCGGCGGCGATTTTAAATCCCGCCACCAACGCTCCCGCCAAGCCCCGGCCAATGCGCTCCATTATCATGTCGGCCGCCACCAATAATGTGGTTCATGCCGCCGCGCCGGCGCCGGCCATTGTGGCGGTTCCGGTTGCAGCGCCGCCGGCGCAGCCGCCTCCGCCATTGGCCGTCGTGCCTGTTCCCGCGCCGCCGCCCGTCGCTGCTGTTGCGCCCGCGCCCACGAGTCAACCGGCGATTGCCGCCACCGCGCCGGCCGCGCGCGAAATTGCGCCTCCACAATTCCAGACCGCTCCTCCGTCCATCGTGGCGCGGCAGAATTCGGAACCAGCCGCCGCAATTCCCCCGCCTCATGCTCCGCCGGTGACTGTGACGGCCGGCGACCAACAGCCGCCGCCCGCCCCGCCTGTCGCGCGGAATACGCCGGTTGCCAACATCGGCCCGTCGCCCGGCCCCCAGCTTGCGTTGTACGTCATGGCGTTTTCATTATTGACGATTGCGGTGGTGCTGGTGGTGTTTTTGGTTCGCCGCTCCCGCAAGGCGCCGCAGCCCAGTTTGATCAGCCAATCCATAGATCGTCCCCGGTAATTTATTCTCTTCCATGGATCCGCAATCACTCATCCGTCCCCTGGTCCGCGCGTTACACCCCTACGTGCCGGGGGAGCAGCCCAAAATAAAGGGTCTCATCAAGCTCAACACCAACGAAAACCCTTATCCGCCTTCCCCAAAAATCATGGCAGCCGTCAAGTCGGCGGTGGATGAACGCTTGCGCCTTTATCCCGATCCCACGGCTGACGCATTGCGGGCCAGACTGGCAAAATTCCATCGTTGCCGGCCGGAGAACTTCATCGTGGGCAATGGCTCGGACGAATTGCTCGCCCTGGCCACGCGCGCTTTTGTCCAGCCTGCCAATGGCGCGAAGACCTCCGGCTCGAAAGCCACCGTCCAGTTTTTCACGCCCAGTTATTCTCTTTATCCGGTGCTGGCGGACGGCCACGGCGCATCGAGCCGCGCCGTTCTGCTGGGTAAAGACTTTGCCCTGCCGTCCCCGCGAGACTTGAGGCGGGGCGGCCAATGGGATTTTGCGGCGGCCCTCACTTTTGTCACCACGCCCAACGCGCCGAGCGGACGCGGATACTCCACCGGCGAGTTGGAAGATCTGTGCCGCGCGCAAAAGGGGGTGGTCGTGCTGGATGAAGCTTATGTGGATTTCGCGCGGGAAAATGCGTTCCCGCTCGCGCTCAAGTTTCCCCACGTCGTTGTTGCCCGCACCTTCTCCAAATCCTACTCGCTCTGCTATCAACGCATCGGTTACTTCGCCGGCCACCCGGCGCTGATCGGGGCCTTGCAAAAAATCCGCGACAGTTACAATGTCAACGGGCTGGGCCAGGTCGCCGCCCTGGCCACCCTCTCCGACCTGCCTTACTACCGCGCCAATTTCCGGCGCATCATTGCCACGCGCCGGCGTTTGACCCGGGAACTGGAGAATTTGGGGTTCCACGTCCCGCCGAGCCAGGCCAATTTTATTTTTGCGCGCCCTCCTGCCTTTCCCGCCGAAGTTTGGTTGCGCAAATGGCGCGGGAAGCGCGTGCTCGTCCGCTGGTTCAATTCCCCGGCCACGAAGGATTTCTTGCGCATCACCATCGGAACCGATGCGCAAATCAATGCGCTCCTGCGGGCCGCCCGCCAAATCCTCGCGGAGTGACTTGCCCGTCGCGGCGCGCTTAAAAGAAGACAGCATGAATCGCTGCGGCAGAGCCTGCCAAACAGTGAAAATTTCACGGTTTCAAAAACCGCCTTGCGCCCGGATTCCGGGCGTTACAAAGATTCTGCTTGCGTTTCGGCCCATTCCAGTCCACTTTACGACGCACTCAGATTTGTTGCCACATTTCCAAGGCATGGTAAATCTTCACTTGAACCGCGTTCAATGACGATTTGAAACCCGGCGGTCGGGAACAGTCCCGGAATAGCAAATAAGTCCAGAGACACAGCATAATGAATACGAAGTTATATATCGGAAACCTTTCGTTCGATTCAACCGAGAACGATTTGCAAGACATGTTCGCCGCCTTTGGGCCAGTTAATGAGGTCAATTTGATCACCGATCGCACCACCGGCCGCTCCCGCGGCTTCGCCTTTGTCACCATGGCCACCGAGGAAGGGGCCAAAGCCGCCATCGAAGGCTCCGCCAACAAGGAATTGCACGGACGGAAACTGGCCGTCAACGAAGCGCGTCCTCGCGAGGAACGCAGCGGCGGCGGCGACAGGGGCTCCAGCGGTCCCCGCCGCAATTATTCCCGCTAATCATTTGGGCGGATGTTCATCGGTGGAAGCGTTGCCCGCTTCCGCCCGATGCCGTTTTCAAATTGAGCGAATTTTTTTCATTCTGTGAGCGCCGAACAGCCAATCGAATTGGAAGGGACCATCCAGACCGTCCTGCCGGGGACCATGTTCCGCGTCGTGCTGGACAACCGGCACCAGGTCCTGGCGCATATTTCCGGCAAAATGCGCAAACATTTTGTCCGCCTCACAGCCGGGGACCGGGTCCGCATGGAAATGTCGCCTTACGACGTCTCCAAAGCGCGCATCACCTATAGATTGCGCTGAATATAATTAACATTCACAATTAACCCCATAATAACGATTTGATCTCAACATTTTATTCCTGGATGGCGCTTGGCGTTGTCATTGCCGTGGTCTTTGCCTCTTTTGTGGAATGGGCTCTTCACCGCTACGTCATGCACAAGCCGGTCTGGAAATTCACTTATCCCTTTGAGCGGCACGCCCTGGTCCATCATCGGATTTTCAAGGCGGATCACACCTATCATTTGATTCATGAGGAGGACAAGAAGACCATTCCCATGGCGTGGTGGAACGGCCCGGTCCTGGTCCTTGCCGCCGCCTTCCCCTTCGCCGTTCTTTCCTATTTGGCGCGCCGATGGGGCATCGTTTGTGGCGCCCTGCTCGGTTGCGGCGCCTATTACGGCGCTTATGAATATATGCACTGGTGCATGCATCTGCCGCGCAAACGCAACATCGAGCGCTCGGGAATTTTCTTCCGGCTCAACGGCCACCACCTCCTCCATCACCGCTACATGCAGAAAAACTTCAACGTCGTTTTCCCCCTGGCCGATTTATGCCTGGGCACGTTGGTGCTCCGTTCCAAAGTCCATTTCAAACAAGCCGAAGGCCCCTCCGTGCCGAACGTGCAGCCGAAACTGCGCCCTCCCCAACTCAGCGCCACCCTCTCATAGAACCGTTCCCTCTTCGATCCGCCAAGCCTGGCTGGCCATCCGCGGCACGGAGCCAAACGGGTTCCGGGCAAAGCGATGGTGGAGCCGAGGGGGTTCGAACCCCTGACCCCCAGAATGCCATTCTGGTGCTCTACCAACTGAGCTACGACCCCATCCACTGCGGGGAATGTTCGAAGAGAATCGTCCCGGGCGCAAGGTAAAAAGTTGTAAGTATTCAGATCGCCGACGGCTGGCGGCTTGTCGTTGCCTGATAAAATCAAAATCGGTGGGGCGAGACTCCATCGAGCCGCAACTCGATTCCTTGGGACGAAGTCAGGGTTCGACGGCCCACCGTGGGGGATGGTATCCCTCCCAATGACTGAAATCGGGGTTTCGGGCTGAATAGTTACATCCTGCCGCCAAAGACCCGGCGCTTGTGAATAACTTTCTTGCAAAAGTTCTTGACCGGAATCCCCGAAAAGAGAAAGTCTCTTTCCCAGAAAAACCGAGCCGCTGAATCTCTTTTCAGCCGGAAATAACGAGTTTAACTTCGGGCATTTTCGTTGGCGCGAGTCGGCGCTTTGGCCGGGATATTGATAAATGGCAAACGCTGCCTTACCGAACCAATTTGAGATTGGAGTTGTTGGGCTTGACCCGTGCGGCCGCACACTGGCCCGCGCCCTGGCCGGGCAGTGTTTGAGCGTCGCAGCCTACGACCGCAACGCCGCAAACATCAAAATCTTGCAGGAGGAAGCCTCCGGAATTTCCATCCATACCGCGGCCAGCATGACGCAATTCATGGGCTTGCTCCGCCAAGTCCGCACCATCGTGGTCAGCGGGCCGGACGCGGATGGCAATTTGTTCAGCGATCTGCTGGAGCAATTGGAGGCCGGGGATTTGCTGATCGATGCCGGACACTGTCATTTCAAGGATTGTGACCGCCGCGCGCGCTCTCTGGCGGAGCGCAACATCCGCCACCTCGGATTGGGCATCATCGGCGGCGGGGAAGACGGAGGTTGCGGCCTGGTTCTGATGGTCGGCGGACGCCCCGAAACTTACCATGGCGTCCTGCCCCTCCTGGAGTCAATGGCCGCAACACAAGATGGGGAACCGTGTGTCAGTTATCTGGGACCCGCCGCGGCCGGACATTTTGTCAAAATGATCCACGACGGCATCGAACACGGCCTGATGCAACTGGCTCTTGAGACTTTTGGCCTGCTGAAACGCGCGCTGGTTTTGGATGACGATGAATTGCTCGATGTGGCCGGCGCCTGGCAAATGGGCGCGCTCAAAAGCCGCCCGCGCGATGATTCGGCGCGCTGGACCTCCCAGGCGGCACACGAATTGGAGGTCCCCAGCCCAACCATCGCCGCAGCCGTCGGCATGCGCACCCTTTCCGAATTGGAGAAGCAGAACGATTTTGCGACCACGCCGTTTCGGCAGCCCCTGGGGCAGTTCGGCGATGATACGGAGAGCATCCTCGATGAACTGCACGGCGCGCTTTGCGCCGCCATCATTATCACCTACGCCCAAGGCATGGCCGTGCTGGCGGCAGGCTCGGAGCGATATGGATTTGACATTGACCCGGCCGAAATCATCCGCCTTTGGAAAGGATGCGGCAACCTCCGTGCCGCGCTCCTGGAGGAGATCGCCTCAGCCATTCGGGCCACGCCCAATCTGCCCAATTTGCTCTACGACGATGATCTGTCCGAGAAAGTCATGGAGCAACAAGAACGCCTGCGACACGCCGTCTGGCGGGCGGGCCTCCTGCAAACGTCCGTGCCCGCGTTGATGGCCTCATTGGACTACCTGGACTCCTATCGCGGCGCCTGGCTCCCCGTCAACTTGATCCAGGCTCACGCGCGATCTCCCATGCCGCCACTCCCTGCGGCCCTTGTTCGCCGCTGACCAGGAATAATTCCGCCAATGCGGCATTGCTAGGAACTGATTCCTTTAAGAAACATTTTAACACGGGCGCGAAGAAAAGAGTTTTTAACCGCGAAATACTCGGAATACGCGAAAAGGAAGAAAACTATTTAACCATCAACCCCGAAAGCTTTCGGGGCAAGGCAAGCGCAAAGACGGAGGGAAACGAGAGAAAAGGCCTTTGTCCGCAGAATACGCCGATGGACGCAGATGAAGCAGGCTTTTCCCGGATCAGCGCCAATCTGCGTGATCTGCGGGCAAGTCTGGATTCGGTTGCGGCTGATCCAGGGCTTTGTGGAGGGTTCCTTGACCTCGTTCGGCAATGCGTTGAAGCATTTCCAAAACTCAGGGGTGGTCTTGGATTTTACAAGGCAGAGGGCGAAGCGTGCCGTCGCGCCTGGCTTGCCCGGCTTGCTTTGTCATAATATCCAGTTTCCCAGCGGCGGCATCCGCCGTGATCTGGTGATCCCAGTCGTCTTCCTCCCAAGTCTCAAGCCAGTGAGGCAATTCCGCCCGTTCATGTGCCGGGAGGTGTCGCAATCGCCTCTTGAATTTCTGCAACCGTGCTCATAGGTAAACTCACTTAAAACCCTCTTCGATAAGCCCGCCGTTGTCAACGCCAAGGGCGCATCTTAACACTGTTCTTGGTTTTGGACGTTGAGGTCGCAGAAAAGTTGGAGGAACGCTCGACCTCACCCCGGCCCTCTCCTCCGAGGAGAGGGAGAATCGCATGCAGCGGGTCGTGAAAAATTAAGTCTTTGGCCGTATAAGAGCGTTTGTCAACGTCAACGATTTGCCTTTTTGCGGTTGCGCCGGGCGGCCATATGCGCCACATTTTCTTTTTGGAGACTGCTTATGAATACTGTTGCCCAGAGCCAAACGGCCACAAAAGCTTCCGGCGCGCTCAATCAACTTGAGCAGCTTAGAAAATTCACCCGCATCGTCGCGGATACGGGCGATTTCGCCCTTATCAAGGAATACGCGCCCGAGGACGCCACGACCAATCCCACGCTGATTCTGAAAGCCGCCCAAAAACCGGATTATCAAGCGCTGGTCGCACGGGTCATCGCCGACGGCAAAAAAGCGTCGCTCTCCGGGGACGACATTTTTCGCGCGCTGCTCGTGGCGTTTGGCATCGAGATTCTGAAAATTGTGCCGGGACGGGTTTCGACGGAAACCAGCCCGAAAATCTCCTTCGATACGCAGGCGCTGCTGGCCGAAGCGCGCGGGTTCATCGGGCGTTACGCCAGGGCCGGCATCGGGCGCGAGCGTGTGCTGATCAAACTGGCCTCCACTTGGGAGGGAATCCAGGCCGCCAAAGTCCTGCAGAAGGAAGGGATCAATTGCAACATGACCCTCCTCTTTTCCCTGGCCCAGGCGGCGGCGGCGGCGGACGCGGGCGCGAAATTAATTTCGCCTTTCGTCGGCCGGATTCTTGACTGGTATAAAAAAACAGCCAAAAAGGATTATCCGCCCGCCGAGGATCCCGGCGTCCTGTCCGTGAGGGAGATTTACGCCTATTACAAGAAGTTCGGCCATCCGACCGAGGTCATGGGCGCCAGTTTCCGCAGCAAAGGGGAAGTGCTGGAACTGGCCGGATGCGATCTGTTGACGATCAGTCCGGAACTTTTGGGCGAATTGAAGGGCAGCACCGATCCGGTGCAGCGAAAGCTGTCGGTCGAGATGAGCAAGGATTTCAAACTGCCCAAGCTGAGTCTGGACGAAAAGGCGTTCCGCTGGATGCTCAACGAAAACGCCATGGCCACGGAAAAGCTCTCCGAAGGCATCAGAACGTTCGCGTCCGACGCGGCCAAACTGGAGGAGTACATCGCGGCAAGGCTGGTGTAGAGCAGTTTAAATAAAGATGCAGCCGTAGAATGTCTCGCCGGCGAGACGCCGACGAGTGCGACCGAGACGGTCGCGCTCCCCGAGACCGTACCGAAGCCAGATTACAACTTGATTCTTGCCGCCACCTGGGCCACGTCCTTGTCGCCCCGCCCGGAGAGATTGATGATGACCAGGTGGTCCTTGGGCATTGTCGAAGCGCGCTCCATCACGGCGGCCACGGCGTGGGCGGATTCCAGCGCGGGAATGATGCCTTCCAGGCGGGCGAGTTTAATAAACGCATCCAGCGCCTGGGCATCGGTCACGTAGCCGTATTCGACGCGCTTTTGGTCGCGCAACCAGGCGTGCTCCGGCCCCACCGCCGCGTAATCCAGCCCGGCGGAAACGCTGTGAGTCAATTGTATTTGCCCGATTTCATCCTGCAAAATGAAGGAACGCGTTCCCTGCAAAACGCCGAGGGAGCCGCCTTGAAAACGCGCCGCGTGCTTTTCCGGAAAAATGCCCTCCCCGCCCGCCTCGACGCCCAGCATCTTCACGGAAGCGTCCTCCAAAAACGGATAAAACAACCCGATCGCGTTTGAACCCCCGCCCACGCAAGCGACCAGCAGATCGGGCAAGCGTTCCTCCTGTTCGAGGATTTGCCGGCGCGCTTCATCCCCGATGATCCGCTGAAAATTTCGCACCATCACCGGATAGGGATGGGCTCCGTAAGCCGTGCCCAGAATATAATGCGTATGGCCCACGTTGCCCACCCAATCCCGCATCGCTTCGTTGACCGCTTCCTTCAAGGTTTTCTGGCCGGCAGTGACGGAGACGACGTCGGCCCCCAGCATCTTCATCCGATAAACATTCAGCGCCTGCCGTTCGCAATCGACTTCCCCCATGTAAATGACGCATTGGAGTCCAAACATCGCGGCGACCGTGGCGGTGGCGACGCCGTGCTGGCCTGCGCCCGTTTCCGCGATGATCCGCGTCTTGCCCATGCGGCGGGCCACGAGGATCTGGCCCATGGCGTTGTTGATTTTGTGCGCGCCCGTGTGCAGCAAATCCTCCCGTTTGAGATAAATCTTCGGTCCGCCCAACTCCCGCGTCAATCGCTCCGCAAAATAAAGCGGACTCGGCCGGCCGCAGAACTGGCGCAGGTAATAGGTGAGTTCCGTTTGAAATGCCGCGTCCTGCTGCGCCCGGAAATATTCCTCCTCCAACTGCTGCAACGGGTACATGAGCGTCTCCGGCACATAGCGGCCTCCGTAGAGGCCGAAATGGCCATGCACATCGGGCAAGTTGGGACCGGCGACATTACGCATCGCCATGATCCTTCCCCAAACACAGGCCGGACGCAATCTTGGATTGGCCTGATCGCGCGTGCATTTGACTCTTTTGGGTGCTCCTAATCTTAATCCTAATCCTAATCCTAATATCCGATTCATTCCAATTAGGATTAAGATTAAGATTATGATTAGGAGCCGGAAACCGCCACCCAAAAAATTGAAAGGCCCCAATCCCGGACGCAATCTTGGATTGGCCTGCTATGGCGACCCCTTGAGCCTCTGCCGGCCCTGGACCGGAATCGCCGGTTTCAAGAGCGCCCATTGCAGATTCAATTGCGGGGTGACCTGGCTTAGGTTTTGCAAGTCCACCGGCTTGATGAGGTAGGCCTCAGCCCCAAGCTGTTTGCTGATTTGCAGATCACGGTCCCGGACGGAGGCCGTCAGCACGATCACGGGAATACCCGATGTGCGCGGGTCGGCTTTGACGCGGCGCAGGACTTCCAGACCGTCCACTTTCGGCAAACCCAGATCGAGCAGGATGAGTTGTGGACCGGGCCGGGTCTTGCGATTCGCATATTCACCGGTGCCAAATAGAAAATTGAGGGCCGCCAGGCCATCATGCACCACATGGATGCGGTTGGTGATGCTCTTCAAGCCTTCCGTGGCCAACCCGACGTCCGCCAGATTGTCTTCGACGTATAAAATGTCCACCAATCCTTCGGTCACGAACTCTTCCGCGTGGGATCCTTCCGGGAGCGGTTCGCGGGCGTAGGCGAGGAGGGTTGAAACCGAAATCTCCAGCGCCATGGCCAGCTTTTCGATGCTCTGCAAGGTGACATTGCGGGCGCCGCGTTCGACATCGCAAATATACGTGCGATGCAAACCCGCCCGTCCCCCCAGTTCTTCCTGCGATATTCCCAGCCGGCTTCTCCATGCCCGGACTGAAGTCCCAAAGGGCTTTTTGACATCAAAACTTTGCACAAGCGTTCTTTACTCCCGCCATAATAACAAGCATCACAACAGACTATGAGTGACGCTGCTTCAACCGTCCCAAGCTCTGCGTTTTTGATGGAAGTTCCGATTTCCCGGGGCTCCCTCAAATAAGGCTCCCAACCATTGCCGCCTTATCCGCCCTGAATCCCAAGCCAACCCCGGTCCCGCCGGCAAGAGAAAATTTTGAAAAAATTTGGGCGGTTGCGTCCGCGGCGGGCCGCGCTAATGGCGGATTCCTGTCCTTGCGCTTTGGCGGGGAATCTGGCAGACTGGCTTATGGTTCAGTGTGGCGCTTATGGTGGAATTGGCAGACACGCTACTTTGAGGTGGTAGTGGCGAAAGCCGTGCAGGTTCAAGTCCTGCTAAGCGCACCAGTTTTGTCAAAATGAAAAATATTCTCCTTCTGCTGCTCGGGGCCGTGTTCCTGGCCGGTTGCATGCACAGTTATGACCTTACCCTGGTCAACGGGAGGAAAATAACCCACGTCAGCAAACCGAAACTCAACAAGGAGACCGGCGTTTATACGTACAAAGACATTAAGGGGCGGACGAACTCCATCAGCGCCGCCAGGGTGGTCGAGATCGCGCCGCATTCCAACTAGGTCAAGGCCGGGACCCCACCGCAACAAATCGCTCGACGTATTTGCCGACCAGGTCCGTTTCCAGATTGACGGCATCCCCCACTTTGCGTTCCTGCAACGCTGTCACCTGGCGCGTGTGCGGGATGATCCAAATTTCAAAGCTTTTCCGCCGCACCGCCGCCACCGTCAGGCTGATGCCGTCCACCGCGACCGATCCCTTGAAAACAATATAGCGCATGATGTCCGGGGGCGCGCTGATTTCCAGGACGTAGTCCTTGCCGACCTGTTCCCAACGGGTGATTTTGCCCAGGCCATCGATGTGCCCGGCGACAAAGTGGCCCCCGAGGCGGTCGCCCACGCGCAGCGCCCGTTCCAAATTAACGCCGGAACCCCGGACGGCGAACTGGAAGTTGGTCCGCTTGCAACTCTCGGCCAGGAGCGCGAATTGCAGCAGCTTGTCCGGGGCGCGAACGCTGATTTTTTCCACAGTCAGACAGCAGCCGTTGACCGCCACACTGTCTCCGGCTTTCAATTGACGGGCGCAAATGCGCGACCGGACGATGAGTTCAATGGCGGCGGGTTTTGGCCTGATGGCTTCGATGCGCCCCTTTTCTTCGACAATTCCGGTAAACATAATTCGATCACTCATTTTGCGGGGGCGGCGCGCGCTGTCAAGAGCAAATCCCCTCCGAGGCGGCGCCATTGGACATCGCGCAAAATAATTCGATCTGTCAAATCGAGGAATCCCCCGCCGGAAACGGCTTTGGGGGCGTCGCGTCCGCCCAGGACCATCGGCGCATAAAAGAAGGCCACGCGATGGGCCAAACGCTGCAACACAAACGAGGCGTTGGTTTCCCCGCCGCCTTCGACCAGCAGGCTGGTGACTTGATCCCGGCCCAGTTTCCCGAGCAGCCACGGCAAATCGATGCCGCCGTTTCGCACCGGCGCCTGGAGCACCCGGACCCGCCGCCGCAGGGCGCTCAGGCGGCGGGGCGAAGCCGCCCGGGTCACCACCACGGTCGTCCGGGAAGCAAACTTGTCAGCAACGACTTTTGAGCGCAAAGGAATCCGGCCCGTTGGATCGAGCACAATCCGGCGCAGGGATTTGTCGTCGAAGCCGGGCCGACGGAGGGTCAGGGCCGGATCATCCATAACAATAGTATTGACGCCTACCAATATGGCGTCCGCGCCTGTCCGCAGTGTCATCCCATAAGCGCGCGCTTCCGGGCCGGTGATCCATTTGGATTCCCCCGCGCGGGTGGCGATCTTTCCATCCAGCGACATGGCGGCCTTGACGGTGACGAACGGGGTGCGATGCACAATCCAATGGCGGAATGCTTCATTGAGGCAAGCCTCTTGTCCCGCCAGGAGGCCGTGGCTGACGGAGATTCCAGCCTGCTGCAAAATCTTCAATCCCCTGCCGCAGTGAGCGGGATTGGGGTCCAGCGCCGCCACGACAACCCGCTTCAGGCCAGCGGCGATGATGGCCCCGGTGCAGGGCGGCGTGCGTCCGTGGGTGCAGCAAGGTTCGAGCGTGACAAACAAAGTTGCGCCCTTGGGGTTTTCCTTCGCCGAACGGAGGGCTTCAATTTCCGCGTGAGGCCCCCCTGCGCGATGATGCCAGCCTTGTCCGATAATTTTCCCGTTTTTGACCAGCACGGCTCCCACCGTGGGATTGGGCGACGTCCGCCCAAACCCGCGCCGCGCCAGGCGAAAAGCAAGACCAAGGCGCCTGCGGTCCAGGGGGGAAGTTTTGTGGCTGGAGTGCATGGCGATCACTCACGAATCTTCAAAGAGCGCCTGGGCAAATTGTGAGGCATCGAAGGGCTGCAAGTCTTCGAGTTTTTCGCCCAGACCGATAAATTTGATGGGCAACCCCAGTTCCTTCTGGATGGCCACGACCATGCCGCCTTTGCTGGTGCCATCGAGTTTGGTGATGACCAGGCCGGTCAGCGGAACGGATTTGTTAAACTCGCGCGCCTGGGTCAGCGCGTTCATTCCAGTGCTGGCGTCCAGGACGAGCAACGTCTCGTGCGGCGCGCCCGGCAACTTTTTGTGCAGGATGCGATGCACCTTCTGCAATTCCTGCATCAGGTTGTGTTTGGTGTGCAGGCGGCCGGCGGTGTCAATAAAGAGGTAATCCGCCCGCCGCGCCAGGGCTGCGGCGATGGCGTCGTGCGCCACGGCGGCGGGGTCGGCCCCCTGCGCCCCGCAGATCACGGGAATTTTCAATCGTTCGCCCCACAGTTTGAGTTGCTCGACCGCGGCGGCGCGGAAAGTGTCGCAAGCGGCCAGGATGGCGGCGTTGCCCCGGCCCTGCACCAAATGCGCCAGCTTGGCGGCGGTGGTGGTCTTGCCCGTGCCGTTGACGCCCACCAACGAAACGATGGTCAAACCTTCGGGCTGTTTCTTCAATTGAGCCTGGGCCGCGCCAAGACTTTTTTCAACTTCGGCGCGGGCGACGGCAAAAACATCCAACCCGGCGCGGCCCTGTGTTTCGTAGGATTTTTTGACGGCGGCGAGAATCTGGGCGGCCATGGCCGGCCCCAGGTCCGCGGCAATCAAACTGGCTTCCAACTCCTCAAGCGTGTGCGCCGTCAGCCTGGGCGACGCGGTGATGATGCGCTTGATCTCATGGGCCAGTTTGGCGTGAGTTTTGTGCAGGCCCTCCCTGAATTTCTGGAACAAGCCCATGCGTTACGATGAAGTTCCCATGACGACAGCGCGATGGCCTCCCCGGTTCTGATGCGCGGCCATGAGTTTTTGCAAATAAACGCCGGGCAGTTTCACTCCGCCGATCAGCGGTTTGCCCTTGCTGTAGCCATGGCAATCGGACCCGCCGGTGACGAGCAGGTTGAGGCGCGCGGCCACGTTCAAGTAGCGTTTGGACATTTTGGCGCTGTGTTTGGTGTGAAAACACTCGATCCCGTCCAAGCCCTGCCCGGAAAGGGTGGGAATGATTTCATCGCAATGATTCAAACCCGGATGGGCCATCACGGCCAGCCCGCCGGCCTGATGAATCAAGGCAATGGCGTCGAGGGCGGAGATTTTGCATTTGGGCACCCAGGCGCGGCGGCCCTTCTTCAAAAACCGCTCGAATGCCTCCTCCATGCTCGGGCAAAGGCCCTCCTGCACCAAGGCCCGGGCCACATGCGGGCGGCCCGGCGACCGGCAATTGGCCAGCGCAAAAACCGTTTCCGCGCGCAGGGGAATGTTGATTTTGTTGAGCCGGGCCACCATTTCATGGATGCGGCTCTGGCGCACGGCCTGGAATTTCTTGATTTCGGCCAGCAATGGCGCGTTGTGCGGGTCGAGAAAATAGCCGAGAAGATGCACTTCCTTGTCCTCAAATTCAGCGGTCAGCTCGGTGCCAACAATAAAGTCGATCCCCAGCGCCTGGCAGGCCTGCGCCATGCGCCCGCACCCCTCGACGGTGTCGTGGTCCGTCAATGACATGGCCGCCAATCCGGCCTCACCGCCCCTCACGGCGAGTTCCTCCGGGGTGAAAGTGCCGTCGGAAAAAAGAGTGTGCAGATGCAAATCGGCAAAGGGAGAGCCCGGGGCGGGGCCGGCCGGGGTGGGTCCCTCGACATCGCTTCCGGGTTTCCCGGGTGCGGCAATAGAATTCATGGGTTCACAATCCTGGCGGGCCGCATCAGTTCGCCCTTGATTTTGTCAAGGATGCCGTTGACAAATTTTCCGCTGTCCTGGGTGGAGAATTTTTTGGCGATATCGACCGCTTCATTAATGCTGACCACCGGGGGAATATCGTCCCGGTGCAGCATTTCGTAAATGGCCAGCCGCAGGATGTTCCGGTCCACCACCGCCATGCGGGGAAGGTCCCAATTCTCCGCATGTTGCTTGATGCGCGCATCCAGTTCGGGGCGGTGCTCCAGGACGCCGCGGATCAGCTTGTCGGCAAAGAGGCGGGTGGCCGCTTCTTCCGCGGTGGGCGGGGGGAGTTCGACTTTTTGGCCCCAGTTGGCCCCGCCCTTCTCCTCGGCGATGGCCGTGGCCTGCTGCGTCAGCCAAAAATGGCTGAGCGCCTCCTCCAGGTTTTCAGGAGGATTCAAGTCGTGCTGAAATAAAAACTGCACGGCGCGTTCGCGAGCTTCACGGCGTTGTCCCATAATTCGAGGATGCCTTCAAAAAGGCGAATGCCAAAGGAAATTATTACGGTGAATTTTAACCGCGGATCGGCCGTCGCCAAGGCTGCTTTGGCGGACAAGAGGACACGGACGGACAGGATCAAAGGAAACGCAAAGCCGCCGAAAGGCCTGCTTGATCTGACGTTTGCCTTCCATTGAAACAGGTTTGACCCGGTTTGACCCACTTTGACTGGACAGGAGCCGCATATTTTGCAAGTTATTCATGATAAAGCATTTGCATGCAATTTGCCCAATGTTAACTACGTTTAACATCCTATGCCTTGGTTTGACCGGCTTGGACTGAGGATTAACGATAACGGAGTGGCCGCGACAAATCGCAAAAAGCACAAGAATAAAACTTTCCTCTTGCGATTCATGCGCACTTTGGCGGCTGTAGTCTGTATTGGACGCCACAGCCCCCGCCAGGTCCTGAACCCATTTATAATTTCATCATCGACGTTTTTCCTTTCCGATCCGGCCATCATCGGCTATTCATTAACATAACCATACAGTTAAAATATCGTGTCGTCAAGAGATTTTTTAAGAATTTTTAAAAAAGTGATTATTGTTACAGGCAGCGGCTGTAACACAGTGCAGGGCAATGGTTTAAGCAGGATTTATAAACCAAAGATTTAAAGAAAAGGGCTTGATAACCACGAAATACACGAAATACGCGAAAAATAGGAAAACTATTTAACCACAAAGATCACAGAGATCACAAAGAAACATTTTTTCTTTTGGCCTGTCTTTGTGCTCTTTGTTGCAAAATCATTGCCGTTTTTGTTCGTGGACAGAGCGGGCGGGGCGCGGCGATCTGGCATGACGCAAAAATCAACTGATGAAGGGTGGCAGCGGACGGAAATCGAACCATCCGTCAACTGGACGTCACCATGAGTCCAAAGGGTGCAGGCGCTCCTTGGTATCGGCCCGAATAATGAATAGCCGGAGATTAGCCGGTTTCCAACCGCTGGCACGTATTTGTGCGGCTGGAAAATCAAAGCTTCAGATTTGGGAGTAGGGGGCCGGGCGCAGGAAGACGTTGCTGATGTTGCTGACAAGTTCAGCGTCGGCGTAGCCGGGGGTGGCGCGCAGTTTTGCCCATTCCGGGTCCGCGCTGAACGCGGCCCAATTCTTGTCGTGAGCCGCCGAGTTTTCGAAGACCACCATGTAGGTCAGATTGGGCAGGCGCGCGCCGATCAATGTTTCGCCAAAAAAAACCGGCTGCACGCCATTGCGACGAAAAATGGCGATTTCGCCGTGCTCGAACATTTCAATCTTTTTCTTGTTCGCCTTCTTGCCGGGGCTTTCGTAAGTGCGCAGTTCAAAAATGCGGGTTTTGCCCAAAGCGGGGACTTCCAGTTTCGGCATCCCCGCAAAAGCCGCCATGAGGGTGCTTTCCACTCTGACGTAGGCCGGATTGGTCGCGGGCGCATTGATGAACTCGGCGCCCGCCTTGAGGTAATCCGCGTCGGCAGCGAGCCGGTCTGCCGTCGCTTTGATGGAGTCCAGCGATTTGTGCGTCAACAAAACATACATGGTCGGGCTTTCCGGCCCGATGACCAGATTGAACACGCCAACCCGCTCCACGCCGGCGCGGTTGAGCGCGGGAATGGCCGCCTCACTGTAGAATCGGTCGAATAATTCCGTTTGGGGTCCGCGCCGCAGATGGTAAAGGCGAAGTTCGTAAAATTCGCGCGGGACGGGTGTGCCGGCTTGCTGGGCGTCCGAGTTGGCCGCGTCCAGAATGGTCCCAAGGCCCGCTACCGCGATGGATGAAGTGAGGAATTCGCGTCTTTTCATATCAGCAGTTCATTCGATTAAGATTAAGGATTAAGATTAAGATTAGGAACCAGAAACGACCAGCCAAAAAAATTGAAATGCGCCCGGGGAAAGGCGTGACGGCCCCTTACTATTGACATAACGGCGGCTTTAAGCCACGTTCCCGGATTCAAGTGTCATGTTGTGTTGACGATAATGAGCATAAATAGATGGGAAAAACGTTAATCATCGCGGAAAAGCCGTCGGTGGCGTCCGACATTGCCAAAGCTCTCGGGGGGTTCGCCAAGGTGGGGGACCACTACGAGAGCGAGCGCTATGTCTTGTCGTCCGCCGTCGGCCATTTGCTGCAGCTTTGCCTGCCGGAAGGGGTCGAGGTCAAGCGCGGGAAGTGGACTTTTGCCCATCTGCCGGTCATTCCGGAGCGGTTCGATTTGCAGCCGATCGAGAAAACCGAGGACCGGCTCAAGCTCCTGCTGCGCCTGCTCAAGAGCAAGGACGTGGTCCGCCTGATCAACGCTTGCGACGCCGGCCGCGAAGGGGAATTGATTTTTCGATATATCGTGCAATATGCCAAAGCCAAACAGCCCATCCAGAGGCTCTGGCTCCAGTCCATGACTCCGGCCGCCATCCGGGAAGGCTTTTCCGCCTTGCGCGAGGGCGCGGCCATGCAGCCGTTGGCGGATGCCGCCGTCTGCCGGTCCGAATCCGACTGGCTGGTCGGGATCAATGGCACGCGGGCCCTGACCGCCTTCAATTCCAAGACGGGCGGATTTCAACTGACGACGGTGGGGCGGGTGCAAACGCCCACGCTGGCCATCGTCGTTGAGCGCGAGGAGAAAATCCGCAAATTTGTCCCGCGCGATTATTGCGAGCTGCATGCCACCTTCGCCGCCAAGGCCGGCGAATACATTGGGCGCTGGTTTGATGAGAAATTTGCCAGGGACAAAAAGGACAATGATCCCGATCTGAAGGCCGAACGCATTTGGGACCGCCAACAAGCCGAGGCCATCCAGGGCAAGTGCGCTGGCCAGCCGGGCCATGTCACCGAAGAAACCAAGCCGAGCACGCAGTTATCGCCGCTGCTCTACGACCTGACCAGCTTGCAGCGCGACGCCAACGGGCGTTTCGGTTATTCGGCCAAGAACACGCTGGGTCTGGCCCAGACTCTTTATGAACGACACAAAGTGCTGACCTATCCCAGGACCGATTCGCGGGCGCTGCCGGAGGATTACATCGGCACCGTGCGGACCACGCTGGAGATGTTGTCCGGCACGGCCTACGGCCAGTACGCCGGGGAGATTTTAAAACAGCAATGGCTGCATCCCAACAAGCGCATATTCAATAACGCCAGGGTTTCCGATCACTTCGCCATTATTCCCACTTCGCTGGCACCGAAGCATTTGAGCGAGCATGAACAGAAGCTTTACGATCTGGTCACGCGGCGTTTCCTGGCCATTTTTTATCCGGCGGCCGAATTTCTGGTTTCGACGCGCATCACCCGCGTGCGGGAGGAACCGTTCAAAACGGAAGGCAAAGTCATGGTCAATGCCGGCTGGATGAGTGTTTACGGGCGGGAGGCACTGGGCGAGGATCAAAGTCCGCGCCTGGCGCCGGTGCAGCCGGATGAGATTGTCAATACTTTAAAAATCGACCTTGTGGCCACCCAGACCAAACCGCCGCCGCGCTACAACGAAGCGACGCTGCTCTCGGCCATGGAAGGCGCCGGCAAACTGGTCGAGGACGAGGAATTGCGCGAAGCGATGAGCCAGAAGGGCCTGGGCACGCCCGCGACGCGCTCGACCATCATCGAGGGGCTGATTTATGAGAAATACATCCTGCGCAACCAGCGCGAATTGCAGCCCACGGCCAAGGCCTTTGGATTGATCACGCTGCTGCGCGGATTGGGCATCCCCGAATTGTCGTCGCCGGAACTGACGGGGGATTGGGAGTTTAAATTGAAGCAAATGGAGCGGGGCGAATTGGGCCGACCCGAGTTCATGCGGCAAATCGAGGACATGACGCGGCAGATCGTCAAGAAGACCAAAGGGTATGAAAGCGACACCGTGCCGGGCGATTTTGGCGAGGTGAAAGTCCTCTGTCCCAAGTGCGGGGGCGAGATCAAGGAGAACTACAAAAAGTTTCAATGCCAAAAGTGCGACTTCGCCTTGTGGAAAATTGTGGCGGGACGCCAGTTCGAGATACCGGAGATCGAAGAGTTGATCACCAAACGAACCATCGGCCCGTTGCAGGGCTTCCGCAGCAAATTGGGGAGGCCATTCGCCGCGATCATCAGGCTGACGGCGGAGCTGAAACCGGAATTCGATTTCGGCCAGCAGAATGACGAAAATCAGGCGGCGGCCGAGGCCCTGGATTTCACCGGCAAGGAATCGCTGGGCAAATGTCCGCAATGCGGTTCGCCCGTATATGAGAACGGCATGAATTACATTTGCGAAAAGGCCGCGCGGCGCCAGGGCTGCGCTTTCCGCACCGGCAAAATTATTTTGCAGCGGGCGATCGAGAAGGAGCAGGTGCAAAAACTGCTGGCGGGCGGGCGCACCGATCTGCTGGACAAATTCATTTCCAAAAAGGGCCGCCCGTTCAAGGCTTACCTCGTGGTTGGCAAGGAGGGCAAGGTCGGTTTCGAATTCGAACCGAGAAAGGAAAAAAAGTCCGGGGAGCCGGCCAAACCGAAAGAGCCGGCGCCCAAGGCTGATTTCAGCAAGGCCGAATCGCTGGCCAAGTGTCCCATTTGCGGCGGCAACGTTTTTGCGGCCGATCTGAATTACATTTGCGAAAAGGCGCAGGCGGACAAGAAACCGTGCAAATTCAAGGTGGGCAAAGACATTTTGCAACAGCCCATAGACGCCGCGCAGCTCAAAAAACTGATTGAAACGGGCCGGACCGATTTATTGCCCCACTTCATCTCCAAGAAGAGCGGCAGGCCCTTCTCCGCCTTTCTTGTCCTGGACGAGGAGAACAAAGTTGGCTTTGAATTTCCGCCCCGCGACCAGACCGTGTCCCAAAGGGCGTAACGCCCACGGCAAAATCAGAGTCTATGGACTTCCTTCAATTTGGATTTGATGGCCTGTTGGCGCTCCCATGTCACCGAACCAAGGCACGAATGAAGGTTCGTCTTCTCCAGGACGAAAACGAAATCGCATTGGCATACTGTTGAGCCGTCGAAACCATCCGCGCTATTTAGGCGGACGTCCAGTTTTTTGGGGTCGCCTTGGAGTTTGTAACAAGCCAGGCCGTTGACTTGCAACCGTTGCGGATTATCCAGGCGTTCCTGTCCGGAAAGGATGACAAACCAATGATCGCGCGCGAAACCCGGTGGCCGGCATTTCCAAATCTCCCATTGGTGAATGTTCATCGTTCGGGTTTCTGCTTCACATTGCCCATCGCCGATTCCAACGCCACCCTTTCCTTGTCCGGTCCGTAATCGTCGGCGAAATAGCCGGCGGGCCGGGGCGACTGAAATCGGCTGGCGACCGTCGGCAAGCCTGCCCGCAAGGCTTGCCGAATGACCACCGCAGGCTTCTCTTTGGTCAAGGAAACCACGTCCGACAATTCGGTTTCCAACTCGGAATCTAAATCCACCGTCCTGCGCATTTGCACCAATTTGCACCTATTAGGTGAAAAGTCAAGCGGTTGATTCTCTTTCCGCCAATGGAGTCAGGAAAATTTCCCATCCGCATTATCCGAAAATGATTCTCCTTCGCGCCAGATTAGCGCCCCACTGTCCTGCCGATGACCGTACTCCCGCAAGCAACGGGCCAGCGCGGCGGGCAGGTTGCGTGTCAACCAGGAGCGCATAAATCAGATTGTCTGCGCGAGAAAGCCGCCGTCCACGCACAAATCCGTTCCCGTGACGAAACCACTGGCGCGCGAGCTGGCCAGAAAAATGACCGCGCCCACCAGTTCCTCCGGCTGGCCGAAACGGCCCATGGGCGTGTGCGTCAAAATGCTGCGCGCCCGGTCGGTGGGCGTGCCGTCCGGGTTGAAGAGCAGACGGCGATTTTGTTCGGCGGGGAAAAAACCGGGCGTGATGGAGTTGACGCGGACGTGGCGCGGCGCCCATTCGCGGGCCAAAAAACGGGTCAGATTCAAGACGGCCGCCTTGGCCGCGGAATAGGCCACGACGCGCGAGAGAGGCAGGTGCGCGGAAACACTGGCGAAATTGATGATGCTTCCTTTGCCGCGCGCGGCCATGCCGGGTCCGAATTCCTGGCAGGGCAGCAGCATGCCGCCGACCAGGTTCGTATCAAAATTGGTCCGCCAATCCTCCAGCGTGATCTGCTCAAATTTGAGCTGGTCCGTCACGGTCACTTTGGAATCGTTGCCCCCGGCGGCATTGACCAAAATCGCGGGCGGGCCGAAGGTTTTTTCGATTTCAGCCGCCGCTTTTTGCAAACTTTGGCGCGAAATGGCGTCGGCTAAAAAAAACTGCGCCCCGCCCTTTTCCTTGTGAATGCGCTGCACACAGGCCTGGCCGCGTTCGGCATTGCGGCCCAGGACGGCAATTTTGGCCCCGGCCTGGGCCAAGCCTTCGGCCACCTTGCCGCCCAGCACGCCGGTGGCGCCGATCACGACCGCCACCTCTCCGCTCAAATCAAACAAATTCATCATGGCGCGAATGGTGCGGAGACGGGTTTGAAGTATAAAGCATAAAGTTTAAAGTTTCCAACGGCACAAGGTTTTCCTTATCCTCCGGCGGTCAAAAATCTATGGAACCACATCGAATCGGTATAATCGGAGGAAGCGGCCTTTATCACATCGAAGGTTTTACGGGCCAGAAATGGGTCCGGCTCAAGACACCCTTTGGTTCTCCGTCGGATGCCTTTCTGACGGGTGAACTGGCGGGCCGGGAAGTGGTGTTTTTGCCGCGACACGCGCGCGGCCACCGCATCCTGCCCAGCGAACTGAATCATCGCGCCAACATTTACGGAATGAAGAAACTCGGAGTCGATTGGATTATCAGCGTCAGCGCGGTGGGATCGTTGCAGAAGAAATACAAACCGCGCGACATTGTGCTGCCCGATCAATTTGTGGACCGCACCAAGCGGTCGTCCGAACACACTTTCTTCGGGCGGGGCATCGTAGCGCACATCGCTTTTGCCGATCCGATCTGTCCCGAGTTGCGGCAACTGCTTTACAAAAGCTGCCGGGCGGAAGGGGCGCGCGTCCACAACGGCGGCGCTTACGTGAACATGGAAGGCCCCGCCTTCAGCACCCGCGCCGAATCGCTGACGAATCATGCGCTGGGTTACGATGTCATCGGCATGACAAGCCTCGGCGAAGCCAAATGCGCGCGGGAGGCGGAGATCGCCTACGCCACCCTGTCGATGATCACTGATTACGATTGTTGGAAAACCGACGAGGCTCATGTGACAGTGGAAATGGTCGTGGCGAATTTAACGAAAAATGCCGGCCAGGCCAGGGCGATCATTGCGCGGGTCCTGCCTGAGATTCCCAGGGTACCCAACTGGCCGTGTCACGAAGCATTGAAGAACGCCATCATGACCGACCGGAAATTCTGGCCGGCAAAAACAACGGCGGCGTTGCGGCCGCTCTTGCGGAAATATCTGTAGATTCAGCGATTGGACAGGAGCAGGACGATTCCGGCGGCAGCCAGCACGGCCAGCACGGCCAGGGTGATTTTAATCCAGCTTTTGGGGTACCTGCCCGCGATGGCGCCGGTGTAGCCGTTCATGACCACCTGGAAATTTCGCGCGCCGTAGTTGTAGGTCAGCAGCCAGATGGGCACCAGGATATGCTTGTAGGTCTGGCCGGAGTAATCGTTCTTCACCTGAAGATTTCGATGCGTGTCGCCGGGCACCCTGGCGGCGCAAAGACTCTGCATTTCGGCGTCCATTTCCTGGCGGGCTTCCTGGGCGGCGGAGACTAAATCCAGTTGATAACGTTCCACGACCCAGCCGGACAAATAGCCGGCGTTGTAAGGCACAAGGTCCGTCGTGGTCGGGAATGGCTCGATCTTGCGCAGCATTTGCTCCTGGACGCCGCGCGAGGCGGGCACCAGTTCATCGTCGAAGAAATGATCGAGCGAGCCGCTGCTTGGCACCCAGCGAATTTTCTGCACCTGCCGCGTCCGGGTCTGGCCGTTGGCATCACGGTACATTTCCGCCTCGTAATAATAATAGCCGCTCTCGGCCGTCCATTCGCCATGCACCTGCGCATCAAAGGTCCAGTAAGGAATGTAAAGGCCCTTGACCGTGTCGGTGAGGGCGGCGCGTTTGAGTTTGTTTGGGGCGAACCAGCGGCTGCCGTACCATTGGCGGATCGAATCGCGCACCTGATGATCGCTGATTTTCATGGGCAGGACGCTTTCCGGGCGGAACGCTTCCTTGATTTCCTCGTAGGGCACGAGCGCGGAGGAACCGCAAAAATCGCAACGCTGTCCGACCCGTTCGGCGTCGAAGACGGAAATGGCCTGGCAGCTCCGGCATTTGACGGAAGTTTTGGACGCCTGCCAGCCGCGCTGCGCGTCGGGAATGCCGCGCAAGGCCGCGACCAGATCGTGTTCGACGATGACTTCATGGCCGGTGGCGGTGAGTTCGACCTGCGCGGGTGAAACGGTGCCGCAGAACGGGCAAATCAACGCCTTCCTGGCGGGATTCCATTGCGACTCGCCGCCGCAGGAGGGGCAGGAGAATTTTTTTTGAGCGGTGGCTTCGGGCATATTGCTACGGAGTATCGTCCAGCACTTTCTTTCCGCAGTAAGCGCAGTTCTTGCTGGCGATGACAATCGCCTTGAACTGAGCCAGGGGTTTTCCACAGTGGGGACAGGCCACCCCCATATCCCGGTCATTTCGTCTGGTTAACGGGATCATGGCGCCGATGGCGAGCAGGAATGGGACCGCCACGGGGAGCGCCTTCAAAATGTTGGGAGGCGGCCCGGCAATGCGGGAGGCCAGATACGCTTCAAACCGGCGCTGAAACGGGCCGTAGGCAATGATGAATCCAAGAGCCAGCAACAGCGGGATCATGAAAATGGCCACGGCGCGCCTGTTGTAACTGTTCGCCGCTTTTACGAATTCATCTTTACGCATGACAAGAAGCGCCTTCCTGGAAGGAATCCTTTGTGGCTAGTCGTCGCAGAAAAGGCAGGAAAATTTTTCTGTGCGGTGGCTTCATTCATCTCAATCTATTCGAAAATGAAGCTGCTGCACAGGCTATCGCCAGACCGATCGGCAACGTCCAACAGCTTACCTTAAAAAGAACTTGCATTGACTCTTGAAAACTCGTGCCAGGATAGGCGCGAGCCTCGGCATCGAAAATCCGTCGCACGGGGTAAAGCATCCAAAAGAAGACGTTGGTCAGCATGCCTCCAACTGCTATCGCAGCCGGCGCAATAGAAAACGCCATCAAAAAGCTCGGAACAAAAGCTCGGAAACTAATTCCGCTCTGCCAAAAATTTTCCAAGCGGTGATCTGGGTACAGGGTAACGTGAAAAAGCCAGACAAGCCGAAAAAGCGCGTACCCGACTCCGACGCATGCGCCAAGGTTAAATGGAATCAGAAGCGCATTCCACAAACTTTTCCTTCGTTGCGCTCGATGCCGCGCTCCTGCGTAATAGGCCGCGGCTTTTTGTGCAAAATTTCGCATGTGGAGGAACGTTACCCCAACGTGTATTTTGCCTAACCTACGACTTCAAAAACTCATCCAGCGCCGTGTTCGTCACGCGCCAGGTCGAACCGATTTTTTTGCCTTTGAGATCGCCTTTTTCGAGCGATGCTATGACGTCGGCTTCACTCACGCCCAGAGTTTTCGCGACGTCCGCAGTGCCGAGCAAAACCGGCGTTGCGCCCGCGCCCGGCGGCGCCGCGGCCGGAGTTGTTTGGGCGGTGTTCATCGCGGCCATCATTTGCTGGCCCATGGCCAAACCGGCGCCCAGTCCCGCCGCCGTGCCGGCCATGCCGCCCGCTTCGCCGCCGCCCCTGGTCATGGATTCGGCCATCTGGAATTTCACGAAATCGTTGAGATTGCCAATGGCGGCCATGCTGCTGCGCTGGTCAATGGCTTGCTCGACTTCCGGAGGCACGGAGATGTTTTCGACGATGAAACTGGAAATTTCGATGCCGTATTTGCCCGTGACGGCCGGGTTGATGAGCGGCAGGAGCGCCTGGCCCAATTCCGCATAGCGCGCCGCCAGATCGAGCACCGGCACTTTGGCCGCGGCCAGCGCGTCGCTGAACACGCTGACGATGCGCGAGCGCATGGTGTCGGCAAATTCGTCCAGGCGGAAATGATCGTCGGTGCCGGCGACTTCCTTGAGAAAGAGCTTCACGTCGGTGACATGGAAATCGAAAATGCCGTAGGCGCGGGTGCGGACGATGCCGAAATCGGCGTCGCGCAGCATGATGGGGTTGGCCGTGCCCCATTTGTTGCCGGTGAAGAGGCGGGTGTTGACGAAGTAAACATCGGCCTTGAACGGGGAATGGAGGCCGTATTTCCAGCCCTTGAGGGTGGCAAGAATGGGGATGTTGTCGGTGATGAGGGAGTATTTGCCCGGGCCGAACGTGTCGCCAAACTGGCCAAGGTAGATGAATTGGGCCACCTGCGATTCGCGGACGATGAGCTGGGCGCCGTTCTTGATTTCCTTGTCCATGTCGGGATAGCGGAAGGAAAGGGTGTCGCGGGAATCGTCCTGCCACTCGATGATTTCGAGGAACTGTGTTTTGAGATAATTAATCAAACCCATAATGTGCCTTTAATTTTCTTCGTACGATGACGCAAAAGGCGCCCGGTGTGAAGTATAAACTGGGGCGAATTATGTAATTGATCCACCCGGGAAAATGTCAAATGACCAGTACTGGGGAAAGGCTGAATGCCGAAGGCTAAAGGCCAAAGTGCCGGAGGCGATCTCCGGAAATTGGCATTCGCCCAGTTTGTTTGCCAATTTCCCAGGACACCTTGGACGTTTTCATGCCCGTGAAAATCTATTTGGCCGACGCTCCGGCAATGCCCAACGTCAGGTTGATCGTGTCCGAGACCTTGTTCTCCATTTTGCCCGGCTGAATGCCGAAATCACTGCGCTTGATGCTGAAAGTGGAGCGAATCACCAGCAGGTCGCCTTTTTGCTGCCCGCCCAGCCGTTCCCCAAGCTTGTCTTTCAAATAGCTCAACTCCACGGGAATGGTCATATCCCTGGATACGCCCTTCAAGGTAAAAGTCCCGACAACATCCGCCGTGGTTTTATTCCCGTCGGTCTTGACGTTCTTAAGTTCCCTGGCCTCGAAAGTGATTTCGGGGCTGTTCTCCACATCCAGCCACATCCTGCCATGCATGTGAGTGGTTTGCATGGCGTTGGGCACCGTGAGCGACGCGCTGGCGACAACAATTTTTCCCTTCGTCGCCCCGGGGTTTTGCGGGTCAAAAGTGACCGTGCCGGAGATGCCATTGGCGCTGCCGTTAATGCCTTCGAGCGGCGCGTCCAGCTTGAATATGATATTGTTGACGTTTTTGGGGTCCTTGAAACTGAACGATTCCGGCTCCGCCGGCGCCGGAACGGCCAGCACGGGCAGCATTACAAAGGCGATCAAGAAAGCTATCATAAGTTTTTTAAAATTGCACCGGGTTTCACTTACCGGCGTTTTTATTTTTAATCAAGAGCGAAATCCCGGCCATGCTGACCGCCGCCAGCGCGGCCACGGCCAGAAAATCCACTCCTGGAATAAATCCCTTTTCGTAAGTCACGCCGCTGAGTCCGGTGACCGGGTCCGGCGTTTCGTGTTTGATGTTCGTCCGGGTCCAGCCGCGGTTGGCCCCTTTCACCGCCCAGAATCCGACCGCCCCAAGGGCGACTACCACCGCCAGAATGAGCAACGTTTTTTTCACGAATCAGTCGAACCATAAGCCACAGATGAACCAAGCGCAACCGGCATCCCCGCACTTTCAGCTTGCATCGCTGTTAAACCGGGCGTATGCGTATGAAAACTCAATCTAATGGGTAAAAAGCTTGTCTATATGAAAACAACACAGAAAAAATGGACGGTGCTCCTTATGGCTTTGACCGCGGTCGCCGCGCCGGCCCTGGCGGCGGAACCCACCCTCAAAGTGGGTGATCCGGCGCCAAAACTGCAAAACGGCAAATGGGTGCAGGGCGACCCGGTAAAGGAATTCCAACCCGGCAAGGCTTGCATCGTCGAATTCTGGGCCACCTGGTGCGGCCCTTGCCGCGCTTCCATTCCCCATTTGAACGAGATCTACACCAAATTTAAGGACAAGGGCCTGGTGGTCATTGGCCAGGATTGTTGGGAACGGGATGACACGCTGGTCGAGCCTTTCGTCAAAAAAATGGGCGATAACATGACCTACCGCGTCGCCCTTGACGACAAGACAGACAGCAAGAGGGGCACAATGGCGGAGACATGGATGGCCGCCGCCGGACGCAACGGCATCCCCAGCGCATTTTTGATCGACACAAAAGGCGTGGTGGCCTGGATCGGCCATCCCATGGGGTTGAAGGAGGAGATTATTGAACAAGTCCTGGCTGGAAAATATGACGTTCAAAAAGCCGCCGCAGATTACGCAAAAGACCTCAAGGAACAGGCGGACATGGAGAAGGAAATGGCTCCGATGCGGGCCAAAATGACCGCCATGTCCGGCGCGATGCGCGAGAAGAAGTGGGATGAAGCACTGGACGACCTCGCCGCAGCGGAGAAAGTCGCGCCCGACAACCGCCGCTCCGGCCTGGCGATCACATTCGACATGAATCGCTTTAGGATTCTGCTCGGCAAGAAGGACTATCCGGCCGCGTACAAACTGGCTGCGAAAATAAGTGAGGCCCATAAAGACAACTCCCTGTTGCAAAATGATTTGGCCTGGCAAATGATCAGCAACAAAACCATTGAGAAGCCCGACTTGGCATTGGCGGAGACGATTGCCAATCGCGCCAACGAAGCGGCCAAAGGCAAGGATCCCAATATTTTGGATACGCAAGCCCGCGTCTGGTTCGTGAAGGGACAGAAAGAGGAAGCCATACAAGCGCAATCCAAGGCCGTGGCGCTGGCCGAGCCGGACCAGAAGCAATCTTTTCAAAGCAGGCTCGACAGCTATAAACGGGGTGAACTTCCGGCGGGTGAATAAGCCGGCCGCGCACCCCTTCATACCGCCAGGGGATCCTTGCAATAACGTCCAATTTCATCCTGATTTTATTGGAATGCGGCCCCGGTTCTGCCATATTGCCCCGATGTTTTTGTTTTATGAGGCCCTGACAAAGGCGCTTCGTCCAAGGATGTGAAAAAATCGAATCTGTCAGGGTTGTTGCTGTTGCTGGTGGCCGGGTTGGTCCCGATGGCTCAGGCTTTGGCTTCAAGCAACGGCCACAAAGTTGAGGTCCACGATGCCGCCGCGGCACGGGCCGTCGAGGCGCAAGGGGGTCGTCTGATTGCGGATTATGGCGGTTTTCAACTTTATGATGTTCCCCAAATCAGCGCCAATCTTCCGGGATCGGTCGAAGTTCGGGACGGTTATAATTCAATCCTGCTCAATGCGGTCCATCTCGACACCTCCAAAGCCGGGGTTCAGGCATTGAGGAAAACGGCGGAGGCTTTTGGCGGGAAACGAATGCATCTGGTCCAATTCGCCGGGCCTGTCCAGCCGGCCTGGCGCAAGGCCCTGTTGGAGGCGGGGGTGCAAATTGTCAGTTACATTCCGCAGAACGCGTATTTGGTTTATGGGGATTCGGCCGGCATTGGACGGGTGCAGGCCCTGGCCGCCACCGCGCCTCATATTCAATGGGACGGGGCTTATTTGGATGATTACAAAATCCATCCCCACGCCCGCGCCGTGGATAAAAAGGGCAATCCCCGCCAGATTGGCACGGATCGATTTGCCATTCAATTGATGGCGGACGCCGCCGCCAATGCCGACACTTTGAAATTGATCGATCAACTCAAGCTGGCGCCCATTCAGCGGCAGCGTCCGGTGTTGAATTTTGTGGATGTGATTGTCCGGCTGTCGGCGGCCGATTTGCCGAAGATCGCCGCGCGACCGGATGTGGTTTCCATCCAGCCTTGTTCGCCGGCAAAAAAGGTTTGCGAGCGTCAGGACCAAATTGTCGCGGGCAATCTTTCGGGCAATGCGCCGGGCGGACCCGGTTACCTGGCGTGGTTGGAGAGCAAGGGGTTTACCCAGGCGCAATTCACCGCGTCCGGCTTTGTCGTGGACGTGTCCGACAGCGGAATCGACAACGGCACAACGGCGCCAAACCATTTCGGGTTGTATCCCGGAGGCAATATCAGCAGTGCCAGCCTCGTGGCGTATAACTATCTGGTGGGGACTCCGAATGCCGGAAGCACGCTTGCCGGCTGCGATGGCCATGGCAACATCAATGCGCACATCGTGATGGGTTATGATGATGCGTCGGACTCTCCGTTTTTGGACAATGAAGGTTATCATTATGGCCTGGGTGTCTGTCCGTTCGTGAGCGTTGGCTCTTCCGTTATCTTCGATCCTGACAATTCGACGAATCCCGATGACACGACGGTCATTTCCACGGCGTATTCCAATGGCGCGCGCATCAGCAACAACAGTTGGGGGGACAGCAACTCCGGCGACGATGGGACATACAGCGTTGACTCGTTTGAGTACGACGCACTGGTGCGTGATGCGCAACCAAGCGGTGCGCCTTACCCCGCCCCGGGCAACCAGGAAATGGTCATTGTTTTCGCTGCCGGAAATGACGGCCCCGCCGCAGTTTCAATCAGCCCGCCCGGCACGGCCAAGAATGTCATTACGGTCGGCGGGGCGGAAAATGTGCAGGCCATTGGCGGGTGCGATTCGTCCGATGTGTGCGATACGGACTCGGACAATGCCAATGCCATCATCAGCTTTTCCGGACGCGGCCCGTGTGGCGATGGCCGGCTCAAACCCGACCTTGTGGCGCCGGGCACGCACGTCAGCGGCGGCGTGCCGCAAGCTGTGTTGACCGGTCCGGTTGGAGATGGAGAGGCCCTGGCTTGTTTTCTCAACGATGGAACCGGTGTTTCCGGAGGCCCTGGGAACAGTCTTTTCTTTCCAAGCGGCCAGCAATTCTACACCGCTTCCTCGGGCACCAGCCACTCCACTCCTTGCGTCACGGGCGGTTGCGCGCTGGTGCGCCAGTATTTTATCAACAATTCACTCCTCGGCGCCAACGCGCCCAGCCCGGCCATGACGAAGGCATTCCTCATGAACTCGGCCCGTTACATGACCGGCCCCGGGGCTGACGATACCTTGTGGTCCGACAGCCAGGGCATGGGTGAGATGGATCTCGGCATGGCTTTCGATGGCACGCCCCGCATTTTGCGCGACGAGGCCCCGGCGGACATGTTCACCGCCAGCGGCCAGACACGCGTCTTCACCGGGACTGTTGGCGAAACGAACCTTCCCTTCCGCGTCACCATCGCCTGGACCGACGCGCCGGGCAGCACGAGCGGGAACTCTTGGAACAATGACCTGGACTTGACGGTGGACGTCGGCGGCGTGAGCTACAAAGGGAATGTCTTCAACGGCTCAAACTCCATCGCCGGCGGCGTCGCCGACACGGAGAACAACGTCGAGAGCGTGTTTCTGCCGCCGGGCGTTTCCGGCGGCTTCACCGTGACGGTCACCGCCGCCAACATCAATTCGATCGGGGTTCCGAATGCCTCCAATGAGTTGAGCCAGGATTTTGCCCTTGTCATCTACAACGCCGGTGCGGCGGCCACCCTGGCCGCGGCGGGTTACACTTTGACGACGAACGAGCCTTGCAGCGACGGCGTTGTCAATCCCGGTGAAACGGTGAAGGTCGATCTGGCTTTGCAGAATATCGGCAATTCTCCTACGACTACCAATCTTGTCGCCACCCTGTTGACAAGCAATGGGGTCGTCTTTCCCAGCAGCCCGCAAACAATTGGCGCGCTGTCCCCCGGAGCCAGGGCCACCAACACTTTTTCATTTTTCGCCGATGGAACGTGCGGGGAGACAATCACCGCCGTTTTGCAACTTCAGGATGGCCCGGCTGATCTCGGCATTGTCAGTTATAATTTTCAACTGGGCCTGCCGGTCAGCGCCACCTACTATGCGCAGAACTTCGATGGCGTCTCCGCCGGGACTCTGCCGGCCAATTGGACCGCCAGCGCGACAGGGGGCCTCACCTCCTGGACAACTGAAAACAGCACGAACGATGGCACCAGCAACGTGGCCTATTGCCCCGATGCCGCCACTCCGGGTGAGGTTTATTTGGTTTCGCCAACGATTGCCGTCACGAATGAGGGGGCCAGCCAACTGAGTTTCCTCAACGATTACAATCTGGAGGAAACCTATGACGGCGGGGTGTTGGAGATTGCCATCGGCGCCAGCGCTTTTACTGATATTCTGGCGGCGGGCGGCAGTTTCGTCACGGGCGGATACAACGGCGGACTCTCGGATCTGGGGGACCGCCCGCATCAAGACAATCCACTGATCGGCCGCCAGGCCTGGACCGGAAGTTCCGGCGGCTTCGTTACGACCATTGTCAACCTGCCCGCCGCCGCCAGCGGGACGAATATTCAACTCCGGTGGATTTGTGGCACGGACGAAGGCAACGAGAACTTGGATGGCGTTGGCGGTTGGTGGATCGATGACATTGCCATCAGCCAGACCGGCTTCGAGTGTACGAATTGCCCCGTCACAAATGTTTCGGTTCCCACCATTGTCTCCCCAACCAACGGGTACCAATTCACCACCCTCTCGCCCGTGGTGTTCGTGACCGGCCTGGCTCCGGACGATAACTCAACCGTCACCATTTCCAATAACGGCATTGCGAACATGACAGCGATGACTGATGGCAACGGCGTTTATGCCGCGCTTGCCGCGCTGAGCTTTGGCTCGAACACTTTGACGGTCACGCAGGGCGCGGCCAATTCCAGCAGCAACGCCGTCATTTACATAACGCTTGGGCCGCCCATTCTTGACGTGCCGCCGCTCGCCAACACGAACGTGGCCATCAGCGGCACGGGCGCGGCCGGAGCCACCGTCTATCTCTATGAAGGCGATTCCACCAACGGAACTCCGCTGGCGAGTTTTACGATCACCAATGCGTCGGGCAACTTCTCCACTTCAGTCACTTTGCCGCTGGGCAACTTTACGCTGACGGCGACGGAATCAATCGACGGCCAAATCAGCACCAACACGGCCCCGGTCTCGATCAGCGTGTTGCCACTGCCGCCGCCGAAGATTGTTTCGCCCGTCACCGGATTGGTGACGAACAAAGCCTCCCTCAGCATCAGAGGCACTGGAGTGTCCGAGGCGTCCGTGACCATTTACGACGTCACGAGCAGTGGCACGAACACCCTGGCCACGAAGACCATCAACCGGGAGGGGAAATTCTCCGCTGTGGTGGATTTGGCCGATGGAATCAATGCCTTGCTCGCCACCCAGGAACTGAACGGCAACAGCCCGCCCAGCGCCCCCGTCGTGGTCACCGATTATTTAGCCCCGAAAATCCTGGTCCCGCCGGTAAACCAAACCAATTTTCTGAAAGGCTCCGTCACCTTTTCGGCGGAGGTCATCGGGGCCGCTCCGATGAAAATTTACTGGGAGACGAACGGGGTGAAGATCCGGGGCGCCAACACTTCGCAATATACGCTGTCAAACCTCAAGCCAAGCGCCACCAACCTGACCAACTTCAATTACAGCCTGACCGCGTCGAATAAATACGGCGTGGCGAAAAGCAGCTTGGTGACGCTGACCCTCGTGACCAATCCATTCACAACAAATTTGACCGGCGCCTACTACGGTTTGTTCATGGTCACCAACCCGCCCGCGCAATTTGAAAGTTCGGGCCTGCTTACGCTGAACCTGACCTCCCTCGGAAGATTTACCGCCAGGATTTTGAACGCCGGAGGCAGTTATTCCTTTTCCGGCGGGCTGTCGGGCGTTGGCTGGTGGTCGAACATTGTTTCGCGCGGGTCAGGAAAAACCCCGCTGACGGTGGTGCTGGATATGGACGTGACCAACGGGATGCAACCAATCCTCGGCACGGTTTCCGCCGTTTCCGCCGGAACCAATTGGAGCGCGTCATTGGAGGCGGACCGCGCGACTTACAACGCGGCCAACCCGTTCACCAATCACGGCAAATACACCCTGATTTTTGGCGGGACCAACACTGGCGCGCAAAGTCCCGGCGGCGACGGTTACGGGACGGTCAGCATAAGCACGAGAGGGATGGTTTCGTTGAGCGGCGTGCTCTCGGATAACACCAGTGTCGCGCCAGGGGCCGTCAGCGTTTCCAAAGACGGGCGGTGGCCGCTCTACATTCCGCTCTATGGCAGGTTCGGGTCGCTGGTGGGCTGGATTGAATTCACCAACCAGGGCCCCAGCCTTGTTGATTTAACGAACACGAAAAGCGCCGCCTGTAGTTTTGCAGGCACAAACGTCGCATGGTTCCGGACCAATGCCGATGGCAAACTCTACACCAACGGCTTCACTAATTCCCTTATCATCATCGGCTCGGCCTTTGCTCCGGACAACAATGCGGCGCTGCTGGATTTGACTAATCTGCAAGTCATTCTCAGTGGAGGCAATTTGGCGGACACCCTCAGCAACAGCGTCAGTCCATCGTCCACCGGCAAATTCACTGCCGGTGCCGGGGGGATTTCCGGGCTGACCTTGAGTCTCAATCCCGCCACTGGCGTCATCAGAGGCGGCTTTGCCGACCCGGCGGCAGCAACCGGAGTTGCGCCGATCAAGGGCGTAGTGTTCCAGGAACAGACCAATGCGGGCGGCTTCTTCCACAGTGGCGCCAACAGCGGAAGTTTCTTGTTGAAACCTCAGTAAGGGGCGGCTCAGTTCTTGTGCGCCCCGATTTGCGGCGCGCCGGGATTGGCTTCCGGCCCAAAGTAGCGCAGCACCACCAGCGGTTCCACGCTGCTGGTGTTCTCAAAGGTCACGCCGGCCCGGGCCGCGCTTTCCGTGCAGAAAACCTCGTCCTCCGTCAGTTCATGGAAACGGATCAGCTTGGGGCAGTCGAGATTGAGCCGGTTCATCCGCCCCTTGCCCTGCACGGTGATCAGTCCATAAGCGCCGGAATCGGTAATCCGGCATTTCGCGCCGGGATCCACGGTCAGTTCCTTGGCGGTGAAAAGTTGTTCGCCATCGATCTTCCCATAGACAATCCACCGGTCCATGTAGCCTTCGCTTTGCGTGTCGGCCACAGGCACTGGTTCCAGGTAATGATTGTCCTTGAAATGTTCGTCGGTGTTCCCTTTCCAATCCAATTGCCCGACGAGATAGTCCAGGTCGTTGTGATACTTCTTTGGCACGTCCTTGACCAGCAAGGCCCAGGGGACCTCGCGGCCCTCGACCAGTGATTGATACATGCTGAAAACATCGCTGCCCCATTGCGGTTCATAAGTGCAGAGCGAACCGGGCGCGTGCAAAATGCAGGGCGGAATGATCCAGCCGGTGCCGGCCTTGAGGCGGTAGGCGCGGCTCAACTCCAGGATGCCGTTGTCGCCCTTGTTCCAATTTTCCAGGCAGCGCCGCACGTCGGCCTTGCTGGTGCCGGGTTCCAGGCCCATGAACGTGCAGGGGAAATTATTGAAGGCGTTATTATGCTGCGGCGGAAAATAGTATGACTCCGGTTTGCCTTCCAGGCCGAGCAGGGCGGCTTGTTTGGCGTTCTGGTGCATGTGATGCGGAATCGGCCCCATGTTGTCGAAAAACTTGGAATAGACGGGCCATTTCTTGCAGCGGCGCCAGATGCTTTCGCCGATGATGACCGCTCCGCACTCGGCCACCGCTTGTTGTAAAGTAAAACGTTGCCGCCCGGCCACGACGTAACTCAATCCTTCGTCCGGCGTCCGGTTTTCGTTGGCGGCGGGCGTGGTCGAACCGAACCAGCGCTCGTCGATGCCCCCGCGATTCAATCCGAAGGCGTAAAGGTCATCGGGATGCAGTTTGAGCCGTCTGCCGGGTTGGAGGTGGGAGCGCGGCACCCAGCACGGCGCCAGCCGCAACAATCCCCCGCTCTCGGCCAGGGCGGATTCGACAATCGGGGCGACCTTGCCTTTGACATCTTTAAGCGACGCGATTGTATTCATGTTTTTTGTTGAGCCAGTGGGTTAATCCCTTTTGCGCGGCGTGTAAAGCCTGACACGCATTTTGTCGTGGGATTTTCTTGTCACCCGAAAGTTGGGAACCGAATATCCCGCTGTGGTCTGCCTTGTAATACACCCGCCATAATGGGTGACTCGTTTATGGCACAAGTCGGCAAAATATGATCGGCCAACAGGTTTCGCCAAAAGTCCCCATCGGCGCGGGCCGCTGGAATCAACGCTGGCGGGTAGCGGCGGTTTGCCTGGTGCTGGCCGCAATCACTTTTGCCGTGTTCGGCCAGACGGCGGGTTTCAAGTTCGTCGATCACGACGACCAGGAGTATGTGTATCAAAACCCGGTGGTGGCAAAGGGTTTGACCCTGAAGGGAGCCCTCTGGGCGCTGACTTATGGGAAAATTGGCCACTGGCATCCGCTGACATGGTTGACGCACATGGCCGACTGCCAGGTCTATGGCCTTTGGGCGGGCGGCCATCATCTGACCAACGTGGCGCTGCACGCGGTGGCGGCGGTGCTTTTGTTTCTGGCGTTGAGGGAGATGACGGGGAACCTGTGGCGCTGCGCCTTCGTGGCGGCGGTGTTTGCGATTCATCCGCTGCGGGCGGAGTCGGTGGCCTGGATTGCGGAACGCAAGGACGTGTTGAGCGGGGTCTTCTTCATGCTGACGCTGTGGGCTTATGGGCGTTATGCGCGCCGGCCTTCGCGCGGGCGCTACGCGGCGGTGGCGCTGTGGTATGGCTTGGGACTTTTATGCAAGAACATGCTGGTGACTCTGCCGTTTGTGTTGCTGTTGCTGGATTGGTGGCCGCTCCAGCGGGTGAAGATGGACGGGGCAGGCGGAGGGAAGGGTGGCGCCGCGAGGCTTGCGACGCTTTTTGGGGGATTGGTCAGGGAGAAGATTCCGTTGTTCCTGCTTTCGGCCGGGTCATGCGTCGTGACTGCTCTTGTGCCGGAAAAGGTGCCTCACTCCTGCCGCCTCCTGTTCCTTGAACGCGTTGGAAACGCCTTGGTTAGTTATGGCATCTACCTGAGGCAAATGGTCTTTCCGGCGGGATTGGCCATCCCTTATCTCAATGCGGCGAACGGTCAGCCGTTGTGGAAGGTCGGCGCGGCCTTTGTCCTGCTGGCGGTGATTTCCATCAGTGTGGTGGCATGCCGGAAAGAGCGCCCGTACCTGCTGGTGGGCTGGCTCTGGTATCTGGGAATGCTGGTTCCGGCGATTGGATTTGTTCAAATATCGTACTATGCCCATGCGGATCGCTACACCTATTTGCCGGGAATCGGGCTGGTGCTGGCGGGGACGTGGGCGGTGGGGGATTGGAGTGCGGGGTGGCAACATCGGCGGGCGGTGCTGGGCGGTTTGATGGCCGCCGTCATTGGCGTGTTAATGGTTTGCGCCTGGAAACAGACCGCGTATTGGAAAAACAGTGAAATCTTGTGGACTCATATGCTTGCCTGCACCACAGACAACTACGTGGCCCATAACGGCCTCGGCAAGGTTCTTCTCGAAAAGGGTAATGTGCAGGAAGCCATTACCCATTTCCAAAAGGCGCTGGCCATCAACCCCGACGACGCGAAAGCACACAACAACCTCGGAGCCGCTCTCCGGCAGGAGGAAAGACTGGACGAGGCGATCACCCAATACCAAAACGCGCTGCAAATCAATCCTGACTACGTGGATGCCCACAATAACCTCGGCTCCGCTCTGCGTCAAAAGGGCAGAGTGGACGAAGCGATTACCCAATACCGGGAGGCGCTGCAAATCAACCCAGACTACGCGGATGCCCACTACAACCTCGGCAACGCTTTTTTACAAAAGGGAAACGCGGGCGAAGCGATCGCCCAATTTCAGCAAGCGCTGGAAGTCAAACCAACTCAACCAGCGGCCCTGAATAATCTGGCCTGGCTTCTGGCCGCTTGTCCGGAGGCGTCGCTGCGCAACGGCGCCAAGGCGGTGGAACTGGCCCAACAAGCCAATGAGCTGGTTGGCGGAACGAACCCCATTTTTCTTCACACTCTCGCCGCCGCCTTCGCCGAAGCCGGGCGGTTTTCGGAGGCGGTGGAAACCGCGCGACACGCCTTGCGCCTGGCCGGCGAACAATCCAACACAGGGCTGGCCGGGCAACTGCAATTGGAAATGAAGCTGTACGAGGCAGGCATCCCATACCATTTCCCTGCACAAACACACTAAGGCATTGCACAGCCCGCAAAATATGATCGACCGCCAATCCCCGCTAAAATCCCCCACCCGCGCGGGGCGCTGGGATCAACGCTGGCGGGTGCCGGCGGTTTGCCTGGTGCTGGCCGCGATCACCTTTGCCGTTTTCGGGCAGACGGCGGGTTTCGGGTTCGTCAATTACGATGACAAAAGCTATGTATATGACAACCCGGTGGTTGAAAGGGGTTTGACCCTCAAGGGAGCCCTCTGGGCGTTGACTTATGGAAAAATCGGCCACTGGCATCCGCTGACATGGTTGACGCACATGGCCGACTGTCAGGTCTATGGCCTTTGGGCGGGCGGCCATCATCTGACCAACGTGGCGTTGCACGCAGTGGCCGCGATGCTTTTGTTTCTGGCGTTGAGAGAGATGACGGGGAGCCTGTGGCGCAGCGCATTCGTGGCGGCCGTGTTTGCGATTCATCCGCTGCGGGTGGAGTCCGTGGCCTGGATTGCGGAACGCAAGGACGTGCTGAGCGGGGTCTTCTTCATGCTGACGCTGTGGGCTTATGCGCGTTATGCGCGCCAGCCCTCGCGCGGGCGCTACGCGGCGGTGGCGCTGTGGTATGGCCTTGGGCTT